>ERZ1645187.36-NODE-36-length-120177-cov-33.325769_pt1 | contig 120177 bp, 108 predicted proteins | sample MGYA00575352_ERZ1645187 | MGnify/ENA primary metagenome ERZ1645187 (study PRJEB40837, sample SAMN11349314) | freshwater sediment metagenome | isolation source: river sediment | host: Sediment | place: India: Wazaribad , New Delhi | collected 2017-02-21 ...
TCAATGCCATGACGCCCCTGTGCTGTGCTCCAGAGCAGCCTGACTTTTGACGGAATCGACAAAAGTCAGAAAGCTGCTCGCCAACCATCAGTCCCAGAGCAGCCTGACTTTTGACGGAACCGACAAAAGCCAGAAAGCTGCTCGCCAACCATCAGACAGAGCGGATGTTCTGATCCAGCAAAACCTGTTCCGCCCTGACAAAACCCCAACCCGCCCCGGAATGTCATCCCGGGGCGGCGCGCCCCCTCATAACGGGCAATGCCGGGGCTGTGAAGCGCTTTTGCGGGCCAAAGCCTTGGAAATATTACCCACGGGGGCTGGATTTACTGTGCCGGTCGCGGGGGCCGTGACAGGGGGTGCGAAAGCCATATAATGGGCGCGAAAGGATGCCCCCCATGCCGCCCCGCGCCAGAACAGCCGAAGCCCCGCCCCCCGCCCCGGAGGCCCCCCACCGCCCCAGCCTGGATGCGGCGGAGGTCGAGAAGTTTTCGCGCATGGCGGCGGAATGGTGGGACCCCAAGGGCAAGTTCGGCGTTCTCCACGTCTTCAATCCGGTGCGCATTGCCTATATCCGCGAACAGGTGGCAGCCCGCCTGCACCGCGACCCGCTTCTCGACCGGCCCTTCGAGGGGCTGGCTCTGCTGGACATCGGCTGCGGCGGCGGGCTGCTGTCGGAACCCATGGCAAGGGCGGGCTTTGCCGTCACCGGCGTTGACCCCTCGGACAAGAACATCAAGACCGCCTCCGTCCACGCCGATGAGCAGCACCTCGCCATCGCCTACCGCCAGGGCACGGCCGAGGATCTGGCCGCCGAAGGCAAAACCTTCGATGTCATTTTGAATATGGAAGTGATCGAGCATGTGGCCGACCCGGCGGGCTTTGTCAAAACCTGTGCCGCCATGCTGAAGCCCGGCGGCCTCATGGTCATGGCCACGCTGAACCGCACCCTCAAGGCCTTCGGACTGGCCATCCTCGGGGCGGAATATGTGCTGAACTGGCTGCCCAGGGGCACCCATCACTGGGAGAAGTTCATCACCCCGGAAGAACTCGATGCCTGGCTTCAGGCCAATGGCTGCGTGGTCAAATCCACCTCCGGCGTCACCTTCCACCCCCTCGCCAATGAATGGCGGCGGTCGTCCGACATGAGCGTGAATTACATGCTGGTGGCCCAGAAGGACAAACCGTCGGCCTGAGACGGCTCAGTTGCCGTCCTCCGGCAGGCGCGGCAGGGGGTGCACCTCAATGCCCTCCTCGATCAGCGCCTTGGCCTCTGCGCCAGTGGCCTCGCCATAGATGCGGCGCTGTTCCGTCTCCTTGTAGTGGATGGCCCGCGCCTCCTCGGCAAAGCGTTCGCCCACATAGTCGGCATTGGCCTCGACCTCGCGGCGCAGGTCGCGCAGCACGGCCAGGGCTTCCTGCACCTTGGGGTCGGCCCCACCCGCCACCATGCCATGGCGCGGCACCTCCGTCCTGCGGTTGTCGCGCACCGGAATGCCCGGCGCCATGATCTGCTTTTCAACCTTCACCGACGCGCAATGCGGGCATTCCACCAGACCCGCCTTCGCCTGCGCGTCAAAGGACGCGCTGTCGGCAAACCAGCCGTCAAATTCATGGCCCTGATCACAGCGCAGCGCGTAGTGGATCACGGCGCCATCCTCAGGCTGAAGGCGCGGCCATGCTGAAGGGCGGGAATGCGCCCCCGCACCTCGGCCACGGCCGCCACGTCAATGTCGGCGGTGATGACACAGGGCTCTTCGCCCGCCTCGGCCATAACCTCGCCCCAGGGATTGATGATGAGGCTGTGGCCATAGGTGTGGCGACCATGGCCATGGTCGCCGCCCTGGGCCGCCGCCAGCATGAAGCTTCCCGTCTCAATGGCGCGCGCCCGCAGCAGCACCTGCCAATGCGCCCGCCCCGTGGGCACGGTGAAGGCCGCCGGGTTGAGCAGCACCTCGGCGCCATTCTTGGCCAGCGCGTTGAACAGGGCCGGAAAGCGCACATCATAGCAGATGGCCATGCCGAAGCTGGCCAGCGCCGTCTTCACCACCACCGCTTCCTCACCGGGCCGATAGCTCGCCGATTCACGGTGGCTTTCGCCGGTCGGCAAATCCACATCAAACAGATGAATCTTGTCATAGCGCGCCAGCACCCGGCCATCCGGCGCAAAGATGAAGCCGCGGTTGACCAGCCGCCCGTCCGGTCCCTGCAGGGCCAGCGAGCCGATGTGGAGATGGACGTTGAGATCCGCCGCGAGCTGGGCAAAGCCTGCAACCGAAAGATCATGGTCCTCAGGCCTGGCGGCGGCCTTCACCCGGTCCTTGTCCGGGTCCATCACATTGGTCATCTCCGGGGTGGAAATGAAGGTGGCCCCCGCAGCCCTGGCGGCGCGGATCAGCTCCGCCGCCTCACGATAATTGCGGGCCATGTCCGGACCCGAACGCAATTGCACAAGGCCCGCCCGGAAGGTCATGACGCCGCCAGCAGCGGATCAAGCCCGCCCTCACGTTCCAGCGCATGCAGGTCATCGCAGCCGCCCACATGGGTCTCGCCCACGAAGATCTGCGGCACGGTGCGGCGGCCATGGGCGCGCACCATCATCTTCTGGCGCAGTTCCGGGTCTGCCCCCACATCAATTTCGGTATAGCGCACGCCCTTGCGCTCCAGCAGCGCCTTGGCCGCATGGCAATAGGGGCAGGTGCGGGTGGTGTAGATGGTCACATCCGTCATGGTCACTCCTCATCGTCAATATGAGGCCGCCGCGCCGTCACCACAAGGCCGAACACCAACACGTCAACCCGCGCCGCCCCCGCCCTTTTCAGGGTGCGGGCGCAGGCATTGGCCGTGGCCCCGGTGGTCAGCACGTCGTCCACCAGCACCACCCGCCTGCCCCGGAACGCCTCGGGGTCAGCAACCGCAAAGGCCCGCGCCACATTGGTCTCGCGTTCCGCCTGGGACAGGCCCACCTGACTGCGGGTGCGCTTCACCCGGCGCAAGGCCAGCACCTCAACCGGCCGCCCCGTGGCCTCGCCCAGCCGCTGCGCCAGTACTGCCGACTGATTGAAGCGCCGCCACCACAGCCGCCAGCGGTGCAGCGGCACCGGCACCAGCACATCGGCCTCGGCCAGAAGCCGCCTGCCCGCCCGCGCCATGGCCCCGGCCATGAAGGGGGCCACTTCCATGCGGTCATGATACTTGAGCGCGTGAATGAGCGGGCGTGAATGATCGTCAAACACCACCGCCCCGCGCGCCCGGTCCCAGTCCGGCGGGTTCGCCAGCGCCGCCCCGCTCACCGCCCCCTCGCCCTGGTCGAAGTCGAGCGGCAGGCCCATGACGGCGCACACCGGCTCTTCGATGAAAGTGATCTTCGCCCAGCACTGCGGACAAAGCGCTGCCGTGGCCACCACCTCATCCCCGCAGGCAAGACAGCGCGGCGGGGCAACAAGGTCGGCAAGACGGGCAGGCAGGCTCCGGCCCCACACCCTGAGCCGCTGGATCAGTGCGGTGTTTTCCGCTACCTCATCATCCATGTCCGACACGCCACGTCCCCTCTTTGACCGGCAACTCTATCGTGCCCGCCAGCAAAGGGCCATGCGGCAGGCCGACCGGGCGCTCGCTGACCATCTCGCCGCCGAACTGGCCGACCGTCTTTCTCTCATCACCCGCCGCTTTGACCACGCGCTGCTCATCGCCGCCGATGCCACGCCCTATGCCGAGGCGGTGGCGGCGTCCGGCAGGGTGGGCACACTCACCCTTGCCGCCCCCCCCGAAAACGACGATCTGGCGCTGCCGCCCGAAGGCTTCAACGCCATCATCTCCATGGCCGATCTGCACACCGCCAACGATCTGCCCGGGCAACTGATCCAGATGCGCCGCGCCCTCAAGCCCGACGGCATGGCGCTGATCGCGCTGTTCGGCGGCGACACTCTTTCCGAATTGCGCCAGAGCTGGATTGCCGCCGACAGCGCCGGGCACGGTGCCGCACCGCGCGTCGCCCCCATGGTCGAGGTCAGGGCGCTGGGCGGGCTCTTGCAGCGCGCGGGCTTTGCCCTGCCGGTCATTGATGCCGACCGCCAGACGGTGCGCTATGGCGATGCCCTGGCACTGATGCGCGAGGTGAAGACGTTCGGCTTTGCCAACCCCCTCAGTGAGCGCGCCCGCTGCCTCACCACGCCTGCCACGCTGGCCCGCGCCGCCCGCCATTATCATGAGAATTATGCCGATGCCGACGGCCGCATCCGCGCCACCATGGAAGTGCTCTGGGCCATTGCCTGGGCGCCGGATGAAAGCCAGCCCAAGCCCGCCCGCCCCGGCAGCGCCACCATGCGCCTGGCCGACGCCCTCAAGGCCAGGGACGTGGGGGACTGATCAGAGCAGGTCCTGCAAATGCGGGATGAGCGGCTTGTCGGCGGGCGGCATGGGATAATCCCGCAGCCGGGGCGGTGCCACCCATTTGATCTCCTGCCCCTCGGCCCCCGTCACCTGCCCCTTCCAGCGCCGGCACACATAGAGCGGCATGAGCAGGTGAAAATCATCATAGGCATGGCTGGCGAAGGTCAGCGGGGCAAGGCAGCTTTCGCTCACGTCAATCGCCAGCTCTTCCTTGAGTTCGCGCACCAGTGCTGCTTCCGGCCGCTCGCCCGGCTCCACCTTGCCGCCCGGAAATTCCCACAGGCCGCCCAGTTGCTTTCCTTCCGGGCGCTTTGAAATCAGCACCCGGCCATCGGCGTCAATGAGCGCCACAGCGGCAACCAGCACCAGTTTCATCAGCTGCGATAGGATCCGTTGATGTCGATGTAGCCATGGGTGAGGTCGCAGGTCCAGACGGTGGCCCGGCCCCTGCCGCCCGTCCCCACATCAACCGCGATTCTGATGTCGCGGCCCTTCATGTGCGGCATGATCTCCTCTTCCCGGTAGGCTGGATCGCGCATGCCGTTCCGCGCCACCGTCACACCGGCAATCCTGATCTTCAGGCGGTCGCGGTTGGCCTTCTCGCCGGCCTTTCCCACCGCCATGACAATGCGGCCCCAATTGGCGTCTTCCCCGGCAATGGCGGTTTTCACCAGCGGCGAATTGGCAATGCTCATGCCGATGCGCCGCGCCGCGGCATCGCTCTCTGCCCCGGTCACCGCAATTTCCACGAATTTTTCCGCGCCCTCGCCGTCCTTCACCACCTGATGGGCAAGGTCGAGGCACAACCCCTCAAGCGCCTGGGCAAAGGGTCTGAGGCGCGCATCATCGGCCGACTTGAGGCCGGACAGCTTGGCCCCGGACTGGCCGGTGGCAAACAGCAGCACCGTGTCCGAGGTCGAGGTATCGCCATCCACCGTGATGCAGTTGAAGCTCTTGCCCACCGCACGCGTCAGAAGCTTCTGCAAGATCCTGGCCGGAATCACGGCATCGGTGAAAATGAACACCAGCATGGTGGCCATGTCGGGGGCAATCATGCCCGAACCCTTGGCAATGGCGTTGATGGTCACCGTCCTGCCCGCCAGCCGCAGCGTGGCGGTGGCCGCCTTGGGGAAAGTGTCGGTGGTCATGATGGCGCGCGCCGCCTCCGGCCACACCGCGTCATGCGCCCGCTCCATCAGGCCAGGCAGGGCATTGATGATGGGGGCGGGGTCCATGGGTTCGCCGATCACCCCGGTCGAGGCCTGGAAGATTTCTGCGCCCTTGCACTTCAGCAGTTTTGCCGCCGCCTGCGCCACCGCCTTCACCGTGGCCACGCCGCGCTTGCCGGTGAAGGCATTGGAATTGCCGGCATTGATGACACAGGCCCGCGCCGTGCCGCCCTTGAGGCCGCGGGCACACCACTCAACCGGGGCCGAGCGTGATTTTGAGGTGGTGAAGACACCGGCCACCGTGGTGCCGGGGTCGAGCAGCGCCAGCAGCAGGTCGGTGCGGTTCCTGTAGCGGATGCCGGCCGCCGTGGCGGCCAGCCTGACACCCTTCACCGGCGGCAGTTCAGGAAAATGAGCGGGGGCAAGGGGTGAAACGGCAGGGGCCATGACCATCTCCGGGACATCTGGTCCCACCCCGATACTTCACCGGCAGCGCCCTGTCACCCAAAACAAAGTCATCCAAAACAAAACGCCGGGCTCATCACCCGGCGTTGTTCTGGAAAGTATGAGGCCTACTGCTGCGGCGCCTGCAGGTCGCCCTTGCCGGACGTGTCGGCACCGCCATCAGCAGGTGCGGCATCGGCCGGAACCGCGCCGGTTGCCTTGTCCTCCAGCAGCTTGCGCTGCTTAGCCGCTTCGGCGGCAAATTTCTTCAAGTCCTCATCGAGAATCTCGATCTTGGCGGTCTTGCGCAGGCCGACCATGATTTCCTGGGCCTTCTTGCGCATCAGCACGTTGCGGATGGCGCCCTTCACCTGATCATAGGGCTGGGCGGCACCCATCTTGCGGTCTTCCAGCTTGATGATGTGCCAGCCGAAGTCGGTTTTCACCGGATCGGACACCTCACCCACCTTGAGGGCAAAGGCCGCCTTGGAAAATTCCGGCACCATTTCCGGGGCCGTGAAATAACCGAGATCACCGCCGAAATCCTTCGACCCGTCGAGGGAATATTTCTTGGCCAGATCCTCAAACTTGCCACCGGCCTTCAACTGCGCCTCGATGTCCTGGGCCTCCTTTTCCGAGGCCACCAGAATATGGCGGGCCCGCACCCGTTCGGTCTGGGCCACCTTCGCCGCCTCCTGGTCATAGGCCGCCTTGATTTCGGCCTCGGTGATGGTGGGAGAAATCTTCTGGGCGAAATAGGTGTCGCGCAGCGCCTTGGCCTGATAGAGGGCCAGACGGCGCTTGTATTCATCGGTATCGGCCACGCCTTCCTTGACCGCCTGCTGGGCCATCAGGTGGCGCTCCACCAGAAATTCCACCACGAAGGGATAGCGCAGCTTCTTGGGCAGATCCGGCAGCTGGCCGACGATGTCATCCATGGCCATGCGGATTTCCGACACGCGGATTTCATGGCCATTGACGGTTGCCACCACCTTGTCCTCGGCCGAGCCGGGCACCGGCGGCTTGGGCGGCTCCTGGGCCAGGGCGGCAGCGGTGAGCCCCACGCCCAGCACCCCGGCCAGAGCCACAGTTTTAATCGTCGTCAGAATGCGCGCCATGTCATCATCACCTGAAGCTGAACGGTCCCGTTTCCCGGCGGTCAATGGCGGCCAATCAAGGCAACAATAAGCCAGTTCCCACGGAAATTCCCATCGTCTTGGTCATTTAAGGGGCTTTTCCGGGCCTCGCAAGGCAGCCGGCGGGCCGCCCCACAGGCTGTTTTCGCCTGTTGCGGCAAGGCCACACATTGAAATGGGGCAATTCTGCCACTATGTCGCGGGCACCAGGGGCTTTTGCCCCACTGGACCCTTCACCCAGAGCATGGGACGCGATCTTCCCCCGGTTGACCGAAGCTGCCCTGCCGACAACACCCTCCGGCGCAACTTTCCGCGCGCAAGTGATTCCCCTTGCCCGCCCGTTGCGCTAGAACCCGCCCCGACACGGAAATTACCCGCCAAGGACCGAATCACATGCTTGGACTGCGCTCCATCGCCGCAAAAATCTTCGGCACGACCAATGACCGCAAACTGGCGCGTTATAACGCCCGGGTGCCTGCCATCAATGCCCTGGAGGCCCAGTACGAGCGCCTGTCGGACGATGAGCTGCGGGGCCTGACCGACGTGTTCAAGGCCGAACTGGCCGAGGGCAAGACCCTTGATGACATCATGGATCGTGCCTTTGCCGCGGTGCGTGAGGCCTCCAGGCGCTCCCTGGGGCTTCGTCATTTCGACGTGCAGATGGTGGGCGGCATGGTGCTGCACGACGGCAACATTGCCGAAATGAAGACCGGCGAAGGCAAAACCCTCGTGGCCACGCTGGCCGTCTATCTCAATGCGCTGGAGGGCAAGGGCGTCCACGTCGTCACCGTCAACGACTATCTCGCCCGCCGCGACGCCGCCTGGATGGGTCAGGTCTATTCCGCCCTCGGCATGACCACCGGGGTCATTGTTCATGGCCTCGACGACAATGAGCGCCGCCGTGCCTATGCCTCAGACATCACCTATGGCACCAACAATGAACTGGGCTTTGACTATCTGCGCGACAATATGAAATACCATCTCGAGGAGATGGTGCAGCGCGGCCACCACTACGCCATTGTCGACGAGGTGGACTCGATCCTCATCGACGAGGCCAGAACACCGCTCATCATTTCCGGTCCGGTGGATGACAAGTCCGATCTATACAATGCCCTCGACGGCTTCATTCCCGCCCTGGTGGCGGAAGATTTTGACCTGGATGAGAAGCAGCGTTCCGTCACCCTGACGGAAAGAGGCAATGAACATCTGGAGCAGGTTCTGGCCACCGCCGGCCTGCTCAAGGGCGACAATCTCTATGACGCCGAGAACGTCACCATTGTGCATCACGTCCAGCAGGCGCTGCGCGCCCACAAGCTGTTCCAGCGCGACAAGGATTATATCGTCAAGGACAATCAGGTCATCATCATCGACGAATTCACCGGCCGCATGATGCCGGGCCGGCGCTATTCCGAGGGCCTGCATCAGGCGCTCGAGGCCAAGGAGCGCGTGGCAATCCAGCCCGAAAACGTCACCATGGCCTCCATCACCTTCCAGAACTATTTCCGCCTCTATGGCAAACTGGCCGGCATGACCGGCACCGCCATCACCGAGGCCGAGGAATTTCAGGACATCTACAACCTCGATGTCATGGAAATTCCCACCAACATGCCGGTGGCGCGCGCCGACGAGGACGATGAGGTCTATCGCACCGCGCGCGAAAAATATGCCGCCATTGTCGCCACCATCCGCGAATGCCGCGAGCGGGGCCAGCCGATGCTGGTGGGCACCACCTCCATCGAAAAATCGGAAACCCTGTCCGCTCTCCTCAAGCAGGAGAACATTCCCCACAACGTGCTGAACGCCCGCTATCACGAGCAGGAAGCCGCCATCATCGCCCAGGCCGGTGTGCCCGGCGCCGTCACCATTGCCACCAACATGGCCGGCCGCGGCACCGACATCAAACTGGGTGGCAACGAGGACGTGCGCATCGCCAATGAACTGGCCGACGTGCCCCCCGGCGAGGAAAGAAACCGCCGCATTGCCACCATCAAGGCCCAGATCGCCGCTGACAAGGAACGCGTCATTGCCGCAGGCGGCCTGTTCGTGCTCGGCACCGAGCGCCATGAAAGCCGCCGCATTGACAACCAGCTGCGCGGCCGCTCCGGCCGCCAGGGCGATCCCGGCCGGTCACGCTTCTACCTGTCGCTGGAAGACGACCTGATGCGCATCTTCGGCTCCGAGCGCATGGACTCCATGCTCCAGAAACTCGGCCTGAAGGAGGGCGAGGCCATCGTCCATCCGTGGATCAACAAGGCCCTGGAAAAGGCCCAGCAGAAGGTGGAAGCGCGCAACTATGACATCCGCAAGAACCTGCTGAAGTTCGACAACGTCATGAATGATCAGCGCAAGGTCATCTTCGACCAGCGCATCGGCATCATGCGTGGTGACGAAGTGGCCGAAACCGTCGACGACATGCGCAATGAGGTGATCGACGATCTCATCACCAAGCACATTCCGCCCAACGCCTATCCCGAACAGTGGGATATGGACGGCCTGCGCCAGCGCCTGCGCGAGGTTGTGGCGGTTGACTTCCCGCTTGATGAATGGGGCAAGGAAGAAGGCATCGCCGACGAGGAGATCCGCGAGCGCGTCAAGAAGGTCGCGGGTGATTACTACCACCAGAAGCGGGCCGAGTTCGGCCCCGAGATCACCAGCCAGGTGGAGAAGGCCATTCTCCTCCAGACCCTGGACAACCTGTGGCGCGAGCACATCATCACCGTGGACATGCTGCGCCAGGTCATTCATCTGCGCGGCTATGGCCAGCGCGACCCGCTCAACGAATACAAGACCGAGGGCTTCAACCTGTTCCAGGCTCTGGTGACCAAGCTTCGGGAAAACACCACCGCCCAGCTCATGCGTGTCGAGGTGCGTGCCCAGCCCGACGATGACATGCTGCCTGATGCGGGCGAACTGCCGCCCATGGCCGCGCACCACATTGACGCCACCACCGGCGAGGATGATGTTGTCGAAGCCGTGTTCGGCTCGCAGTCAATGGGTTCGTCGGCCACGGCGGCTTCCGCCGCCCGCAACCCGAAGAAGCCGGAAAGCTGGGGCACCGTCGGCCGCAATGAGCCCTGCCCCTGCGGCTCCGGCAAGAAGTACAAGCATTGTCACGGCGCCTACAGCTGATCGCCCTGTGCCCTGAAGCATGACCTGAACCGGCGGCATCGCCGCCGGTTCACTGCCGCAACAATTCCCCGCAATGGCCGCAATCCTGTCAGGCGCCCGTCAGTGACGGGCCACTATGCATGGCTCCGTTCACAACAGGAGTTGCCAATGCACAAGATCATCATCGCCACCGTCGCCCTCGCAGCCTTTGCCTTGCCCGCCTCGGCCGCATCCATCTGCAAGGATTATCCTGCCGATCAGTGGATGAACCAGGATGCCATCACCAAGAAGGTGATGGACATGGGCTATGTCATCAAGAAGCTCGGCACCGAAGGCGGCTGCTACGAGGTGAAGGGCAGCAAGGACGGCAAGCGCGTTGAATCCTATTTCGACCCCGTCTCCGGCGAACTGGTTCTGACCAAGTAATGGACCGGCTCACCACACTATCCCGGCCGGGCCGCGCTCAGCGGCCCGCCACCATCCCTGTCTGGGATCTTGGCGTACGCCTGTTTCACTGGGCGCTGGTGGCGGCCATGGCCTATGAATTCCTCTTCGAGGCCGGAACCCAAACCCACATCATTCTGGGTTATGCCATTCTCGCTCTTCTGGCCTTCCGCATCCTGTGGGGGTTCATCGGCGGGCACCATGCCCGTTTCCGCCAGTTTGTGCGCGGCCCCGCCACCGTGCTGTCCTATCTCATGGACATCGCCCGGGGCCGCCCGCGCCATTACCACGGCCACAATCCCGCCGGCGGCGCCATGGTGGTGGCCTTGATCGTCATGGTGGCGGCAACCTCCCTCACCGGCTGGGCCATGATCAGCGATGCCCTGTGGGGGGAGGAATGGATCGAGAACCTGCATGAGGGCCTGGCCTGGGCCACGCTGGGCCTCATCGTGCTGCACGTGGCGGGCGTCATTCTCGCCAGTGTCCAGCATCGTGAAAATCTGGTGCATGCCATGATTACCGGCCAAAAGCCGGCGGGTGGCGAATGAGCCCACGGGGGGCGGTCAGGCACCGCCCCTTCGCCGCTCCGCCCAGGCCACAGCCTTCATCAGGCGTGGAGAGGATGCCGCCAAGGCCCGTCCCGCTGCCTGCCTGAGCCGCTTTGGCGCGCCTCCAACCGCTCTGTAAAAAGTGAAATAAATGCTTGATTTCAGAGCTTTTCAAGAAGCCGGATTATTTCCGCCACTGGGCGCAATTGGCTACAGCCCGTTAAGACATTCACAACACATCAATCCGTAAATTCAGGGCAAGAGAAATTCTGTCCCGTGGAGAGTGTGTTGCTCAAACCCCAACGGATCAGCGCCTATCTCGCTGATGAAACCGGCGCCACGGCCATTGAATATGGCCTGATCGCTGCCGGCATTGTTCTGGCCCTGATCAGCACCATGCCACTTCTCACCAACAACATGGGCAACACCTACAACGAAATGCTGACCTACTTTAACGCCGTCGGCGCCTGACCGGGCTTTGCCCGCCTCAGCGGCAAAGGCAGCCTCCGGGGCTGCCTTTTTGTTTTGCGGTTACTAAAGCCTTTACAGACCGCGCCCGATCCCGAGGAACTTCTCACGCCTCTGGGTGCGCAGCACATCGGCCGAAACCCCGCGATAGGCCGCCAGCGCCCGGGCAATGGCTTCACCGGCATTGCTGATGGCGTCGGCCGCGCCGCGGTGTGCGCCCCCCAGCGGTTCGGCAATGATGTCGTCGATGACGCCAAGTTTCTTCAGATCCTGCGCCGTGATTTTCAGGGCGGCGGCGGCATCCTTGGCGCGGGCGGCATCACGCCACAGAATGGACGCGGCCCCCTCTGGCGAAATGACGCTGTAGATGGCGTGTTCCAGCATCAGCACGGTGTTGGCGGTGGCAATGGCAATGGCCCCGCCTGACCCCCCCTCGCCGATGATGGTGGCAATGAGCGGCACCCCGAGCCCCAGGCAGCGGTCGGTGGAGCGGGCAATGGCCTCGGCCTGGCCGCGCTCCTCGGCGTCGAGCCCCGGATAGGCCCCCGCCGTATCCACGAAGCTGAGCACCGGCAGCCCGAATTTCTCAGCCATGTCCATGAGGCGCACCGCCTTGCGGTAGCCCTCCGGCCGGGCCATGCCGAAGTTATGCTTGAGGCGGCTTTCCGTGTCGTTGCCGCGCTCCTGGCCGATGATCATCACGGCCTCGCCCCGGAAGCGCCCCAGACCGCCGATGATGGCGTGATCCTCGGCAAAGCTGCGGTCGCCGGAGAGGGCCACGAAATCGGTGATCAGGCCGGAAATGTAATCCACCGCATGCGGCCGGTCGGGGTGGCGGGCCACCTGCGCCTTCTGCCAGGGCGAAAGATCGGCATAGAGATCAGCCAGGCTTTTGGCCGCCTTCTTCTCCAGCGCCTTCACCTCATCGGCGATGGACACCGTGGCATCGCCCTGGGCCAGCGCACGCAATTCGGCAATCTTGCCTTCCAGCTCCGCCAGTGGGGCTTCAAAATCCAGAAAGGCGTGCATTGCGGCTCGGTACTCCTCACTGCGGGGGCCTGTTACTGGCCCTTGGGACGGCGCTTGTCAACTTTTCCGGCGAGCGGATGCAGCGCATCCACCACCGCCCGCAAGCGCCCGGCCTGCACATGGGTATAGATTTGCGTGGTGGCAATGTCGGCATGGCCCAGCATCTGCTGCACGGCCCGCAAATCGGCGCCATGGGCCAGCAGATTGCTGGCAAAGGCATGGCGCAGCACATGCGGCGAAATCCGCGCCGCCGCAATGCCCGCCCGCGCCGCCAGCCCCTTCAATTCCAGGGCAAAATGCTGGCGCGTCAGGGTGCCGCCCAGGCCGTGCGAGGGAAAAAGATGGCGCCCCGCCCCCAGCCCGGTTTCCTTCAGCAGCTTCACATAGGGCGTAATGGCCGCCTGGGCCCGGGCCGCCACCGGAATGAGGCGCTCGCGCCCGCCCTTGCCGCGGATGACCAGAAAGCCCTGATCCGCCTCCACCGCCCTCAGCGACAGGCCCACCAGTTCCGATACTCTGAGGCCGGTGGCCGCCAGCAGTTCCAGCAGCGCCGAAAGCCGCAGGGCCCGGAAGGCCGCCTTTCCCGTGGCTTCGGCGGCCTCTGCCGCCGCCTGGGTGAGAAGCCGGTCCACCTCCGCCGCCGTCAGGATTTTGGGCAGGGGACGGGCCGGTTTCGGCCCCTGCAGAATGGCGGCGGGGTTCTCGGCCACAATGCCTTCGCCATGCAGGAAGCCATGCAGCTGTTTCACCGCCGAAAGCCGCCGTGCGGTGGTGGTGCGGGCCAGCCCTTCGGCCTCCAGAGCGGCAAGCCAGGCCTGCACATGGCGGGTTTCCACCTGTTTCAGGCCAATGCCCTGACCCTGGAGAAAGGCGCTGTAGTGGGCGAGATCGGCGCCATAGGCCAGAAGCGAATTGCGGGCAAGGCCGCGCTCGGCACTCATCATCTCCAGGAACCGGTCTATCAGGCGCTGGTCGCGCCCGGCCGTTTCAGTGCTGCCGGAGCTTTTCACTGGCCAGCGCCTTCACCGTGGGCTGCGGCTCGGGCGGAAAGGACGACAACGCCCAGCCCGCGCCATAGACCAGACCGGCCAAAATGCCCACCGCCACCAGAAACCGCAAACTGTCCGGCACGTTCCACCCTTGTCCTGTTCACGGCCAAGGATAGGCCAAGGCCTCCGGGGGCACAACCGTTTGGCAAGGCCCTTGGCGTTTCGGTGTTCAGGGGGTTAAAAGCAGCGCGACGAAAAAGACCCAGGGCATGGCCAGAAACCTCACCGCCAAGGACATTGCCGCCATCACGGCAAAGCTCGACAACCACGCCATTGTGCTGGTGGGGCTGATGGGGGCTGGCAAAACCAGTGTCGGCCGCAGGCTGGCAGAACGCCTCGCCGTGCCCTTTGTCGATGCCGATCACGAAATCGAACAGGCGGCAGGCAAAACCATTGCCGAAATCTTCGCCGACCATGGCGAACCCTATTTCCGCGATGGCGAACGCAAGGTCATCTCCCGCCTGCTTGAAGGCGGGCTTCAGGTTCTGGCCACCGGCGGCGGCGCCTTCATGAATGACGAGACTCGCGCCAACATCCGCAGCCACGGCCTGTCGGTCTGGCTCCGGGCCGACCTGCCGCTGCTGATGAAGCGCGTGCACAAGCGCTCGAACCGCCCGCTGCTCAAGACCGACGACCCCGAGACGGTGATGCGTGACCTGATGGCCAGGCGCTATCCCGTCTATGCCGAGGCCAACATCGTCGTCGACAGTCAGGACATTTCCCACGCCCAGATGGTGGAGCGCGTGCTTCGCGCCCTGAAGGACTGGCCCGGCTTTGCCGCTGCCGAAAGCGAGACCCAATGACCGACACCTGCCTCACCGTGCCCGTCGAGCTGGGCCGCCGCCGCTATGACATCAGCATCGGTGAAAACCTGCTGGCCCAATCGGGCGCGCTGATCAGCCCCCATGTGAGGCGCGGCGTCACCGCCATTGTCACCGACGAGAACGTGGCCCGCCACCACCTGGCCACGCTGCAGGCAGCGCTGGCCGCCCACGGCATCCGGGCCGAGGCCATCATCCTGCCGCCGGGTGAAAAGACCAAAAGCTATGCTGCCCTGGCTGACCTCTGCGACCGGTTGCTGGCCGTGGGCATCGAACGGTCCGATCCCGTCATCGCCTTTGGTGGCGGCGTCATCGGCGATCTCACCGGCTTTGCCGCCGCCATCCTCCGGCGCGGGGTGAACTTCATCCAGATTCCCACCACGCTGCTGGCCCAGGTCGATTCCTCGGTGGGCGGCAAGACCGGCATCAACTCGCCCCACGGCAAAAACCTCATCGGCGCCTTTCACCAGCCGGTGGCGGTCATTGCCGATCTGTCGCTGCTGCGCACCCTGCCTGCCCGCGAGGTGGCCGCAGGCTATGCCGAAGTGGCGAAATATGGCCTGCTGGGTGATGCCGACTTCTTCACCTGGCTGGAGGCCCACGGCCCCAGCCTGATGACCTCCAATTCCGGGGGGCTTGCCCATGCGGTGGAAACCTCCTGCCGGGCCAAGGCCAGGATCGTTGCCGCGGACGAAACCGAGACCGGTGTGCGCGCCCTTCTCAATCTCGGCCACACCTTTGGCCACGCGCTGGAGGCCGCCACCGCCTATTCCCAGCGCCTGCTGCATGGCGAAGGGGTGGCCATCGGCATGGTGCAGGCCTTCCGCTTTTCCGAGCGGCTGGGCCATTGCGCCACCGGCACCAGTGACCGCGTGGCCCGCCATCTCGCCGCCATGAACCTGCCGGTTCACCCGTCGCAGATTCCGGGCGATCTGCCGCCCGCCGCCGCACTGGTGAAGATCATGCGTCAGGACAAGAAGGCCAGGGGCGGCAAACTCACCTTCATTCTCGCCCGCGCCATCGGCGAGGCCTTCATCGCCCATGATGTGCCCGAGGCCGAGGTGGAGGCCTTCCTTGCTGAGGATATGAAGCGCCCATGACCTTCACCGTCGGACCCGCCATCGTCTTTGTGCTGGTGCTGCTCATCCTGTCGGCGTTTTTCTCCGGCACCGAAACCGGCGTCACCGCCGCCTCGCGCGCCCGCCTCACCGAACTGGAGCGGCGCGGTTCCTGGCGCGCGGCCATCATCCTCGAACTCACCAAGCGCCGCGAGCGCATGATCGGCGCCATGCTTCTGGGCAATACGGTAGTGAGCATTCTGGGTTCCGCCGTGGCCACCGCCGCCCTGGTGAAAATCTTCGGCGACCTCGGTGCCGTCATCGCCTCGGTGGTCATGACCGTGCTCATCCTCATCTTCGGCGAGGTCATGCCCAAGACCTATGCCGTCACCAATCCGGAAAAGGTCGCCATTACCATGGCACCGCTGCTCAAGGTGGTGGTGGCGCTGTTCGGCCCCTTCATCATGGCGGTTGAATATGTGGTGCAGGGGCTGTTCCGGCTGTTCGGCGCCGATCTCGCCAATGCCGACAGCGCGCTATCGGCCCATGACGAGATCCGCGGCGCCATTGACCTGCACCACAAGGAAGGGGCGGTCGTCGCCCATGACCGCAACATGCTGGGCGGCATCCTTGACCTGCAGGATCTTGAAGTCGCCGATATCATGGTCCACCGCACCAAGATGAACATGGTGGATGCGGCAAGCCCCATGGCCGACATCATCGACACGCTGCTCAAGACCGGCAACACCCGCCTGCCGGTGTGGAAGGAGAGCCCGGACAACATCGTCGGCGTGCTCCATGCCAAGAACCTTTTCGCCGCCCTGCAGAAGACCGGCGGTGATGTAACGAAAATTGTCCTCGACGACATTCTCAGCCCGGCCTGGTTTGTGCCGGACACGCGCCCCCTCACCGACCAGCTCAACGCCTTTCTGCGCCGCAAGACCCACTTCGCCATCGTGGTTGATGAATATGGCGAGGTGCAGGGCCTCATCACCCTTGAAGACATCATTGAAGAGATCGTGGGTGACATCAAGGACGAGCACGATGATGTGGCCAAGAGCGTGCGCAAACAGGCCGACGGCAGCTATGTGGTGGATGGCATGGTGCCGCTGCGCGATCTGAAGCGTGCCTTCGGCTGGCAATTGCCCGACGACGAGGCCACCACCCTGGCCGGTCTCGTCATCCATGAGGCCCGCCAGATCCCCGACCCCGGTCAGGTCTTCAACTTTCACGGCTTCCGCTTTGAAATTGTCAGGAAGCGCCGCCAGCAGATCGTCGCCATCAAGGTGACGCCAGCCCGCAGCGAAGCCGGCGAGTGATCAGTCCGCCTCGGCCTCGATGGCCAGCGCATGAACCCGCGCCTGCAAATCCGCGGCCAGCACCGCATTGACCATGCGATGCCGCTCGAGCCGCGACTTTCCGGCAAAGGCGGCCGCCCTGATCTTCACCCGGAAGTGACTTTCGCCGTCGGCATTGGCACCGGCATGGCCATGGTGGCGGTGCGACTCGTCAATCACCTCCAGCAGCGCTGGCGCAAAGGCCGCCTTCAGTTTTTCTTCCATGCCCCTGCCCACCGGCCCCAGCCCCATCATCATCTCCTTTTGGGTTGCGGTTTCAGGCGTGAGCGCCGATAATCAGCACCCCCGCAAATCCAGGCTGTCATGAAACTCGATTCCAAGTATTTCGACAAGATCCGCGTCAAGCCCGTCACCGCCGCCAAGGCCAAGACCGAAGAGGTGAAACTCTGCGAGTGGCCGGGCTGCGAAAAGCCGGGCCGCCACAAGGCCCCCAAGGGCCGCGGTGCCGAAGGCCAGTACTGGCTTTACTGCACCGAGCATGTGCAGGCCTACAACAAGACCTACAACTATTTCGACGGCATGAAGGACGACGAGGTCGCCACCTATCAGAAGGCCGCCCAGACCGGCCACCGCCCCACCTGGAAACTGGGCGAAAACGCCTTTGCCAAGATGGAAGGCGCCCGCCGCGCCGGAAGGAACGCCGCCAAGGACCATTTCGACCTGTTCGGCGAGGCCAGGAAGCCCCGGTCGGCCGCCGCCCAGAAACTGGGCCGCAACCTCAGGGCCACCGAAATCAAGGCGCTGAACACCCTGGGCCTTGATGAAAACGCCACCCCGGAGGACGCCAAGAGCAAATACAAGCTGCTGGTGAAGCGCCTTCACCCCGATGCCAATGGCGGCAGCCGCGCCAATGAGGATACGCTGAAGGCGGTGATCCACGCCTATGACACCCTGCGCGCGTCGGGATTTTGTTGAGTCCAGACGCCGCCACGCCTTGCCGCCCCCGGACCCAGCCGTTAAACCGAAATCATGAGCCAGCCGAAAAAGAGTTCCAAAATGTCCGACCGCGAACCGGCCGTCCCCGGCATGCCCGACAAAATGGTGTCGGTTGCGCAGCTGTTCGGCTTCGACAGCAACATGCAGGTGCCCGCCTACAGCGCCAGCAGCGAACATGTGCCCGACCTTGACCCGGACTATCTGTTCAACCGCGAGACCACCCTGGCCATTCTCGCGGGCTTTGCCCACAACCGCCGCGTCATGGTGACGGGCTATCACGGCACCGGCAAATCCACCCACATCGAACAGGTGGCCGCCCGCCTCAACTGGCCCTGCGTGCGTGTCAACCTCGACAGCCACATCAGCCGCATCGACCTCATCGGCAAGGACGCCATCGTGCTGAAGGACGGCAAGCAGGTCACCGAATTCCGCGAAGGCATTCTGCCCTGGGCCTATCAGAACAATGTGGCCCTGGTGTTTGACGAATATGACGCGGGCCGCCCCGACGTGATGTTCGTCATCCAGCGCATTCTCGAAAGCTCGGGCAAGCTCACCCTGCTCGACCAGTCCAAGGTGATCCGCCCCCACCCCGCCTTCCGCCTGTTTGCCACCGCCAACACCATCGGCCTCGGCGACACCACCGGCCTCTATCACGGCACCCAGCAGATCAATCAGGCCCAGATGGACCGCTGGTCCATCATCTCGGTGCTGAACTACCTCTCCCACAATCATGAGGTTGGCATCGTCCTGGCCAAGGCCAAGTCCTACGATACGGAAAAGGGCAGAAAGCAGATTGCCAACATGGTGCGGGTGGCTGATCTCACCCGCAACGCTTTCATGCAGGGTGACCTTTCCACCGTCATGAGCCCGCGCACCGTCATCACCTGGGCCCAGAACGCCGAAATCTTCGGTGATGTCGGCTTTGCCTTCCGGCTGACCTTCCTCAACAAGTGCGACGAGCTGGAGCGGCCCATTGTGGCCGAATTCTATCAGCGCTGCTTCGGCGAGGAACTGCCGGAGTCCTCGGCCCACATCGCCGTTGCCTGACCATGAGCAGCGGGCCTGAAGACAGGACCGAGCGTTTTCGCCGCGCCCTGTCGCTGGCCATGAAGACCATTGCCGGCGAACCGGAACTGACGGTGAGCTTCGGCAATGATCCGGCCTCGCTTTCCGGCAAGCGCGTGCGCCTGCCGCAGGTGCCGCTCCATGCCGACATGAAGGCCGTGGCGGTGACGCGCGGCCTGTCCGACGCCTTCTCGCTGCGCCTCTCCAATCATTCCGACAAGGTGCATGGCCACTATCTGCCGGTGGGCAAGACGGCCCGCGCCGTGTTCGAGGCGGTGGAGGAGGCGCGCGTTGAATCGCTGGGCGCCATTGCCATGCCCGGCATGGCGCACAATCTTTCCGCCATGCTGGACGACCGCTATCAGCGCCTCACCCTCAACCGGCCGCAAAGCCGCAAGGACACGCCGCTGGAAGAAGCGCTTGGCCTCATCGTGCGCGAAAAGCTGACCGGCGAAGCCCCGCCCGCCCCTGTGCGCCCCTATGTCGATCTGTGGCGCGCCCACATCGAGGCCAAGGCCGCCGGTGAACTGGCCGCGCTTGAAAATGCCATTCACGACCAGGCCGCCTTTGCCCGCCTGTCACGCGCCATGATTGCCGCCCTCGACATGGCCGATGAACTGGGCGACGACCCCGACACGGGCGACCAGAACGACGACGACGAGGGCACCGACGACGCCGGCCAGAAGAGCGAACCCGCCCAGGGCGAGGACCAGCAGGACGCCGCCACCTCGGCCGAGGAGGACCAGGAAACGGCGGGCGAGGCCGAAAGTGCTGAAACCGAAATGCAGGAAGTGGAAGGCGAGGCCGACGCCGATGCCGATGACGCCGAGGGCGAGGAGGAACCGGCCGGTGAACAGCCCTGGCGGCCGGAGCTGCCCTTCGGATCCATGTCCAATGACCAGTTCTACAAGGTGTGGAGCAACCGCTTCGACGAGGAGATTGCCGCCGACGACCTGTGCGATGTCGAGGAACTGACCCGGCTGCGCAACTATCTCGACAAGCAGCTCTCCAGCCTTCAGGGCGTGGTGGCCCGCCTTGCCAACCGCCTGCAGCGCCGCCTCATGGCCAAGCAGAACCGCTCCTGGGACTTCGACCTTGAGGAGGGCATTCTCGATTCGGCCCGCCTGCCCCGCATCATCATCGATCCCACCGCACCGCTTGCCTTCAAGGTGGAGCAGGACACCAAGTTTCGCGACACGGTGGTGAGCCTGCTCATTGACAATTCCGGCTCCATGCGTGGCCGGCCCATCACCGTTGCGGCCACCTGTGCCGATATTCTGGCCCGCACCCTGGAACGCTGCGGCGTCAAGGTGGAAATTCTGGGCTTCACCACCCGCGCCTGGAAGGGCGGCCAATCGCGCGAGGCCTGGCTTCAGGCTGGCAAGCCCACCAATCCGGGCCGCCTCAACGATCTCCGCCACATCATCTACAAGGCCGCCGACCAGCCGTGGCGGCGGTCCCGCCGCAACCTCGGCCTGATGATGCGCGAAGGCCTGCTCAAGGAGAACATCGACGGCGAGGCACTGATCTGGGCCCACAACCGGCTTCTCGCCCGCACCGAGCAGCGCCGCATTCTCATGGTCATTTCCGACGGCGCGCCGGTGGATGATTCAACCCTGTCGGTCAATTCCGGCAACTACCTTGAACGTCATCTGCGTCAGGTCATCGCCGACATCGAGGGCAAGTCGCCCATTGAATTGATCGCCATCGGCATCGGCCATGACGTGACCCGCTACTACCGCCGCGCCGTCACCATCGTCGATGCCGAGGAACTGGGCGGCGCCATGACCGAGAAGCTGGCGGAACTGTTTGATGACAATGCGGGCGAGGAACGCCCCGCCCCGCGTCTCAAGAAACGCGCCTGATCAGGCCTGGTATTTTTCCAGAAACGCCTTGGGCGAAAGCGTCTGCATGTCGGCAATGGCGGCGGCCAGCCGGTCATGCTCCCAGTGCCACCAGCCCAGCACCGCAAGCCGTTCCCGCAGCTTCTTGCCGAAGCGCCATTTGATGCGCCGCGCCGGAACCCCGGCGACAATGGCATAGGGCGCCACATCGCGGGTCACCACCGCCCCGGCGGCCACCACCGCGCCATGGCCGATGGCCAGCCCCGGCATGATGATGGCGCCATGGCCCACCCACACATCATGGCCCATCACCACCCGCGCCTGCTGCCGCCGCGCCCGGAACGCCTTGTCGATCTTGGCGTCGAGAAAATATTCATTGGGCCGATAGCTGATCTTGTGCTGGCTCACCCGCTCGACGGGATGGTCCAGCGCATTGATCCGGGCATTGGCGGCAATGGCGCAGAACCTGCCGATGTCGCTGTAGATCGCCTCGGCCCCGCGCTCCACATAGGAATAGTCGCCAAGCGTGCACTCGGCCATCACCACGCGTTCGCCCACCTCGGTAAAGCGCCCCAGCACACAGTCGCGCAACTGCGCCGTGCCGTGCACGCGCGGGGTGCCGTCGCGGGCAGCCCGCGGCGAATGACGTTTCGGTTCTTTCTGCGGTTCCTGGCTCATGGCGCCAGCCTAACAAAAAAGCCGCCCCCTTCGGAGCGGCTTTTTCAAATTCTCTGACAGGCCTCAGGCCGCCTTCTGGGCCTCAACCTTCTTGGCAATGGCGCGCTTCAGCTTCAGCGCCTTTTCCGACAGCTCGCCATCGCAAGCCTTGAGCAGGAAGGCGTCCAGACCGCCGCGATGCTCCACCGACTTGAGCGCAATGGAGGAGATGCGGAAGCGATAGGACAGGCCCATGGCTTCGCTCATCAGCGACACATTGCACAGGTTCGGCATGAACCGCGTCTTGGTCTTGTTGTTGGCGTGGGAGACATTATTGCCCACCAGCGCACCCTTGCCCGTAAACTCACAACGCCGAGCCATCATCTTACTCCGTCAAATTGGGAAAGCCGGCAGCCCTGGGGCGCCAGCACGGTTGGCGGTTCTATAGGCGGCGCGTCCGGCGCGGTCAAGCCACAGCGGCAAAAATACCAGTGCCATAGGCCCATCCCGCTTTGGCACAGAGTGGTTAACGCCGCCGCCGAAAATCTACACCCGGCGGTCGGCAAAACAACCATAACACTGCCCGTCTTGTGGTTTTGGCGGCGGCCCACCACAAGCTATGGCGTGAACAAACCACGAATATCCACACATCAGCGATTCGCTCGCGCTCCGTTCTCCTTTGGAACGCTTCGTTAACACGGTCGCGCAAAGGCCATTCACTGCGGCAAGCTTCGCTTAACCCATGGCCCCCTGTGGTTAACCGCAGCGGCCGGAAACCAGCGGCAACACCCTGCCGCGCCCTGCCGCACTGTGCAGCCCCGTCAGCAAAAGGGCACAAACCCCTTGGAACAATTCATGAATCGCGCCCCATCAGCGATTCGGGCCACATTCGTTCACGCTTGAATTCAGAGCTTTCCCAACCGCCCCGAATTGGCACAGACCCCGCCGCCTCGCCTCTTGCGAAGGCGGATGATTTTTTCCGGCCCGCCCCCTAAATAGGGCCATCATGGCTTCCCGCCCCGCAACCCCCGGCCACGGCGTCACCGCCGTTCTCGGACCCACCAATACCGGCAAGACCCATCTGGCGGTGGAGCGCATGTTGGCCCATGGCTCTGGCATGATCGGCCTGCCGCTCCGGCTTCTGGCGCGTGAGATCTATGACCGGGTGCGCCTCAGGGCCGGTGATGCCGCCACCGCCCTGGTCACCGGCGAGGAAAAGATTGTGCCCGCCCGTCCGCGCTACTGGGTGGCCACCGTCGAGGCCATGCCGCCCGATGTTTCCGTGCCCTTTCTGGCCATCGATGAAATCCAGCTCGCTGCCGATTTTGAGCGCGGCCACATCTTCACCGACCGGCTGCTGAACCGCCGCGGCACCGAGGAGACCATGATGCTGGGGGCCGCCACCATGCGCCCCATGCTGGAACGGCTGCTGCCCGGCACCAGTTTCGTGGCGCGTCCGCGCTTTTCGCGCCTCACCTATGCCGGGCAGAAAAAGTTGACCCGCCTGCCGCGCCGCTCCGCCGTCGTCGCCTTCTCGGGTGACATGGTCTATGCGGTGGCCGAACTGATCCGTCGCCAGCGCGGCGGCGCAGCCGTGGTCATGGGGGCGCTTTCGCCCCGCACCCGCAATGCCCAGGTGGCCATGTATCAGTCGGGCGAGGTGGACTACATCGTCGCCACCGACGCCATCGGCATGGGTCTCAACATGGATGTGGACCATGTGGCCTTTGCCTCCACCCGCAAGTTTGACGGTTTCCAGTTCCGAAGCCTCACCCCGGCCGAACTCGCCCAGGTGGCGGGCCGCGCCGGACGCTACATGAATGACGGCACCTTCGGCGTCACTGGTGAGGCTGACCCTCTTGACCAGGAGGTGATCGACCGGCTGGAATCACACGACTTCGATCCTGTCCGCGCCCTGCAATGGCGCAACCGCGATCTTGACTTCCGCTCGCTTGACCTGCTGCGCAAGTCGCTGGGTGTCCTGCCGCGCCAGGAGGGCCTGACACGGGCCCAGTCCGCCCCCGATGTGCTGGCTCTTGAACAGGTGGTGCGCGACCCCGACACCGCCCGGCTGGTGGCGGGCGAGAAGGATGTGGCGCTGGCCTGGGAGGTCTGCCAGATCCCCGACTACCGCAACATCTCCGAGGCTGAGCACGGCCATCTCGTCTGCCGGGTCATCCAGTTCCTGCACTCCGGCTCCGGCCTCATCCCCGAGGACTGGTTTGCCCGCCAGTTGCGCAGCTGTGAAAACTATGACGGCGACATTGACACGCTGCAGGCGCGCATTGCCCATGTCCGCAGTTGGACCTATCTTGCCAACCGTGGCACCTGGCTTGAGGCTCCGCTTTACTGGCAGGCCCGCACCCGTGAAATCGAGGACCGGCTTTCGGATGCCCTGCACGACCGCTTGCGCCAGCGTTTCATTGATCGCCGAACCAGTGTATTGATGCGCCGTCTGGCGCAGAAGGAAGAGTTGATGTCGAGTGTCGAGAGTGACGGTTCTGTGGTGGTCGAGGGTGAAGCCCTCGGCCGTGTCGAAGGTCTGACCTTCATGCCCGCACCGGAACTGGCGGGGGACAGCGGCAGGCTGGCGCGGCAGGCGGTGGTGCAGGCTGTGGCCCAGGAAATCCAGGCCCGGGCCGGAAGCCTGGCGGCCTCCGCCGATACCGATCTCAAGCTGTCGCGCGACGGCAAGATCATCTGGCAGCAGGCCGCCGTGGGCGAGGTGCAGCTGGGTGATGGCCTGCTGGCGCTGCGCGCCGAGGTGCTGGCCGATGACACGCTCACCGGCCCGGCCCGCGACGAGGTCAGGGCGCGCCTGCAGAAATTCACGGACCGCCATGTCACGGCCCTGCTTGAACCCCTGCAGAAACTGGCTGAGGGCGAGGGGCTGGAGGGACTCGCGCGCGGCATGGCTTTCCGTCTGGTGGAGGCCCTTGGTGTTCTCGCCCGTGACACGGTGGCCGAGGATGTGAAGGCCCTGTCCCAGGAGGACCGTGCCGCCTTGCGCAAATATGGCGTCCGTTTTGGCGCCTTCCACATTTTCCTGCCCGCCCTGCTGAAGCCGGCGCCCAGTGACCTGCGGCTGCTGCTGTGGTGGCTGGCAGCCAGAAAGCAGGATGCGGCAACCGCTCTGCCGCAGCCGCCGGGCCAGGGCCTCACCTCGGCCCATGTGGATGAGACCGCGCCGGAGGGTTTCTACCGCGTGTCCGGCTTCCGCGTCTGCGGGCCGCGCGCCGTGCGCGTGGACATGCTGGAGCGGCTGGCCGACGTCATCCGCGACCGGGTGTTCTGGCGGCCGCGCATGCCCGAGGAGCAGCGCCCGTCCGGCTCGGTGGAGGGCGGCGGCTTCACCATCGTCGCCGACATGATGTCACTGGTCGGCTGTTCGGGTGAGGAGTTTGAAGGCATTTTGAAAAGCCTCGGTTTCCGCGCCCAGACCAAGCGGGTGAAGAAGCCCGCCGCAAAGCCGGACCCTGTGGCAAGCGAAGCCATGGCCGAAACGGCGCCGCAAGCCGATGCCTCCGGGGGAGACGCTGCGGCTGTTGCCGCTGCCCCGGCTCCGGTGATGGCCGATGCACCCGTGGCCGAAACCCCGCCCGAAGCCGTGCTGGAGCCTGTGGATGAACCGGCCGCACCGGCAGCCGAAAATGCCGCTGCCGATGCGGTTGCCGAAACCCCCGCCGCAGAACCGGACTTCATTGAAATTCAGGTGTGGTGGCCGAAGGATACCGGCCCCTTCCGGCAGAGGACCGATCGCCCGGGCGAGGGGGGCGGCCAGAAGCCGCACCACCAGCACCGCCGCCGCCACCACGGCCACCCCGATGCCCCCGGCGCGGCCGCCCCCGGCCAGACCGGTGAGGCCACGGCCGAGCGGGCCCCGCGCCCGGACCGGCCGCGTGGGCCCGACCGGCCCCGCTTCCAGCGTCCGCCCCGGTCCGAGGGTGAAGACCGGCCCGAGGGCGAACGCAAGCCCCACCGTCATGGCAAGCCCCGGCGCGACGACCGGCGCGACGGCGACCGGGCCCCCCGCGTGATGGAGGCTCATCCGCCGCGTCAGGACCGGAAGGCCGATCCGCTGTCGCCCTTCGCCGTGCTCGAGGCGCTGAAGGCCCAGATGAGCCGGGACAAGAACTGAGCCAGCGCCTCGACCAATGGCTCATCCACGCCCGCTTCGTGAAACACCGGAGCCGGGCAACAGCCCTGATCGTGGCGGGCGGGGTGCGGCTCAATCATGCCAGGGTGGAAAAACCCGGCCATGGCGTCAAACCCGGTGATATTCTGACCCTCACCTTGCCGGGCGGTCCGCGGGTGGTCAGGGTGGTGGCCGAGGCCCAGCGGCGCGGTCCCGCCGCAGAGGCCCGCCGCCTTTATGAAGACCTCGCCGGGGGTGAAATCGACCCTTCCGTCCCGCCACAAACATGCATATAATATGCATCATTGAAAACCTGTGTTCGAGGCGCTAACCCCCGCCTCGAACGAGAGCCTTTGGACATCATGACCTACATCGTCACCGACAACTGCATTAAGTGCAAATACACCGATTGCGTCGAAGTCTGCCCCGTGGATTGTTTCTACGAGGGTGAAAACATGTTGGTGATCCACCCCGACGAGTGCATCGACTGCGGCGTTTGCGAGCCGGAATGCCCCGCCGACGCCATTCGCCCCGACACCGAACCGGGCCTGGAAAAGTGGCTTCAGCTCAACACCGAATATGCCCAGAAGTGGCCCAATATCACGGTGAAGAAGGACCACCCGGCTGACGCCAAGGACTATGACGGCAAGACCGGCAAGCTCGAGGCCTACTTCTCACCCAAGCCCGGCGAAGGCGACTGACCGCGCGCAATTTGCGCTCTAACGCCCCGGTTTCATTAACCATTCTTAACACAATAGTCCGTGAGCGGTGGAAAATTGCGCCGTACACGGACATCTCTCTCTTTAAATTTCCTTAAAATCGTGGTAGGGTGCCGCGCATGTGAAATCACGCGGCTGACACGCATTCCGGGCTTTCGGCTCGGATTTTTTTCGCCCTGACCGGATTTGGCGGCGGGGGCCCACCAGCCCCCCACCCTGAGCCCCGAGCGGCGGGAATGTGGGAAGTCCCGGAAGAAGCCGGAATGGTCTGGCCGGTTTCGGGGCGTCTGTTACAAGGCTGCGGCAACAGGTGGAAGGCGTAAATCATGGCGAAACCGGCCCCGAAGAAGAAAACCCCGGCCAAGAAGGCCCCGGCGAAGAAGGTGAAGCCGGCGCCGAAGAAGTCGGCAAAGCCGGCGCCCAAGAAGGCCGCGCCGAAAAAGACAGCCAAACCCGCGCCCAAGAAGGTGGCCAAGCCCGCCAAGAAGGCCGCCCCGAAAAAGACCGCCAAGCCCGCGCCCAAGAAGGTCGTCAAGCCCGCGCCGAAGGCGCCGGTGGTGAAGCCTGCCGCCCCCAAGCCGGCGGTGAAACCGGTTGAGGCAAAGCCCGTGACCCCGGCGGCTCCCGCCCCGGCAGCGCCGGCCCCCGCTCCGGCCAAGCCCCAGGCCCAGGCCGCACCCAAGAAGCCCACCTTCAAGGTCGGCGAACAGATCGTCTATCCGGCCCATGGCGTGGGCCGCATCACCAACATCGAGGAGCAGGAAATCGCCGGTGTCCGGCTTGAGCTCTACATCGTCGATTTCGAGAAGGAAAAGCTCCGCCTCAAGGTGCCGACCAACCGTGCCGAACAGAAGGGCATGCGCCGTCTGGCCGATCGCGCCCTCATCGAACACGCCATGAAGGTGATCCGTGGCCGTGCCCGCATCAAGCGCACCATGTGGTCCCGCCGCGCCCAGGAATATGATGCCAAGATCAATTCCGGCGACATCATTGCTGTGGCCGAGGTGGTGCGCGACCTCTATCGCTCCGACCGCCAGCCGGAACAGTCCTATTCCGAACGCCAGTTGTTCGAGCAGGCGCTGATGCGCTTTGCCCGCGAGCTGGCCGCCGTGCGCAAGGTTGATGATGATCAGTGCGTGAAGGAGCTGGAAGACTATCTGGCCAAGAACGCCAAGCGCGGCGCCGCCACCGAAAAGGATGGCGACGACCAGGCCGAAGAAGCGGCATGAGCCGCAACACACTGTCCTGACGAAAGGCCCGGCCCCACGCCGGGCCTCTTTTTTTTGCGGCCTCCTGCCGCTATAGCGTGAAACCACGTCCCGGTAGCTCAGCCGGATAGAGCACAGGTTTCCTAAACCTGGGGTCAGGGGTTCGAATCCCTTCCGGGACGCCATTTCTTCGCGCTTGCCTGGGGCGCGCCCTCTCACGCATGATGGGTCATGCCCAAAGCGCCGCCCTTCACCGCCCTGATCGACAGTCTGCCCGCCACCGTGCCCTTTGTCGGGCCGGAGGCGCTGACCCGCCGCACCGGACACGCCGTCAGTGTTCGCATCGGCGCCAATGAAAACGTCTTTGGCCCCTCGCCCAAGGCTATTGCCGCCATGGCCGAGGCGGCTGGCGCGGCCTGGCAATATGGCGATCCGGAAAATTATGATCTCAAGCAGGCGCTGGCCCGCCATCTCGGCGTGGGGCCAGACAACATTGCCATTGGCGAAGGCATTGATGGCCTGTTCGGCTATGCGGTTCGCCTGTTCCTTAACCCCGGCGATACGGTGGCAACCTCGCTCGGCGCCTATCCCACCTTCAGCTATCATGTGGCGGGTTTTGGCGGCCGACTGGTCAGCACGCCCTATGTCAACGATCATGAAGACCCGCAGAGCCTTGTGGCCTTGGCCCGCGCCGAAGGGGCGCGCCTGCTCTATTTCGCCAACCCCGACAATCCCATGGCCACATGGTGGGACGCCGCCACGGTTGAGCGGCTCATTGATGAAACGCCCGCCGGCTGCATGCTCATGCTTGATGAGGCCTATGGCGACTTTGCCCCCGAGGGCACCCTGCCGCCGCTCGACGTGACGCGCGAGCATGTGCTGCGCTTCCGCACCTTCTCCAAGGCCTATGGCCTGGCCGGCATGCGCGTGGGCTATTGCATCGGCCACCCCCGGATCATTGCCGCCTTCGACAAGATCCGCAATCACTTCGGCATGACCCGCCTGTCCCAGGTGGCGGCGCTGGCCGCCCTTGCCGATCAGGACTGGCTGGGCCAGGTGAAGCGCAAGGTGGCGCTGGCGCGCCAGCAGATTTATGCCATTGCCAGCGCCAACGGCCTCACGCCCCTGCCCTCGGCGGCCAATTTCGTGGCGGTGGACAGCGGCCGCGACGGCGCTTACGCCCGCGCCATCGTTGACGGGCTTCTGCAACACGGCATCTTCGTGCGCATGCCGGCAGTGGCCCCGCTGTCGCGCTGCGTGCGCATTTCCGCCGGCACCGAGGCCCAGCTCAACCAGTTGGCCCAGGCTCTCCCCCAGCTTCTGGCAACTCTCAATTGAGTGGTCCCAACCGCTAACCTCCTGTTAATCCTGCTCCTCAAACGGCAGTTAAAGCCTTCGTGTTAGGTCAGGCACAACGGAGGACCAGCCGAAGGTGCCATCCTGGCTTAAAAATACCCTAGCCTTGTTCTCGGTTCCGGCCGGGAAGCCTGATCTCATTGCCGCCCAGATCACTGCCTTTACCCGGCAATTGCCGCTTCTCTATTTCGTGCTGCTGGCCAACACGCTGTTCGTGGCCGCCACCCACATCCACGTGGCACCGGCCTGGCTTGCTCTCTATATCCCGGCCCTGCTCACCGTGCTGTGCATCATCCGCATCTGGTCATGGGCGCGCCTTCCGCGCCGGGAGCTTGACCATGAAGCCTCGGTGGCGCGCCTGCAATCCACCGTACTCATGGTGGCAGGCTTTGGCGCAGCCTTCACTGTCTGGGGTCTCACCCTCTATCCCTATGGCGACGCCTACCAGAAACTCCACGTCGCCTATTACATGTCCATCACCCTCATTGCCTGCATTCTGTGCCTGATGCATGTGCGCGCCGCTGCCCTGCTGCTCACCATCACTGTGCTTGTTCCCTTTTCACTGTTTTTTCTGACTCGCGGCGAACCGGTGATGACGGCCATTGCCGCCAATGTGATCATCGTCGGTCTGGCGGTCATGTTTGTGGTGTTCACCCACTACCGCGACTTTGCCCGCATGGTGGAACAGCGCACCGAACTGCGCCGCAGACAGGAGGAGGCCGAGCAGCTCAGCCGCGAAAACCTTCGCCTGGCCAACAGCGACAGCCTGACCGGATTGCCGAACCGTCGCTGCTTTTTCACCTCCATAGCCCATCATCTCAGCGCCGCATCGGCCACGGGCGAAACCATGGCGGTGGGCCTTGTTGATCTGGATGGCTTCAAGGCGGTCAATGATCTCTATGGCCACACGGTCGGTGACCAGCTTCTCATCGACGCCAGCAAACGCCTGATGGCGCATCCCGGCTGGAACGCTTCCTTCGCGCGCCTGGGCGGCGACGAATTCGGCGTCATCTTGCGCGGCGCCAGCCATCAGGCCGAAATCGAGAACTTCGGCCGCGAAATCTGCACCCTGCTGCGCCAGCCCTATCTTCTGCCCAATGTCACCGCCGAAATCTCCGCCTCCATTGGCTTTGCGGCCTATCCCATGGCAGGCGACACGGTGGAGCGGCTCATCGAAAATGCCGACTATGCCCTGTATCAGGCCAAACAGAAGGCCTCCGGCACGGCGGTTGTGTTCAACACCGACCACGCCCTTGACATCAAGAAGCTGAACCAGATCGACCAGCTTCTGCGCAACGCCGATCTTGACCGTGAGATGACGGTTGTCTACCAGCCCATCGTCAATCTGGAATCAGGGCGCACGGTCTCTGCCGAGGCTCTGGCGCGCTGGCACAGCCCGGTGCTGGGGGACGTTGCCCCCGCGCAATTCATCAAGGCGGCAGAACGTTCCGATCTCATCAATCGCCTCACTGTTCTGCTCTATCGCAAGGCCCTTGCCGACATGAAGAGCTGGCCCAAATCCGTCGGCCTGTCCTTCAACCTGTCGGCCCGCGACGTGGCGTCCCAGGACACCATCCTTCACCTTGCAGCCATCACGCTGAAGAGCGGCATTGACCCGCGCCGCATCGAGTTCGAAGTAACGGAAACCGCCGTCATGGCCGACTTCGATCAGGCCCTTTCGGCCCTGACCCGGCTTCGCTCCATCGGTCTGCGCATCGGCCTCGACGATTTCGGCACCGGCTATTCCAGTCTTGGCTATGTCCATCGTCTGCCACTGGACAAGGTCAAGATCGACATTCAGTTCATTTCCGATATTGCCGACAACCGCACGGCCCGCTCCATCGTCAAGAGCGTCATTGACCTGGCCCGCAACCTGGGCTTTGCCAGCCTTGCCGAAGGCGTGGAAACCGAAGAGCAGGCGCGCATCATTCACGCCATGGGCTGCGGCTTTGCCCAGGGCTATTTCTTCGGGCGGCCCATGCCAGGGGCAGATCTCGGGCGGCTGGCGGCAGGCGACAGTCTGAGCATCAACAGCGCCTGAGCCGGTTCCTCAGGCCGCCGCCAGCAAGGCGCGGAGATCAAGCTGGCGCGTCACCATGGCCAGCGACCCGTCTTCCTGGCGTGGCCAGTCCGCCTCCGGCTTGTCCCAGTAGAGTTCCACGCCGTTACCATCGGGATCGCGCAGATAGAGGGCTTCCGACACGCCGTGATCGGCCGCCCCCTCCAGCGCCACGCCATGGGCAATGAGCCGTTGCAGCGCCCGGCCAAGGTCGGCGCGCGTCGGATAGAGTATGGCCGTGTGATAAAGACCGGTGGTGCCGGGTGGCGGCGCCGCTCCGCCCTTGCTCTCCCAGGCATTGAGACCGATGTGATGGTGATAGCCGCCAGCCGCCACAAAGGCAGCATCCGGCCCATAGCGCTGGGTCAGCGTAAAGCCCAGGACGCCACAATAAAAGGCCAGCGCGCGCTCCACGTCCGCCACCTTGAGGTGAACGTGGCCAATGCGGGTTCCGGCAGCAAGGGGGGGTAAATCTGACATGGCATTCCTATCAGTAACACTGTTTGTTACCTAATATAGTCCGCCCTGCGCTGCCCGGCAAGGGGGTGGGCACCCCCGGCGTGAAAAGCGGTGGACGTGGGCCGGGCCGCCCTTGAGCCATCCGGTGCTTGCGCCGAATATGGCTCACCCCTTCATCAAAATGAGGCTGCCATGACCCGGCGCGATTTCAAGAACAACCTCACCGTCGTTGACCATCCGCTGGTGCTGCACAAACTCACCCTGATGCGCGACAAGAACACGCCATCCGCCGTGTTCCGCCAGCTGCTGCGCGAGATCAGCCTGCTCCTGGCCTATGAGGTGACGCGCGACCTGCCCATGACCACCCAGGCCATTGAAACCCCGGTGGCGCCCATGGAGGCCCCCATTCTCAAGGGCAAGAAACTGGTGATCGTGTCGGTGCTGCGGGCGGGCAACGGCCTGCTTGAGGGCATGCTCGACCTGCTGCCCTCGGCCCGGGTTGGCCACATCGGCATGTATCGCAACCCGGAAACGCTGCAGCCGGTGGAATATTACAAGAAGCTGCCCACCGACATTGCCGAACGCACCGTCATTGTTGTCGACCCCATGCTGGCCACCGGCAATTCCGTGGCTGCCGCCATTGACCGGATCAAGGAAACCGGCGCCACCGACATCCGCTTTGTCTGCCTGCTCGCCGCGCCCGAAGGGGTGGCCCATGTGCATGCCACCCACCCCGATGTGCCGGTGTTCACCGCCGCCGTGGACAGCCACCTCAATGACCACGGCTACATTGTGCCGGGGCTGGGCGATGCGGGCGACCGCATGTTTGGCACCAAGTGACGGTTACCCTCCGTTAAGCACACGCCACAAAAGCTAAAATTGCAAACATTCCGGCAAGCATTGATCCACTAGCGTGGTTCCCGAAACACAGGGAACCCGTGCCTTGCTTCAGGCTGCCGTCAAACACCCCACCCGCGAGAAGGCCGCAACGGCCCGGCGGGTGCTCTATGCCGAGGATTCGCCGGCTGCGCGCATCGTCACCACCGCCCTTCTGGAAAAGCTCGGCTATGTGGTGGATGCCGTGGAGGATGGCGAGGCCGCCCTGGCCCGCGCCCGTGCCGGCTCCTACGATGTCATTCTGCTCGACATTGAAATGCCGGTGATGGACGGGGTCACCGCCGCCCGCCACATCCGGCAGTTGCCCGGCGCCTGCGGCCATGCGCCCATTCTGGCTCTGTCGGCCTTCCTGGCCGATTCCACCGAGCACACCCACTGGCGCGATGCCTTTGACTGTGCACTCCCCAAACCGGCCAACCGCAACGAACTGGAAACGGCCCTTACCCGCGCGCTTGACCTGCGCCAGCAGCGCGGTGGCCCCGGCGAAGCCCTGCTCCTGCCTCAGGGGGCGGCCGACCCCATGGCCGTTCTCGCCGGTCTGCGCGAGGCCCTGCCCCAGGGCAGCTGGTCGCGGCTTCTGGCCACGGCGGGCGAGGAAATGCGCCATGCCGTGATGGTCATGGCCGCCTGCGCCGAAGCGGGCGACCGGGCCTGCCTTGTCCGCGCTGCCCACAGCCTGGAAGGGCTGGCCCGCAGCTTTGTGGCCGAAGAGGTGTTTGCCCTGGCGCGTGCCGTCCAGGCCGAAGATACCCCGCTCACACCCTTGCGCCTCTCGCTGCTGTTTGCCGCCATTGCGGTCTGGCAGCAGGGCTAACGGAAAGGGCGGCCGAAGCCGCCCCGTCATCCTGAAATCCTGATCTGCTATTTCCCGTCCGGCTGCACCGGCTCGATGGTCAGTTCAAAGGCCTTCAGCATACGCAGCGCCTCATCAAGATCGGGCGACAGGCGGCGCTGGGCGCGGATCAGAATGGGGGCATCGCTCGCGGCGGCACGCTTGTCGGTTTGCATGGGGATCTCCTTTGCCGCCCAGCCTAACCGTCCATGGCTAACATTCCCCTAACCATCAGCGACGGAAGTGCCTGCGCTCACTCGTCCCGGGAGCAAGCTACACCTAATCGTGATGGCTGTTGTGATCTGCCTTTGCTATGACCGCCTTGCCAATAAGGAGAAACTGCCCATGCCGTCATCGTTTTCCCGCCTTGCCCTGCTTGCCGCTCTCAGCCTGAGCTTTGCCGCCGGTACCGCTTTGGCCGGTCCCGATGAGGCCATCAAGCTGCGCCAGGAGAACTTCAAGACCATCGGCAAGGCGACCAAGGAAATGGGTGCCATGGCCAAGGGCGAGGCCACCTTTGATCTCGCCAAGGTCAAGGAACAGCTGGCCATCATTCAGGCCGCCTTCCAGTCCAACAAGGACAACAAGGTGTTTGCCCCCGAAAACCAGACTGGCACGGTGGAAACCTGGGCCAAGCCGGAAATCTGGACCAATCCCGAGGGCGTGGCAGCCGCCTCGTCAAAGCTCGGAGCGGCCCTCAAGGCCATGGCGGCGGTGACCGATGAAGCGAGCTTCAAGACCGCCTTCCAGGACATGGGCGGAGCCTGCAAGGGCTGCCACGACGACTTCCGCCGCCCCAAGGATCAGTAAGCGGCCGACCCCTCAGTCATCATCAGGCCCGGTCCCGCAAGGGGCCGGGTTTTTCATGCTAGAGCAGCCTGACTTTTGACGGTTGCGGCAAAAGACAGAAAGCTGCTCGCCCACAACAAGTTAGAGCGGACGTTTTGATCCATCAAAACCTATTCCGCTCGAGCCCATGGTCGGTGAGCCAGCGCCCGATGATGGCCGCCGTCTCCTGCGGATATTCCAGACTGGGAAAATGGCCGCACTCGGCAATCTCCACATATCGTCCGCGCGCCACCGCCTGTGACAGGCTCAGGCCCTGAGCGGCGGCGGTGAACTGGTCCTCGCGCCCCCACAGGCACAGAACCGGCATGGCAAGTGAAGCAAGCCTGGGCCACAGATCGCCGCGATGGGCCAGCGCATCCGATTGCCGTGCCATGCCCTCCGCGCCCATGGCCTGTGCCATGGCAATGAACGCGTCACGCGCGGCGGGCCCCCGCGGCCCCGGCAGATGGGCCACCATGGCCCCCATTTCCGCCAGCACCTGCTCAAACTCGCCGCCGCGCATGCGCTTCCCCCGCGCCAGCCCCACGGCACGATCGGCGATGGGCCCGGCACTGGCGCCGATGACAATAAGACCCCTAACCCGCTCCGGCGCGGCCAGCGCCGTTTCCAGCGCCACCCGGCCACCGAAGCTCGTGCCCATCAGCACGAAGCGATCCGGCGCCGCCGCCAGCACCTGTGCCACGCAGGCCTCAAGCCGGTCTTCGGTTGCCACCACACTGGCAAGCCTTGCTTGCGGAGCCAGCAGCCCGGCCACCTCGTCATACTGCCCGGCACCGCAGCCCAGCGCGGGAATGGCAATGAGTGTCATGGTATTCTCCATCGACGCATCTTATCCACCGCCGTCACACCGCGCCAGAACTTGTCATGAACCTGCCGCCGGCAGATAGTGCGGTGAACGGAGATCACCATGCGGTCCGGCATTCACCTCGCAGGCACCGTCATTCTCGACATTGTTCATGTCGTGGACCTGTGGCCGCGCGAGGAACAGCTTGCCCTCATTGACCACAGCGAATATGGCGCCGGCGGCCCGCCCCATAATGCCGCTGCCGCCTTGCTCAAGCTGGGCGCGCCCTTTGCCGTCACCTGCCGCGGCGTGGTGGGCGATGATGCCCTTGGCACCATCTTTCTGAACCAGGCCGAGGCCTATGGCCTGGCGCGTGAAAATTTTCTGGTCATCCCCCAGGCCATCACCAGCCACACCCATGTCATGACGGTGAAGACCACCGGCAAGCGCACCTTCTTTCATCATGCCGGGGTCAACGCCCGGCTGACGCCGGACATGCTGGCCCCGACGCCCCAGTCCACTGCCAAGATCTTCTATCTCGGCGCCCCCGGCATTGCCGCCCATCTCGACCACAGCGATGGCTGGGCCACGGTGCTGAAGGCGGCCCGCGCCAGCGGTCACCTGACAGCCCTCGAACTTGTCTCACTGCCGCCCGATGATCTGCGCCGCCTGGTTCACCCGCTCCTTTCCCTCATTGACATTGCCGTGTTCAATGACAGCGAGGCCGAGGCCCTGTCCGGGGTTGCATTATCCGTCAACGGACGATTTGATTTCCCGGCGGCGCTCGTGGCCTGCCGCGCGCTTCTTGGCCAGGGCGTGGCTCAGCTGGCCGCCGTGCACCATCCGCAGGGTGCGGTGGCGGTGCGGGTGTCGGGCGAAACCGCCCAGGCCGCCTCGGTTCATGTGCCGGCGGAGGAGATTGTCGGCACAGTGGGCGCGGGCGATGCCTTCTATGGTGGCATGCTGATGGGCCTGCATGAGGGTTGGCCGCTGGCGAAATGTCTGGCACTGGCCAATGCGGCAGCAGCGACCTCGCTTGCTTCCGCCACCACCTCTGCTGCCATCCGCCCGTGGCAGGAGTGTCTGGCCTTCGCCGCCGCGCGTGGCCTGAACCCGCTCTGAAAGAGGTTCATTAAAATAAAACGGGGGGCCAAAGCCCCCCGCTGCATACCGTCTGTGAACGGATTATTCTTCCGTCTGGGCCGTGGCTTCGCCCTCGCCCGAAGCGGCCTCCTCGGCCTGCTTCTTTGACAGGTCTTCACCGGTCTGCTGGTCCACCTGCTTCATGGACAGGCGCACCTTGCCGCGGTTGTCAAAGCCCAGCAGCTTCACCTTCACCATATCGCCTTCGTTGACCACGTCAGACACCTTGTTGACGCGCTTGGGCGCCAGTTCCGACACATGCACAAGGCCGTCCTTGGCGCCGAAGAAGTTGACGAAGGCACCGAAGTCCACAACCTTTACCACCTTGCCGTCATAGATCTCGCCCACCTCCGGTTCGGAGACGATGGACTTGATCCACTTCAGCGCCGCCGTGATGGCCGCACCCGAGGACGAAGCCACCTTCACGGTGCCATCGTCCTGAATGTCGATCTTGGCGCCGGTCTTTTCCACGATCTCGCGGATCACCTTGCCACCGGTGCCGATCACTTCACGGATCTTGTCGGTGGGAATCTTGATCTGCTCGATGCGCGGGGCATGTTCGCCAAGACCGGGGCGCGCCTTCTCCAGCGCTTCCGCCATCTTGCCGAGAATGTGCAGACGCCCGTCCTTGGCCTGGAACAGGGCGATCTTCATGATCTCCTCGGTGATGCCGGTGATCTTGATGTCCATCTGCAGCGACGTCACACCATCCGATGTGCCCGCCACCTTGAAGTCCATGTCGCCGAGGTGGTCCTCGTCACCGAGAATATCGGTGAGGACGGCGAACCGGTCGCCCTCCTTGATGAGGCCCATGGCAATGCCGGCGCAGGGCGCCTTCAGCGGCACGCCCGCATCCATGAGGGAGAGCGAGGAACCGCACACCGTGGCCATGGACGATGAGCCGTTGGACTCGGTCACCTCGGACACCACGCGCACCGTGTAGGGGAACTCCTCCGACGACGGCAGCAGCGGGTGAATGGCCCGCCAGGCCAGCTTGCCGTGGCCGATTTCGCGGCGGCCAGCGCCACCAAGACGGCCCGTCTCGCCCACCGAATAGGGCGGGAAGTTGTAGTGGAGCATGAAGCGCTCCTTGTAGGTGCCGTCGAGCGAGTCGATATACTGCTCGTCCTCGCCGGTGCCGAGCGTGGTGACCACCAGCGCCTGGGTTTCACCGCGCGTGAACAGCGCCGACCCGTGGGTGCGCGGCAACACGCTGGCCTCGGCCAGAATGGGCCGCACCGTCTTGGTGTCGCGGCCGTCAATGCGCTTGCCGGTGTCGAGGATGGCGTTGCGGACAATGTCCTTTTCCAGATGCTTGAAGGCATCGGCCACCGCCTGCTCGGTCGGCGCCTTGTCGTCGCCGTCCTTGATGAGGGCGGCTTTCACCTTGTCCTTCACCTTGGCCACAGCGTCCTGGCGGTCTTCCTTCTTGGCAATGGCATAGGCCTTGCGCAGATCGGATTCGCCCGCCTTCTTCACCGCCTTGTCGAGTGCCGAGCTGTCCTTGGGCTCGAAGGAGCGCGGCTCGCGCGCCGACCGTTCGGCAAGGCGGATGATGGCGTCAATCACCGGCTGGAAACCGGCATGGCCGAACATCACCGCACCGAGCATCTTCTCCTCGGTCAGTTCCTTGGCCTCGGATTCGACCATCAGCACCGCATCCTGGGTGCCCGCGACTACGAGGTCGAGGGTCGATTCCTTCAGCTGCTCCACCGTGGGGTTGAGCACGAATTCATCATTGATGACGCCAACGCGGGCAGCGCCCACCGGCCCCATGAAGGGAATGCCGGACAGCGTCAGCGCCGCCGAGGCGGCCACCATGGCCACGATGTCACCATCGTTTTCGAGGTCGTAGGACAGCACGGTGGCGATCACCTGTGTGTCGCAGCGGTAGCCGGCCGGAAACAGCGGCCGGATCGGCCGGTCGATGAGACGCGACACCAGCGTCTCCTTTTCGGTGGGACGGCCTTCGCGCTTGAAATAGCCGCCCGGAATCTTGCCGGCGGCAAAGGTCTTTTCCTGATAGTTGACGGTCAGCGGGAAGAAGTCGATGCCCGGCTTTTCATCCCGCATGGAGACGGCCGTGGCCAGCACCGTGGTCTCGCCATAGGTGACCAGCACTGCGCCATCGGCCTGGCGCGCCATGCGCCCCGTTTCCATGCGCAGCGTGCGGCCGCCCCATTCCAGTTCTTCAACGTCGATATTGAACATATGTCATTCCTTCGGACATGCCCTGCGCCGCGTCTTGCTCACCAACCCTGCGGCATTCCCTTTGGGCAGAACCACCCGGCCCCATTGCCGGATGAAGTTCGGGAATCCGGGCGGCAAATCGGTGATCCGCCCGTTTCATATCGCCCCGCCCATCCGGCATCGGATCGGCACGGGCGCCATCACTGACAGTAACAGACTGACAGCGGGGCCAGCGGCCCCATAACAGGCGAGGGCGGAAACCCGCCCCCGCACCACGCCGTTAGCGGCGGATTTCCAGACGCTTGATCAGCTCCTGATAGCGGGCCTGATCCTTCGCCTTCAGATAGTCGAGAAGGCCACGGCGCTGCGACACCATCTTGAGCAGGCCGCGGCGCGAGTGGTTGTCCTTCTTGTGGGTCTTGAAGTGCTCGGTCAGCGCATTGATGCGCGTGGTCAGCACCGCCACCTGCACTTCGGGCGAACCCGTGTCGCCGGACTTGGTGGCATATTCCTTCATGAGCGCAGCCTTGCGCTCGGGGGTAATGGACATTCGGTCATCTCCAGACTGGTTACAGGTTGAAAAGACGCCGCGGGATCACCCTGCCGCCGTCCATGCTGGCCACACCGAGGGGCTTGCCCTCGCACAGGATCAGCACAGTGTCGGCGGTTTGGTCGCTCCCCGTCAGCAGAACCTCCTGGCCCTGCCTCAGGCGCTTGCCCTCTTCCCCCATCAGGGCCAGTGCCGGGATGCCGTCCAGCACGGTCGCGATGGGCACAAGGGCCCTCTCCATGGCGTTATCGCCGGGGGGCTTATGGCTCATTTCCTCCAGCTTTTCCAGCGAAATCATATGGTTTTCGGAAAACGCCCCAACCCGGATGCGGCGCAGCGCCGTGACATGGCCAAGGCAGCCCAGCGCCCGGCCCAGGTCGCGGGCCAGCGAGCGCACATAGGTGCCCTTGCCGCAGTCCACCTCGAAGCGCGCCTCATCACCCTCCTGGCCCAGCAGGCTGAGCCGGTGAATGATGACCGGGCGCGGCGCCAGCACCACCTCCTCACCGGCCCGGGCCAGATCATAGGCCCGCTTGCCCGCCACCTTCATGGCGGAATAGGCGGGGGGAGTCTGGTCAATCCGGCCCACAAAACGTGGCAGTATCGCCTCGATATCGGAAGGCCTTGGCCGCTGTGCCGAGGTCGCCGTCACCGCGCCTTCAAGGTCGCAGGTGGCGGTTTCAGCGCCCCATTTCACCGTGAAGCGATAGGTTTTTTCGCCCTCCATGGCGAAGGGCACGGTCTTGGTGGCCTCCCCCAGGGCGATGGGCAGAAGCCCGGTGGCCAGGGGGTCCAGCGTGCCGCCATGACCTGCCTTTTCAGCGTTGAACAGCCAGCGGATTTTTCCCACCGCCTGGGTGGAACTGAGGCCCAGCGGCTTGTCGAGGATAAGCCAGCCATGAACCGGCCGGCGCGGCCTTCTGGCCATTATGACTCCGGGTCGAGATCGCGCTTCACCTGGGGCGAGCGCAGCAGGTCATCAATCTTGCTGGCATAATCCAGCGCCGTATCAATGCGATACCTGATCTCCGGCATGAATTTCATCTCAAGCCTGGGCGCCACCAGTCCGCGGATGAACTTTCTGTTGCGGTTCAGGGCCGCCAGCGCCTGCTCGTCCTGGCCTGTCACCAGGGAGCGCACAAAGGCGGTGGCAATCTTCAGGTCGGGCGACACCTGCACCTCATGCACCGACGGCATCAGCCGGTCGAGATCGGGATCGCCCGTCTCGCCGCGCATGAGAATTTCCGACAGCGCGTGGCGGATCAGTTCTCCCGCCCGCAACTGCCGCTGCGATGGCGCTTTGCTCTGGCTCATGGCTTCATCCTGCCAAACTGTATAGACAACAGGGCATCAGTCCAGCGTGCGCTGGACCTTCTCCACCCGGAAGCATTCGATGACGTCGCCCGCCCGCATGTCCTGATAGTTTTCGAAGGCCATGCCGCATTCCTGACCCACCTGCACTTCCTTCACCTCGTCCTTGAAGCGCTTGAGGGTGGAGAGCGTGCCTTCGTGGATCACCACATGGTCGCGGATGAGGCGCACCTTGGCGCCCCGCTGCACCGAGCCTTCGGTGACCTGACAGCCCGCCACCTTGCCGACCTTGGTGATGTTGAAGATCTCCAGGATCTTGGCATTGCCCAGGAAGGTTTCGCGCAGTTCCGGCGCCAGCTGGCCCGACATGGCGGATTTGATGTCGTCCACCAGATCATAGATGATGTTGTAATAGCGGATTTCGATGCCCGCCCGCTCGGCCGCATCGCGCGCCTGACCCGAGGCACGGACGTTGAAGCCGAGAATGACCGCCCCCGACGCCGTGGCCAGGCCCACATCGCTCTCGTTGATGCCGCCCACCGCGTAATGCACCACGCGCGAGCGGATTTCCTCGTTGCCGATCTTTTCCAGCGCCTGCACGATGGCTTCCGCCGAACCCTGCACGTCGGCCTTGACCAGAATGGGGAATTCCTTGCGCCCCGCCTCCGACAGCTGGCTCATCATCTGTTCCAGCGACGAGCGCACCGTGCCGGTGCCGCGGCTGTCGCGCCGCTTGCGCTCGCGGTAGTCGGTGATCTCGCGGGCGCGGGCTTCATTCTCGACCACGTCGAACTGGTCGCCCGCCTCCGGCGCCGAGTTGAGGCCCAGCACCTCCACCGGCACCGAGGGACCGGCTTCCTTGATCTGCTCGCCCTTGTCATTGATGAGGGCGCGCACCCGGCCCCAGGCGGAACCGGCCACGAAAATATCACCCAGTTTCAGCGTGCCGCGCTGCACCAGCACCGTGGCCACCGGGCCCCGGCCCTTGTCAAGCTGGGCTTCCACCACCAGGCCCGAGGCCTCGCGGTCCGGATTGGCCTTGAGGTCCAGCACTTCGGCCTGCAGCAGGATGGTTTCAAGCAGCCGGTCGAGGTTGGTGCCCTTGATGGCCGAAACCTCCACATCCAGCGTGTCGCCACCCATGGCTTCCACCACAATGTCGTGCTGCAGAAGGTCGGTGCGCACCCGCGTCGGATTGGCCGAGGGCTTGTCGATCTTGTTGATGGCCACGATGATGGGCACCCCGGCGGCGCGGGCGTGGCTGATGGATTCCACCGTCTGCGGCATGACGCCGTCATCGGCGGCCACCACCAGAATGGCAATGTCGGTCGCCTTGGCGCCGCGGGCGCGCATGGAGGTGAAGGCCTCGTGGCCCGGCGTGTCGATGAAGGTGACAAGCCCATTGGGCGTGGCCACCTGATAGGCGCCGATATGCTGGGTGATGCCGCCCGCTTCACCCGCCACCACATTGGTCTTGCGGATGGCGTCCAGAAGCGAGGTCTTGCCGTGATCGACATGGCCCATGATGGTGACCACCGGCGGCCGCGGCCTGAGCTGTTCGGGGCTGTCGGTATCGGCAGAAAGCCCCTCCACCACATCCGACTCCGACACGCGCCGGACCTTGTGGCCCAATTCCTCGGCAATGAGCTGGGCGGTGTCGGCGTCGATGGTGTCGTTGATCTTGTACATCTCGCCCTGTTTCATCAGGATCTTGATGATATCAACGGCCCGTTCAGCCATGCGGTTGGCCAGTTCCTGAATGGTGATGGCCTCGGGGATGACCACATCCCGCGCCACCTTCTCGGTCGGCATCTGGAAGCCCTGCGCCTGCTTCTTCAGGCGTTCAGTGCGGCGGCGGAAGGCGGCAACCGAGCGTGAGCGCTCGTCGTCGTCAGCCATGGCGTTGGACAGGGTCAGGCGGCCACGGCGCTTGTCCATGTCGGCCTTGGTGCGGGTGGGGGCAGGCACCTTGACCTCGCGCTTGACGGCCCCGGCCGGCGCAGCGCGCAGCGTGCCCTTGGGCCGCTCGTCCTCATCCTCGTCGCGGCCTGTGGTGCCCTTGGGGGTCAGCTTCTTGGCGGCCTCCTCGGCCTTGCGCTTGCCTTCCTCCTCCACCCGGTGGCGGGCGTCATCATCGGCCTTGCGCCGGGCGGCGGCTTCGCGGTCCTTGCGGTCGCGCTCCTCCTGCTCGCGGCGGCGCGCCAAATCCTCTTCCTGGCGCTTGCGCTCCTCGGCCTCGCGCACCCGCGCGTCGGCCAGCGCCCGCTCCCGGGCATCCTTTTCGTCAGCCGTCAGGGTGCGCAGCACCACACCGGGGGTGCGCGGCTGGGCGGGCTTGGCCTCGGCGGGCTTGGGCGCTGACGGCGTCAGCGTCGGCGCCACCTTGGGCTTGATCTCCACGGCCGGACGGTGATCTTCGCCAAAGCGCTTACGCTTGGTCTCCACCACCACAGTCTTGGACCGGCCATGACCAATATTCTGCTTCACCCGCGCCTGATCCAGCGCCGGGCGCTTGATGGTCAGCGTGCCGCCGGAGCGGCCCTGGGCCGACTTGTCATGGCTGTCGTTGCTATCGCTCATTCTTCCTACAATCCAAAATCCGCTTCACCGGCCATAGGCCTGAAGTTTTCGGGCTTGTTCCAGCAATTTTCCGGCCAATCCGCCCTTGGTGAGGGCAGCATGTATCACATTTGCCCGCCCAAAAGCCAAATCCAATTCCGGCCCGGAAAAAAGATTCAATACTGTGGTTTCCGGCCCGGCCAGCCGGTCCAGCTTGCGCTTGCCGTCATCCGAGGCCTCCGCGGCATGGAGCAGCACCTGAACCGACCCGCGTTTCAGGGCGTCCTCCACCTTCATGAAGCCGGTGACCGCCTCGCCCGCCTTGCGTGCCAGTGAACAGAGGCCCAGCGCCTGGCGGCGCAGAAGATCCGCCACCTGACCGGCCAGATCGCCGTCAATCTTCGCCTCGGCCCCGAAACCCCGGTTGAACAGGCGCTTCCTGACCGCTTCGGCCACGGCCCCGGCCTGGGCCGAAACCCACACCCCCCGGCCCGGCAGCCTGCGCGCCACATCCGGCACCACCGCACCCGCCGGCGACAGCACGAAGCGGATCAGTTCCCCCTCGTCCTTCACCTGCCGGGTGACAATGCACATGCGGTCGGTCAGCGCGCCGTCCTCCATGCCGTTATCCGGTTCAGGCCTCGGCCTCGGGGGCCGCCTCGGCCGGGGCCGGGGCTTCAATCCAGCCCAGCGCCACACGCGCCTTCATGATCAGCGCCTCGGCTTCCGCCGCCGCCACATCAAGATCCGAGAACGCACCCCTGTGCTTGGTCACCTCACCGGCCTTGCGCTCGGTCCAGCCGGTCAGATCATCGGTGGCGGCATCCGCCAGGTCTTCCACCGTCTTGATGCCGGCCTCGCCCAGCGCCACCGCCATGGCGGGCGTCAGCCCCTCCATGCCGGCCAGATCATCGGCAACCCCCAGTTCCTTGCGGCGGGCTTCCTGCTCCTCGGCCTGACGGTCAAGGAAGGCCTTGGCGCGGTTCTGCAACTCCTCAGCCGTGGCCTCATCAAGGCCCTCAATGGAGGAAATCTCGTGCGGCTCCACATAGGCCACTTCCTCCACCCGGTCGAAACCTTCCGAAGCCAGAAGCTGGGCCAGCGTCTCGTCCACGTCGAGGGCCTGCATGAAGTGGGCCGTGCGGGTGGCAAATTCCTTCTGGCGGCGCTCCGATTCCTCGGCCTCGGTCAGAATGTCGATGTCCCAGCCGGTGAGCTGCGAGGCCAGCCGCACATTCTGGCCGCGCCGGCCGATGGCCAGCGACAGCTGCTCATCCGGCACCACCACCTCGATGCGGCCGGCATCTTCATCCAGCACCACCTTGGTCACTTCCGCCGGAGCCAGCGCGTTGACCACAAAGCTCGCCACATCCGGCGTATACTGGATGATGTCGATCTTCTCGCCCTGCAATTCATTCACCACCGCCTGCACGCGGCTGCCGCGCATGCCCACGCAGGCCCCCACGGGGTCGATGGAGGAATCCTTGGAGTGAACAGCAATCTTGGCGCGGCTGCCGGGGTCACGCGCCACCGACACCACCTCCACCACGCCGTCATAGATTTCCGGCACTTCCTGGCCGAACAGGCGGGCCATGAATTCCGGGTGCGTGCGCGACAGGAAGATCTGCGGACCCCGCTGCTCGCGGCGCACGTCAAACACATAGGCGCGAATGCGGTCGCCGGGCCGGAAGGTTTCGCGCGGCAGCGTCTCGTCGCGCCGGACAATGGCTTCGCCACGGCCCAGATCGACAATGACATTGCCGTATTCCACGCGCTTCACCGCACCGTTGACGATTTCGCCAATGCGGTCCTTGTATTCGTCATACATGCGGTCGCGCTCGGCATCGCGCACCTTCTGCACAATCACCTGCTTGGCGTTCTGCGCGGCAATGCGGCCGAAGTCGATGGGCGGCAGCGGCTCGGCGATATAATCGCCCACCGTGGCGGCGGGGTTCTTGCGGTTGGCTTCAGCCAGCGAAATTTCCGTGGCCTCGTTCTCCACCTTTTCCACCACCTGCAACAGCCGGTTCAGGCGGATTTCGCCGGAGCGCGCGTCAATCTCGGCGCGGATTTCATTTTCCGCGCCATAGCGGGCCTTGGCAGCGCGGGTAATCGCCTCCTCCATGGCCTGCAGCACGATGGACTTGTCGATCACCTTTTCACGCGCCACCGCGTCGGCAATCTGCAACAGCTCCAGCCGGTTGGCGCTCACTGCGGGTTCAGCCATGGGTCTTGTCTCCGGTTTCAGGATCAGGTGTTTCGTCGTTCCAGTCGCTGCCATCGGCAGCGGCAGATTCGCTCTTGGGCAACAGCGCCCGTGCTGCGGCTATCAGCTCATCGGTGAGGACAAGCCGCGCCTCGGCAATGTCGGCAAAGGGCACACCAATGAGGATCGGCTCCTTGGCGCTCTTGTCGGGATTGTCGATGAACACCCGGACCTCGCCCGCGTGAAAGCCCTCAAGCCTGCCCCTGAAGCGCTTGCGGCCGGCCTGGGCCACCGCCATTTCCACCTTGACCTCATGGCCCGCCCAGCGCTCGAAATCCTCAGGCCGCACCAGCGGCCGGTCAATGCCGGGCGAAGAAACCTCAAGGTGATAGCGGCTCTTGATGATGTCGGCCACGTCCAGCAGGGGCGACAGGGCCCGCGACACCGCCTCGCAATCATCAATGGAAAAGCTGCCGTTCGGCCTCTCACCCATGATCTGCACGGTGGAACCGGTCACCTTCACCCGCACCAGCCGATAGCCCATATCGGCCATCACAGGCTCGACCAGCGCCACCACGCGCGCGGCCGGGCCCTGTTCACGGGCCAGTCTGGTTTCGGGCAATGTGTTGTCTTCTGTCATGTCGTTTCAGGTAATAAAAAAAGCGGGCCCCGGTCGGGACCCACTCTCATTTTCCCTTGTGGGGCTATGTGAGTGAATTCGTAAGGCCCATATAGTCCGCCCACGGCCCTTTGGCAAGGGTCAGGGCCGGTGAAAGCGCAAATACCGGCTTGAGCGCCCCTCGCGCCTTGCCTTGGCTTCATAGCGGGTCTGCAGCCAGTTTTCGAAGGGTTCAGCACTGTTGGACAGAAGCCGGAACGGGGGGGCTTCCGCCACATGGGCAAGAGTCCAGTCCACATAGTCGGCAATGTCGCTGGCAAACAGGAAATGCCCGCCCGGTTTCAGCACCCTGGCCATCTGGGCCAGATTGTCGGCGCTGACAAAACGGCGCTTGTTGTGGCGGGCCTTGGGCCAGGGATCGGGGTAAAGCAGATAGATGCGCTCCAGCGCGTGGTCCGGCAGGGCCGCGAGCAGGTGGCGGGCATCACCGTCATGGATGCGCACATTGGCAAGTGCACGCGCCTCCACCTCGGCCAAAAGCTTGGCCACGCCGTTGACAAAGGCCTCCGCCCCCAGAAGCGTCACATCGGGGTGAAGGGCTGCCTGATGGGCCAGATGCTCGCCACCGCCGAAACCGATCTCCAGCCAGCGCGGCTCGGCCGTCCCGGCCAGCGGATCGGCCAGATCGACGCGCAGGCCGGGCAGCAGCGTTTCGGTCAGCGCCAAATGATGACGGCGCAGGGTTTTGCCCCTGCGCCGCCCGTAAAACTGGAAGCGTGGCGCTTCGCCCGTCACTTCACCGCCGCCTTGAGCGCCTTCACAAGATCGGTCTTTTCCCAGGAAAAGCCGCCGTCCTTCTCGGGTTTGCGGCCGAAGTGGCCGTAGGACGAGGTGCGCGCATAGATCGGCCGGTTGAGATTGAGGTGCGTGCGGATGCCGCGCGGCGTCAGGTCCATGAGCTTGGCCACGGCCTTTTCCAGCTTGGCCTCGGCCACCTTGCCGGTGCCGTGGGTGTTCACATAGATGGACAGCGGCCGGGCCACGCCGATGGCATAGGACAATTGGATGGTGCAGCGCTTTGCCAGGCCTGCCGCCACAATGTTCTTGGCAAGATAGCGCGCCGCATAGGCAGCCGACCGGTCCACCTTGGTCGGGTCCTTGCCGGAAAATGCCCCGCCGCCATGGGGTGCGGCCCCGCCATAGGTGTCCACAATGATCTTGCGCCCGGTGAGGCCGCAGTCGCCATCCGGCCCGCCGATGAAGAACTTGCCGGTGGGGTTGACGTGCCACACCGTGTCCTTGCTGATCCAGCCCTTGGGCAGGGCTTTCTTCACATAGGGCATGACCAGTTTCTTCATGTCGTCCGAGGTCAGCGTCTCATCAAGGTGCTGGTGCGACACCACGATCTCGGCGGCCGCCACCGGCTTGCCGTTCTTGTAACGCACCGTCACCTGGGCCTTGGCGTCCGGCCCCAGCACCTTGTCCGTGCCGGAATGGCGCGCTTCCGACAGCAGTTGCAGAATGCGGTGGGCGTAATAGATGGGCGCCGGCATCAGTTCCGGCGTCTCATCGCAGGCATAACCGAACATGATGCCCTGGTCGCCCGCCCCTTCGTCCTTCTTGTCGGAAGAGTCCACCCCCTGGGCGATATCCACCGACTGCGAGTGCAGCAGGTTCTGAACCTCCACCGTGCGCCAGTCAAAGCCCGACTGCTCATAGCCGATGTCCTTGATGGCGGCGCGCGCGGCGTCAACAATGTCGGCATCGGTGATGGACGCGGGGCCGCGCTTTTCACCAGCAATGATCACCCGGTTGGTGGTGGCCAGAGTTTCGCAGGCCACCCGCACCAGCGCGGGGTTCATGCCTTCCTCCGCCGCCCGGCGGTAGAACAGATCCACCACCTCGTCGGAGATGCGGTCACACACCTTGTCGGGGTGGCCTTCGGAAACGGACTCACTGGTGAAAAGATAGCTGCCGCGCACGGTTCTGGTCCTGTCTGCAAGATTGGCTCGGAGGCACCGTATAAAGAATTCCTTATGCGAATGGAAGCGGTGCTTTGCCGCTGCGGATAACGCCACCGGCCCCCTCGGCCAAGCAAAAGGCCGCCCGAAGGCGGCCTTGGATAACCGGGCTGAAAAATGTTCAGTCCTTCATGTCCACGATGATGCGTGCCAGCGAGGCAATGAGCTTGCGCTTGGTGGTGTTGTCGGCATCCCGGAAGGCCTTGGCCAGCTGAATGCCTTCAGGGGTCATCAGGGATGACATGAAATTGTCCTGATCGCCACCCTCGCGCAGGCCACCCATATCCTCACCACCGGGCAGATCCTCGAAGAAGAACTGCACCGGCACCCCGAGAATTTTCGCGGTGAAGTAGAGGCGGCTGGCGCTGATGCGGTTGGAGCCCTTTTCGTACTTCTGCACCTGCTGGAATGTGATGCCCAAAAGCTCACCCAGCCGTTCCTGGCTCATGTTGATGATTTGCCGGCGCATGCGAATGCGTGAGCCGACATGGACGTCAATATAATTAGGGTCTCTCTTAGTCATCTTTCTCAGACCGTCTGCCCCCGATCTGATTGCTATTCATATTGCGCCCAACCCTGCTCAAACCGGCAGCCCTTCAGCGCCACCGGCGAGGAATAGAGCGTTTTACCTGGCCGCGCAACGGCAATCCGCGCAAAAGGGTAAATGTCACAGTGATTTACGCACAAACCAGCCGGCCGCGGCCACGGCCAGAACAAGTGCCGTCAGCAGCCCGTCTCCAAAGCGTGCATAGGGTGTGGGGGACAGCGCCTCGGGCAATGCCACATCAAGATAGGTCTGCTGCTCAAGGGCTGACTGCACCACAATCCGGCCCACCGGATCGATCACCCCGGAAATGCCGGTGTTGGCGGCGCGCACCAGCGGCAGGCCCTGTTCCACCGCCCGCAGCCGCGCCTGGGCAAAGTGTTGCCAGGGACCGGTGGACCGGCCAAACCAGCCGTCATTGGTGATGTTGACAAGCCATTGCGGCCTGTCCCCGGCATCCACCAGCCGGTCGGGGAAAATGACCTCGTAGCAGATGAACGGTGCGGCCTTGCCCGCGCCGGGTATGGCGAGGCTCACCGGCCCAGGCCCGGCATCAAAACTTTCCGGCACGGTCACCAGCCGCCGGAAACCGAGCGGCCTCAGCACGGCTTCAAAGGGCAGGAACTCGCCACCCGGCACCAGCCGCCATTTGTCATAATGCGAGACCGGGTGGCCTCTGTCATCGAACACGATGAGGCTGGTGAACACCCTCTCGCCGCCATCGGGCCGCAGCTCGCGCCGCAGGGCACCGGCGAGCAGCCACTTTCCGCCCGCCAGCACGCCGGCCAGCTCGGCCTGCGCCTGCTCGCTTTCATCAATGAAAAAGGACACCGCCGATTCCGGCCAGATGATGTGAGTGACAGCAGAACCATGCGGCGGCGCCGTGCTCAGCATCTTCAGCCGGTCGAAGATGACGCGGGTGTTTTCCGCCCGCCACTTGTCATCCTGCGCCACATTGGGCTGCACCAGCCGCAAGGTGACAGCGGGGCGATTGACCGTGGGATGGGCCGCCACGCGCTGTTCGCCCCACATCTCGGCTGCCAGCAGCAGAGCCAGCAAAGCCCCGCCTGCAAACCGTGCTGCCCCGCCACGCCCCACCAGCAGGGGGCCAAGCGCCCACAGAAGCACCATGAGGGTGAGCCCGGTCATGCCCATGACAGCGGCAAGCTGCACCACCCCAGCCATGCCGTTTGCGGCAAGCCCTGGTGCGGCCCAGGGAAAGCCCGTGAGAAGATGGCCGCGCAGCCACTCCGTGACCGCCAGGCTGACCGGCAAGGCCACCACCAGCGGCAGGCCACCGCGCGCCAGCAGCCGCGCCGCCACCGCCCCAAGCCCCCAGTAGAGCGCCAGAAAACCGGCAAGCCCCGCCACCGCAAAGGGCATCATCCACAGATAGGTTTTGGCATCCACCAGAAAGGCAAAGCCGATCCAGTGCAGCGCCACCATGAGATAGCCGAAGCCGAACCACCAGCCGCCCCTGAAACTGGCCCGAAGACCCGCCTGCCCCTCAAGCCAGATGAGCAGCACGGGAAAGGCCAGCGCCCACAGAAACCAGCCATTGACCGGCGGCAGGGAAAGACCCGCCAGCGCCCCCGCCGCCAGCAGCGCGGCCCAGGCCCTGACGCCGCGAAGCGCCCTCATCCGATTCTGCCACTGAATGAACACGCCGCACTCCTCCCCCATCCGCCGCCCAAGATCAAGCCTGCTGCAGAGCCCGCCCGCGCAACCACAAGCCGCAGCGCCATACACGTCAGTGCTACCTTGAATTTCATCCCAAATCACGCCATGGTCCGTCTCCCTCACCGACCTGCTGGAGATGTTACCGTGCCTGACAATAAGATGGATGATCAGCAAGCTGCCATCTTTGAAGGCCAGATCGAGGCGCTGATCTCCCGCGCCCTGACGCCCGGCGGTTTTGCCACCCTGTCGGTGGAACAGCGCAAATATCTCTTTGCCATGATCCTTGCTGCGGTGGTGCCGGCCGACGGCCTGGTGCGCGATGTCGAGATGAAACATCTGCTCGCCCACCTGGCGGGACGCTATCAGATGCAGGCCAGGGCGCTGGAGCGCGCCGCCCATCTGGTGACGAGCCGTCTTGCCTCGTCCGAAACCGCCCACAAGCTGGCCAGCCGCATGCCCGACCTCCTGTCCATTGACGACCGCTCCAGCATGATTGGCATGCTCTGGGACCTGGCCCTGTGCGACAAGGAATTGCACGCCCAGGAGGAGGAACTGATCTACCGCATCGCCGATCAGGCCGGCGTGCCGCGCAAGAAGGTGGCCGAGCTGCAGGCCCGCGCCGCCGCCCGCCTGCGCGCCTGAAGGTCTTTGCTGCACTGCGGAATCGGGAAGTTTTGCCCCGCCTGTGAAACCATGCTTAAGTGCCCGGCCAAGCGGCCCTAAGGCCTGCTTGGTATTAAAACACAGGGAGACTTCCATGAAATTCGTCAAGCTGCTGGGTGCCAGCCTGCTCGTGTCCACGATGCTGGCCGCCGGCGCAGCCAATGCCAAGACCCTCGTTTATTGCTCGGAAGGGTCGCCGGAAAACTTCACCCCCGCCATGAACACCACCGGCACCAGCCTTGATGCCGCCCGCCCCGTCTACAACAAGCTCGTGCAGTTCGAGCCGGGCACCACCACGGTGAAGCCCGCCCTGGCCGAGAGCTATGAAATCTCCGCCGACGGCCTCACCATCACCTTCCACCTGCGCAAGGGTGTGAAGTTCCATTCCGGCGTCAACGGCTTCACGCCGACCCGCGACCTCACCGCTGAAGACGTGATCTGGTCCTTCAATCGTCAGTGGAAGCCCGATCATCCCTACGCCAAGGTGTCCGGCGGCGCCTACGACTACTTCAACGACATGGGCATGCCCGACTCGCTCGTCTCCCTTGAAAAGGGCGCGGACGATCTCACCGTCATCATGAAGCTGAAGGAACCCAATGCGCCGATCCTGGCCAATCTGGCCATGGACTTCGCCACCATCCACTCGGCTGAATATGCCGACTTTCTGACCAAGAAGGGCACGCCCGAACAGTTCGACCAGATTCCGGTCGGCACCGGCTCCTTCCAGTTCGTCGACTATCAGAAGGACGCCGTCATCCGCTTCAAGGCCTTTGACGGCTGGGCCGGCAAGCCCAAGGTGGACGATCTGGTGTTCGCCATCACCCCGGATCCGACCGCGCGCTATGCCAAGATGAAGGCCAATGAATGCCAGGTGATGATCGCGCCGAACCCGGCCGACCTCGACGCCATGAGCAAGGATGCCGACATCAACCTCATGTCGCAGGCGGGCCTGAACATCGGCTATCTGTCGATGAACACCACCAAGCCGCCCTTCGACAAGGTGGAAGTGCGCGAGGCCATTGCCATGGCCATCGACCGCGATGCCATCCTGAAGGAGGTCTATCAGGGCGCCGGCCAGAAGGCCAAGAACCCGATCCCGCCGACCATCTGGTCCTATGACGACACGACGGTGGACTGGGAATACAACCCCGAGAAGGCCAAGGAACTGCTGAAGAAGAACGGTGTCGAAACCCTTGAAACCGATCTGTGGTGGATGCCCGTGCAGCGCCCCTACAACCCCAATGCCAAGCGCATGGCGGAAATGATGCAGGCCGATCTGGCCAAGGTCGGCATCAACGCCAAGCTCGTGTCCTACGAGTGGGGGGAATACCGCAAGCGCCTGCAGGCGGGTGAGCATCAGCTCGGCCTGCTCGGCTGGACGGGTGACAACGGCGACCCGGACAACTTCTTCTTCCTGGCCGGCTGCGACAAGGACGGCAAGCCCGCTGGCCAGAACCTGTCCAAGTGGTGCGACGCCACCTTCAACGCCGACATGATGAAGGCCCGCTCGCTGACCAACCAGGATGAGCGCGCCGCCATCTACAAGGAGATGCAGAAGATTCACCACGACCAGTTGCCGTGGCTGAACATTGCCCACTCCACCGTCTTCGAACCGGTGCGCAAGGAAGTCACGGGCTACAAGATCAGCCCGCTTGGCGCCCATGAGTTCCAGGACGTGGACATCAAGGAATAATCATGCAAATGAACGGGGCGCAGACCTTCGGGCTGCGCCCCGTTTCACGTCTGTTGTAACCCCGTAACCCGCGACGGCCATGACCCTTCACCCTCGCTGCAGCCCGCCCGCGGGCAATGGCCGCCCGCTTCCCTTCATGCCGGGTGCGGCATGATCAGGTTTTTCCTCAAGCGCCTGGCGCTCACTCTCCCCACCTTCTTCGCCCTCATGCTGGTCACCTTCATGATGATCCGCCTGGTGCCGGGCGACCCCATTGAGGTGCGCCGCGGCGAGCGCGGCATTTCGCCGGAACGGCTGGCCCAGCTCCGCCATGAAATGGGCCTCGACCAGCCGGTGCTGAAACAGTTCTGGGACTATGCCTGGGGCATTCTGCACGGCGACTTCGGCACCTCCATCATTTCGCGCACGCCCGTGCTCCATGAGTTCTTCACCCTCTTTCCCGCCACGCTGGAACTCACCCTCTGCGCCATGGTGATGGCCACCCTGGTGGGGGTTCCCGCCGGTGTTTTCGCCGCCGTGCGCCGCGGCAAGATATATGATCAGGCCCTCATGGGTGCGGCCCTCACCGGCTATTCCATGCCCATCTTCTGGTGGGGCCTCATTCTCATTCTGGTCATGTCCAATACGCTTCACCTCACGCCCGTTTCGGGCCGGGTGGACCTGATCAAATATTACTACCAGCCGGTCACCGGCTTTGCCCTCATTGACTCGCTTCTCTCCGGCCAGAAGGGCGCCTTCATGGATGCGGTGCGCCACCTCATCCTGCCCACCATTGTGCTGGGCACCGTGCCGCTGGCCGTCATTGCCCGCATGACGCGCTCATCCATGCTGGAGGTGCTGGAGGAGGACTATGTCCGCACCGCCCGCGCCAAGGGCCTGGCCAACTGGCGCGTCATCGGCGTGCACGCGCTGCGCAACGCACTCATTCCGGTCATCACCTCCATCGGTCTTCAGGTTGGCACCTTGCTGGCCGGTGCGGTGCTCACAGAAACCATCTTCTCCTGGCCCGGCGTGGGCAAATGGCTGATCGAATCCATTTCGCGCCGCGACTACCCGGCCCTGCAGGGTGGCATCATGCTGATTTCGGCAGCCGTCATCGTCGTCAATCTGCTGGTGGACCTGACCTATGGCCTGATCAATCCGAGGATCCGCCATGGCCACTGACACCGCCCTTGCCACAAAGCCCATGGCCCCGCCCGGACCGTTCCTGTCCTTCTGGCGCAGCTTCCGCGAAAACCGCGGCGCCGTGGTGGGCCTTGCCGTGGTCGTGTCCATCATTCTCATCGCCATTCTGGCGCCGGTGCTGGCCCCGCATAATCCGCTCGAACAGTTCAAGGGCGCCACCAAGCTGCCGCCCTTCTGGGCCGAGGGGGCCGACCCGCGCTTCTGGCTGGGCACCGACGCGGTGGGCCGCGACATGGTTTCGCGCCTCATGTATGGGGCGCGCATCTCGCTGTTCATCGGTCTGTCCGTCATGTCGGTTTCCATGGTGACGGGCATCACCATGGGGCTGGCCGCTGCCTGGTTCGGCGGTCTTGTGGATGTCGTCATCATCCGCATCATGGATCTCATCATGGCCATTCCCTCGCTGGTGCTGGCCATCCTCATCATCGCCATGATCGGTCCCTCGCTCACCAACACCATCATTGCCGTCACCATCGTCTATCTGCCGCGCTATGTGCGCCTGGTGCGCGCCTCGGCCCTGGCCGAACTCACCAAGGACTATGTCACCGCCGCCAAGGTGGCGGGGGTGAGGCCCTTCCGCCTCATGGCGGCAACCGTTCTGCCCAACTGTCTGGCCCCCCTCATCGTGCAGGCCGCTCTGGGCGTGTCGGATGCCATTCTCGAAGCGGCGGGCCTGGGCTTTCTCGGTCTTGGCGCCCAGCCGCCCACGCCGGAATGGGGCGCCATGCTGGCCGACACGCGCGACCTCATGCAATCCCATCCCTGGGTCATGGCCTTCCCCGGCCTGGCCATTCTCATCACTGTGCTGGCCATCAATCTGATGGGCGACGGCCTGCGCGACGCGCTTGACCCGCGCCTGAAGCGGAGCTGAGCCATGGCGCTGCTCGACATCCACAATCTCACGGTCGAATTTTCCACCGGCTCCGGCGCCTTCCGTGCCGTCGACGGCGTCTCCTTCACCGTTGACCACCATGAAGTGCTGGCCATCGTGGGCGAGTCGGGTTCCGGCAAATCGGTGTCCATGCTGGCTCTCATGGGGCTGTTGCCGTGGACGGCCAAGATCACCGCCGACAGGCTGGAGTTTGACGGCAAGAACCTGCTGACCATGGGGCCGAAGGAGCGCCGCCGGATTGTCGGCAAGGATCTGGCCATGATCTTTCAGGAACCCATGTCGTCGCTCAATCCCTGCTTCACCGTGGGCTATCAGCTCACCGAGGCTCTGAAGACCCACATGGACATGAGCAAGGCCCAGCGCCGGGCGCGGGCCATCGAGCTTTTGGAACAGGTGGGCATTCCCGGTGCCGAAAGCCGTCTCACCTCCTTCCCGCACCAGCTGTCGGGCGGCATGAACCAGCGCGTCATGATCGCCATGGCCATTGCCTGCCATCCCAAGCTGCTCATTGCCGACGAACCCACCACCGCCCTTGATGTCACCATTCAGGCCCAGATCCTGGAACTGCTGCTGAAAATCCAGAAGGACACCGGCATGGGCCTGGTGCTCATCACCCATTCCATGGGCGTGGTGGCCGAAACCGCCGAGCGCGTATCGGTGCAATATGCCGGCCAGAAAGTGGAGGAGCAGAAGGTGGGCCCGCTCTTTGCCGCGCCGCGCCATCCCTATACCGCCGCACTTCTTTCAGCCCTGCCGGAACGCGCCACCATGAAGAAGCTGCCCTCCATTCCGGGCGTTGTGCCGGGCCAGTTTGACCGGCCACAGGGCTGCCTGTTCTCGCCGCGCTGCGTCTTCGCCACCGATCTGTGCCGCACCACGCCGCCACCCCTTAAGGAAGGCGCGCTCTGCCACTATCCGCTGCTGAACGGCCGGCCCCAGGGGCATCCCGGCAAGGAGGCGGCGGCATGAGCCAGGTTCTCTCCGCCCATGACCTTGCCCGCCACTATCAGGTGAGCCGCGGCCCCTTTGCCGACCCGGCCACGGTGAAGGCGCTGGATGGCGTCAGCTTCACACTGGAAACCGGCAGGACACTGGCCGTTGTCGGTGAATCGGGCTGCGGCAAGTCCACCCTGGCCCGTCTCGTCACCATGATCGAGCCGCCCACCGCAGGCTCACTTGCCATTGCCGGTGAGGAAATTGTCGGCGCCAGCGCCGCCACCATGCGGGCGCTCAGGCCGCGCGTGCAGATCGTCTTCCAGAACCCCTATAATTCGCTCAATCCGCGCCAGAAGATTGGCAAGGCGCTGGAGGAGCCGCTGCTGGTCAACACCACACTGCCCGCCGCCGCGCGCACCGAAAAGGCCCGCGCCATGATGGCCGCGGTGGGCCTGCGCCCCGAGCATTACGACCGCTACCCGCACATGTTTTCCGGCGGCCAGCGCCAGCGCATCGCCATTGCCCGTGCCCTCATGCTCGACCCGCAGATTCTGGTGCTGGATGAACCGGTCTCGGCGCTTGATATTTCCATTCAGGCCCAGGTTCTGAACCTGCTTGCCGATCTTCAGCATCAGCACAATCTCGCCTATCTGTTCATCAGCCACGATCTGTCGGTGGTGCGCCATATCGCCGATGAGGTGATGGTCATGTATCTGGGCCGCACGGTGGAGAAGGCACCGCGCGATGTGCTGTTCAATGCCCCCCAGCACCCCTATACCCAGGCGCTGCTGTCGGCCACGCCGCGCCCCGACCCGGAGAAAAAGCGCCAGCGCATCGTCCTGAAGGGCGAACTGCCCTCGCCGCTCAACCCGCCGTCCGGCTGCACCTTTCATCCGCGCTGCCCCCTCGCCTTTGACACCTGCCGGGTGCTGAGTCCCTCCCTGCTGTCCCATGCCGGGGCGCAGGTTTCCTGCCATGCGGTGAACCCGCCTGACGTGGCCGGTTCAGCGGCCTGAGGCCATGGCGCGGGCCGTCATCTTCGATTGTGACGGCGTGCTGCTGGAACTGACCCGGCCCGAGGAGGAGGTGTTCTTCCAGGCCTTTGCGCCGCTCCTTGATGCCACCGGCCTGTCGCGCGACTGGAACAGCTACCGCATCCGCAATGACGAGGACATTGTGGCGGAAATCCTCGCCCGCCATGGCCTTCCGGCCTCTGACGCCCCGGCCTTCAAGGCCCGCTATCTGGCACTGCTGAACCAGGCTTTGGCCACAGGCCGGGTGAAAAGCCTGATTGTGCCCCATGTCCGCAGCCTGCTGACGGCTTTGACGCCCCGCGCCCGGCTGGGCCTTGCCACCGCCAATTTTCTCCCCGCCGCCCGCCTCAGGCTGGAGCGGGCAAGGCTGTGGCAGGCCGTTTCCTCCCTGGCCTTCGGAGCCGAGGGCGGCGGCAGCAAAACCGTCATACTCGCCCGCGCTTTGGCTGCTTCCGGCCTTGACCCGGCCCAGGTCGTTTATGTCGGCGACAATGTGACAGATGTCATGGCCGCCCGGTGCCTCGGCATCCCCTTCCTTGGCTTCAGCCGCAGCGCCCTACGCCGCCGGACCCTGCTGGCGGCGGGAGCAGCCTCCATCACCAACAATCACCTTGAAACCCTGCGGCTCATCACCGCCCATTTGGCTGGGGAAGCGCCCTTGCGTCCCCCAAGCCGCCTCTGACATACTCCTGCGAAATTCAAAGAATATTGCGGGAGAACGCCATGTCCGGGCCAAACCAGTTTGCCTTGCTGAAGACGGAGCGTTTTCTGCCGCTCTTCATCAGCCAGGCCATCGGCGCCTTTAATGACAATGCCTTTCGCTTTGCCCTGGCCCTGCTGCTGATTTCCGGCGCCACCGGCACCACCACCCAAACCGCAGGTCTTGCCAACACCATCGCCGGCGGCCTGTTGATGCTGCCCTTCTTTCTGTTCTCGGCGCTGGCGGGCCAGCTCTCCGACAAATATGACAAGGCGCTCATTGCCCGCCGCACCCGCTTCTTTGAAATCTTCGCCGTCGCCATTGCCGCCTTCTCGCTGTTCACCAACCAGCTCTGGCTCCAGTTGCTCTCGGTCTTTCTCATGGGCACGGTGTCGGCCTTCTTCGGCCCCATCAAATATTCCATCCTGCCGCAGCATCTGGAAAAGCAGGAACTGCTCGGCGGCAACGGCATGATCGAAATGGCCACCTTCGTGGCCATTCTCCTCGGCACGCTGTTCGGCTCCATGGCCATTCTGCATGCCCAGGGCCGCTGGGGCGTCACCATTGTCATGGTGGGTCTGGCCATCATCGGCTGGCTGGCCGCCCGGCAAATTCCAGCCGCCCCCCCGGCCCAGCCCGATCTGGTGGTGAACCGCAATTTCCTGTCCGAAACCGGCCGCGTCATTTCCCAGGTGAGAAAAAGCCGCGACGTGTTTCAATCCATTCTCGGCATCTCCGGCTTCTGGGTCATCGGTTCCATCTTCCTCACCCAGATGCCGCTGTTCACCAAGGCCGACCTGCACGCCGTGGAAAGCGTCACCACCCTGGGCTTCATCACCTTCACCGTCGGCATTGCCGTGGGCTCGCTCATCTGCAACTGGCTGCTCAACGGTGAGGTGTCGGTCAAATATGCGCCACCCTCGGCGGTGCTCACCACGCTCTTCATCATCGATCTGTTTTTCACCGCGGGCCGCGCCGGCAGGCTCGGCACAGCGGAGGCACCAACCACCCTTGCCAGTTTCCTGTCCAGCTTCTCCGGCTGGCATGTGCTGGTTGATCTTTTCCTCATTGCGGTGTTCGGCGGCATTTTCGTGGTGCCGCTGTTTGCCCTGATTCAAAGCCGCACCCCGCAATCGCGCCGGGCCCGCGTCATCGGTGTCAACAACATCATCAACGCTGCCGCCATGACCGCCGCTGCCTTGCTCAGCGCGCTGCTTCTGAAAATGGGGCTGTCGGCGCGCGGTCTGTTTCTCATCACCGGTCTCGCCTCGGCCATCGGCGCGGTCTACATCATCCGGCTGCTGCCCCATGAATCCATCGCTGCCGTCACCCGCAACATTCTGAGCTTCCTCTATGATGTGGAGGTGAAGGGGCTGGAGAACTATGAAGCCGCCGGCCGCCGCGCCGTCATCATCGCCAATCATACGGCGCTGGTGGATGGTCCGCTGCTCTCGGCTTTTCTGCCGGAACGCGCCACCTTTGCCATCAACACACTGATGGCAGACAAGTGGTGGGCCAAGCCTGCCTTTGCCCTCTATGACATCGCCCCCATTGACCCCGGCAACCCGCTGGCTCTGCGCGGGCTGGTGGACGCCCTCAAGGCCAACAAGAAGGTGGTGATCTTTCCCGAGGGCCGCCTCACCGTCACCGGCGCCCTGATGAAGGTTTATGAAGGCCCGGCGGCCGTGGCCCAGATGGCCAATGCCAAGATCCTTCCCGTCCGCATCGACGGTGCCCAATATTCACAAACCTCGCGCCTGCGCGGCAAATTGCGCCTGCGCTGGTTCCCCAAGATCACCCTCACCTTCCTGCCGCCCATCAAGTTTGCAGCCCCGCCCGAACTCAAGGGCTCTGCCCTGCGCGAATACCAGGCCAACAAGCTCTATGACGTCATGGCCGACATGGTGTTCCGCACCTCCAAGATCGATCAGACCCTGTTCGACAGTCTCATCGACGCCGCCCATGTCCATGGCCGCCGCCGCAAGATCGCCGAGGACATTCAGCGCAAGCCCGTTTCCTACAACCGCCTCATCATGGGCAGCTTCATTCTGGGCCGCCGCATTGCCCAGCTTACCCCCGGCCAGAAAACCGTGGGCGTGCTGCTGCCCAACTCGCTGGGTGCGCTGCTCACCTTCTTCGGCCTGCACGCCATGGGCCGCATTCCCGCCATGCTCAACTATTCCACCGGGGCGGTGAACATGTCGGTGGCCTGCACCACCGCCGAAGTGTCCAGCATTGTCACCTCGCGCCGCTTCATAGAACTCGGTGAACTGCAGGAGACCCTGGCGCTCCTCGAAAAGACCAACCGCATCATCTATCTCGAGGATGTACGCGATGGCCTGAAGCTGGGCGACAAGCTGTTCGGCCTGTGGGCCAAGAGCTTCCCGCACTGGGCGTTGCGCCACTCCGGCGCCAGCCAGGACCCCAACGCGCCCGCCGCCATTCTCTTCACCTCAGGCTCGGAAGGCCTGCCCAAGGGCGTGGCCCTGTCGCACCGCAACTTCCAGGCCAACCGGCTTCAGGCCACGGCCCGGGTGGCTGTGAGCGAAGAGGACGTGATGTTCAACTGTCTGCCCATGTTCCACGCCTTCGGGCTGCTGGGCGGAACGCTGCTGCCGATCCTGTCCGGCATCTACACCTTCTTCTATCCCTCGCCGCTGCATTACAAGATCGTGCCCGAGCTGTGTTACGACATCAACGCCACGCTGCTGTTCGGCACCGATACCTTCCTCAACGGCTATGCCAAGAATGCCCACCCCTATGATTTCTTCAACATGCGCATTGTGCTGGCCGGGGCCGAACGCCTGAAGGCCGAGACGCGCAATCTGTGGATGGAAAAATTTGGCGTGCGCATTCTCGAAGCCTATGGCGTCACCGAATGTTCACCGGCTCTGTCCACCAACACGCCCATGCATTATCGCAGCGGCACGGTGGGCCGCTTCCTCGATCAGGTGGAATACCGGCTGGAACCGGTGGAAGGCATCGCCGAGGGCGGCCGGCTCTTTGTGCGCGGTCCCACGGTCATGCTGGGCTATATCCGCGCCGACAATCCCGGTGCCATCGAGCCGCCCCAGGACGGCTGGCACGACACCGGTGACGTGGTGAAGGTGGACGACCAGGGCTTCATCACCATTCTGGGCCGCGTCAAGCGCTTCGCCAAAGTGGCGGGCGAGATGATTTCGCTCACAGCGGTGGAAACCGCCATGGGCAAGCTTCTCCCCGATTTTTCCCATGCCGTGGTGTCTGTGCCCGACCCCAAGAAGGGTGAACAGCTTGTGCTCTTCACCACCATGGAGAAACTTGAGCGCAAGGCCCTGCTCGAAGGGCTGCGTGGCGAGGGCCTGTCGGAACTTGCCATTCCGCGCACCATCAAGTGGCTGCAGGACATTCCGCTGCTCGGTTCTGGCAAGACCAATTATGTGGAACTGGGGCGGCTGGCCCGGGAATTGGTGGAAAGCTGACCCCTCGACGGCGCATCAGCGCTTTGGCAATCTGAACGAAACTGACAGCGGGGCGGGAAGCCCCGCTCTGATTTTGGAGCAAACCATGCGTATGGCGCGGATCGCCGACCGGCTGGCCAGCCTCGGTGCTGAAAAATGGCAGGTTCACTTTGAGGGCCGCCGCCGGGCTGCCGCCGGCGAAAAGGTGATTTTTCTGTCGATCGGCGAACCCGATGCGCCGCCGCCCGCCGCCATCCTCGATGTCGCCGAAAAGGCCATGCGGAGCGGACGTTACCGCTATGCCCCCGGCCAGGGCGAGGCCAATGTGCTGGAGGCGCTGGCCCGCCGCTACAGCAAGGACACCGGCCGCAGCCTCTCTCCCGCCCAGTTTCTCTACCTGCCCGGCACCCAGACGGCGCTTTATGTCGCCGCCACCACCCTGCTTGATGAGGGCGACGAGATTCTCCTGCCCGATCCCTATTACGCCACCTATGAGGGCGTGGTGGCGGCACCAGGTGCCGTGGCCGTGCCGGTGCCGCTTGACCCCGATCGTGGCTTTCACCCCCATGTGGCCGACTTTGAGCGCGCCATCACACCGCGCACCCGGGCCATCCTCATCAACTCGCCCGGCAACCCCACGGGGGCCGTCTATACGGCAGCCGAAGTGGCCGCCATTGGCGCCATGGCCCGCAAGCACGACCTGTGGATCATTTCGGATGAGGTCTATGCCACGCTGACCCATGGCAACCGGCCCTTTGTCTCGCCCTTCCACGACCCCGCCCTGGAAGAGCGCACCGTGGTGGTGTCCTCGCTCTCCAAGTCCCACAATATGCCCGGTTTCCGCTGCGGCTGGATTGCCGCCAGCGCCGCATTTGTCAGCCGCGCCGTGGCCATCACTGAAACCATGCTGTTCGGCTCGCAGGCCTTTCTGGAGGATGCCGCAGCCTTCGCCCTCGACCATCACTTCCCCGAACTGGATGCGGTCAAGGAAACCTATCAGCGCCGGGCCCGCACCCTGGTGGAAGGGCTTTCCGCCTCCCCCCGGGTTTCTGCCCATCTGCCGGAGGGCGGCATGTTCGTCATGGTGGATGTGCGCAAAACCGGCCTGACGGGCCAGAACTTTGCGGCGGGTCTTCTGGCCACCGAAGGCGTGGTGACCATGCCGGGCGAAAGCTTCGGTGCCGGGGGTGCGGGCCACCTGCGCGTGGCGCTGACCGTGGGTGAAGACCAGATGGGCGAGGCCGCCCGGCGCATCTGCCGCTACGCCAACAGCCTCGCCTGACCTTGCGGCGCATGGCACCACTGCCTATCCTGTATAGACAGGAGTGCGCCATGGCCGAACCCCACTATGCCCGTCTGAAAACCCATATCCGTGACCGCATTGCCGAAGGCGCCCTGAAGCCTGGTGACCGGGTGCCCTCGGAACATGAGCTGGTGGCGCTATTCTCTGTTTCGCGCATGACCGCCAACCGGGCGCTGAAGGAATTGGCCGCGGAAGGGCTGGTGGTGCGGCGTTCCGGCTCCGGCAGCTTCGTCGCCGAGGCCGCCCTCTCCCCCGCGCCACCCGCCCCACCCATTGATCTCATCGACATGGAGGCGGTGGTGCGCGGCCACGGCCACCGCTACAGCCGCAGGATAGAGCACAGCCGCAGCCTCATGGCCTCGCCGGTGCTGATGGATGCCTTCGGGCTGGGGGCCTCCCAACCGCTCAACCATCTCGTCCTGCTGCATGAGGAACAGGGCCAGCCCGTGCAACTGGAAAGCCGCTACCTGAACCCCGCCCTGCTCACCGGCCAGACGGCGGCTGAGCCTCCCTCTCTCCGTCAGCTTTCGGATGGGGCCGATGCGGTGGAGAATACGCTGGAGGCCTGCCACCCCGATGATCTGGCACGGCGGCTGTTGCGGGTGGGGCCGCATGAACCGTGCCTACGGCTGGAACGCCGCCTGCTGCGGGGGGGCGAGGTTTTCGCCATTGTCACCCTGACCACGCCCGCCGCCCGCCACGCCCTGTTCTGGCGCAGCAAAAAATAACCCCGGCAGCAAATGCCGCCGGGGCCATGACAGTGAGGCAAGCCTTACTTCATCAGCTCGGTCCAGATCTTGGTGTAGATCTCCACCGCTTCCGGCGGGCAGGCGGTGGCAAACTCGCCATGCGGCTGCGACTCGGCCGGCACATTGAGCTCCGGCGCGTCCTTCATGTCGGCCGGCATGAACTTGTCCGATCCGGCAATGCCGTTGGCATAGCGGGCAAAGGCCGAAAGCCCCGCCGCATTTTCCGGGTCCATGACAAAGTTCATGAACAGCTTGGCGTTCTCCGCATTCTTGGCGTCCTTCAGGATGGACAGGTTATCCATCCAGTAGGTGAAGCCCTCCTTGGGGTAGCCATATTTGATATCCGGATTCTGCAGGCGCTGGCGCAGCGCCGAGCCGTTCCAGTCGGAGGTGGCGAGATAGTCACCCTTCACCATCTTCTCGATGGTGGAATATTCCATGGCCACCCAGTTGGGCTTGGCGGCCACCAGCGTGTCGCGCGCCTTCTTCAGGATTTCCTTGTCCATGGAACAATGCTTGCCGCCATTGTATTTGATGGCCGCGTCGATCACGTCGTTCATCTCCGGCACGACATTGACCTTGCCCTTCAGCTCATCCGGCGTGTTGAAGATGATGCCCCAGGTGTTGATGTCGCCCTTGTATTTGTCGGTGCGCACCGAAACGCCCACCGTGCCCCACTGCCACGGCACCGAATAGTGGCGGCCCGGGTCATAATCAACATTGACCCACTGCGGATCGACATTCTTGAAATTCTCCATCTGGTCGGGGCGCGCCTCCAGCAGCAGGCCTTCCTTGATCCAGATGGGCATGAAATTGCCCGACGGCACCACCATGTCGAAACCATGGCCGCCAGCGCGCACCTTGGCCAGCGCCGTGTCGTTCGAGTCATAGTCGGTGACGGTGACCTTGACCTTGTACTTCTCCTCGAACTTCTTCACCACATCCGGGCTGGTGTAATTGCCCCAGTTGTAGATGTTCAGCTCACCTTCGGCATGGGCCACGCCCGCCAGCATGGTGCAGCCCGCCGCCGCCAACAGAAACCGTTTCATCATGTCTTCCTCCTTGCTTCCTCTTGGTTCAGGTCTTCTTCCGGTTGATGAAGAAGAACACCGTCACGATAACCACGGAGAGAAGCAGAAACACCGTGGAAATCGCATTCATCTCGGGCGTCACCGCCCGCTTCAATTGTCCCAGCATATAGGTGGGCAGCGTTTCCTGGCCCGCCGATTTGACGAATTCGGTGATCACCACGTCATCGAGTGAAATGACGAAGGCCAGCATCATTCCCGCCAGAATGCCGGGCCACAGCAGCGGCAGGGTGACGCGCCGGAAGGTGGCCCAGGGCGTGGCGTAGAGATCGGCCGCCGCCCGCTCCAGCGTCAGGTCCATGTTTTCAAGCCGCGCCCGAATGGGCAGATAGGCAAAGGGAATGCAGAAGCCCGTGTGCGCTGCCATGAGATAGCCAAGCCCGGTATAGCCCGTCCACATTTTCACCCGCGAAAACACAATGAGCAGCGCCACCGCGGTGACAATTTCCGGCACCATCAGCGGCTGGTTGATGAAGGCATATTTGAAGGTGAGGCCGGGATAGGGGTCGGTGCGCGTGGTGGCCAGTGCCGCCATGGTGGCAACAATGGTCGAGACAAGGGCCGCCACCGTGGCAATGATGAAGGAATGCCAGGCCGCCTCCTGCACCCGCTCATTGGCCATGGCCTCCTGAAACCAGCGCAGCGAAAAGCCTTCCCACACCGCCACCGAAATGCCGGCGTTGAAGGCATAGAACACCAGCGTGGCGATGGGCAGATAGAGCAGCGCGAAACACAGGATCGCGATGGTGGTGAAGCCGGGCTGACGCCGGATGGAGAAGGGCTCAGCCATGGCGCCCACCGCTGTCCGAGGCGTTGCGCACATAGACAAGAAGGGCCGCCATGACGATGATCATGAGGAAGATGGAAAGCGCCGAGCCCAGGGGCCAGTTGCGGCCCTGGCCGAACTGCAATTCAATGAGATTGCCCAGCATCATGTTCTTGCCGCCACCCAGAAGCTTGGGCGTGACATAGGCCCCAAGCGATGGAATGAAGACGAGGATTGACCCCGCCACAATGCCGGGTTTGACCAGCGGAATGATGATCCGCCGCAACACCGCAAACCGCGTGGCATAGAGATCATAGCCCGCCTCCACCAGGCGGAAGTCGATCTTTTCCATGGAGGCATAGAGCGGCAGCACCATGAGCGGCAGATAGACATAAACCATGCCGAGCAGAATTGCCGTGTCGGTGAACATGATCTGGATCGGCTCATGGATCAGGCCAAGGCCGATCAGCGCCGAGTTCACAATGCCTTCATTGCGCACCACCTCCTGAATGGCGAAGGTGCGGATCAGGAGATTGGTCCAGAACGGAATGGTGATGAGAAAGAGCCACAGATCGCGGCGGTGTTCGGGCCTGGTGGAAATGAAATAGGCGGTGGGAAAGCCGAGCAGCAGTGTGACCACCGTGGTGATGACCGAAAGCTTCACCGAGCGCCAGAAGATCACCAGATTGGCCCAGGCCAGCCCCAGCGTGTCGTCAAACAGGTCACGCTCGAACAGCACATTGAACCAGCCGTCGGTGGAGAAGGTCCAGGGCTTCACATCGCCATAGTCGCCCTTCTGCATGAAGGAATAGATCAGCACCACAAACAGCGGGCCGATGGCGGCGAAGAAGATGATGGCAAGCGCCGGTGCCGACAGCAGCCAGCGGCTGCGCACGTCGCGGGCTCTGGCCTCGTCAATGACACGCTGGGCCGATGGGGCGGAGGGATCGGTCATGGCATCAGTCCCGCACAACCTGGGCCGTGCCCGGCGCCACCCGGATCATCACCGCTTCACCCCGGGTGAGCGGCAATTCATCGGTGGTGTCGTTCTGCAGGCGCAGAATGAAGGGCGCACCATCAGCAAGGGTGATGTGATAATGCGTGTCAGTGCCGAAGAACACGGCATGGTCAAAGCGCCCGCGCAGGGCCGCCTCCTTTGCCGTGGTGGTGAAGTCGGCATGTTCCGGCCGCACCACCACCGTCACCGTGCCGGCAGGCCTGTGCCCCTCCGGCACCGAGGCCGAAATCACCGCCCCGCCCGGCAGCGCCACCTCGGCCCTGCCCTTGGCGAAGCCCTTGACGGTGCCGGTGATGAAATTGGTCTCGCCGATGAAGTCGGCGACAAAGCGTTCCGATGGCCGGTCATAGATGTCGCGCGGGCTGCCCACCTGCAGAATGCGCCCCGCCGACATGACCGCAATGCGGTCCGACATGGTGAGGGCTTCTTCCTGATCGTGGGTGACAAAAACAAAGGTGATGCCGGTTTCCAGCTGCAGCCGCTTCAGCTCCACCTGCATTTCCTTGCGCAGCTTGTAATCCAGCGCCGACAGCGGCTCGTCGAGCAGCAGCACCTTGGGCCGGGGCGCCAGCGCCCGGGCCAGCGCCACGCGCTGCTGCTGGCCGCCGGAAATCTGGCTGGTGCGCCGGTCGCGCATTGCCTCCATGCGCACGAGCTTCAGCATCTCGTCGACGCGGGCTGCCGTTTCCTCCCTGCCCTTGCCCAGCATTTCCAGACCGAAGGCAATGTTCTGCGCCACCGTCATGTGCGGAAACAGCGCATAGTTCTGGAACACCGTGTTGACCGGGCGCTTGTAGGGCGGCAGCGGTGCGATGTCCTTGCCATAGAGCAGGATCTCGCCTTCGCTGGGAAAGTCGAACCCGGCGATGAGCCGCAGCAGCGTGGTCTTGCCGCAGCCCGACGGCCCGAGCAGGGTGAAGAACTCATTCTCCCGGATGGTCACATCAACCCGGTCAAGCGCCCGGAAACTGTCCTGCCTGAAGCCGGTGAATACCTTGGAGACAGATCGCGCTTCAATTGCCGCCAGCCGGACGGCGGCCTCTCTATCAGTCAATGCGGTCCTCCCGAAACCGGCCCGCCGCCAAGAATTCTCGGCACTGGGCAAAACAGACGTTCCTGCCGGCTTCTGACGAGCCGTTAGGGAAAGACTACCACAAACAGGGCTCTTGCCAATGCGGGGTGACTGGCCAATCGGCTCCCTCTATTGGTGCCACCTCAGCGCGGCGTTACGGTGATCTTGCCGCTGGCACGCTGGAAGGTGATGGCCACCCGCGCCACGCCGCGCCGGGCCAGATAGCGGTAGGCTGTGCCCTTGCAATCCACAGGCCGCACCTGCGCATAGCCGAACTGTTCCAGGCCGCGCTTCACCGCCTGGCACGACCCCGGCTGCAATTTGCGCGGGGCGGGCGCATAGCGCTGCACCGCCGGGTGGCCCAGATCATAGCTGCCATAGGCCGGTCCCAGGCTGGGCGGCGGCGGCGCCGCATAGGGCGGTGCGGCGGGCGGTTCCATGGGCGTGGTGATCACCGGCGGTGTGGGCAGGCCGGAACGCCACTGCAGATAGACCGGGCCATGGCCAAGGGGCGGCGGGAAATGCCCAGGCGGCGGCGGATACCAGCCGCCCGGCACCAAATGAACCGGCGGCAGGAAGCCTCCCGGCGGCGGTGGCGGCGGGCCACCCGGTCCCGGTGGCGGTGGCGGCGCCATGCAGCCCGGCGGCGGACATTGCGCCTGCGCCGGCGCGGTCAAACCCACAGCCAGAACCATTGCGGCAAACCACAGCTCACGCATGACGCTCTCCGCTCCACTGTCTCCCCGACGGGATTGTGACGGCTGACACTATCCTCCCCAGTCTACACCCCCGCAAGGCCCCGGGGCCTGACTGGTAAACAAAACCGCGGGATGAAGGTTCATCCCGCGGTGCAAAATCGTCACTTTATCAGAGGCTCAGAGGCCGATGGCGTAATAGATCCGGCCGTTCTCGCGGTTCACCTTGATGAGGAACCGCTGACCACCGCGCCAGGCGCGATACTTGTAGTTCTGCCCGCTGCAATCCACCGCACGGATATTGTGATAGCCATAGCGGCGCAGCTCCATGCCGACATACTGGCACGAACCCATGCGCCGCATGTAGCGCGGCGGGCGGCCATAGCCGTCATTATAGCGGCCGTTGTCATAGCCGGGCTCATAGCCCATGTCCGGCGGCGGCGGGCGCTTGTGCGGACGCGGCGGATAGGGACTGCCATCCGGCGGCGGCGGCTGATAACCACCATCCGGCGGCGGCGGCGGGCGGTAGCCACCATCCGGCGGCGGCGGCGGGCGGTAGCCACCATCCGGCGGCGGCGGCGGCGTATAGCCGTCTCCCGCCGCACAGGCCGGGTCATCGGGATAGCGCTGGCAATAGCGCACGGACTGGGCATCGGCACTGGCGGCCAGCATCACCATGGCGGTCACCGCCAGGAGACCCCCGGTCAAAACTTTCTTCATGATCAACATCCCCCTTGAAGGTGGCCCCTTCTGCACCGCGATTGCGGCGCCGCCAAGGCACCCTCAACCTGCCGCCTGCAAAAATCCGTCCAGCACATTGACCGTGTTGACGCCGATGGCCGCCACCGCATAGCCCCCCTCCATGACGAACAGGGTGGGTTTCCTGAGCCGCGCGATGCGCGCGCCAAGCCGCAGATAATCCTCGCTCTGCAGTTTGAAAAACGAGATGGGGTCATCCTTGAAGGTATCGACCCCCAGCGACACCACGATCACCTCAGCCCCGAACCGGGCAATCCTGCGGCAGGCATCATCCAGCGCCCGGCCCCAGCGGTCATAGGCCGTGCCCGGCGGCAGCGGATAATTGTGGTTGCAGCCCTCACCCGGCCCCGCCCCCGTCTCGTCGCGATAGCCGAGGAAATAGGGATAGGCGTTTTCCGGCTCGCCATGCAGTGAACAGAACAGCACATCGGCGCGCTCATAGAAAATGTCCTGGGTGCCGTTGCCGTGATGAAAATCCACATCAAGAATGGCAACCCGGGCCGCCCCCGCAGCGCGGAAAGCCTCGGCGGCAATGGCCGCATTGTTGAGAAAGCAATAGCCGCCATAGAGATCATCATGGGCATGATGGCCGGGTGGACGGCACAGGGCAAAGGCGTGGGGCGCACCCTCGCTCATCAAGGCCTGGGCGGTCAGCGCCACCGCCGCCGATGATTGCGCGGCCTGCCAGGTGCCCGCCGTGATGCAGGTTTCCAGCGAATGGATGTAATAGCCCACCCGCCCGTCAATGTGTTTGGGTTCCTTCTGGCGCAGGGAGCGGTTGGGAATGGAGGTCGGCATGACCTCACCGCGGAAACCCGCCTTCTGCCATTCATCCCAGGCGGAGGCGAGAAAGCGCAGATAGCCCCGGTCATGCACGGCACGCACCTTGCGCATGTCGAGCTTCCGGGGGGCGATGATGTCGGTCATCTTGCGGTCCTGCAAGGCGCGCAGGATATATTCCATGCGCGACGGCCGCTCGAAGGGCGTCACCAGCTCGCCGCCATAGAGTTCCCCCTGCGGAAAATGCAGCCGGTGATCTTCGCTAAAGACAATCTTCATCACCATCCTCCGTGCCGAAGCACGCAGGCTGTCAGATCATCGGCAGCAAGGCAAGACGATGGGCCTATTTCATGACCGTGAAGGCAATGCGGGTGACACCGGTGGCGGTGAGACCCACCTGCTGGGCCGCCCCCAGGGAAAGATCCATGACCCGGCCACGGATGAAGGGGCCGCGGTCATTGATGCGCACGATGACACTGCGGCCATTGCGCAGATTGGTGACCTTCACCCTGGTGCCGAAGGGCAGCGTGCGGTGGGCGGCCGTCAGGCCATGCGGATTGAAGCGTTCGCCATTGGCGGTGAGTTTGCCGGACTTGTAATAGGAGGCCATGCCGGTGGTGGTGCCGGCCTGCGCCGAGGCCGCCATGAGGGTTGCGGCCGCCACGGCCAAGATCATGCGTTTCATCATCGATTCCCGTTTTGTTGCGGCGCAACATAAGCCGCAACAGGGCAAGAATAAGGCGGTGGTGCCATTGAATTTTCCCCGCGTTTCAGGCTCCATGGGCCATGCCCTCCACCACCCATGCCGACGCCTTTCACTTTTCCCACCCCGTGGCCAGCTATTGGGAGGCTACTGCCCCGCCACTTGACCTGCCGCTTCTGCCGCTGGCCGGTGATGTCCGCTGTGACGTGGCCATCATTGGCGGTGGTTACGCCGGCCTGTCGGCGGCCCTGGAACTGGCCGCCCATGGCATTGCCGTGCGGGTTCTGGAGGCGGCAGAACCGGGCTGGGGGGCGTCGGGCCGCAATGGCGGCTTTGCCTGTGTCGGCTCGCACAAACTGTCCTATGCCCGCATGATCCAGAAATATGGCCAGGACGAAAGCCGCCGCTATTACCGCAACATGAAGGAGGCCGTGGAACTGGTTTCCGCCCTGTGCCGCCACCACGACATTGACGTGGATGCGTGCGAAACCGGCGACGTGACGCTGGCCCATCTGCCATCACGCCTGCACGACTTTGCCGCCGATGTCACCTTCATGAAACAGGCCTTCGGCGAGGACATGACCGTGCTGACGCCTGAGGCGTTGAAGGAGCAGGGCCTCAATGGCGCCTTCTTCGGCGGCCTGAAAATGAACCACGGCTTTGGCCTGCACCCGCTGAAATATGTGCGCGGCCTTGCCCGGGCCGCCCACCGCGCGGGTGCTGTCATTCATCCTCACTCCCGCCTTCTGCGCTGGCAGGAACAGGATGGTCTTCACCATCTCCACACCGGGCAGGGCAGACTCATCGCCAACAGGGTGCTCATCGCCACCAATGGCTACACGCCGGAGGATGTGATGGCCCGCATGCGGGGTCGCCTGATGCCCGCCCTGTCCAACATCATCACGACGAGGCCCCTGAGCCGCAGCGAGCAGGAGGCCCAGGGCTGGACCTCAACCCTTCTTGCCTTCGACAGCCGCAAGCTGCTCCATTATTTCCGGCTGCTGCCCGATGGCCGCTTCCTGTTCGGCGGCCGCGGCGGCACCGATGCCTCTGCACCATCCGCCGCCGTCTACCGGGAAAAACTGGTGGCCGAGTTCCACGCGCTCTTTCCCCACTGGCGTGATGTGGAGATCAGCCACTTCTGGCGCGGCTTCGTCTGCCTCGCCCATGATCTGGTGCCCTATGTCGGCCCTCTGGACGACAGGGCTTCCGTTTTTGCCGCCGTGGCCTGGCACGGCAATGGCGTGGCCATGGCAACGCTGGCCGGCCGTGAAGCCGCCCGCCGCATGGTGGGGCTGGAACCGGTCGAGCCGCTCTCCGCCATCGTCACAAGGCGGCTGGCCCGCTTTCCGCTTGCCGCCTTCCGGCCCCTCTATCTCAAGGGCGCCTACCTCTGGTTCAACTGGCAGGACAGCCGGTAAACGGCACTCAGACCGCCGCTTCCACCATGATCTCCACCGCCCAGTCCGGCGAGGCAAGCTTCGCCTCCACCGTGGCGCGGGCCGGTGTCTGACCCGCCACAATCCATTCATCCCAGGCCGCATTCATCTGGGCAAAGGTGGTGATGTCCGACAGGAAGATGTTGACCTTCAGCATCCTGGTCTTGTCCGAGCCCGCCTTGGCCAGGGTGGCGTCGATCTGTTCCAGAATGTCGCGGGTCTGCTCGGTCACCGACTGGCCCGCCGCCTTGTCCGCCACCACCCCGGCCAGATAGACCTTGCCGCCATACACCACCGCCTCGCTCATGCGCTTGCCGGCACCAATCCGCTTGATCGTCATTGTGTTCTCCTCTGCTCCCGCCTGTTTGCAAAACACGGGGCCGCCTGTCCAGAGCCATCTCCCCCGTCTTAAGGACATGCTGCCTTCGCGCTTGCGAAGTGCCTCTGTTTTGAGCAATCTGTTGCGGTTGTGAAGGCGATGCCGCCTGCCTGCGGCCAGTTGAGTGTGGTGCATGACCTCCGGTTCCGTCATTCCCCTGATTTTGAGCGGCGGCACAGGCACGCGCCTGTGGCCCCTGTCGCGCCAGACCAAGCCCAAGCAGTTTCTGGCCCTGGGCAGCGACTATTCCCTGTTTCAGGACACGCTGCGCCGCGCCTCCGGCAAACTGTTTGACCACCGCGCCATCATTGTCTGCGCCGCCAGCCACCGCTTTCTCGTGGCCAAGGATCTGGAGGCGCTCAACGTCAGTGCCGACATTCTGCTTGAACCGGTGGCGCGCGAAAGCTGTGCCGCCATGGTGGCGGGCGCCATGCGCGCCGTGGCCCGCAACCCCGATGCGCTGGTTCTGGCACTGGCCGCCGATCACCGCATTCCCGACCATGCCGCCTTCCAGGCCGCCGTGGCCGCAAGCCTGGCCGACGCCAGGTCCGGCTACATCGTCAGCTTCGGCGTGGAGCCGCGCCACCCGGCCACGGTCTATGGCTATATCCTGCCGGGGGAACCCCTGCGCGACGGCGGTTGCCGCGCGGTCCTGCGCTTTGCCGAAAAACCCGACCAGTCCACGGCCCGCGCCTTCATCCGCGAAGGCTATCTGTGGAACAGCGGCAATTACCTGTTCCATGCCCGGACCTTCCTTGATGAGGTGAAGGCGCTGGCCCCCGCCATTTTCGAGGCGGTGCAGGAGGCAACGGAAAATGCCCTCAAGGACCAGGGCTTCATCCGGCTGGAGGCGGGCGCCTTTGGCCGCGCCCCCAAAACCTCGGTGGATTATGCCATCATGGAAAAGACCGCGCGCCTTGCGGTCTCACCCGTCACCTATGAATGGAATGACATCGGCTCGTGGGAGGCGGTGTGGAGTGTTCTGCCCCAGGACGATCAGGGCAATGCCACCGCAGGCCGCGTGGTGGCGGTGGAGGGCCAGAACAATCTCATCCATTCCGAGGATGCCCTGACCGCCGTGGTCGGCGTCGATGACCTCATCGTTGTCACCACCCGCGATGCCGTCCTGGTGGCGCGCAAGGGCCAGGCGGAAAAAGTGAAGCCGCTGGTCCAGACCCTCAAGGACCGCGGCTTCCCCGAAGCCGACGCCGATATTGAATATTACCGGCCCTGGGGCCATTCCGATCTCATCGACCAGGGCGACGGCTACAAGGCGCGCCGCGTCATCGTTGCACCGGGCGGTGTCATTGCCCTGCAAAAGCACCAGCACCGGGCCGAACACTGGGTGGTGGTGGCGGGTGAGGCCGAGGTGACCATCAACGGCCTGTCGCGTCATGTCGTGGCCAACCAGTCGCTTTATGTGCCCGCCGGTGCCTGGCACGAACTGGCCAACCGCGGCCCCACCCCCCTTGTCCTCATTGAAATTCAGACCGGCGAAGAACTGTCGCTGGACGATGTCATCCGCCATCCCTGAACCGGAATTTTCATCATGCCCCTGTCACGTCCGATCAAGAAGGCTGTCTTTCCGGTTGCGGGTCTGGGCACCCGGTTTCTGCCAGCCACCAAGGCCATGCCGAAAGAGATGCTGACGGTGGTGGACCGGCCGCTCATCCAGCTGGCCGTGGACGAGGCGCGCGAGGCGGGGATCGAACACTTCATCTTCGTCACCGGCCGCAACAAGGGCGTCATCGAAGACCATTTCGACAAGCAGTATGAGCTGGAATCAACCCTGCGCAGGCGCGGCAAGTCAGCCGAGCTCGACCTCTTGGAGGAAGACCTTCCCGCCGCGGGCCAGACCAGCTTCACCCGCCAGCAGGAGCCGCTGGGGCTGGGCCACGCCATCTGGTGTGCCCGCGAACTGGTGGGCCATGAACCCTTCGCCGTGCTGCTGCCCGACATGGTGATGCACGCCAAACCCTCCTGCATGGCCCAGATGGTGGAAACCTATCACCAGCGCGGCGGCGGCAATGTGGTGGCGGTGGAGGAGGTGCCCTGGGAGCAGGTGTCGCGCTATGGCGTGGTCTCGGCCCATGACTGGGAGAACAACCACTTCATGATCGACCGCATGGTGGAGAAGCCGAAGCGCGAGGAGGCGCCCTCCAACCTCATCATTTCCGGGCGCTACATTCTCCAGCCCGAGATCTTCGACCTGTTGTCCACCGCCACGCCGGGGGCGGGCGGCGAAATCCAGATCACCGACGCCATGATCCGGCTGATGGCCAGCCAGCCCTTCCTTGGCCTTGCCTACAAGGGCACCAGCTATGACTGCGGTGACAAGGTCGGCTTCCTCGCCGCCAACATCGCCTTCGGCCTCGAACGCGACGACATCGGACCCGCCTTCCGCGAGGCGATGAGTGATGTGCTCGACCGCTATGGCCTCAAGCTCTGCCGCCGCTGACCATCAGTTTTATTTTCAGATACCCTGACCGTCGCGCTCGATGGCATGCAGAATGTCGCTCAGCCGCGATGATGATACATGCTTGGTATAGGGGAAGAATACGATCTTCACGCCCACGGCGCTGAACCTTTCTTCCAGCGCTGTGAACAGCGGATCGCCCTTCCAGTCATCGCCAACAAACATCACGTCGAAACGCAATTCCTCCCACGCCCTGAACTTGTCGCGGTGGGTCTGGGGGATGACCTCATCGACATGGCGGATGGCGCGCACGATCTCCATGCGGTCGGCCTGGGGGATGATGGGCCGCTTGTTCTTGTAGCTCTGCACCAGCTCATCGGTGGAGACGCCCACGATCAACCGGTCGCAGTGCGCCTTGGCCCGCTCCAGAATGCGCAGGTGCCCGACATGAAACATGTCAAAAACGCCGGTGGTGTAACCTGTAATCATGGGGCCTCGGAAGGTGGATCTGGCGCCTCTTTAATCCCTCCGTCCGGCGCCAGCAATAACCCCTTGACTGAGGCGATGCCGCCAGCGGCCGCCGCACCCGCTTGACCCACAAGGGCAGCCCTTAACATCTGTGCAACCCCACCCCCATCTTCGCCTGGCCAGGGGGCTGGGAATCCGTGGCCGCAGCACCCCCTCCATGAGCCATGAATTGTGTCACGGCCCCGCATTATTGACTGCCTTTCGTGTGACTGGCCCCTGTGAAGCGCATGGGCTGAAGGGGCTACAAATTCCTGGCCTGGCTGGTTCGGATTGACCGCCCCTGACGCAATAGCACCAACAAAATACCATTGCGCTTGTCATAAACTTGTTTCACAGATGCCGAGGGTCCAACGGCCAGTGACGATGCCTCCATCGCCCGTCCACCTGGGGCAACCGCGGCCAAATGAAAGGACAACCCCATGCTCACAAATGCCCTGCGCAAGCTGAAACGCCAAACTGCACGAAGCAGCCTTGTCGTAGCCTCTGTCAGTTGGCTTCGCAATCGTAAGCGCCGGTCATTTGCCGAAGTTGAGAGCAGGATTGCCGGTGCGCACGGACTTGAGATTGGCGGGCCGAGCAAGATTTTCAGTCAGCGCGGACCCTTTCCCGTCTATTCGGTTGTTGCATCACTCGACAACGTCAATTTCAGTGACGCCAATTTCTGGTCGACCATACCGGCAGGCATGAACTTCCAGTTTGATGAAAAAAAGCAGCCCGGCCAGCAGATCATTGCTGATGCGGTTGACCTTTCCGTGATCGCCGATGAAACCTACGACCTCGTCATCTCGTCGCATGTAATAGAGCATTTGGCCAATCCGATCCGAGGTCTCAAGGAATGGCAGAGAATTCTTAAGCCAGGCGGTATGATGATTGTAGTGGCCCCAGACAAACGCTTCACTTACGACAGAAACCGGCCTGTCACACCCCTGTCGCATATTCTGGAAGACTTTGCTTTCAATACCCCCGAAGACGACGACACTCATCTTGAAGAGGTCATCCGTCTCCACGATCTGACCAATGACGGCACCGTCTCTTCATTTGATGAGCATCGCGCCCGCACTTTGAATAACGCCGTGACCCGCATCACCCATCACCACGTCTTCGATATAGACCTACTACTGGGACTGCTAGTGGCCGCAGACTTCACAATCCTCGCACAGGATGTATTCAGGCCCTATCACCTGCTCGCCGTTGCACAAAAGGCCAAACTCGCCGCCGAATAGGTGGCGGCGAACGAACGCCCCTTACGCCTTCACCACCACGGCCTGGGCTTCTTCCTGGGCCATGCGGTTCCGGCAATCCACCACCAGCCGCGCCGCCCGGCCAATCAGCCCATAGTCCACGGCATCATGGTCAGTTGCGATGAGCACCACATCATGGGCGGCCAATGTTTCGGTGCTGAGCGCCACGGATTCCCGTCCGGTGAAATCGGCGTGTTCGCGGGTCGGCGGAATTGCCGCCACATGCGGATCATGAAAGGCGCATGACCCGCCACGCTCCTCGATCAGTTCGATCAGCTTGAACGACGGGCTTTCGCGAATGTCGGCCACATTCTTTTTGTAGGCCATGCCAATGACCAGCACCCGCGCCCGGCTCAGGGACAGGCCGAGATGGCGATCCAGCGCCTCCTCCAGCCGGTTCACCACATAGCGCGGCATGGCCGTATTGATCTGACCGGCCAGTTCAATGAACCGTGTGTGGATGTCAAACTCGCGCGCCTTCCAGGTGAGATAGAAGGGGTCGATGGGAATGCAGTGCCCTCCCAGACCCGGACCCGGATAAAACGCCTGATAGCCGAAGGGCTTGGTCTTGGCGGCGTTGATCACCTCCCAGACATCAATGCCCATGGCATCAAAAATGACCTTCAGCTCGTTGACCAGCGCAATGTTGACGGCGCGATAGATATTCTCGGTGATCTTCACCGCCTCTGCGGTGGCGGGGGTGGAAACGGCAACCGTTCGGGCCACCACGGCGCCATAGAAGGCCTGCATCAGGCCTGACGCCTCCGCCCCCTCGCCGGCCACCACCTTGGGAATGGTCACCGTGTTGAAATCGCGGTTGCCGGGATCTTCGCGCTCCGGTGAAAAACCGACAAAGAAATCCTTGCCGCACACCAGGCCCGATTTTTCCAGAAGCGGCACCATGACTTCGCTGGTGGTGCCGGGATAGGTGGTGGACTCTAGCGACACCAGCGTGCCGGGCTTGAGATGCCGGGCGATGGTGCGGGCCGTGTCCTCGATGTAGCTCAGGTCCGGCTCGCGGTGGCGGGTGAGGGGCGTGGGCACACACACGATGATCACCTGGCACTTGGCCAGTCCGGCAAAATCCGTGGTGGCAGATAGTTTGCCCTGCGCCACCAGCCCGGCCAGAACCGGGGTGGGCACCGCTTCAATATAAGAGGTCTGGGCAGTAATGGCGGCGGGCTTCGCCGGGTCGATGTCAAAGCCCACCGTGGGAAAGCCGGCCCGGGCCGCCGCCGCCGCCAGCGGCAGGCCGACATAGCCAAGACCAATGACACCCACCGTCGCCTTGCGGTTGTTGATGCGGTCAAGCAGGGAAGACGTCGTCACAGCAAACCATCCTGAAACACCATATTTTCCGCGTCTTATCCAATTATCCCACAGGCGACAACCGCAATCGGCAGCATCCGGATGAGGGATGCCGAACAGGGCTCCGGACGGCAAAAGGGGGCGGCGAAAGTGAGAAGGCTGCGCGCCAACCATCCGTCAAAGCCGGCCTTTGGTCCATCAGCGCATGCCGCTTTACGGCGCCGCCCACACACCGTCAATGAAGGCGGCAATCTTCCGGCTCGCCGTGCCATCGCCATAGGGGTTATGGGCCTGGGCCATGCGCTGATAGAGAAGCGGGTCATCAAGCAGGGCCGATATGCCGTCAATGATCCGCCCCGCATCGGCCCCCACCAGCTTCACCGTTCCGGCCGCCACCGCCTCTGGCCTCTCGGTCACCTCGCGCATGACCAGCACCGGCTTGCCCAGTCCCGGCGCTTCCTCCTGCAGGCCGCCGCTGTCGGTCAGCACAATGCGGCAATGCTGCAGCAGGCACACGAAGGGCAGATAGTCCTGCGGGCTGATGAGATGGATGCGCCGGGTCTGCCCCAGCGCGGCGCTGACCGGTCCCAGAACATTGGGATTGAGGTGCACCGGGTAGACAAAGTGCAAGGCAGGGTAACGTTCGGTCAGGGCGCTGAGAGCAGCACAGATCTCCTGCATGCCCTGGCCGAAATTTTCCCGCCGATGGCCCGTCACCAGCACAAAGGGCTCCTCCCGCCAGGCAAAGGGAAGCACCGCATCAAGACCGGCATGAACGGTGCGCCGCAATGCCTCGTCTTCACTCAGACGATTCAGCACCCAGTGCAACGCATCAATCACCGTGTTGCCGGTGACGGTGATGCGCCCGGCCGAAACCCCCTCGGCCAGCAGATTTTGCCGCGCTGTGGCGGTGGGGGCAAAGTGCCACTGCGCCAACCGGCCCACCACCTGCCGGTTCATTTCTTCCGGATAGGGCGCGGCAAGATCATGGGTGCGCAAACCGGCCTCCACATGGCCCACCGGTATGCCCGCATAAAAACCGGCCATGGCGGCCATCAGCGTGGTGGTGGTGTCGCCATGCACCAGAATGAGGTCGGGCTTTTCCTGTTTCAGGGATGCCGTCATGCCGGTCATCACGGCGGCCGATAATTCCGCCAGCCCCTGGCCTGCCTTCATCAGGTTAAGGTCAATGTCCGGCACAATGCCGAACAGGGCCAGCACCTGATCCAGCATCTGCCGGTGCTGGGCCGTGGCACAAACGGAAATACGCTGGCCGGGATGATGCGCCCGCAGCCCATAATAAAGCGGAGCCATCTTGATGGCCTCGGGCCGGGTTCCCATCACCAGCATGATATGGCGGCTCATGCTAAATCCTCATACTGGATGGCCGGACAGCAGGCTGCCATGGGCCGCTTCAAAGGCCCTGAGCGCCTGAAGCTGCGCGCCAATATCGGAAGCCACGACCTGCCCCACGAGGCAGCGGTTGACGGTGTTGGGCGCGGTGAAGCGTTCAATGCGGTAATCAGTGCCGTAGATGCGCTGGAACAGCACCAGCAGATCATGCTTGCTGATCATCTGTTCCGTGCCCAGTTGCAACACCCGTCCCGCCCAGCGCCGCGCCGGATCGGCCATGATGTTGCTCTCCACCAGCCGGCACCATTCCAGCGTGGTGATGCCATTCCACAGATGGTTGACATAACCCTGCAGCACGGCACCCGCCGGCTGCGACAAAAACCAGCCCAACAGGCCGCGCGGCTCTTCTGCCACACGGTCAGGGCCAATGATCGACACCCGCACCACCGTGGCCTGCGCCCGGCCCAGCAGCGCCACCTCGCCCAGGCGCTTGCTCCAGCCATAGTCATCCTGGGCATCGCAGGGATCATCCCACCGGTAGGGCACGGAGGCCTGGCCACTGAACACACAATCCGTGGACGGATGAATAAGGAATTGCTCCGGCGCCATGCGCTCGGCCAGCATCAGCGGCACAATGGCGTTGCCATCAAACAGGTCCTGGCGGCTCGCGGTCTTCTGCTTGATGCGGCCGACGCAATTGAACACAAAGCCGGGTCCGGCCTCAGCCAGGCGGGCAAGTGCGGGGCAATGGGCGGTGAAGTCCAGCCGCTCGTCAATGACCTCAACCTCATGGGCTTGGGAAAAATAGGCCTTCACCATCTGGCCCAGCATGCCGCGGTGGCCAAGAATGATGACCTTCATGGGGGCACTGTTCACTGATAGGTGTCCGTTGGCCCCATGGCATCCAGAAGGGCGCCAATGTCGCCAGCGTCCGTCAACTGCCGGGTGTTGGCCGAGGTGTATTCATAGCCGAAGGGATGGTTGCCGGTGCCCCGCTGCGCTGCATATTCCGCCGGCACGGCATAGAACTCATCGGACTCCATCGCCCGCTGGATTTCATATTCGTTGACCAGCACTTCATCCATTTTTTCGCCTGGCCGCACCCCCATGACCTTGATCCGGGAGATATCGCCATCGCCATATTTCACCAGCATGGCCTTGGCCAGGTCCAGCACCGTGCAGGCGGGCGCCTTGCGCACGAAGATTTCTCCGCCCCGCGCCTGGGTGAAGGCATGCAGCACCAGACTGACCGACTGGTCGAGGGTCATCAGAAAGCGCGTCATGTTGGGGTCCGTGAGCGTCAGGCTTTCCTTCTTGGCGATCTGGCGCAGGAAAAGCGGAATGACCGATCCGCGCGAGCCCATCACATTGCCATAGCGCACGCAACTGTAGACCGGGCCGCCGCCCAGCAGGTTTTGCGACACCACGATTTTTTCCATCATCGCCTTGGAAATGCCCATGGCATTGATGGGTTTCACCGCCTTGTCGGTGCTCAGCGCCACCATGGCCTCAATGCCGTTGTCGCGCGCCGAGGCGCAGACATTCTGTGAACCGAGCACGTTGGTCTTCACCGCTTCAAGCGGAAAGGACTCGCACGACGGCACCTGCTTCAGCGCAGCAGCATGAAACACGATGTCAATGCCCTTCATGGCAAAGTCCACCTGCGCCCGGTCACGCACATCGCCAATGACGTAACGATAGTTGGGCCGCACCCGCTGCATTTCGTATTGCTTTTACTCATCGCGGCTGAAAATCACGATTTCCCTGGGGTTATGGCTCTCAAGGAAAGCCGCCACCTTGTTGCCGAACGAGCCGGTGCCACCGGTGATCAGGATTTTCTTGGTCTGCAATTTCATTCCACGCCCCCTGCGCCCCGCCCCATCGGCACTCACGTCCGTTCCGAACCGGATCGTGTCAAATTAATATAGCTTGCCGCCAAAGCCAATGCGCCAGCCACCCCCGCCAGGGCAAGACTTGCAATGGCGCCAAGGCCAAGCCCATTTGCCGCAGCCCTGGCCAGCGCCATGGCCGCAGCCCCCAGGCTGAGCGGCCCCAGAACGGCACCCCACAGCCACTGCCCCGTCCGGCCCCGATGGAACCGGCGGTGGCTGGAGGTGGAGAGCGCGATGAAGTTGATCCCATTGACCAGAAGCCACGGAATGGCCGCGCCGAACAATCCGTAGTGACCAATGAGAATAAAGGTGAGCGGCACGCTGATCAGCAGCGCCAGACCCGCCAGCACGGCAATGAACCGGTTTTCGCCATGCGCCAGGCTGAGGTAATAGGGGCCAAGCTGCAACGACCGAAACAATCCGCCCAGGGCCAGAATGCGCGTCACCGGCACCATGAAATCCGGCATGGCATGACCGGGAAACCACACCTGAAGCAATTCCGGCGTGAAGGCCACAATGCCGAAGGCCGCCAGCCCCCCCAGCAGCGTGATGATGGCTGACTGCCTCTGATAATCAGCCGACAGCCGGGTGCTGTCACCCGCCGCCACATAGGTGGTGAGCCGCGGAAACAGGGCCATGGCAACGGGCTGTGACAGGGCCAGCGGGATCTGGGCCAGGCTGGAGGCCAGGCTGTAATATGAAAAAGACGCGATGGCGAAGTGCGAGCTGACCACCAGCTTGTCCAATTGGGTGTTGATGGTGGCAATGACCGTCATGGCCAGCATGCCGGCTGAATAGCCCATCAGGGGTTTGATTTTCTCGAATACGAAGCGACCGCTGTGGGCCATACCATGGCCCATGGCCGACAGCAGAAAGCGGCGGGATAGCAGCGCAAAGATCAGCGCCACCGCCGCCTGCCAGAGAAAGAACACCCGCAAATCCGGCCAGATCAGAAGCGGCAGAATGACCAGGCCCGACCGGCTCAGGCTGAAGCAGGCCTGAATGACATTGGCTTGCACCTGGCGCTGCAACCCCATGAGGCCGCCGGTGTAAAAGCTCATCATCAGTTGCGGCACCAGAACCACTGTCATCAGCCGCACACTGGTGACGGCCATGTCCGCGTCCACAGCGTCGCCCAGTTTCAGCCAATGGCGTGTGATGGGCAATGCCAGCACCATCACCGCACCGGCAACCACCACCTGACTGATCAGCAGAACGCGACCAAAGGTGGTGAATATGTCAAGCAGTTCGGCGCGATCCGTCTGAAATGCCGCCTGCCGCGAGAACGTCGCCGAAATGCCGACATCAAACAGCGAGGCAAAGGACAGCAGGATGGTGTAGAACGAAATGATGCCGAAGGCTTCCACCCCCAGCAGCGAGACATAGAACAGAACGAAGACGTATACCGACGCCATGGAGGTGGCGCGGCCGAGATAATTCGCAACCACATTGGAGCGGAAACTGGCCATGGCCCCCGTTCTACCTCACCCCGGACACATCAGCGGGTCGCGGACGCGCTGTCCCCGAACGCTTTTTCGGTCCAGCCTTCCTGTTTCAGGCGCATCTCCAGATAGTCAATCACAGCCGCCATGTCAGCGCACTCCTTGCCCTCAATGCCATAGACGAATTTGGACAGGAGGATTTTGGCTCGCAGCACCATGATGCCGATGAAATACGCCGCCACCGCCGGACACATGGCAAAGGCTGCAAACCTGCCATGAACCCGCATGGCCGCCCAAACCCGCGGCCAGTAGCGGCGCTCGTTGAAGGCAAGACACGCCGCATAGAGAGCCGCGAAATTGAATGTCGCCACCACGTCCGAGCGGCCGGTGGCCTCCGCACCCTTGATGGCCGCTTCGGCCCAGATGGTGGGGCCCGACCAGTAGCGCGGCACGCGCGCATCCCAATGCCGCGCGGCATCTGCGGGCAGTGACGGTTCCTTTTCGATTTCACCCTGATGAGCGCGCACCGAATTCTTGCCCGACATGCTCTTGCGTGATTGCCCCGAGATGACCAGCGGCATATCGACATAGGCATAGCGCGTGACGATGGAACAAAGCGCCACGGCATTGGCCATATCCGGCACCGGGCCCGGAAAACAGCTGCCGGTTGCGGCGCGAAGCCGGTCGAGAGCGTCTTTGCTGACGAGGGAATGGTAAAGGCGCGGCATGTCGAACATATGGCGCGCTCCATGTCTGAAAACCCGTTCCAGTTCGCGCTGGGCGTTGGGCTTGCTGACTGAGGCAGCGTAGGCGCCGAAAATGAGACGGCCATTGAGAATGCGGTTGACCGCCACTGAATGGGCCATGTCTGGCCAGGTGTAGGAGGCGACATTGCAGATCAGCGCCTCCAGACCCTGCCGTTCCATCCACAGGGCGGCCGCCACCGCCTGCATCAGTATGCCGTCATCATCCCCGATGAAGGAGATAAATTGTCCCTGCGCCCGGGCAACCGCCGCATCGCAGTTGGCAATCGCCGAAACCGGCTCGGGCTGGAAGAGATAGCGCAGGCGCGAGTCCTCGCCATAGCGCGCCAACCGAGACTGGAAGGGGCCGTTGTCGCTGCTGTTGTCCTGGATCACCAGTTCAAACCGCTGCTCCGGCCAGCTCATCACCTTGTCCACCAGAACGGCAAGGGTTTCATAGCGGTCCTTGGTGGGAACGACGATGCTGAGCAGGGGGCCGGTCATGGGAGCCGTCTTTGCAATAGCGACACGATTTCAATGAGCATGCGGCACCCTGTAGCCGGAATATTCAGGCAGCGATTCTCTCTGTTACTGGTTTGCGTCGCCCCTGCCGGAAAGGCAACAATTTCTCAACACCGGTGGCGGAAGGGAGACGGCAGCCGGGGCGCCCGCACCCGTCTGAAGTCTCGGGGCCCCCGGGGGAGGCCGGCAAATCATGAAAAATCGGAGCCCCCGTCCGCGGCAATCAGCGCAGGGGGGGTGCTGCGGGCCTGGGCATCCTGCCCCTGACAGATGCCGCCTGCCGGGCCCCCAAGACGGTGACCAGCATGTAGAGAGCCCAGAAATCCGGCGCACCATGAACCGATCCCGACGTAAGGCTCAGAAGAAAGACCGGCAGCGCCGCCATGGCTATATAGAGCTCCGAGGCCCCCACCCGGCCTCGCAGAATGCGGCCCAGCGCGATGAGCATGAAGATCAGCGACAGGAAGAAGAACGTGGCGCCGATCACTCCCGTCGCCATCAGAACTTCAAGGATGATATTGTGCGGCGACTGGTCACCGGACGTCACGAAGCTGCGGCCGATGATGGGCGAAGACAGAAAGTCGTCCCAGGCAATCCGGTAGATTTCATCGCGCGCCTCAGTAGCGCCGCCGGCACGTTCCTCGATGAAGCTCATGAAGCGATCGAACAGATAGATCGAGCCGTTGCTGACCTGAAGCATCATATAGGCAATGAACAGCGGCAGGCCGAGGTAGACAGCGGAAACCCAACGGCCCCGCGCCACAGTGCCCTGTTTGGGCATGAGCGCCAGAATAACCGTTATCAGAAACGACACCATAAATCCCAGAAACGGGCCGCGTGACCCAGAGAATAGAATGTTGACAATGCCAATCCCCAACAGCGCCACCAGCAGCAGCTGCTTGATCATGGGGAGTCTACGATCAAAGGCCAGCCGCGCAAGAGCGAGACTGGAAAGACTGGCCCCCATAAGGCCAATCACGAGAGGGCTGAGCAGTGCCGTCCCCTCGATATCGCCTTCGATCTGCACGCGGCCGGCAAAAACTTCGGCCCGGTCGATGGTGCCACCCATGAACACGTAATAGATCTGGACCAGATTGGCGATGGTCAGCGCCACCAGAATGTAGCGCTCCAGAAGCGGCATGTCCTCGCGGCGCAGGGATACGGCAATCACCACGACCGGCAAAAGGGTGAGAAAGAAATAGTAGCTCAGCACGTAGAACATCGGATAGGTGGAAAACCGGATGTCCAGGAGCACCATGTCGACATAGATGCGGACACTGTAGATGACAAAGAAGATCAGCAGCGGCACAGCCGCACGGTTTATCTGGCGGAAATCGCGCAGATGAAACAGTGCCGCGGCAATGAACACCGCCGCCGTTGCAGCCTTGATCCAGACATTGAAATTGCTGACGGCCAGACCCAGCAGGCGCAATATGATCGTGGTGGTGGAATAGCTGAAACAGGTCAGAACAATGCCGATCAGCAGAAGGTAGTTGGGCCTTCGTGGCCGCGTCAGGGGTTGGAGCGGTCGATAAATTGTCTGAACCATAATTCTACATTCAGCAGCCGAAACAGAAAATAGCCATGGTCACGCTTGCCCTGTTGATGGTCAGCAATCACATTCATCAGAGCCTGGCGGTAAACAGGCCGCGTGCCAGGCACTTTTCTGACAACAACACTTCAACCGGCGATTCCACCACAGCCGCGCTCTTCGTGGCCGTGAACTGCCTGCCGATGGGGGTTGCGTAGCCGATTTTCACCTGCGTGAGAAGAGACTCCGGCAACACCCCCCGCATGGCCATTTTATGAATGACCTTGCCTTCCGCACCGGAAACCTTGTAGCGCGACGGCAGCCGCCACACGAATTCCACCAGGTCCGGATCAAGAAAGGGGTTGCGCGTCTCGACACTGGCCGCCATGGAAATGGCATCGCCATAGTGCAGCAGATTGACCAGGCCGCCGCTGTGCTGCCGGCGCAACAGACCGTTCAGAAGCCCATCACCGCCCTCGTTTTCGAGGCCGGGGTCATCGGCAAGCGGCTTCACACCGTCGGCAAACAGCGGTGCCAGAACCGAACCCACACCAAGCATGCGTTTGTAAGCATGTGACAGCACCTGCAGACTGCCGCTCATCTGGCGGATGGCCAGCATCACGGCCGGCCGCAGGGCATATTTGGTCTTGAAGGCCGCCACGGCGCGGCGCGCTTCAGCCCACTTCCCGGCCACCAGCAGTTCGGCAACGGCGGTTGCAAAGCAGCTGACAATATAGCCGCCCATCAGCTCATCAGCCCCCTGCCCCTCCAGAATAACCGTCACATCGCGCCGGGCCCGGCGCATCACCTGCAGCATGGGCACAACCGCGGGCGAACTGTTGCCACTCTCAAGATGGGTGATGGCCTCGGTCATGGACGCCACCAGATCGCTGTAGTCCACGTCAATGAAATTGGCGCTGAGGCCGATGCGTTCCGCCTCGCGCCTGACCGTCGCCGCTTCGTCAATTCCGTCAAGCGACGTGAAAAAGGCCAGATCGGCCGCGCCATAGTCCTGCTTGTTGAAGCGCGCGGTATAGCAATTGAGGGTTTTGCCGGAGTGTGCGGCCACCTCATGGGCAATGGCCATGGAATCAACGCCGGATGACAGGGTGAGACCGAAGGGGACATCGCTGCGCATGCGCAACGCCACAGCCCGGGTGAACAGCCTGCGGTACTCGGCCGTGGCGTCCTCCGGCGAGATCCGGTCATTGCTGTCTTGCGGATAGTGCCAATACCTCTCGGTGCGCACCATGCCGTTTTCCACATAGAGATTGTGGCCGGGCTGCAGGCGCATGACACCGCTGAACCAGCTCTTCGGGTGCTGCGCGCCGACACTGTCCAGACAATAACTGCCAATGGCCTGCACATTGGGCCGGGCGAGAGCGGGCATCAGCGCCAGAAGTGATTTGATCTCGGAAGAAAAGGCAAAACGCCCCTTGTCATGGTGATAGACAAAGGGCTTCTCGCCATAACGGTCGCGGGAACAGAACAGCGACCGCCGCTCCGCATCGTAGATTGCAAACGCCCACATGCCGTTGAAGCGCTGAACACAGGAGGCGCCCCACAACGCATAGGCCTGCACCAGCACTTCCGTATCGCTGTGGGTGCGGAAGCGCGCACCCTGGGCTTCAAGCTCCTGGCGCAACTCGATGAAGTTGAAGATTTCGCCGTTGAACACCACCCAATAGCGATCGGCAAAGCAGAAAGGCTGGTGGCTGTCCGGTGACAGATCAATGATCGACAGGCGGACATGGCCGAGCAGGGCCGTATCATGGAAGCGCTGCACGCGGCGCGCATCCGGGCCGCGATGAACCATCAGATCAAGGGCCCGGCCAAACTCCTTGTCATCAAAGAGCGCAACGGATTGATCAAAACGCAGAACCCCGAGAATGCCACACATGATTGGCTGCCACTATTCAAACTGTCCAGGCGAGCCCATTGCCAAACGTCCTGCCCCCCGGCCGGGCGCGATCCTTTTCTATTGGCGGATCAAAGGCAAGCCATATTCCTCAGCGTGAGACAATCTTTCAACGGGAAATACATACCCCCGCATATTCAACAAACAAAATATCTCAGAGTGAAGACAAGGCCACCCAGGGAACACATGACTGCCTCTGACCCATAGACAGGCACCCCGCCTGCACTGGCAGATCCGGGATCAAGATGGCGCCGGCGGACACCGTCCCTCAAGGGCGGCGCAAAAGCCCGCCACCATGTGGGCCATCAGGCGTTCCTGCGCATAAAGCCGATAGCCGTTGCTGCCCAATTCCCGGGCAAACCCCGGCTCACAAACCATCCGCACCATGCCATCGGCTATTTCGGCGTCAGAGTTGCAAATCACGGCGTTTTCCCCATGCCGGAGATTCTGAAACTCCGGCCCGTGGCGGAAATTGGTGCGTCCCGGCCCGCGTGAGGCCAGTGTGATGAGAGGCACCCCATAGGCAAAACTGTGCAGCACAGCCAGGCCCACATTGTCTGAAACATAGGCATAGGCCCGGCTGAAAATCGTCGCCAGCCTGTCCTCATCCAGCACCTTGCCGTGAAACACCACGCGCTCGGCAATGCCAAGCCTGTTGGCGGCCGCCTCCAGTGGCGCGCGCGCTTCCCCGTCGCCCACAATGTCAAAGCGGCAATCCGGTGGCAGCTTGTCCCGAATGCCCGCAAAGGCCGCCAGAAACCGGTCCAGTGCCTTGCGCTCCTGCAAACGGCCGACATAGAGAAAGCTCGACTTTGCCTCGCCGCTCGTATCGCGGTGATTGCCGATGGCCATGGTGTTATTCGCAAAGAAAATACGCTCGGCCGGATAGCCGCGGGCCTTCAGCGCCGCCAGATCTTCAGTGCCGTAGAGGATAATGCCGTCGGCCCATGCCATGATCCGGTCACGCAGCCAATTGGCAGCCCGTCGGCCGGAATAGCGGTGGCCCCACAGCAGAAAGCGCCGCACCTTCGGCACAGTCCAGCGTGTCAGATACTGCGGCCAGCGCAGGTCAAACATGCCCACCACCGCCACCGGCTGGATGCCGGAAACCGCCTGCGGAAAACCGCGCAGCAGGCGGAAGGGTCCAACCTGCCGGAGCGGCAGAATAACCTCCTCATAGCGATCACCGGCGGCCAGCGACGGCTTGCCCACATGCACCACCACCACCCGGAAAAATTCCGCAAGCCCGTTATAAAGGGGCTTGCGATAGGCCATGATGTCATTTTGCAGAATAAGAACGGCAGGCTTCATCACGACCGACCCTCATTCCAGGCCTGTTCCAGAACCGACACCCAGCGGTTGGCAAGGGCATCGCGGCTGAATTCGGCCTCGGCCAGACGGCGCGCCGCCTGCCCCCTTTGCCGGCTGTCGGCGCGGTCATCGGCGGCGCTGATGAGGGCCGTTGCAAAGCCTGCCGCATCGCCGGGCGGCACGGCAAAGCCAAGCCGCCGCTCGGTCACGAAGGTGGCCAGCCAGCCTGGATAGTTGATCAGCACAGGCAGGCCGCAGGCCAGATAATCGAAAAACTTGTTGGGCGAAGTGCCGTCATAAAAGGCGGGCACATTGGCCAGAATCTGCAAGCCCAGATCAGCCGCCTTGAGCAGTCCCGCCAGTCTGGTCTTGGCCACGGGGGCAAGAAGCACCACATTGTCGAGCTGCTGGCGCGCCACCTCCGCTGCCAGCGCCGCCCGGCGCATGCCATCGCCGATCAGCACCAGCTTGATGTCGGGCCGCTGGCGGCGCTTCAGTTCGGCCGCCGCCGCCAGAACCGCCTCCAGCCCATTGGCCAGGCCAAAGGTGCCGCTGTAGACCGCCATGAATTCTTCCGCTGCCACACCCTCTGGCCGCCAGCGCTCCTCAACGGCGTCAAACAGCGCCGTATCGCACCCGTTGGACACGGTGGTGATGCGGTCAGGGGCAATGCCCCGGCGCGCCACCCCTGCGGCCATGCCGGGCGACAGGGCAATGACATGCCGGGCCGCATGATAGGACAGCCATTCCAGCCCCGACATGAGTGTGAGCACCACGGGATTGGTGATGACCCCCATGGCCCTGGGCAGTTCCGGCCACAGATCACGCACCTCGAACACCATGGGCTTGGCCCGCAGGGCGCGCGCCAGAATGCCCGGAATGCCCGCCGTCAGCGGTGTTGATGTGGCAAACACCAGATCATAGGGTTCGCGCAGGGCAATCGCGGCACCGCGCGCCGCAAAGCGCAGGAAGGTGGCCAGGCGCCGGGTGAAGCTGTGGGCATTGGCATAGTCGAGGGCAAGCTCAATGACCTCGATGCCGTCCACCTGGCCGCGCCGCATGCCCTTGGCAAAGGGGCCGGACAGTCCGGTCCGCCCGCCCTTGTAGCTGCCGCACACCATGGTGACCTGATGTCCCCTGGCCAGAAGCCGCCGGCTCATCTCATAGGAGCGCGTTCCCGTGGAACCCTCGGGCGTGGAAAAATGCTGATGATAATAGAGAACCCTCATGCCGCCCATTCCACCACGGTTTCGATCCGGCCCGGCCTGTGCATGCTTGCCGTCAGAACCGGAAGGTCCGTCTTTTCCGCATAGTGCCGCGACTCCAGCCCCTGCTCCAAGCTCACCGCGGAAAATCCATCGGCTGCCGTCAGAGAGAGCCGCACAGCAAGGCCTGCGACATTTCCCTTTACCATCGCCCGGCCATGCTCCTGTTCCAGTTGCCACTCACCCGGTGCCAGCCGCCAGCGCAGCACGGCCACCTGCGCAAAGCCCGCCACATCATCGGTGACGCCAAGCCGACCCGCCTGCAGAACCAGCGCGCGGCAATGGCGGCAGCCGCCCGCATCCTCATAGGCCACGGCAAAGCGCAGCTGCCCTTCCGTCTCCGTCAGCGCCTGCACCACCTCGGCCCTGGGCCAGCCGCCAAACAGGAAGCGGCCAAGCCGGGGCATGGGCTCGCGCCCGTCAAACTGCACCGTGTTGTGGCTCTGCACGCCGCTGAAATAGTCATAGGTCGCGGCATCGGTGTTGTAGCTGTAGCTGCCGCCATCACGCAGCAGGTTCAAGCCACCGATCCAGAAGTCGAGGTGCAGAAGATCAGCCTGGCCAGGACGGAAGCAAAACCGCGGGTAATGCAGAAAGGCCATGGCCTCGCCCCGGCGCAAAACCACAGTTCCCCCCTGTTCGTCATGGCTGGAAACCGGTGCCGGTATTTGCTTCTGGGGGGCGGAAAGACCAAGCCAGTCAAGAACCGCCGTGCCGCCGTCCGTCCCCGTCCCCTGCCACAGCGCCAGGGCAAGGTTCAGGCTGGGGCGGAAGTCGCGAAAGGCCGCGCCGAGAAAGCCCAGCAGGGCTGCCCCGTCATTGGCCCCGAAATTGGGCGCATCGCCCGCTGCCGTCATGCGCCCGTGAAGCCACTGGGCCGCCGCCGCCATGCGCCCCTGCAGGGCCGCCGAAAAGGCCGGTGCGCCATGGGCCCGGCGCGCCACTTCGGCCAGTGACAGCGTGTCCAGCGCCAGCCGGTGATAAACCATGGAATATTGGGAGAAACCGCCCCGCTCATTGAACAGATGGGCCACCCGTTCCTCAAGCGCCCGTCTGCCCTGATCCGCAAAGGCCAGACCGTCCTTGCCCAGCATCAACCCGCCCATGAACAGGGCCGCCGCTTCCGACGTGCCGTGATTGTTATCCTGCGCCCTGGCATAGGCCATGGTGGGGGCAATGCGTCGCAGATGAAGCGCCACCAGCGCGCCCAGCGCCGCTGCCTGCCCGCCCCCCAGCAGGAAGCTGGCAAGCCACAGATTGATAACCCGGAAGGATGCCTCCTGGCCGCATTTCCACTGCCGCCCCCGATAGGGTGGATTGACCCTGAGCCAGTCTGCGAGCCAGGCATTGAGTGTGCTCAGGGCAGCGCCATCCCCCTGCCGCGCCGCCTGGGCCAGGGCGGGCGCCCAGCCGAAGCGCGACAGCTCCCAGATGAGCTTGATATCGCCCAGGGCCGGGTCAAAATCGCCAAGCCGGTACCAGGGCTGGTCATTGCCAGCCGCTTCCACGCCGCTGATGAGATGGGCGTTCCAGGCGGGTGGCGGGCCGGAGAGGGCCACGTTGCGCCAACCGAACAGCGCCAGTTGCCGGGGCACATCAACCCTCTGCACGGGGGGCGCGGCCGAGCCCAGAAAGAACGGACCGGCCGGAGCGCGCGCGGCAATGCGCTGCACCGGGTGCAGCCCCAGCCTGAGCGCCAGCCGATAGCGCGCCACCGCCGCCACATTGCCGGGGCCGAGAGCCGCCAGAGTGCGCAGCTTGACGGCGAAACCCATCACGCGTCCTGCAACAGATCGGCCACCTTGAGCGTGACCTCGGCCACTTCCATGATTTCGCCCGGCGGAATGGCGGCCACACCGTTTTCCACCGCCGCCAGGAAGGCCGCCGCACAGGCGTTCTGCCCCTTGTCCTGCTGCCACAGCGTCATCCTGGCAAAGCCCGGCCAGCCAAAGCCGCGCAGAGTGCGGAAATTGTCGAGTTGCAGAATGCGTCCCGCCGCGAAGGCTTCAATGCGCTCCTTGGGAAATTGCGCCGCACCATTGGCGAAGTAGTGAATGGTGGCCAGCGAGCCATCGGCAAAGCCGAGGGTGATGGTGGCGGTATCATCCTGGGCCTGATCGGCATTGCCCGACTTGAGGCTTTGTGCCGTCACGCGCACGATGGGCGAGCCTGCCAGAAACCGGGCCAGATCGATGTGGTGGCAGGCTTCGCCGACAATGCGGCCGCCACCCTGAGCGGCATCCTGGGTCCAGTGGGCGGAAGGAATAGCCCCGGCATTCATGGTGAGAATGAAGGACTTGGGACCCGCCACCCTGTCGAGCAGCGTCTTCATTTTCACCACATGCGGGGCAAAGCGCCGGTTGAAGCCCACCATGAGCTGAAGGCTGTTTCCCGGCGGACCGGCCAGAGCGGCCTTGACCGCATCCAGCCCGGCCCAGCTGATGGCCAGGGGTTTTTCGACAAAGACATGCTTGCCCGCCGCCAGGGCGCGCGCCACCAGACCGGCGTGGGAATCATGCCGGGTGGCAATGGCCACGGCGGTGATGGCCGCATCGGCCAGCACGCGGTCAATGTCGGTGGTGGCCTCCGCAAAACCGGCCTTGGTGCCGTGCACGACAGGATTGAGACCGCTGGTGGCGGCCAGCGCACCGAACTGGGCCTGCGCCGCCTTGAAGGCCGGCACCAGCATGCGCGTGGCATAGTTGCCCGCCCCGATCACCCCCAGCACCGGCCTGCCGGTCTGGCGCGGTGCCTGCGGCGGCAATGTCACCGTGCGCGCCAGGCGCTCCTCCACCGGCGCAGCATAGGTCAGCAGAATGCCAAGGGTGGCCTTGCCAGCGGCCAGATCATCATAGGCCTGGGGGGCCTCGCCAATATCCATCCGGCGGGAAATGAGCGGGTTCACATCAATCCGCCCGGCCGCCATCAGATCCAGCACCGCCTCGAAATTGCGTTGTTCGGTCCAGCGCACGAAACCATAGGGATAATCCTGGCCCTGGGCCTCGTAGCGCGGGTCATAGCGTCCCGGCCCATAGGAGCAGGACACCTGAAAGGTCAGCTCCTTCTCGTAGAAGTCGGCCCGGCTCAATTCCATTCCCGTCACCCCCACCATGATGATGCGGCCGCGCTTGCGGCTCATCTGGGCGGCCTGGGTGATGGGATCAGACGAGCTGGTGGAGGCGGTGATGATGACGCCATCAACCCCGTGCTGCCGGCTGAAGGTCATTGCGGCGGCCACCGCATCGGCCCCGGCGGCGGGGTTGCAGGTTTCGGCGCCATAGGCCTTGGCCAGCGCCAGCTTGGCCTCGTCAAAATCAATGGCCATGACCCGGCAGCCATTGGCCAGCAGCATCTGGATGGTGAGAAGCCCGATCAGCCCGGCCCCGATCACCACCACGGTTTCGCCAATGCGCGGCTCGAGCAGCCGGATGCCCTGCAGCCCGATGGCGGCCAGCACCGTGAAGGCCGCCGCTTCATCGCTCACCCCCTCCGGCACCCGCGCACACAGCGTATGCGGCACCCGTACCACCTCGGCGTGGGAACCGTTGGACACCACCCGCTCACCGGGCTTGAAATCCCCGGCGTTGTCGCCCGCCGCCACCACCCGGCCGACATTGCAATAACCGAGGGCAATGGGCTGGGCGAGCTTGGAGCGGACCGCGCCGATGGTCTGCATGAGGCCGTCGGTGCGCACCTTGTTCAAAACCGCCTTCACCTTGTCGGGCTGCTTGCGCACCTTGTTGATGAGCGAGGCCCGGCCGAAATCCACCAGCATGCGCTCGGTGCCGGGCGAAATCAGACTGAGCGCGGTGGCAATGATGAGGCTGTTGCGCTCGGCGGCGGGGGCCGGCACCTCGGCCAGAAGGGTCTGGCCCGTTTCAAAATTCTGCACCACCTGTTTCATCGGGCCCGATCCCTCAGCTCAGCCGCGCCGGCCGGTCATAGTTGATGAGCACGGCGCGATACTCTCCCTTGAACACAAACAGGCTGCCAGCCGCCGCGCCCACAACACCCACCGCATCAATCAGTTCCTGCATATGGCCGACTGAACCCGCACCACCGCTCAGCGTGATGGGGCATGACACCGCCGCCCGAAGGCGCCGCGCCAGATCGAGGTCATAGCCCTGCATCATGCCGTCCCGGTCAATGTGATTGATGACAATCTCCCCCGCCCCCAGCGCTTCCACCTGCTGGCAGAAGTCCATGAGACCGGGCTTGTGCTTGCGCGTGCCGTTATGGCTGTAAATCGTCTCACCCGCAAACACCCGGTTCCTGCGCACATCCAGCGTCACCACCACGCTCTGGGCGCCCACCGCATCCGACAATTCATGCACCAGCGCGGGCCGCTCCAGGGCTGCCGCACTCACCGAAATCTTCTCAAACCCCAGCCCCACAATGCGCGCCGCGGTGGCCGCATCGCGAATGCCGCCGCCATAGCACAGCGGCATGCGTGACTGCACCGCAAGGTGGCGCAGCAGTTCAAGATCGGGCGCCTTGCCCTTCACCGTGGCGTCAATGTCGAGGAAGCACAGTTCGTCCACTTCCTTTTCGTTGAAGATCTTCACGGCATTGAGCGGATCGCCAACATAGCGCGGATCACCAAACTGCCGGGTTTTCACCAGGCCGCCATCCTGCATGAGCAGACAGGGAATGATGCGTGAGCGCAGCATGGTCAGATCAGTGCAAAATTGCGGAACAGGGCAACGCCGTTGGCATGGCCCTTTTCCGGGTGAAACTGAAAGCCGTAGACATTGTCATGGGCCACGCCACAGGCCATTTCCCCGCCATAGGTCACGGTGGCGGTGACATCTTCGGGGCGGTCCGCGTCAAAATAATAGCTGTGCAGAAAATAGAAGCCGCGCTTCATGTCCACATCCCGCATGAGCCCCGTTGTCCGCACCTCGCGGATATCGTTCCAGCCCATGTGCGGCAGCTTCGGCTTGTGCGCCAGGCGCGCGCCATCAATGCGCCGCACCCGGCCCGGAATCCAGCCAAGGCCCGGCAGCACGCCTTCCTCGCTGGACTGGGCCAGAAGCTGCATGCCCACGCAAATGCCCAGCACCTTTTTCTTCCGGACCAGCACCTGATGGTTCAGCATGTCCACCATGCCGCTGGCGCGCACATGCTCCATGGTGGTGTCAAAATCGCCCACCCCTGGCAGAATGTAGCGCTCGGCCTGTTCCAGGGCCGTGAGATCGCCGGTGATGAGATGCGGAATTTTCAGCTGCTTGTAGATGTTGGCGATGGCGCCGACATTTCCAGAACCGTAATCAATGATGCCGATCATCGCTTGATTGCCCGCTCCAGCCCCAGGAATTTCATGGTCTTGGCGCCAAGGTCAAACAGCCACTCCTGATTGGCATAGTCGCGATAGGTCTTGCGCGGCATTTCGTGATAGCGGCGCAGCTCTTCAACGCTGATCCCGAGCTTTGAGGCAATATACTCGAATTCCTCGTCAATGGTGGCCGGGTCATAGGCCGGCTGTTCCAGCTTCTTCAGCGCCTCGGCGCGGCTCATCTGGCCGGTGAGGATGAGGCTGGAGAACTGCACCCGGCGCGTGTCATAGCCAAAGCGCGTGGGCAGCCAGTAGCCCTCGTAGAATTTGGTGAAGCGTGATTCAAAGTGCTTCTGCGGATAGGGCCGGTAGCCATAGGCCTCCGACAGTTCCCGGAACGCCTGTTCCTTGGTGTAGGGCATGTAGTTCAAGGGCTTCACCACCTGCACGCCCTTGATGTAGCGCAGATAGACCTTGTGATAGAGAATGCTGGAGAAGGGATAGGTTTTGAGTTCCCGGTTGCCGAAGCGCCGCTGAATGTCGCGGAGCTGGCGCATGTCGGTGCCGTAATATAGCCACTCCTTGGGATTGCGCACACATTCGGTGGCGATGTTGCCGCCGTTCAGAATGTATTTGATGCCGTGTTTGTGGGCGAAATGATAAAGCGTGGCGATGAAGGCATGGTCCTGCGGAATGTCGATGTGCGGCACCCCCGACTTGAAGAAGGCCAGCTGAAAGTCGCGCATCTCCTGCCAGTTGATGACCTCGGTATAGAGGTCAAGGCCAAGCTTCTCGATCATGGCCTGGATGTTGCTTACCGCAATGTCGGAATTCCAGCCGCCATCGACATGAAACACCAGCGGCTTGAGGTCGAACTGGGTGACGGCAAGGTGCAGGAGATAGGAACTGTCAATGCCCCCGCTCATGCCGATGATGCAGTCGAAGGGGCTGTTGCCGCGCGACTGCCGGATCTTGTCGGCGATTTGCCGGAACTGCGCCTTGCCCTGCTCGTTGGGATGCCAGTTGGGCTCCACATTGTCGTGGAAATCCCGGCAGTGATCGCACACCCCCTGCGCATCGAAGGTGATCTTGCTGTCCGACGTATCCATCACGCAGGAGGTGCATATCTGATAGGATCGCATATACAGCCCTTTGATCACCAAACTGCGGCCATGCGCCCCGCCGGACACCGCCTTTGCACTTTGCCAGGGAAATCCTTTCCGCCGCGCGGGAAACGAACGCAGTCCCCCCTGCTTCGCCCTGCCGCTTATATCGCTTCGTTTTGCCCCAAGGCAAGCCATTGCGCGTTCTGCGACACTCTTCGCGCCGTCCTGTATGGGGTGGAATTCATGAATGATTTCAGCTATTTTCAGCGCCTCACAAGGCATTGGCCGCAAGGCCGGAAGGGGCTGGGGTGAAACGGTTTCTGGATCTGCTCACGGGGCTTGTCCTGCTGGTGCTGCTGGCGCCGGTGATGGCTTTGGTCGCCCTGCTGATCCGGGTGAAGATGGGCCGCCCCGTTTTCTTCCGGCAGCAGCGCCCGGGGCTGAACGGCCAGCCCTTCACCATGATCAAATTCCGCACCATGACCGTTCCCGCCCAAGGTGCCGATGCCTCGGACGCCAGCCGCCTCACCCCCCTGGGCCATGTCCTGCGCCAAACCAGCCTGGATGAACTGCCGGAACTGATCAATGTGGTGAAGGGCGAGATGAGCCTGGTGGGCCCCCGGCCGCTGCTCATGCACTATCTGCCGCTTTACTCGGCCCATCAGGCCCGCCGCCACGAGGTGCGCCCCGGCATCACCGGCTGGGCCCAGATCAACGGCCGCAACGCCTTGAGCTGGGAGGCGAAGTTTGACCTTGATGTGTGGTATGTGGATCATCAGTCGCTGCGGCTGGACCTGAAGATTCTGGCCCTGACCATCTTGAAAGTGCTGCGCCGCGATGGCATTGCCAGCGACGGCCATGCCACCATGCCGCCATTTAAGGGAACTGCTGACAGATGAAGCGCACACCGGCACACGCAAGGCGGATTGCCGTGATCGGGGCCGGCGGCCACGGGCGCGTGGTGGCCGACATTGCTGCGGCATTGGGCTATGCCGAGATTGTTTTCATTGACCGCCGCTGGCCAGAGCAGACGAGCAATCACATCTGGCCGGTCATCAGCCAGGACGTGGCCCAGGCTCTGGCGCCGGAAACCGATACCGTTGTCGCCATTGGCCAGTGCCGCACGCGGCTGGCGCTCCTCCGCGATCTGCAGGCGCGCCGGGCCTCCATCGCCACGCTCATTCACCCCGCCGCCGTGGTCTCGCCCCATGCCATCATCGGACTGGGCAGCGTCGTCATGCCGGAGGCGGTCATTAACGTGGGGGCGCGCCTCGGGGCAGGCTGCATCGCCAACACCGCCTGCTCCATTGACCACGACTGCCAGATTGCCGATGGCGTCCATGTGTCGCCCGGCGCCCACCTTGCCGGCGGCGTGACCGTTGGCGAGGCCAGCTGGGTCGGCATCGGCAGCGCCGTCATTGAAGGCATGACCCTTGGCCGGGATGTCATGGTGGCAGCCGGTGCAGTGGTCACCACCGCGCTGGCCGACGGCGTTACAGTCTACGGCGTGCCGGCGCGCCCGATGGCCGAGAAGGGTCAGTGATGCTGAACACCCCCTTTCCCGACTGGCCGGAGTTCACGCCGGAAGAAATGGCGGCGGTGGCACGCGTGCTGTCCTCCAACCGGGTGAACTACTGGACCGGCGAGGAATGCCGCCACTTTGAACGCGAATTTGCCGCCTGGTGTGGCACCACCCACGCCGTGGCCCTGATGAATGGCACGGTGGCGCTCGACCTGTGCTGGAAGGTTCTGGACATCGGCCCCGGTGATGAGGTGATCGTCACGCCGCGCACCTTTCTTGCCTCCGCCTCCTCCATCATTAATGCCGGGGCCGTTCCGGTCTTTGCCGATGTTGACCTCGACAGTCAGAACATCACGCCGGAGACCGCCGCCCGCGTCCTCACGTCAAGGACCAGGGCCATATTGTGTGTTCATCTGGCGGGCTGGCCCTGCGACATGACAGGCTTTGCCGACCTGGCCCAAGCCCATGGCCTGAAGCTGGTGGAAGACTGCGCCCAGGCCCATGGCGCTGCCTGGCGCGGCACGCCGGTGGGCAGCTTCGGCCACATCAACGCCTGGTCCTTCTGCCAGGACAAGATCATGACCACCGGCGGCGAAGGCGGCATGGTGACCACCAACGACCACGATTTGTGGAGCCGGGCCTGGTCCTACAAGGACCACGGCAAATCCTGGGAGGCCGTTTACCAGCGCGCGCACCCGCCGGGTTTCCGCTGGCTGCATGACAGCATCGGCACCAACTGGCGCATGCTGGAGATGCAGGCGACGATCGGCCGGGTTCAGCTGCAACGCATGGCGAACTGGCAGGCGGCCCGCACCGCCCATGCCGCCATGATCTTCGCCGAAGCGCGGAAATGGCCCGCCCTGCGCGTGCCGGTCATTCCGCCTGACGCAACCCACGCCCATTACAAGGCCTATGTGTTTGTCCGCCCCGAACAGCTCAAGCCCGGCTGGAGCCGCGACCGCATCATTGCTGCCATCACCGCTGCTGGCGTGCCCTGCTATCAGGGCTCCTGTTCCGAGGTCTACCGGGAGAAGGCCTTCGACCACGCGCCGGGCCGCCCCGCCCAGCGCCTGCCCAATGCCGTGGCCCTGGGCGATACCAGCCTGATGTTTCTTGTCCACCCCACGCTGACAGCCGCGAACATGGAAAAAACCGTGGCCGTGCTGGGCCGGGTGATGGCCGAGGCCAGCCGCTGAAAATCATCGCATTCCGCGGAGCCGCTCACACTATACATCTGTCAATCGTCCGCAGGACTCAGGCCAATCGACATTCTGGCAATCGCTGAATAGGAAAAATGCATTGGTCCCAGCGCACGCGCTCGGTCACGAACATCCTCAAGCCAAGCCGGTTCATTCGCTGCCCTGAGCAGAATCTTCGCAATTTGGTCTGTTGTCCCCTCATCAAGAAGGATACAATTTCCACCGACGTCTAAGTGGTCTATGCCGCACCAACGCTTGAACACACATGGAATACCAAGACCTACAGCCTCCTCCCACAACACCGAGTGAGTACCAGGAAAGAAGCCTAAGTCAGCTGCCCATAGGTATTGATAAATCTCGTTAGCAGGCGTCCATCCCATCCAGTGGATACCTTTTTTTCCTTCGAACTCTCTCAAGGGCTCGATCATGTCCGGTGTCGGTGATCCAAAAATCACAAGATGTGCGTTGGAAAGCTTCCCCTCCTCTACGAGATAACAAAATGCCCGCATGAGGGTGTGAATATCCTTGCGCCGATCGATTTTGCCACCACTGACAAATACCAAGTCGCTTTCACCTATCTTCAAGCGAAGACGAACTTCTCTCCTTACCAGATCGATATTTTTGCCCGATATACGAGCATCATCAGCGCCGAAAGGAAGCAATCTGATCTTATCAGACGGAATATCATAAACTGTTTTAAGAAACTCAGCCCTAAGCGGCAGAGTCGCCCAAAAGCAACGCGCGACCTCGGCTAGTTTTTGTGTGCTCCAGCGATAGAAAATCCCATGAAGGATGTGGCGTGAGATAAAACCCCGTGCGCTGTTAACAAAATCTGTGTGGGTATCGACGTAGACAGCTCGATTTCTGCGTTTGGCAAAACGCACCACCGTCGGCGCGCTTAGAAATTGGCTGTCGTGAATGAAGAGGATGTCTGGATCAAAATCCTCCAGCACACGTTTAAGGCCCACATATAGGCGCAATTTGCGGGCAATTTTTTGGGGAAGATAGCGCACATAGGGCAAACGCGTGATTTTGATGCCGTCGTCACTAAAATAGCTAGAAGGCCTCACATACCCAAGCGTTGCATTTTCCTTGTAAGTCTCCGTAGAGGCAACGATCTGAACTTCATACCCCATTGCCAAGTGGTAACGCGGAAGGATGTTTTCCTGATACGACCAGCCATCTATATAAAATGAAGCGAGGCAACAATGCAGGATCTTCACGACCGTAGCTCTTCGAGAAAGCGGGCGGGGTTTTGTATCGAGCGGGCTGCACGAGCGAGAGATTCATCATCGCGAGTCCACCACTGACTATTGAGCAGCGCCTCCACAGTCTCTGGCTCAAAGCGAAATCTCACATGCCGCGCTGGAACTCCGGCTACTATGCTGTAAGCCGCGACGTCATGGGTGACCACACTTCCCATACCGACAACGGCACCAACCCCAATTTTCACGCCCTGCCGAACAAGTGCCCGGGAACCTATCCACACATCATGTCCGATCGAGGTGCGAGCCGGTTCCGGTCGACGATGTGTTGAATATTTTTTTACGACGCTATCGCGACCTTCATAAAATACCGGTGAGGTTGACACCCAGTCCAAAGGATGAGCTCCACCACCAATTATGACATCGTTTGCTATGGAGCAAAAAGAGCCTATGTCGGCATTGTTTATTTCACAGCGATAGCCACAAAAACTATGCCGACCAAAAGAAGAATTTACAACTTCACTGCCAGGTTCGATCTTGGATGTGAAATGAATTTCTGAATTGCGAATGGCGCGGCCCCGCATTTTTTTCAGAGCTTTGGCAAAATAGTATTCAAGGGCCATCAGCGTAACTCCGATCAATAGCAGCTTCTCTTCAGTCCTCATTTCAGGGGGGTGGAGCGAGTCCTCCCCCTGGTGAGGCGAATAGGCCACAGAAATCCATGGCCCCCGCCTCGCGCAAGCGCTTCTTCACGGCCGCTTCGGCAAACGGGCGATGCTTCACCAGAATGAGGTGAAGGTCGCCCTGCTGCAATGCCTCATCCACGCCCAGCAGGCGAAAATCCCCGTGGCTCGTGATATTGGGTTCAACCGCCAGAACCTCATAACCCCGCCGGGCCAGATCACCGGCAATTTCCAGCGCGGGTGATTCCCGCAGGTCATCAATGTCGGGCTTGAAGGCAAGCCCGTAACAGGAAAGCCGCGGCGGCCGCCCCAGCTCCCGGGCCAAGGCCTCGGCCCTGGCCACAATTTTTTCCACCACCCAGTGGGCCTTGCGGTTATTGACCTCGCGTCCGGTGCGAATGAGCGGCGACAGGTCAGGCGCACTGGCCACGATGAACCACGGATCCACCGCGATGCAGTGGCCGCCAACGCCGGGGCCGGGCTGCAGGATGTTGACGCGCGGATGCTTGTTGGCCAGCGCAATGAGGTTCCACACATCAATGCCCTGACGGTCGCAGATCATCGACAGTTCATTGGCATAGGCGATGTTGAGATCGCGGAAGCTGTTTTCCGCCAGCTTGCACATCTCGGCCGTGCGGGCGTCGGTCTCCACCACCTCACCGGTAACGAAGATGCGGTAGAAATCGGCCGCAGCCCTGGCCGCCGCCTTGTTCAGCCCGCCGACGATGCGGTTGTTGCCGGTCAGTTCTTCAATGATGCGTCCGGGCAGAACCCGTTCGGGACAATAGGCAATGTGGAGCGCCGCCACCTCGGCACCGGCCTCGGCCAGAACCTCGGCCACCCTTTCCGTGGTGCCCACCGGCGAGGTCGATTCAAGAATGATGACATCGCCTGCCTTGACCAGTGGGGCAATGCTGCGTGCCGCCGCCAGCACATAGTCAATATTGGCCTGCGGAATGACCGTGCCGGCGTGGAAGGGTGTGGGCACACAGATCAGATATGTGTCGGCGGTCTGCGGCTTTTCATAGGCCCGCAGCCGGCCCGATGACACCGCCGTGCGCACCATCTCCTCAAGGCCCGGCTCATAGATGTGAATCCGCCCCTGATTGATGGTCTGAACCGCCTGCTGATTGATATCGACCCCGATGATCTGCAGGTCGTGGCGCGCCAGAACCGCCGCAAGCGGCAGGCCGATATAGCCCAGACCGAGGATGCAAATTCTCTGCGCCATGATGTGACTTACTGACCCCCAAATCGCCGCCGCCAGAATTCTGTGGCGGGGAAAATCCCCTTTATTTTTCAGGACCTGACGGTCCGTCGCAGGGCCCAAGCGAAGCTTGGCGCCTGCCTTTCGCCTCCTTCTAGGCCGGTTGCCGACGGCATTGCAATATCAATGGAAATGCCGCCCTGCCCCCCCTTTCAGGATCATGCGCCTGCCCTGACCGGGTCTGGTGCAGACGCATCCGCCCGCGCCAGCGGCTGCTCTTCCGAAGCCTGCGCCAGCCGGAAAATCAGGCCGACATCAACCTCACCCGTTTCCGGTTTCATCGAGTCCCTGATGGCCTCGATCTCGCGGCTGAGCTGCGGCCACGGCAGATGGAATTCCCGGCTCTTCAGAATGCGCTGATGCGGGGTGATGGACACGTCGCGGCCAATCTGGAGCTCCTCATAGAGTTTCTCGCCCTCGCGCAGGCCGATGAACTTGATTTCAATGTCGCCGGCCTGATTTTCCGGCGTGCGCCGGGTCAGGCCAGCCAGTTCGATCATGGTTTCGGCCAGCTGCACGATCTTCACCGACTCGCCCATGTCGAGCACGAAAACCTCGCCGCCCTCGGCCATGGCACCGGCCTGAATGACCAGCTGGGCAGCCTCTGGAATGAGCATGAAATAGCGTGTGACCTCGGGATCGGTGACCAGCACCGGCCCCCCCTTGGCAATCTGTTCCTGAAACAGCGGCACCACCGAACCGGTGGATCCCAGCACATTGCCGAAACGGACCATGGCGAAGACGGGCTTTCGGCCCTTGTCGGCGGCCAGCGCCTGAATGACCATTTCCGCCACCCGCTTGGACGCCCCCATGATGGAGGTGGGACGCACCGCCTTGTCCGTCGAAATCATGACAAACAGCTTGACCTTCTGGGCCACCGCCGCCCGGGCCACCGCCAGTGTGCCAAACACATTGTTGCGGATGCCCGCCATGGCGTTTTCCTGCACCATGCGCACATGCTTGTAGGCTGCGGCATGGAACACCACCTCGACCTGGTGTTCCGCCATGATGGCTTCCATGCGGCGCTGGTCGAGAATGTCAGCCAGCAAAGGTGTCAGGATGGGGCCCTTGTCGCGCTGTGCAACGCGCGCCTCCATATCGCGGTTGATCTCGAACAGGGCAAATTCATTGGTATCAACCATGACGATCTTGGCCGGATTGAAGGGACAGGCCTGCCGCACCAGTTCCGAACCGATGGACCCCCCGGCCCCCGTGACCATCACCACCCGGCCGGTCACTGCCTTCTCCATCAGGCGGCGGTCCGGCGGCACCGGATCACGGCCCAGCAGATACTCGAGATGGATGGGGCGCAGCGCCGTTACGTCAACCCGGCCATCAATGATCTCATCAAGGCCGGGCATGATTTTGACGCTGAGGCCACGGTCGAGAAACATGTCCACCAGCGCCCGCCGGGTGGCGCGGCTCTGTTGCGGCTTGGCAATCACCGCCTCGCGCACCTGGCCGCGCGCCACCACCTCGTCCAGTTGCTCGGTGGAATAGACCTTGAGCCCGGCCACCAGCCGGTCAACCAGCGTGTAGTCGGTATCGACAAAGGCCATGGGCCGGTAGCGGCCCTGCTGGCGCAGGGCGTCAACCAGAGCCTGGCCCTCGCGCCCCGCACCATAGATGATGACCGGCACCTGTTCCTTGCGCGGCACGCCGTGGGCCTGGGGCTTTGACAGGGCCCAGGCGGCAACGCGGCGCAGGGCAACCATGGCGAGGATGGAGAGCGCGCCATAGATCAGCACCGTGGACCGGGCAAAGCCTGTAGCGCCCAGGAACAGCAGCGTAAAGGCCCACACCAGCGGCACCACCAGCTGCGAAATCACCAGGCGCTTTTCCAGGCTCATGGAATAGCTGCGTGACGACGACCGATAGATGCCGAACAGCAGGGCCGACATGATCGACAGCACCGGGGCCATCAGATAGAGATGCACCCGGTTCTCGGAGGGCAGCTCCAGGGCCGACAGGCGCAGGGCATAGGCCGCCAGAACCGCCAGTGACAGGACCGCGAAGTCCGCCACCGCCACAATGATCATCTTGGTAAAATGATCCCGGCTCTGCAGCCAGTCCGATACATGCTCCCACTGTCTCACGGTACGCTCTCCGCCCCCAAAACTTCAGTCCCGGCCTGCCCGCTGCCGGACCCTTTCAGCATTCCGCGTCCGGCGCCTAGGGCGGCGGTGCTGCCGCTTCACGCCGGTTGATCGCCAGATTATCGTAGAAGACCCGGCCCGAAATATCCTGATCCAGAACGGCCTTGGCATTGAGTTCCAGCCGCAGCAACTGGGTGTCGCAGCCCGTTTCCGGCACTGTCAGGGCAGCCTCGAACGGCGCCCAGGCCATGGACCCGCGCAGGGCCGGTGTTTCGGCAAGGGGCGGGCCATCCTGACCGGCGCAGCGAATGCGCCACACCAGCCCGCCGGCATTTTCCAGGTTCTCGGACTTGCCCTCGCCGGTCAGCACATAGTTGCCGGGAGACAGGCGGATAAACTGAAACAGATGATTGAAGGCCGTCCGGCCCGGCGCAAAATCCAGGCGCGCCACCCGGTCGACGCTGCCCGCCGCCCGCGGTGTCAGCCGAAATTCAACATTCTTCACCGGCCGGAAGGTCCAGTCAAAAATCCGGTTGCTCAGTTCGGCGTTGAACTCGCCGTCGAACACGCTTCCGGCCCGGCGCAATTCAGCCTCGCTCAAAGAATTGAGCCAGATGAAATAGGCCTTGTCGTAGTCCTTGCGGTCCACCAGCCGGTCAACCAGCAGGCCAAGCTCCTGATTGGTAACCGGTGAACCGGCTTGCCGCAGGGCGGCAATCAGCTGATAGGCGGTGGCCACGTCAAACTGACCATTGGTGACATAGGCAATGAACACGCTGCGCCAGGGCGGATCGGTCTTGAGCATCTCCACCAGCGCCTCGCGCTGGTCCTTGTCACTGGCAAAGGCCGCCAGACTGGGCAGCATCTTGTCGGCCTCGCGTTCACGGGCCCGGGTCAGCCCGTCAAGGCGGTAAAGGGCGCCGCGATAGTCCTTGTCGGCCATCATCATCTGGACCAGGGCAGACTGGGTGCCGAGATCGCGCAGATTGCGGTCGCCGGCCAGGCGGGTAAGCGCCTTGGCCCTGTCCGTCTGGCCCGATGCTTCGGCCAATACGGCCAGATTCTTCACGGCGCGCGCATCCATGGGATTGGCACTCAATGCCCTTTCTTCGCGTGCCTGCAAGGCCAGGCGTTCCGCATCGGGCATGATCCTGAGGGTGTCCAGCGCCTCGTTGAGCGGCGTGCCCTCGGGCAGCAGCGCCCGTGGCGCATCGGCTGAAGGGCCAAGCAGCAGCGCCGAGAGTGCTGCCGCCATGATCAGCGGCGTAACCACCGCCACCGGCCACAGCTTGCCGGCATAACTTTCGCCGCGCACCGGGCTTTGCACTGTGCTCGGCTCCGGTATGTGCGATGTAACATTGACCATGCTGCGCCCCGTTACTGCAATGCTGCCTGCAACCAGGCGGCTGGCCGCTGGGCCAGATCCTGAATCAGAACCATCAGGGGCCGGCCATCAACAAAACTCCAGCCCATCAGACCCAGACCGGCAATCCCTGCCGCCAGGGCCGTGCCGCGCAGCCATTGTCTGGACGTGCGCGCCCGCTCCAGCGGTATGCGCGCGCTGGTCACCGACACCAGACCCTTTGACCGGCGGCGCACCCCATCGCGCGCCACAGCGATTGGGGCCCCCTTGTCCGACCGGACCGGAGCAGCTGGCGCTGCGGGCCGTTTTTCGGATGTCGCTTCCACACCCGCCTCCGCCGCCGCCTTTTCCAGCCGCTCCGCCGCCGTCGACACCTTGAGGAAAAGCTGACTTTCCCACTTGCTCGGATTGCGGTCGGGATGAAGCCACTTCAAGAGCCAGCGCTTGTGCTCGCGGATCTGTTCGCGGCTGGCCCCCGGCGAAAGCCCCAGCAGCCGCCAGTCGTCACTGCGTGTCTGAAACAGGGCCTGCTGCAGAAAGAAGGCCGCTGCCTGCTGGCGCTGCTCCGGCACCAAGGCTGCAGATAGCAGCCTGCCGTCGCGGCCTGGCGTTTCGCCTGCCGCAATCTTGATCACATCAAGCATGCCGGGCGGCAGCGTCTGGCCGCGCACCTCACGCGCCATCAGCGGGCGGTGATAGAGATCACAGGCTATATCGATGGCCTGCCGGTCGGGCATGGCTCATTCCTGTCCATGCGTCAGCTGTTTGACGCCATAGGAATGATACTCATAGTCACCATAGCCATAGCCATAGCCATAGCCGGTTGCGGCCGCATCAAACTTGGACAGCAGCACCCCGATAATGTTGGCGCGGGCATATTGCAGGCGGCGCAGGGCCACCTTCACGGCAGTGCGCCGGGTTTCATTGGCCGCCACCACCAGAAGCGTGGCCTGCACCACACTCGACAACAGCGGTGAATCGGCAAGACCCATCACCGGCGGCCCGTCAATCAGCACGATGTCAAAGGATTCCGCCCCCAGCGCCATGAGCGACATCATGCGCGGCCCCGACAGAAGCTCGGCCGGATTGGGCGGCAGCGGCCCCGCCGTGATCACCACCAGACCCTCGGTGGCGGTGGTCTGCACCACTTCTTCCGGAATCTTCTGGCCGGTGAGGAAATTGGACAGGCCAACCTCATTGCTGATCAGCATGCGTCGGTGCAGCGAGGCGGTGCGCAGGTCGCCATCCACCAGCAGCACGTTAAGGCCGATGTGGGCCAGCGACTTGGCCAGGGCAATGATGGTTGTGGTCTTGCCCTCGGACGGCTTGCTGGACGTGACCAGCAAGGTCTTGGGCAGGCCCGAGGAGGTGGCAAACTGCAGGCCCGTGCGCAGCGACCGGATCGCTTCGCCCACCGGCGAGCGCGGATCATCCACGGCCTGCTCCATGTTAAGGCCCAGCTTGGGCTTGGGAATGACCCCCACAACCGGCAGGCCGATTTCGCGCTCCACATCCTCCGGTGCCTTGAAGGAGTCATCGAGATAGTCGATGGCCAGCGCCAGAAGAATGCCAGCCAGCAGCCCGGCCAGCACACCCAGCACCACATTGAGAATGAGCTTGGGTGAGCTTGGGCTTCCCGGAACGATGGCGCGGTCCACCACCGAGACATTGTTGGCGCCCACCGCCCCCGAAACGCCAATTTCCTTGTAGCGCTGCAACAGCCCGTCATAAAGCGTGCGGTTGGTGTCCACCTCGCGCTGCAGAATGTTGTACTGAATGGAGCGGTTGCGCTGATCGACCACCTGGTCTTTGGTGGCATCAAGCTGCGAGCGCAATTCCTCCTCGGTGCGCCGGGCGGCATTGTAACGCGCCTCAATGGCGTCCTTGATCGCCTGAATTTCTGTCTGGGCCTGGCGGTCCAGTTCCTTGATCTGGTTGCGCAGCTGCACCATGACCGGGAAGGCCGGCTTGTAGATGCCAAGCTTCTGCTGATATTCAGCCGCCAGCTGGGTGCGCAGCGTGCGGTTTTCCTGAACCGTCTTGCTGTCGAGAATTTCCTGCAGGCCAAACCCGTCGGTGCGCTTGGCCTCCTCCCACAACAACTCCTGCTTCACGCGCTCGTTGCGCGCATCGGTAAGCTTGGCGTTGATGGCCTCAAGGTCCGACCCCGAAAGGGTGCGCTTGTCATCAAGGTTGATGATGCCCTGCTGCTCGGCATATTGCACCAGCTGCTTTTCCGAATCCTCAAGCTTCACCTTCAGTTGCTGAAGGCGTTCTTCAAGAAATTTGCGGGCATAGGAGGATGCGTCATAGCGCCGGTCAAGATTGTCGGCGATGAACGCCTCGGCATATCCGTTGGCCAGCTTGGCGGCCATCTGCGGATCGGTATGGCTGATGCTGATCTTCACCACCCGCGAACCGCGCACCGGCGATACCGACAGAATGGTCTTGAGCGAATCCACGGCCTTGGTGGTGCGCGCCTCAAGATCCTTGGGCTCCACCGTGGGCGCTTCGCCAAACACCAGGTTTTTCATCATGGTCAGCGGCGACACCGCACCGCGGCTTTTTTCAAAGTCCTTGTCATCCACCAGGCCGAGCGTTGACACCACCCGTTCAGCCAGCGACCGGCTGCTCAGCAATTCATACTGGGTCTGATAGAATTCCGTGCTGGGGCCGGTATCGTCCTGCTGCACGGTGCCCACATTCACCACATTCATGGCCTCACGATCAATCTGGATTGATGCCGTGGCGCGATAGACCGGCGTCATCAGGAAGGTGATGACCAGGGCGAGAATGAGGGTGGCAAGCGTCGAACCCAGCACCAGCCAGCGGTATTTGGACAGAATGCGCAGGTATTTGTAAACGTCGAACCCCTGGGGTTCGGCCGCCTCCGTCTCCATCGGAAACTGCGGATAGACGTGGCCCTCATAGCGATAGTCCTGCGGCAGGTGCCCGGCAGCACCCGGAACAATGGCGCGGTCGTTGCGGTCAGGCATGCGTCCTTCCGGAAGAAACTGATCCATAACGGCCCCTAAAGCAGCAGACTGAAGAGGCCGGTAAGCGGCAGGAAATTCTTGACGTCGCGCAGCGTGGTGCGGCCCGAAGACTCATCCACCATGACAATGTCGCCAGCCTGAAGGACCGGGTCGTTGATCTGGCCGCTGCGCACCTTGCGGACGTCAAAACGGGCCGCCATGCGCTTGCCGTTGGCGCTGCGGAACACGATGACGCCGGAGGGGTCGGCCACCTCATTGAGGCCCTGCGCCAGGGCAATGGCCTGCAACAGGCTGGTCTTGCCGGTAATGGGATAGATGCCGGGCTTCTGCACGGCCCCATCCACGGTGATGCGCTGGCTGTTGTATTCCTTGACGAACACCGAAACCTGAGGCGATTGCAGATAGTTCGCCTGCAGCTTGCTGGCAATGTCGCGTTCAAGCTGGGCTGTGGTCTTGCCGCCGGCCTTGACCTGATGAATGAGCGGCAGGGTGATGTTGCCGGACGAGCTGACCTGCACCGACCGGCTGAGATCCGGAACCCCCAGAACCGAGACATCGATCACGTCCAGCCCGGCAATCCGGTAATCCTCGCTGGACGTGTCATTGACACCCTTGGCGGCAAAGATCTGGTTGGCTGCTGCGGCCGCCGAACCGCGCGCCGCCGGAGCCCCCCCGGTCTGGGAAAATTCGCCGTTGGGCTGCAGGTTGCCGCCCCCCAGAGAACTGTTTCCCGTGCAGCCGGCCAGCGCCAGACCGGCCACCGCCACCAGCACCACGACCAGCCGTCGCATCACATCCACAAGCCGCATATTGGTCATTCATTCGCCCCCGAACAAACGTCGCCAAAAGGAATGGGGGGTGTGGGCCGACCCCGAAGCCACAATGACCGGCGGCGATTTCTCTGCCGGTTCATCGTCCAGAATATTCACAGGCCTCACTATCACAAGATTGCGCGCCTCGTCCATTCCGACGGCAGCCTCGGCAAGCCGCACCGCTTCCGACAAAAGCGGTGGCCGGGATGACAGATTGTGGGCATCACTGGCCAGAATGTGAATCCGGCCCTCATTGAGCATGCGCTCGGCCCAGTATTTCGGCCGGCGGCCGAAGCGGCCGGTCAGCGAACCGGCCGTGATCTGCATCCAGATGCCGGTGTCGGAAAGGCGCTGCACCGTGTCATAGTGCTGCTCGATCCACTTCAGCCGCTCCGGATGGGTGAGAACGGGCACATAGCCCGCCATCAGGATGTTGAAGAGGCTGTCCTCCATGCGCTGCGGCATGATGTTGTGCGGCGGCTCGAACAGCACGTAGCGGCTGTCGTTCACCGTCAGAATGGTGCCATCGCGCAGGCAGTTGAGAAAATCCGGCCTGATATGGGCGTCAGCCCCGGTGACAACGCTGAGCGGAATGCCCGCCTCGGCCAGGTGATTGTTGAACCGCTCCACCCGCTGCCGGATGTCATGAGCCTCATTGTCATACATGCCAGGCATGAAATGCGGCGTGGCCGCCATCACCTGAATGCCATCGGCCACCGCCATGCGCGCCATCGCCAGCGAGGTCTCGATGTCAGGCGAGCCGTCGTCAACGCCCGGCAGAATATGGCTGTGCAAGTCAATCAACGCTGCTCACCTGCCCATGGCTCCGGCCGGTCCCGGCCCGCAACCACCAAACCCTCGTCAAACCACACAACTGTGGGCAAATCTTGATCTTGGCCATGGCTATGGGATGCGGTCATGCCGGCCCCTCCTCCGCCGGATTGCGGCGGGCCGGCGCTTCGGACGCCGCGCCGGGGCCGGGCGGCGGCGCCGCGGTTTTGAAGAACGGGCCCTGGCGGGGCGGGCGGGCGGGGGCAATTTCAGGCCGCGCCGCTGCCGCAGGGGCGCCAGCGGGGCTGCGGGCCGCCCGGGCATGATGCCGGGAATGCAGTTTGGGACCGGCCGCCACAAGACCCAGACACAGGCCGAACAATCCCATCAGGAAGGGCATGCGCAATCCGAAATCCATCAGCGCATGGAGCAGAAACAGAACCAGTGCAAGGCTCGCCGCCCGGCCGACCAGGGTTTGCGCATCGCTTCCGGCCTGACGCCACAGGTGCCAGGCACCCACAGCAACCCAGACCATGAACAGCGCCAGCACCACCACGGTAACGGCCCCTCCCTCCAGCAGCAGCTGGAGGTAGTCATTGTGGGCGGCATTGACATAGGACGAGACCATCGTCGCCGGGGGTTCGTGGAGGGCATAGACCGGAATGAAGGTGCCATAGCCCGAACCCCAGGGAAAATACGTCTTCATCGCACTCCATGACACTGCGCCGATGACCGTGCGGTAATCACTGACAACATCGGTCTGGGCCAGGCGCAGCAGACCGATCATGCCGAACTGCACAACGACGAGGGCCGCGAAGAAGACCGCGATGAGGATGAAGCGGCGGACATTCGGGGCCGTATCATCCGCGCCCCGGTTGACCAGCAGAAAAAGGGAGAGGAACAGCGCCAGCATGGCGAAGATGATGCCGGCCCGCGATCCGCTCAGCGCCAGACCCACCATCACCACGAACAGACCCACCAATCCGGCCCCGGCCACCACCACCGGCATGCGGCGCTTGTGCAATTCGCCAAAAACCAGCGCGAACAGAAAGGGGATGGCGATGAACAGCTGTTCGGCCAGGAAATTGCGGTTGCTGAAGGTGCCCTGGGCCAGGCCGCTGGCTGAGTCGGGATAGAAATAGAGCACACTCGTTTTGCCCTGAAACCGTTGTGCGAGGCCAAGCAGTGTGGCCGCCACCGCCAGGGCCACAATGGCCCGCGTCACGGCTGGCCACCGGCGATGCGACAGGCCCGCCCCCGCCGCAAACATGGCAAAACCGGGCAGCAAGGCCAGCAGGGCCGCCCGCGTGGCCGGCGGTGACAGGCTGATGGGCTGCCAGGGCAAGGGCAGACCGGCAGCGGCAAAGGCCTCAACCACCGTTGTCCGGCCAGGCAAGCGCGTCCACAGCTCAGGCGGCAGGGGAAGAAGCTGCGCGGCAATCACCAGCGTCACCAGCGCCATCAGGAGAAAGCCCTGTTTGACCAGACGCGGAACAGCCCCGGGCCGCGCCAGCAGGCGCCAGACGGAAAGCGCCAGAACGGCGAGAGCCCCGAACACCACGGCAAGCCCCACCACTGGCGCGGGATGGGTCGTGCCACCCGCCAGCCACAGGAACACCAGAAAAATCAGAACGAGCCACTGCCAGACTTGGCCATTGCGCATCATGGCTTGGGTATCTACCACATAAATGAAAAGGGCTGCACTTTCGTTGTGCAGCCCTTGAGAATTCCGGTGTCCCGCCTCAGTTGGGGGAGACGGCCGTGCCGTTTTCGTTGTCGTCAGACACCAGCACCAGCGTGGTAATGCCGATCACGGCAGCGCCACCGAGCAGAAGCGGCAGAGCCATGGGGAAGGCAGCCGCAGCCGGGGGATCCATGTCCGCGGCCGGAACCGCAAACACCGAGTCAACCGCGCCAATCACTTCACCCTTTTTGCAGGGCGCCTTGGCCGACACAGTCACCAGGGAGGAGGCTTCAGCCGAAACCGAGCACTGGGCGGCGAGATAGCTGATCACCGCCGACGACTTGTCGCCGACCATGACCTTGTCACCAGCATTCAGCAGCGTGCCGCTGGCGACCGCTTCATAACCTGCACCGCGGTTGACCAGCACCTTGCCGTCCACCGCATCAATCGTGGCAATGCCAGCCGCCATGGCCGACGTTGCAAAACCCATCATGACCGCCGCAGTCACCGCGCCCCGGATAAAATTCATCGTCATCGCCCCTCTTCAAGGTAAGTCGTCCGGCTGCAACCCCTAATCCGCATGAATGATCAGGTCAAGTCACAATTTCCGAATCCCTCAGATTCTGTCCGCTGCACATTGGCGCAGGTATGGTTAACAAACCCTAAATTATCCGAGGACGATTATCATCACATTGATAATATAGCGAATTCCATACGATTCTCTGGCCCCCGGCGCTGCCGGAAAGCCCCCCATGCAAAGCCGATTTGCCCGCTTTGAAAAGATCTTGCCAGCCGTGCCGCGGCGGCCGAAACACACTGTCGCACCGCGCATAAAATGCAACCTGAGTGAGAAAAATCCATGTCCATTACCGTCGTCGGAAGTATTAACCTGGACTTTTCCACAAGCATAGACCGGCTGCCCCATCGGGGCGAAACCCGGCATGCCCATGCTTATACTTTGGGATTGGGCGGCAAAGGCGCCAATCAGGCGGCGGCGGCGGCCCGGCTGGGCCACCGCGTGAGCCTGGTGGCGCGCCTCGGCCGCGATGATTTTGGCCGCCGAGCCGAGGCCGAGCTTCAGGCCTATGCCATTGATTTATCTCATGTCTTCAGAGACGACCAGCACCCTACCGGAATTGCCGCCATCACCGTTGCCGAAACCGGGGAAAACACCATCGCCATTGTTGCCGGGGCCAATGGTGCGTTGACTGAGGCCGATATCAGCCTGTGCCAGCCTAATCTCTCCGCCAGCCGTGTTCTGCTGCTCCAGCTTGAAACTCCCATGGCCGCCAGTCTCGCCGCGGCCAGAATTGTCAAGGCGGCTGGTGGCCTGGTCATTCTCGATCCCGCCCCGGCGCCGGCGGCCGGGTTGCCGCCAGACCTTATCCCCGCCCTCGATATTCTCACCCCAAATGAGACTGAAACCGCAGCCCTTCTGGGCCATACCCCGGTCAATCTCGCCGAGGCCCGCGAATCAGCCAGGGCCCTGGTGGCGCATGGCATCGGCACCGCCGTTGTAAAGATGGGTGCCAGGGGATTGGGCTGGGCCACCGCCACCAGTTCCGGCGTCATGCCTGCCTTCGCCGTAAAGGCCATCGACACGGTGGCGGCGGGCGACTGTTTCAACGGCGGGCTGGCCCACGCCCTGGTTGATGGCATGGCCCTTGAAGACGCCCTGCGCTTTGCTGCCGCCACCGCCGCCCTCTCCACCACCAGGCGCGGTGCTGCCGCTGCCGCCCCCACCCTTGCCGAGGTGGAGGCCTTCCTCAGGACGGCAAAGACAGTCTGACCCCCCTCACCGTCAGGTGATCTTGATGGTGGCCGGGTCCCAGCCCTTGGCTTGCGGCAGTTCGGGGTTCATCTCCTCCAGCGTCTGCCGGACAATGCGGGCAATGATGCCATTGCGCACCCAGTTGCGGTCGGCGGGAATGACATGCCAGGGCGCCTGCGGGGTGGAGCAGCGGATCAGCGCCTCCTCATAGGCCTTCATGTAATCATCCCACAGCGCCCGGTCGTCCAGATCGCCGGGATTGAACTTCCAGCGCTTGGCCGGATCATCAACCCGCTCCTGCAGGCGCACCGCCTGTTCCTCCTTCGAGATGTGCAGCATGAATTTCAGAATGCGGGTGCCGTTCTGGGCAAGCATCTTCTCGAACTGGTTGATTTCGTCGTAGCGCCGTTCAATGGCGGCGGGGTCGGCGAATTTTCGCACCTTCACCACCAGCACATCTTCATAATGCGAGCGGTTGAAGATGCCGATCATGCCGCGGGCGGGTGTGACCCTGTGCACCCGCCACAGATAGTCATGGGCCAGTTCGTCCGGGGTCGGCGCCTTGAAGGACGACACCGTGACCCCGATGGGGCCTGAGGTGTTGAACACCGCCCGCACCGTGCCGTCCTTGCCGGAGGAATCCATGCCCTGCAGAATGACCAGAAGCGACCGCTTGCCCTCGGCATAAAGCCGGTTCTGCCATTCATCGATGGCGATGGCGTCCTTCTCCACCTGCTTCTTGGTGTCGTCCTTGTCCTTGAACACCTTGTCGCCGCGGGGATCGACCTTGGCGAGCGAGAAGCTCTTGCCCTTCACCTGAAAGGCGGCGGCGAAAAACTGGCTGTCTGCATCATTGTCAGTCTTGCCCATGGCGCTCACCTCTTCGCAAATGTGTGCCGCAAGCGTGATCCAAGCCGGTCTTGATTGCAAGGGCCAGTGGGTTAAAGCTGCCCGGATCATATGGTTTCAGGATTCGCCACAGATCATGACCGACGCGCCCGACAATCGCGCCCAGCTTGCCAGTCCCTCCTATCGTCTGCCGGTTCTCGATCAGGAATTCCTGCTCGGTGATTCCATGCGTGGGCTGCGCTTCCAGATCGAATACCAGAAGGCCGAGGAAGCGCTGCGCCGCTGGGGGGTGGAATCCACCGTGGTGGTGTTTGGCTCAGCCCGCGTCCGCCCCGATGACGGTTCCGGCTGGTATGAGGCGGCCCGCCGCTTTGCCCGGCTCTGTTCCGATGAAGGCGGCGCCAGGATCAACCATGTCCATGGCCGCATCAATGTCATTGCCACCGGCGGCGGCCCCGGCATCATGGAGGCGGCCAACCGCGGCGCCCATGACGCCGGAGCCCCCTCGGTGGGCTATAACATCACGCTCCCCCTTGAGCAGGAGCCCAACGCCTACTCGACGCCCGACCTCACCTTCCGCTTTCACTACTTCGCCATGCGCAAGATGCACTTTGCCATGCGCGCCGCGGCCCTGGTGGTGTTTCCCGGCGGTTTCGGCACCCTTGATGAAATGTTCGAACTGCTGACGCTGCGCCAGACCGGCAAGATCGAAACCCCCCTGCCCATTGTTCTCTATGACAAGGCCTTCTGGACCCGCACCATCAATTTCCAGTCCTTTGTCGATGCCGGGCTGATCGCACCCCGCGATCTCAATCTCTTCGCCTTCGCCTCAACCCCCGAGGAAACCTGGCAGCAGCTTCTGGCCCAGGGCCTCAAAACCAGCCGGGAATGACCATGCCCATCACCCTTGCCTTTCATGGTGCGGCCCGCACCGTCACCGGCTCCTGCTACGTCCTCGACACGGGGGCCGCCCGCGTGCTCATTGACTGCGGCATGTTTCAGGGTTCCAAGACCGAGACGGAACTGAACTTCCGCCCCTTTCCCTTCCGTGCCGCCGATATCGGCGCCATGCTTTTGACCCACGCCCACATTGACCACACCGGCCTCATTCCCAAGCTGGTGAAGGCAGGCTTCGGCGGCCGGATTCACGCCACCCCTCCCACTATTGATCTGTGCGCCATCATGCTGCCGGACTCGGGCCACATCCAGGAACAGGAAGTGAGAATCCTGAACGAGCGCAACCGCCGGCGTGGTCTGCCCGAGGTCGAACCCATCTACACCCTGATTGATGCCACCCAGGCGCTGGAACGCTTTTCGCCCGTGGCCTACAAGCAGTGGTTCAGCCCCGCCGAGGGCATTCGCGCCCGCTACTGGAATGCCGGCCACCTGCTGGGCTCTGCCTCCATGGAGGTGGAGGTGGCGCGCCCCAATGCCAAACCGCTGCGCCTGCTGTTCTCCGGTGACATCGGCACCGACCACAAGCTCCTGGAGCATGACCCCGAGGCACCCACCGATCTTGACATCATCGTCTGTGAATCAACCTATGGCGGCCGCGACCGCTTTGAACGCGCCGAAGCGGCCCGCCGCGACCTGCTGGCCGACGAAATCAAGGCCGCGGCGGCGCGTGGCGGTGCCCTGCTCATTCCCTCCTTTGCGGTGGAGCGCACCCAGGAGGTGGTCACCGATCTGGTCTGGCTCATGGACCATGGCCGGGCGCCCAAGGCCCCCATCTTCATTGACTCGCCTTTGGCCTCCAAGGCCACCCAGGTGTTCCGCAAATATGCCAGGGACATGGAGAACGGCGACCTGCTGGCCCGCGCCTTCTCGTCCGACTATGTCCACACCACCGAAAGCGTTGACGATTCCAAGGCGCTGGCCCGCTTCCAGGGCTTTCACATCGTCATTTCCGCCTCGGGCATGGCAGAGGCCGGCCGCATCCGCCACCACCTGAAAAACCACCTCTGGCAGAAATCCACCACCGTGCTGCTGGTTGGCTTCCAGGCGGTGGGCACGCTGGGCCAGATTCTCGAGTCCGGTGCCGAACACGTCACCATCATGGGCGAGGACATTCGCGTCGCCGCCACCATTCGCAGTTTCGAGGATTATTCCGGCCATGCCGACGGGCCGGAACTGGTGGCCTGGCTGAAGGAGCGCCTGCCGGTCCACAAGAACCTGTTCCTCACCCATGGCGAGGAGGAAGCGCAACTGGCGCTCGCCGATGCGCTGAAGGACGGCATTGTGCCGCCCGACTGCATCATCCGCCCGCGCCTTGACGAGGTCTATACGCTCGATGGTGCGGCCTGTGCGCTGTTGGCCGAACAGCCCCGGCCGCGCATCGACCCGCTGCAGCTGGCCCGGCTCGACTGGCACAATGACCTGCAGGATCTGATCCTCGACATTGCCGACGAGGTGAAGACGGCGGGCGACGACAAGGCCAGGGGCGTCCTTATCCGCAAATTGCGGCGCGCCCTGGCAGGCAGCGATCAGATGCCCCCTTCCGACCGGCGGCGCGGCCCCATCTCCGGCCCCTCCCGCCGCCAGCAGGGTTTTGACGAATAGGCTTCAGCCCCCGTCCTTGAGGAAGCGCTCAGCCGCCCGCGCCGCAAGCCCGCCCGCCCCCATGGCGCCCGAAAAACCGCCGAAGCCGCCGAAGGCCGAGGCCAGATAAAGGCCGGGCACGGCAGTACTGACCGACCGCGGTGAGCCCGCCAGGAAGGAATGTTCCGGCACCTCCGGGGCAAAGCCATAGACGGCCCCGTCGGGGGTTTCGAGGTAGCTTCGCATGGAGCGGGCCGAGACAAAGACCTTCTCCTTCACCGCCCCGGCAAAACCGGGATAGCGCCGCTCCAGTTCACCCTCGATGGCAGAAAGCCAGGCAGCCCGCTTGGCCTGCTCGTCCTCCCGGGCCATACCCTGCCAGTTGGCCACCCGGTCCAGCCCTACCACCGTCACCAGCGTCAGGTCGCCGTTGTCGAGGCCGGAGTCAATGGCCCCGTAATTCACCACCGTGAGCGGCGGCAGGCTGTCGCCGGGCAGCCCTGCCGCTGCCGCCCCGGCCTGCGCGAAGTCGTCCAGTGCGGTCATGCTGCCGGGCAGTATGACCGTGGAGTAGGACTGAAGACCAAAGCGCTGCGGCGCCACGGCGAGGCCGAAATGGGCTGAAAACAGCGACACCGACAAGGGCTTTTCACGGTAGGGCTCGGCAAAACCGGCGCGCACCCCCTCCGGCAGCATCTCCGCCAGCAGCTGCGGCGCGCAATTGGCCAGAACGGTGCGGGTGGCAAAGCGCGTCTCCACCCCGTCCTTGCCAAGGTGGCGCACCGCCACCGGCGCCCCGTCAGCACCGGTTTCCACCGCCACTGCCTTGCGCCCCATCAGCACATCGCCGCCCTTGCGCTTGACCAGCCGGGCCATGGCCCGGCTCAGCGCCGCCGAACCGCCGCGCACATAAACCCCGCCCGAGCCGATATAGCCGCCCTGGGCCGCGGCAAAGAACAGCCACCACAGGCGGGCCGGATCATCGCCGTAATAGAGCAGGTTTCCGGCCAGCGCGCATTTGGCCGCCTCATTGCCCTTCAGCTCCTGTTCCAGCACCTCGCCCAGCGACTGCCGCCACTGGCCGAGCAGATGAACCAGGGCCGGGGCGGCGGCCGCCATGCCCATGAGAGACGGCGCATCGGCTGCCCCCTGCAACTGGCCGAGGGTGTCATAGGCCTCGCGCATGCGCGCCATAAGGCGGGCAATGCCGGCCGCCTCGGCCGGGAAGCGCGCCGCCAGCGCGGCCTGGGCCGCCCCGAAGTCATGGGGCAGCACAAACGGTGTGTCACCCAAAGGCCCGCCCACGATGGTCTGCAGGGCGGGCACCTTCACCCAATCCAGTTCATCGAGCAGGCCGAGTTTCTTCAAAATGGCATGTTTGGGGTCGCGCGGGTCATGCGGATCGGCGGTCTCATGCAGCGACGCTTCGATGGTGAGGGACCCGACCCGGTAGCAGGAGGCGGCTCCGCCCATGCTGGTATGGCCTTCCAGCACACAGACCCTGCGGCCCTCGTGAGCCAGCAGGGCCGCCGCCGTAAGCCCGCCCAGGCCGGAGCCGATCACCACCGCATCATAGCTCTTTTCTGCTTGCCCGCTCATGCCTGTCCCCGTCTTCCCAGCCCCGTTCCCGCCGGTCATACCCATTCTGACCGCCCGCCACCAGAGCCGCAAGACGGGTAGGGCCGCGCCACCGTAATTTGACGCATCGCCTTCACCTTCTGGCAAGGCCATTGCGCTAGTGTCGGGGTTTTCTGCCGAGACCCCGGAGCCCGAATCATGGCCGACGCCACCGCCCAGGAACAACTGATCCTTGAACTCATCAATCGGGACCGGATGGACCCTGCGGCCGCCGCCATCCGCTGGGGCACCGGACTGAATGACGGCCTGGCCCCCGGCACCATCACCACCGACCCCAAGGCGGTTCTGGCGTTCAACCCGCTGCTCAACACTTCGGCTGACGGCCACAGCCAGTGGATGCTCGACACCGATACATTTTCCCACACCGGTGCTGGCGGCTCCACGGCCAAGCAGCGCATGGAAGCGGCGGGCTATGTGTTTACCGGCTCATGGGCATCGGGTGAAAATATCGCCTTCATCGGCACGCCCACCGCCTATTCCAACGCCACCGCCGGGGCGCTTGCCATCCATGAGGGGTGGTTTGACAGTGCCGGCCACCGGCAAAATCTGCTCAGCACCAATTTCCGGGAGATCGGCATTGGCGCCATCACCGGCAACTATGCGGGCGTCAACGGCCTGATGGGCACCGAGAACTTTGCCAAGTCGGGAACCGCCCTGTTTCTCACCGGCGTCACCTATAACGACACCGACAACGATGATTTCTATTCGATTGGCGAAGGCATTGGCGGCCGCACCGTCAGCCTCTGGCAGAACGGCAGCCAGATCGGCACCACCACCTCGGGTGCAGCCGGCGGCTATTCACTCGCCACCACCGCCACCGGTGCCCTCGAACTGCGCTTCACGGGCGCAGGCCTTGCCGCCACCATGGGCGTTGCCATCACCATGGGTGCCGAAAACCTGAAGCTCGATCTGGTGGACGGCAACACCATTCTCGCCAACACCACGGCCACGCTCACCCAGTCCTCACTCAATCTGACGCTTCTGGGCATTCAGGGCATCGACGGCACTGGCAACGCCCTCGACAACATCATCACCGGCAATGACGCCACCAACTTCCTGGTCGGCGGCGACGGCAATGACACCCTCTATGGCCGCGGCGGCAACGACAATCTGCAGGGCGGCAACGGCAATGACACGCTGGACGGCGGTGACGGCAACGACACGCTGATCGGCGGCCCCGGCACCGATACGCTGCTGGGCGGGGCGGGCAATGACACCCTCTCCAACAACAACTCCGGCCCCGACATCATGAATGGCGGCGACGGCGACGACACCATCTACTTCTACAATTACTCCGCGGTTTCAGGTGGCGGCAGCATTGACGGCGGAACCGGCACCGATGTGCTCTATGCCGACGCCGACCTGAGCACCACCACCATCAGCAACGTCGAAACCCTCTACACCAGTGGCGCCACCATTTCGGCAACGGCAGCCCAGCTTCAGGCCTTCACCACCATCGCCTACACTGCCGCTGATCTCGCCCATGATGTCGCCCTCACCATGACCACGGCGGGCACCCTCAATCTGGCCGGCAAGCTCGGCTCGCGCGCGGTCACCATCACCGGCTCCGCCGGCAACGACGTCATCACCACCTCCACCGGCAATGACACGCTGGACGGGGGCGCAGGTGCCGACTCTCTTGCCGGTGGCGCAGGCAATGACACCTATGTCGTCGATAATGCCAGCGATCAGATTATTGAAGCGGTGGGTGCGGGCACAGATCAGCTCCAGGCCAGTGTGAGTTATGTGCTGCAGGCAGGCCAGGAGGTGGAGGCTCTGTCCACCACCCTGCTGACGGGAACAGCGGCCATCAACCTGACGGGCAACGAGTTTGCCCAGGAGATCTATGGCAATGAGGGTGTCAACACGCTGCTCGGCGGCGGCGGCAATGATACCCTCGCCGGTTTTTCCGGCAATGACACGCTGGATGGCGGCACCGGTACCGACAATATGTATGGTGGCCAGGGCGACGACACCTACTATGTCGATAACGCGGGCGACATTAGCTATGACGCAACAGGCGGCGGTTCTGACCGGGTGCTGGCCAGTGTCAGCTATGCGCTGCTGGCCGGACAGGAGATCGAGTTTCTGGCCACTACCCAGAACACCGGCACGGCGGCCATCAATCTCACCGGCAACGAACTGTCTCGGACCCTCACCGGCAATTCTGGTGTGAACCGTCTTGAGGGTGGTGGTGGTGATGACACACTGAACGGCGGGGCGGGTGCCGATACCATGCTGGGCGGCACCGGCAATGATACCTACTTTGTCGACAATGCCGCCGACCAGGTCATTGAGGCTGCGGGCGAAGGCACCGACCAGATCTGGGCCAGCGTGTCCTATGTCCTGGCGGCGGGCCAGGCGGTGGAGACACTGTCGACCGACAGTTTCGGTGGCACGGCGGCCATCAACCTCACCGGCAATGAACTGGGCCAGACCGTCTATGGCAACAGCGGCGTGAACACGCTGGACGGCGGCGGCGGCAATGACCTGCTCTACGGGCTTGCCGGCAATGACACGCTCATCGGCGGGGCTGGCAATGACACGCTTTATGGCGGGGCGGGTGCCGACGCCATGCTGGGCGGCAGCGGCGATGACACCTACTTTGTCGATGACGCCGCCGACCAGGTCATTGAGGCGGCGGGCGAAGGTAACGACCAGATCTGGTCCAGCGTGTCCTTTGCTCTGGCGGCCGGTCAGGCGGTGGAAGCGCTGTCGACTGAAAGTTTCGGCGGCACGACGGCCATCAACCTCACCGGCAATGAACTGGATCAGGTTCTTTATGGCAACAACGGCGTGAACACACTGGACGGCGGCGGCGGCAATGACCGCCTCTATGGACTGGTCGGCAATGACACGCTCATTGGCGGTGCGGGCAACGACACACTCTATGGCGGCACGGGTTCCAACCGTGTGTATGGCGGGTCAGGCAACGATACCTTCTTTGTCGATGACGCGGCCGACCTCGTCTATGAGGCGGCGGGCGAGGGGTCC
>ERZ1645187.38-NODE-38-length-116423-cov-11.829489_pt1 | contig 116423 bp, 110 predicted proteins | sample MGYA00575352_ERZ1645187 | MGnify/ENA primary metagenome ERZ1645187 (study PRJEB40837, sample SAMN11349314) | freshwater sediment metagenome | isolation source: river sediment | host: Sediment | place: India: Wazaribad , New Delhi | collected 2017-02-21 ...
CACAGAGACATCAAAGAGAATGCCTTGGGATTCTTTGTGATCTTTGTGGCCAACCATTCGGAGGAGTCCATTTCTGGGTCCCGAATCCGGTTTAGCAGGAAAACAGGAAACGACAGGAGAACAGGTTGGGAAAATTTTGCCGCAGAGAACACAGAGACATCAAAGAGAATGCCTTGGGATTCTTTGTGATCTTTGTGGCCAACCTCTCTGCTTATGGATCGGATCAGCCCCCGGGTCCCGCCACAGGCGGGCAGGCAACGCCCCTTTTCTGGATCACGGATCCAAAATTTTTTAGCAGGAAAACAGGAAATGACAGGAAAACAGGACCGGAAGGGTCCCCTTCTGAATCCTGACTCCTGAATTCTGGATGCTGCGCGCCCTGGGCGCGCTCAGAACGAGTAGCTGGCGTTGACGCCGCCGAAGAGGATGTCTTTGTCGGCGTAGACGCCGCCGGCATCGACGTCGTCGCGGATATCGCCGTCGAGCAGGGTACTGAAGGAGCCCTTGAGGCCGACGGAGGCCTTTTCGGTGACGGCGTAGCTGAGGGCGGCGTCGAACTGGGCGTGGGTGAAGGCGGAACCGGCGCCGGAGCCGTAGTTGGTTTCGACGTAGTAGTCGCCGGCGAACCCGAGCACGGCGCCGAGACTGAGCGAGAGCTTGTCCGCCAGGTCGAAGCCGTGGCCGACGGTGAACAGGACGATCCAGTCGTCCTGGTTGTCCAGTTCGTGGCAGAACTTGACGGCGGGCGCCAAGAAGACGTCTTCGGCGGCGAGTTTGGCGTAGACCTGGTAGGAGCCGTCGGCCGGGGCCTGGGACACGGTGGCGACCGTGCCGTCGTCGTTGGTGGCGACGGTGCTTCCGCTCTGCGGGTAGATGTAATAGAGGCCGCCGAAGGAAAGGCCGACGGGGCCCATGGCCGGGGCGGCCCAGCTGAGGCTCAGATCCACTTCGCTCCATTCGCCGGAGGTGTTGGGCGCGGTGGAAGCGGGATTGTCGGTCAGGTCCATGTTGGCCCACAGGCTGTAGCCGAGTCCCAAGGGGCCGGCGACGTCGAGCCCGGGCTGGAAGACGGCTTCGTCGTTGTATTCCAAGCCGTTGTAGACATAGGCGGACAGGACGTCCGCATACACCAAGGCATCCGCCGCCTGCGCGAAGGTCGGCGCAACCGCAACTGCCGCGAGCATCAGCAAGGCCATCGTCTTTTTCATGCAGGGAACTCCTTTGGATGGTGGAATGGATCGGACCGGTACGGGGAATACTGTCGGCCTTCCGCGGGCGGGTTGTCAACGGTTTTGCGGCCGAAATCCGTTCCATCCTACTCGTAATCGTAATCGTAATCCGGCTGATCGGGGAAAGACGGGAGGCGGGAGCAAAATCAAGATTACGATTAAGAGTAGGATTGCGATTAGGATTAAGGGGGGTGGAGCGGATGTGGCGCACCCTGGGCGCGCCTTGGGCTTGAGTTCGGGCGGGGATCGTGGGAGACTGTCGGCCGTGAGTTTGCCCAAAACCAACTCGGCCGCAGCGGCATGCGCGGCGCGGCGGGTCGCCGCGCGCGAGGAAGGCGAGGCCGTCTCGGCCTTTTTGCTGCAGCCCGATCTTTTCGGCACGCCGCTGACGCCGGGCGAACGGGAAGAATTCAGCACCCGCCCCGCCGCCTCCGTCGGCCACGCGGACGACGCCTATTGGTTCGTGCGGGACGCCGCAGGCGCGATTTGCGCGGTAATCGGCGTCCGCATGAACGTGGAACGGACGGGAATCTACGAAGTGAGCGCCCTGGCGATCCAGGCCGCCAGCCGCCGGCGCGGGCTGGGCCGCCGCCTGCTGGAGCTGGCGCTGGATTTCGTGGCGGAAGCCGACGGCCGCGGGCTGCTGTTCGAGACGTCTTCGGATCCGTCCTACGCCCCGATGCACAAGCTGCTGGGCAATCTGAAGTTCAAGCAGGTGGGGCGGTTCCCCGATTTCTACTATCCGGGAGAAGACACGCTCTGGTATTATCGGGCGATTGAACGGTAACCCCACCCCGAGAAACCCGATGGCCCATCCCCGCCCCATCCTCCCCGTCCTGCTGGCCGCGACGATCCTGCTGGGCGGCGCGCTGGTCGTGCAGCGCGACCGCATCCCCGAATCCTTTTCGCTCTCCAGCACGGTGCCGTTCGAGAATCTCTCCAAGGCGGCGCGCGGCGCGGACGGCTCGTTCGCGGTGGTGTTCGACTCCAACAAGCGCATCGCCCGCGTGGGGCCCGGCGGCGAGCTGATCTATCTGATTCCGGCCCGCAACGATCCCGAAAAGGGCTTTTTTTTCGCCAACGAAATCGCGTTCGATCCCGCCGGCCGCCTGTACGTGGCGAGCACCTACATCGACACGGGCACGCTGACGGTCAACCGCGAGGCCGTGGTGCGGTTTTCGCCGGAAGGCCGGCCCGAGGCGGTCCTCTACTCGCTCGAACACGACCCCGACCAGTACACGGACAACATCGGGACGATCCGTTCCCTGCAATGGACGCCGGACGGCCTGCGGTTCTGCCTGGTGCGCGCGGACGGCATCCACGCCGTGCGGGTCGATCCCGCCGGCCTCCAACCGGCCGAGGAGATCGTCACGCCCCTCGCCCGCGAGGACGACAACGTGATCTACGCGACGGTGGCGGCCGACGGCCGCGAGCTGGCGTATTCGACCGCGGCCACGGAAATCTTCGCGGCCAAGCCCGGCGAGACCCCCGCCAAGCGCTACGACGGGCGCGACCTGCCGGACGAGGTCATGTCGATCCCCTCGGACCTGCACTATCTGGGCGATGCGCTGACGTTCTCCGACCTGGGCCGCGACGCCATCGTGAAGCTGACGGGCACCGACGCCGCGGAACCGCTGTTCGACAAGGCGATCGCCCAGGCGCACGGCTACGCCGACGATTTCTACGAGTGCAAGAGCTTCCAGATCGGCGCGGAGGACCTGGTGCTGCCGAACAACGGCAAGGTGGTGCATTTCCGGACCGCCGCGCCCGCCGCCATCCAGACCCTCGACCGCGCGCAGGGCAACGCCGCGCTCTGGGCCAAGCGCGCCGCGATTTGGCTGCAGCTGGCCCTGTTCGCCGGGCTGGTCCTCGCGCTGGCGATCCTGGCCATCCGGCACGCGTCGCCGGCGGGCCGCCGCCTGGCGCAGCAGGTCGCACTGGTGGCCCTCATGATCGGCACCGCCGTGGGCATCACGACCTACATGATCTTCAACAACATGAACCGGCGCCTGGAAGAAGAAGCCCGCAACAACCTGCGGGGCTATCTGGCGGTCGGGCAAATCGTGGTGGACGCCGACGCGGTGGACCGCATCCAGCACGTGAAGCACTACATGAACGCGGACTACCAGGCCGTGCTGAAGGAACTGTGCCAGACGATCACCCGCAACGGGGCCATCGACCCGAGCACCTATTCGGGCGTCTACAAGGTCTTCGGCGACAAGCTGTCGGCGCTGGCCTACCACGACGGCCTGCGGGGCATCTTCTATCCCTACGACTACCAGTACGGCAAATCCATCTACGCCAAGGTGGCCGAAACCGGCGAGCCCTACGTCGGCGAAATCGTGGACATCTACGGCGTCTGGCTCAACGGCGTGGTGCCGCTGGTGAATTCCAACGGGACCACGGTCGGCCTGCTGGAAGTGGGCGTGGACCAGTCCGCCCAGCGCGAGGCCAACCGCGCCCTCTTCAAGAGCGCGCTGATGGACCTGGCCATGGTCCTGTTCGTGCTGCTGTTCGTCTTCTTCGAAATCGGCTTCTTCAGCTCCCACGTGATGGACCGGGCCGACCGGGGCGACGCCGCGGCCGGCCAGCGCTACGACGAAGGCGCGCTGCGGTTCACCTCGTTCCTGGCCATCGCGGGCGTGTTCCTCTCGGCCTCGTTCCTGCCGCTGTACAGCAAATCGCTGGCCCCGGCGCTCGGCCGCGTGCCGTTCGACGTGGTCGTCGGCTTCCCGATGGTGATCGAGACGCTGTGCGGGGCCGTGGTCGCGCTGCTGTACGGCCACGTCCGCTTCCGGGCGGGGCTCAAGACGGACGTCGTCCTGGGCTGCCTGGCGATCATGGGGGGCATGGCGGCCACGGCGCTGTCGGACACGTTCGCGCGGCTAATCGCGGGCCGCGTGCTGGTGGGCATGGGCATGGGGCTGCTGATGATCGCCTTCCGCACGTATTTCCTGATCGAACCGGACGAAGGCCGGAAGGAATCCGGCATCATCGCGCTGACGGCCGGGGTCATCGCGGGCATCAACGTCGGATCGGTTTCGGGCGGCATGCTGGCGGCGCGGATCGGCATGAAGCCGACGTTCTGGATCCAGGCGGCGCTGATGGCGCTGGCGGCCGCCGCCGCGCTGGCGCTCGTCCGGCCCCGCCTGCGGCCGCCGGCGAACGGCCGGGCCGCGGGCGCGCCGACGCCCTGGGGATTCCTGGGCGACCGGGCGGTGTGGAGCTTCTTCCTGTTCGTCTTCCTGCCGGTGACCGCGTGCGGCCTGTTCCTGGGCTTCCTGTTCCCGCTGTTCGCCGCGGAACAAGGCTGTTCGATCAACGAAATCGGCCTGGCCTTCATGCTGTTCGGCGCGGCCAGCGTCTATCTGGGGCCGGCGCTGACCCGGCTGACCACGGCGCTGTTCGGCGCGCGGCGGTCCATGCCCGTCGGCGCACTGACCATGACGGCCGCCCTGCTGCTGTTCGCCGCGTTCCAGACGCTCGCGGCCGCATACGCCACCATCATCCTCTTCGGCCTGACGGAAAGCCTGGTCTTCAACCAAGGCATGTCCTACTACTCCTCGCTGCCGAGCGTCCGCCGGTTCGGGGCGGACAAGGCCATGGGGGTCTACAACGTCTTCGAGTCGGCCGGCGAAGCGCTGGGGCCGATGGCCTTCGGCCTGGCCGCCAGCCTGAGCCTAGGGCTCGGCATCGCGGCCATCGCCGCCGCGCTCGGAACCGGCGCCGCGATTTTCTGGGCCCTGGGCCCGCGCAACGGGGGAAGCCGCCCGTGAAGCTGCTGACCTGGTATCGGCGGCAACCCGTCCGGCGCAAGATCTTCATCCCGTTTTTCGCCATCACCCTGTTTTCGTCCACCATCTTCACCGTCTACGGTTTCATCCAGAACGTTCGGGCCATCGAGAACGAGATCGACAAGCGCCTGCTGATCGCCGCGCTGACGATGCCGCAACTGCTGCCGCCGGACTACTTCGACCGCGTCCAGACCCCCGACAGCATCACCGAGGAGGAGCACTGGAACAACACGCGGCGGCTGGAGATTTTCCTGAGCAACGTCGGCGGCACCTACCTCTACGCGCTGCACCAGGTGAGCAACCGCTATTATTTCGTGGCCTCGGCCGCGCTGGATACGCCCTACTGGACGGAATACGAAAAGCCGGCGCCCAACATCTACGAGGTCCAGAAGACCTGGGAGCCGAACATCTCGACCACGCCCGATCCGGATTACGGGCTGCTGCGGTCCGTCGTCATGGGCCACAAGGATGCCGCCGGCCGGCGCTTCATCATCGGCGCGGACATCCACGCCTACGAAGTGGAGGCGCTCAAGCGGCGCGCGTTCCTGAACTTCTTCCTGATGGGCTTCGCCAGCTTTCTCCTCGCCGTCATCTTCAGCTACGCGGCCAGCTGCTCGATCACCCGGCCCTTGAACCGCCTGTCGACCTTCACCCGCCGGCTCGTGGAAGGCGGGTTCTCCGCCGACATCCGCCTGGACGCCGCGATGTTCCCCGACGGCAACCAAACCCGGGCCGAAACCGCCATCCTCGCCTACGACTTCGACCAGATGCAGGCCAACCTGGCGGAGCACATCGAGCAGCTCAAGCTGACGCAGTCGGCCCGCGAGCGCGCCGAAAGCGAGCTGCGCATCGCCGGGCAGATCCAGGAAACCTTCCTGCCCGGCCCGTTCACGCCGGCGGAGTTCGGCGGCCGCGTCCAGCTGCAGGCGGCCATGAAGACCGCCAAGCAGGCCGGCGGCGACCTGTTCGACTACTTCGCGCTCGACGACGCGCACCTGTTCTTCGCCATCGGCGACGTCTCCGGCAAGGGCATGCCGGCGGCCATGTTCATGTCGGCCGTCGTCGTGCTGCTGCGTTCCGCCGCCAAGCAATGGCGCGACCCGGCGGAAATCCTGCGGCGGGTGAACGACGACCTCGCCATCCGCAACGAAAGCTGCACGTTCGTGACGCTGTTCGTCGGCATCCTCGACGTCCGCACGGGCGAGATCGTCTTCGCCAACGGCGGCCACAATCCCCCGCGCCTCCGGTCCGCCGCCGGCGCCGTCGCCGCCGTGCCGACGAAAACCAACATGGTCGTGGGCGCGATGGAGGGGCAGACGTTCGTCCGCGAAACGCTGGCCCTGCGGCCCGGCGACGTGCTGGCCCTCTACACGGACGGCGTCACCGAGGCGTTCAACGAAGCCGACCAGCTCTACGGCGAAGCCCGCCTGGACCGCTGCCTCGGCGCGCTGCCGGCGGAGGCGACCGCCGCGGAAATCCTCCGGGGCGTCGTCGCCGACGTCGCCGCCTTCGCCGGCGCGCGGGAACAGTCCGACGACATCACGATGCTGGTGCTGCGCTGCTGCGAGCCCGCCGGCGCGAAAACGACTTGATGGAGCTTCGACCGATGCGGCAGGATGACGGACGCAGACCATTCCCCAGAAAGGCGGCAGACCATGCAACTCACCGTTGACAAGCAACCCCAGGCGACAATCGTGGCGGCCAGCGGCAAGCTGGACGCCGCCGGCGCGCCCGAACTCGAAACCCGCTGCAAGGCGCTGATCCAGGAAGGGTCCAACCGCCTGCTGCTGGACTTCGCGCAGGTGGAGTACGTCAGCAGCGCCGGCTTGCGCAGCCTGCTCGTGCTGGCCAAGGCGGTGAAGTCCGCCGGCGGCGGACTGGCGCTGTGCGGCCTGGTGCCGACCGTGCGCGACGTCATGACGATTTCCGGCTTCGACAACATTCTGCCGCTGGCCGCCGACCGCGCCGCCGCGCTGGAACTGCTGAAATAGCGCCCGGCCGGATCCGCCCATGCTCGCGTGGTCCATGACCAACGATTCCGCCGACCTGGCGCGGGTGCTGGACGAGGTCGATGAACGCCTCGCTCCGCTGCCGCTCTCGCCCAAGCGGAAGTACGCGGTCCGCCTCGCCCTGGACGAACTGCTTTCCAACGTCATCCACCACGCCTACGACGATGCCGCCGTGCACCGGATCGACCTCCAGCTCGAGCCGGGCGAGCCGTTCTTCCTGACGATCGCAGACGACGGCAAGCCGTTCGATCCCACCGCCGACGCGCCCCCGCCCGTCCTCGACGGCCCCGTGGAAGACCGGCCCATCGGGGGGCTGGGGCTGCACCTCCTGGCGCAAATGGGCATGCGGCTCTCCTATCGGCGCGAGGCCGGCCGCAACCTCGTGCGCGTGGATTTCCCGGAGGCCTAGCCGTGTCGTCCATGTTGTACATGAGCAGCCCGATCAACGCCCTGCTGGAAGGGTTCTACCGCGACGACGTCACGATCGCCACGCTGCGCGAAAAAGGCGATTTCGGCATCGGCACGTTCAACAACCTCGACGGCGAAATGATCGCGCTGGGCGGCCGCTTCTTCCAGCTCGACCTCGACGGCAACGCCCGCCTGGTCGGCGACGAGATGAAAACCCCCTTCTCCACCGTGTGCCGGTTCCAGCCGACGCTGACGGAAACCATCTCCGGCCCGCTTTCCTGGGAAGCCTTCTCCGCGCAGCTGAAGACGATCCTGCCGTCGGACAACATGTTCACCGCCCTCCACATGGAAGGCCGGTTCCGTTCGGTCGTCACCCGGTCCGTGCCTCGCACCGAAAACTACCGGCCCCTCTCCGAAGCGACGGACCACCAGAAGCTGCGCCGGTTCGAAAACGTGGACGGCCATTTGGTGGGTTTCTACACGCCACCCTTCGTCCCCTCCGTCAACGTGCCCGGCTACCACTTCCATTTCATCGACAAGGATTTCACCGCCGGCGGGCATCTGCTGAATTGCGAGCCGGAGCATCTGGACGCCCGGCTGCAGGTGTTCTTCAGCATGGAACTGACGCTGCCCAAGACCCTCGACTACCTGACGGCCTCCTTCACGCGCGACGCGAAGAAGGATCTCGACAAGGCGGAACGATAGAACGGCCCTCTCTTTGGAGCCCCCGACGACCCCGTCGGGGGTTGGCTGTTTCCGGCTCCAAACAGCCGAGGGAATCAACCTCCCCCATCAAAAACATAATTCGTGGATTCTGCCCCGATATGGCCAATCGTCGGCTCTTTCAACCAAACCCTTCCTCACCGGATTGGCTTCGACATAGGACCATTTCTCGGAATATTGGTCGGCGTTCCGGAGATAACGATCGAAATAATCCTCCTGCCATAAAGGCGCTTTCGCACCGTTCAGGGCCTTCCACCGGCGGGAAGAAAACGATTTCCACATCTGCACCCATTTTTTCATCGGCATCGCTTCCCGGCCCGCGCGCGCAAAAAAGTGCACATGATCCGGCATCAGGAGATAGTCGCCCACCCACCAACCGTTTCGTTTCCCCGCCAAGGCCCAAATATCGCGAAGGATTCCATGCAGCGCGTCATTGGCAAGAACCTTCTGCCGATGAGCCGAAACGACGGTGAAAAACACAATTGGCTCGGCGGCAAAAGGCGAAAGATGCGCCAAATGTTTGGACATGCCCTCATTGATGCGAAGGACAAGAGTAAGAGTCAAGGGGATCTTGAACCACAATCTTCCCGGGACGAGGTCGTCCCGGCTCCAAACAGCCATTGCACCCTCTTTGGAGCCCCCGAGGACCCCGTCGGGGGAAAAGTTGTTTTCCAAAACAACCGGCACGGAGTCGTGCCGGCTCCAAACAGCCACTGACACTCTTTTTGGAACCCCTACGACACCGTCGGGGTTTGGCGCGTTTTCATGTCTTCGGCCGGCGCGCGGCGAGGCAGGCGGCCAGCGCCGCGTTCATGAGCCACAGGACTCCGAGGTCGAATCCGTAGGTGCGGAACGTCGCCGTTCCGAGCCGTTTTTCCCCGGCCATGAAGGGCGCGCGGCCCCACGGCGATTCGGCCGGCTGGTAGACGGGATCCGCCAAGCGCACGAGACGCCCGCCCTGTTCGCGGATCGGATCCTGCACGCCTTTGCGGCGCACCAGATCGACGATCTTCCGGTTGACGTTCGCCTTGACGAAGGCGGCCAGACCTTCGTCTCCATGCTCGGCGAGCAAGGCGTCTTGGATCGCGTTGCGCCGGGCTTGCGCCGCGTCGCGCGCGGTTTGCAGCTCGCGCGACCAATCGCGCAAGGAGGACTTCAGCGCTTCCAAGACGGCGCGATCCGGCGGACGCCACTCCGCGACCGCATCGGCGGCGCCGGCGAACCGCTGGGTTTCGGTTCCCAACTCGCGGAATTCGCGGACGAGCAGCGCGCGGATATCTTCGGCGCGGTCCGGCGCCGCGAGCACCAGCGCATCGAGCCGGCCGCGCAGCGCCGGAATCCGGTCGTGCACGAGATAATCCAACCCGGAGATTTCGCGGTCGACCGCCTCGAAATTCCGCTGGTAGGCGTTGGCCTGGACTTGCTCGACGGCCAGCACCTCGAAGGCCCAGCGGGAAGCCGTCAGCTCGCCGAACCACGGCGGCGCGGCGTTCGGCGCGGCGCGCGAACGCAGATCGTCGAAGTCCACGATGAGCCCGCCCAGCAGCATCTGCGGCAGCAGCAGCAGCGGCAGCAGGATGTACGTCGTGACGGCGGACTTGAACCGGGCCGAGACGTTCAAGCCCAGAAATCCGCCGAAGACGGCCGCCGAAAACAGCGCGAACCACAGCTTGCCGTAAAAGTCCGGTATGCGCAGCACGCCGACCCCGATCGCCGCGCAAATCGCGGTTTGCAGCAGCGCCAGTCCGGCGACGTGCAGCATCTTCGCGCCCGCGTAGGCGCTCCAGCTCAGGTGCAGGAAGCGCTCGCGCCGCAGCACGCGGCGGTCGCGCACGATCTCTTCCGCGCTGACGCTCAGGCCCAGGAAGATCGCCACGATGACGGCCATGAAGAAATAGACCGCCAGATAGGGATTGCCGCCGAAGACGTAGGCCGCGCCGGCCGCGCCGCGGCACAACCAGACCGTGAGGCCGGCCAGCAGCGGCGGTTCGAGCAGGTTCACGAGCACGTACGCCCGGTTGGCGACGCGCGCGCGCACCGTTCGGGAGAGAAACACGCGGAGCTGCCCGGCCCAGCCGGGGCGGTTCAAATGGCGCGGCGGCGGTTCGGCGACCGGCGCGGCGGCGGCCGGCGGCGGCGCGCTCTGCCGCCAGGCGTCGTGCCAGAATTCCGGCGAGAAGCGGCGCTCGCGGGTAAACCGCCCGTCGGCGTCGGTCGCCTTGGATTCGATGAGCGCGAAGATCTGCTCGGGATGGACGTTGCCGCATTCGGGGCAGACGGCGCGGTCGGCGCCGGCCAGATGGACGGTCTCGCGGAAATGGCGCGCGGCTTCCAGCGGATGCCCCATGTAGATGGACACCCCGCCCTTGTCCAGGATCCACAGCGCGTCGAACTGCCGGAACAGGTTGGAGGAGGGCTGGTGGATGATCGCGATCACCAGCCTTCCGCGCGCGGCCTGCGCCTTGAGCAGGCCCATCACGACGTCGGAATCCGCGGAAGACAGTCCCGACGTGGGTTCGTCCACGAAGAGAACCGATGGCTCGCGGATCAGCTCCAGCGCGATGTTGAGCCGCTTGCGCTGGCCGCCGCTGATGGTTTTCGCCAGCGGGTTGCCGACCGGGAGATCGGCGATTTCCTCCTGCTGGAGTTCGGCCAGCATCCGGCGGACGCGTTCGCGGCGCTCGGCGTCCGACAGGCCGGCCAGGCACAGCCGGGCGTTGTAGTCGAGGTTCTCACGGACAGTCAGGTCTTCGAACAGCAGATCGTCCTGGGGCACGGTGCCGACGACGCCTTCGAGCGCGGCGGGATTCCGGTGGAGATCGATGCCGTTGAGGAGGACCCGGCCGGCATCGGGTTTCAGGCTGCCGTTGAGCAGCTGGACCAGCGTGGATTTCCCCACGCCGCTGCCGCCCATGACGCCGACAAGGCGCCCGCCGGTTTCGCGGAAGGCAAAATCCCGGATGCCCCCCTCGCCGTTCGGAAAGCGGTACTCGAGCCCTTCGGCCTCGAAGCGGATCGGGGCGGCCGCCGCGCCGCCGCCGAACAGCCGCTCGATTTCGCAGCGATAGACCGCCTGCCCGCCGGCGTCGCGGAGGATCGCGCCGGCTTCGAGCGGATAAAACCGGCCGGCCGCCATCGGATTGTCGTCGAGGGAAATCTCGCCCCGCAGCGCGCGAACGAACAGGCGCTCGGTCCAGGGACTGTCGAGCGCGGCGATTTCCGCGCGCCACCCGGCGCGGCGGAAGCGCCGGCACCGGTCGCCGTCGGCTAGGTCCGGCCCGGCGGCGACGAATTGCCGCCACGCCGCGAGCTCGGGTTCCGGCACGTGGAAGGCCGCCGCCACGCGGGCCAGCAGCCGGTCGGCCCGCTCGCCGGCCTCCGGCAGCGCTTGGCGGATCTGCAGCGAATGCAGCAGGAACGACTGCTTTTCGGCGGGCGACAGGAGCTGGTCGAGACGGGCGCAGACGCCGTCGAGCGCCTTCTCCGGCGCGGCGGAATCGGTTTGGCCGGCGTAGAGTTCCAGCAGATCCGTGAAAATGCCGAAGCTGGGATCCGCGCGGCGCAGGCCCAGCGTGCCGACGAGATACTCTTCCACCCAGCGGGCGGCATCGCCTTTCCGGTCGCCCGCCAGCGCGGCAAACACGGCGAAGACGTGGACGATCCCGTTCAGCGAGTGTTCATGCATGGGACGGAGCCGAATCCTCCGCTAGCGGACGATGTGATTGCGGGCCTTGCCGATGACGGGGCGCAGCGCATCCAGCTGCGCCGGCGTGATGACGGGCTTGTCGCCCAGAATGATGAAGATGGAAGCCAGGAAATTCAGCCGGTCGTGCGCTTCCACCCAGGAGGCGAATTCCGGGCTTTCGCCCATGCGGTTCAGCAGCTGGTTGTAGGCCTGGAAGGAATCGCGCAGGTAGGCGACGTACATCATGGACGACGCATCGTAGTTGGAGAGATAGCACAGCTCCGAGGTGAGATAGAGGCCTTCGAGCAGGAAGCCGTAGAGATTGTCCGCCGCGAATTCCACGCCGTCGCTGGTCTGCAGCTTGTCCTGCCAGAGCTTGTTGTTTTCCTGCTCCTTGGCCAGCTGCCGCAGCCGTTCGTCGCCGCCGGGATCGTCGATCCCTTCGAGCGCCTCGCGGTAGCGGCGTTCCATCTCGGGCTGCGGATAGCCCACCAGGTCGAGCAGCCGATAGACGGCCTCGCCGTAGCGGGCGGCGTCCGCCTGCCGGCCGAACGTCGACGCGTAGGTCAGATCCATCAGATAGATGCCGCTCATCAGCCGGCGCATCACGATGCCTTGGTAGCCATCGACGTCGACGGGCGCGACGAGTTCCGGCAGGTAGGACGCGCCGATTTCGCGCAGGGCCGCCATCACCTCGCCCATCTGCGGGCTTTCCTTTTCGATGGCCTCGAAGTCGCTCCGGATCGCCTGGCGCAGCGTCTCGGAAATTTCGGCCGCCGGCGCGGCGGCGACCGCCCCCAGCAACAGGCATCCCAACGCCATCCCGAATGCTTTCGTCTTCATGCGTCACCTCTCTGCGGGCGGCAGGCCCCGGACCGAGGCGCCACCCCGAGGCAAATGCTGGACCATTCGCCGGGTGGCGTCAATCGGTTTCGCGGTTCCGCCAAGCCGTTTTCTTGCCTCGCCGGGGCCGCACGTGCTACAACGCCCCCATCAAGAAAGGCGGAAACCATGGCGCTGACCATCAAAGTATTGGAAAACAAACCGCGCGTGTTCGTGGTTTCGCTGGCCGGGTCGCTCGACAGCACGACGGCCCCCGCGCTGGAAACGAAACTGGAGTATCTGCTCGCCGAAGGCGGGGCCAAGGTCATCACGCTGGATCTGGCGGAGCTGACGTTCATCAGCAGCATGGGCATCCGGATCATCTTCAAGACCCGGAAAGATCTGTCCCGCGCCGGCGGCTACCTGTGCCTGGCGCGCATTCCGCCGCCGGTCCAAAAAGCCCTCGAGATCATCGAAGCCCTGCCTTCCATGCAGATCTTCGCCAGCATCGAGGAAATGGACGCCTATCTGGCCAAGATGCAGGGGCTGTAGATTTCGAATTCCGGGGGGCTTGCGGAAGGTTCGCGGTGAATCCGCATGGACGCGCGGCACCGGATCTCAATATCCAATATTCAATGTCCAATATCCAATGTTCAAGTGAACAGCCTGGGCATTGAATAAACAGCCCCGGCCTCAGCGGGGCCAGTTACAACAAAACCGGAAAGGCGTCTAGCGATCCCGCGGCGAGCCGGCCGGTTCGGTGGACAGCCCGATCGTGACGTGGCTGTTCCGGATCTGGCTTTCGATCCGATGGCGGAGGCTGGCGGCCACGGCCTGGATCTCCCCCGCCTTTTTCTCCGGATCGAATTCCAGGAAGATGTCGACGTAGGCTTCCGCGCCCGCGCGGCGCGACCGGATGCCGTGCAGGAAGGCGTAGTCGTCGAAATGCCGCGCCAGTTCCCGCAGGATCAGGAGCTGGTCCGATTCCTCGAGCGTCCGGTCGAGCAGGTCGCCCACCGACGTGGAGAAGATGCCCAGCGCGGCCATGAGGATGGAGCCGGCGATGACCAGCGACGCCGCCGGATCGACGTAGCGCACCCATTCGTAGCGCGCCAGCGCGAGGCTCAGCCCCAGCGAAAGCAGGATGAAGACGTTGGCCGCCGCGCGGGTGAAATGCAGCCGGGCCTGCGCCTCCAGCAGCGGCGAGTGCTCCGCCTGCGCCGCGCGCCGGCTGCGCCGCGCCACGACGGCGTTGATCACCGCATACACCGCCTGGGCCGCCAGGCTGATCTGCACGCCGATGCCGGCGACGTGAGTTGGATGCACGAAGTTGCGCAGGGCGTTGCCGACGATGATCAGCAGGCAGACGGCCATCAGCATGCCCACGATCAGGCTCGTCAGGTTCTCCATTTTGCCGAGGCCGTAGTCGAACCCTCCGCCCGAACCGCGCGCCATCCGCCGGATGGCCCACCACGACAGGAACACCGCCACGAACTCGAGGAAGGTCTTGCAGAAATCGGCCAGGATCACCGCCGAATGGGCCGCGATCATGGCGGCGAACGTGATCGCCACGTCCGCGAACGCCATGACGGCCGCCTGGCGGGCGGCCCGTTCCCGCGGATTGCCGCGCGCGCGGGCGGCCGCAAGGCCCTTGGCCCCGGCCGCGGAGGCCAACTTGGATGCCGCGTCGTTCATGGTGCGCAGGATAGCCGGCCGGCCCGCATTCGCCAAGCGGGATCGGCGCGCCCCCTCTCCGATTGACCGCCCTCCCCCGGCCGGCGTATGCTCGGCCCATGGATTTTTCAGCCGAAATCGCCCGTTTCGTCACCGCCGCCGTCGGCGGCATCTACATCGTCGACGAGCAAACCCGCGAGATCGCGTTCGCCGATCCGTTCGTGGAACGCCTGTACGGTCCCGCGCTGGCGGGAAAGCGCGCGGCCGACGTCTTCCCGTGGGAAGCCCGGAGCCTCCACGCACCGCTGGCCCGCGGCGAGGCCACGGAGTGGGAATGCGTCGACCGGGAACGCAAGATCTACTGGCGCCTGCACCACGGGCTGTTCGACAAGGACGGCGCGACCTACAAGATCGGCCAGCTGACCGACACGACCGAATACATGCTCCTGAGCCAGGAGGTCACCGAATATTCCGTCCTGTCCGAAAAGGTGTCCACGTTCCAGTCCGCCATGCTGGAAAAGATTTCCGCGTCCCACTCCGCGCTGCTGCCGGTCGTCGCCGGCTTCTTCAAGACGCCCCGGATCTACTTCCTGCTGGCCCGCAACGGCCGGCTCGAAACCGCGGCCTACGCCGCCGGCGCCGGAGCCGAAACGCGCGGCCGCGCCCCCCTCGCCCCCGCCCACGACGCCGCGTTCGGCGCGCCGGGGCGCATCGAACTCGGATTCGCCGATCTCGCGGAACCGGTTCGCGCGTTCATCGCGGCCCAGGGCGGCGAAACGCGCAACCGCTACGTCCGGCTGTGCGCCGGGACCTTCTCCGACCAGCGCTACGCCCTCTATCTCGAACTGGACGAGCGGACCGACCGGAAAGCCCTGGACATCGCCATTCTCGCCGCGATCATCGCGCTGTGCGTGGAAAACAGCCTCCTGCGGGAGGAAATCATCTACGAAAGCGAGCACGACAAGCTCACCGGCCTCTACAACAAGGGCAAATACCTCGCCCGGCTGAAGAACGAATATCCCCATCTCGATTCCGTCGCCATCTTCAACTTCGACGTCAACTATCTCAAGCAGACCAACGATCGCTACGGTCACGAAGCCGGCGACCGCCTGCTGATGAAGGCCGCCGCCAGCATCCGCCAGGTCACTTCCGAAAACGTCCATGGCTACCGCCTCGGCGGCGACGAATACCTGATGATCGCCTGCAACGGGAAAGAAGCGGACGTCGAGCCCCTGAAGGCGCGGTGGGAAGAAGCGCTGGCGGAAGTGAACCGGGAAACGGGCGACGGCATCCCGTGCATCATTGCCGTCGGCACGGCGTTCGCCGAAAAGCCCTACGACTTCGCCGAGCTGATGAAGATCGCCGACGCGCGCATGTACGAAGACAAGCGGCGCAAGAAGAAGCCCGGCGAAGAAATCCGCTGATTCCCCTTCAGCGGAAACCGTCAATCAGCCGGTTTGCCTCATCGCGACTGATGATTCAACCGCACCCAGTTGCTTCGGCACCATGAGCTAGCGATTCGGCTCTCGCCCCAGCCGATGCAGGCGCTCAACCAGATCGCGCGGAGCAACAAACACCATGGCTCTTCCCCGCTTGCCCGGTTCCAGCAATTTCTTGGCCTGCAGCTGGAGCAAATCCGTCCGTGCCGTTTGATAGGCTACGCCCTGGCTTTCCTGGTGGCTCCAAATGGTATACTCCCGCCCGGGATGCTTCAACGCATGTCGCAACAGATCGGTCTGGCGATGATTGAACAGCCGAAGCGCCCGCAGACTGGCCTCCAATTCGCGCACTTCAACCGTCTTGCGATCGATATAGGCATGGAGTTCATTGATGGCCTGTTCGAGCACCTTGGCCTGATGAACGATGAAATAGGTCAGATCGTTGTCGTCCGTTTCCACCAGCAGATAGGACCGGGCATACTTCGCCGGGGCCTTTCGCAAAATGGTGGAAATGGAAATGAACTCAAACAGCCAGAATCCGCTATGCAACATGGCCCAATAGAACAACGCCCGCGCCGTCCGTCCGTTGCCGTCCACGAACGGATGGTCGTAGGCCAGCCAAAAATGCAAAATGATCGCCCGCACGGCCGGATGGATGAAGAATCCCGGCGTCTTGCCGTTGGCGAAGTCGCACATGGCTTGGCAACGCGCCGGCAGTTCATCCGCCGGCGGCGGATCGTGATACACCTCGCCCTCGATGTCGTTCACGACGATCCGCTGATCCGGTCGGCGGAACCGACCCGCCATCTCCGGATCGTCCAATGTGTTCTCGGCGACCAACCGGTGCATTTCCATGACCAGATCCGCGGTCATTTCCCGATCCTTGATCCCCACGATCCGCCGCATCGTCCGATAGTTGTTCAGGATCATCTGCTCGCTTTTGTCCCGAGCCGAACGTCCGGAACGAAGCATTTCCTTGGCGACTTCCCGCGTCGTCACGGCTCCTTCGAGCTGGCTGGACGTGATGGCCTCTTCGATCAACGACCGAATCAGGTACTGGTCGCGCGTCTGGGGATTTTTGATTGCTTCCGGCGTGGACTGCACAAAGCCGCAGGCCTGACGATCAATCCGGTGCAGTTTCTCTTGAACCAGATCGGGCACCCAGAATTGAAACGGATTCCCCTTCTTGTCCAACAACGGCAGCGAACGAAATTGTCCCGTACGCCTGGTCTTCAGGGCAAACCACCATTCTTCCAACGTCACCCCCTCCGGCGGCGGCAACCGACGCAAGGTGTCCCAATGCGGATACTGCTTTTGAATCCGCTCGTCCAAGGATGTCCCCAGTACCTGCGCCAGCTTATGCGGGGACAATTCCATGATCTTGCCAAACAGGAGGTCTTGACTCGGAGGCAATTGTGGCCGTTTGAGTTGCATATTTTTTAAATTCTCCTGCCAGTTAACTACTAGTATGTACTAAATTAGTAGTTCGGATACAACTACTAATTATACATATTTTGACACAAGATAAGTATTCTTGTATCAAATTGCGCAACAAGGTATTATATATTCCACCCCCCTTATCCATTTGACCCGTTGATTTTCGATAACCAGCTTGAATATCCGGGCAGCCACCCCGACCACATGCCAAGCCGTATCGTTGAAATCGTCGGAATGGATGGGAAAATCAACCGTCCGCAGTTCCGCGCCCCCTCTTTACCACCATCGCAACGGCCCTACGGGGTTTCGCCCGCGACGGCGGCGCCTTTGCGCTTGAGATACTGGACGACCCGCATCCGGCCCGAGACCGACGCTTTCAGCAGGACCGATTCGCCCCGGTCATCCTTGGCGTTGACGTCCGCCCCATGATCCACCAGGCATTTCGCGACGGCCAGGTTGCGGACCGCCCGCATCAGCGGGGTTTCCCCGCTGGCGCTCCGCGCGTTCACGTCCGCGCCCTGCGCCACGAGAAACTCGACGACGTCCAGCTGGCCGATCCAAGCGGCTTTCATCAGCGGCGTTTCCCCCAGATCGTCCCGGGCGTTGACGTCCGCCCCTTTGTCCACGAGATATTGGACGCTTTCCAGGCTGGACACCATGTACATCAACGGCGTCCGGTCGTAGGCGTCCCGGGCGTCGACGTCCGTGCCCTTCAGCAGAAAGGCTTTCACCCCGGCCAGATTGCCCTTGTTCGCGGCCTTGTGGATGGTCATGCAGCCGGCCGAAAACGCCAGTGCCGCCGCCAGCAATCCAAACAGAATGGACTTTTTCATCGCGCGCCCCTTTTTCTTCGATGTCCTTCCGGTCGGGAACAGGCTCCCAAATCGTCCGGCCCCCGGTCAAGAAACGAATGGTCGCCGCGCGGTTCGATTCCGCCCGGATGGGCCCGGATCCGTCCTGCCCATTTCCCGCCGGCATACCCGCCACTTGACATTCGGTGAATTCGGCGGAAAATCTTGTCCGTCAATGGCGGCGGTCCGTGACGCCCCAAGCAGAAAGCCATGCCGATGAAGAAGAAAAGCGTTCGCAAGGCCGGTCCTGCCCCGGTGACCGTTGGCGGCCTCCAGAAAATCGCCTCCCGACTGGCTCCCAAGACGGTCGTCATCGCCGGGGGCGACCGCAAGGAGGATCTGGCCGTCGTGAAAAGCCTGCACGGCCATGCCTTCGTCAAGCGCTGCATCCTGGTGGGGGATGAAACCGGGATCCGCGAGGCGGCCCGGCGGTTGCGCATCGTCGTCCATCCGGCGGACGTCGTGGCCACGGCCAGCCAGGAGGAAACCGCCCGCCGCACGATCGAACTCGTCGAGAAGGGCGTGGCGGACGTCATCCTGAAGGGCAACATCTCCACGCCGATTTTGAACCGGGCCATGCTCAAAATCCGCGTCCGGGACACGATGTCCCTGGTCACGATGTTCGAATCGCCCTGCATCGCCGGCGGCCGCCCGCTGCTGCTGACCGACGCGGGCGTGACGACCTTCTGCAATTTCAGCCGCATGACGGGCATGATCAAGAACGCCGCCGAAGTGGCGCGGCTGGTGCTGGGAAAGGCCCGGCCCCGCATCGCCCTGCTGTCGGCCAACGAAAAAGTGATCGAGTCGCTGGCGTCGACCAAACTGGAATCGGCGCTGACCAAGAAGTATTGGGAGGACATGACCGTCTACGGGCCGCTGTCGTTCGATCTGGCCACGGATCCCGAATCCGTCCGGATCAAGGGCGTCTCCAAGGGAGACGATCCCGCGATGGCGGAGGTGGCGGGCCAGGCGGACGTCCTCGTCTGCCCGAGTCTCGATGCGGCGAACATTCTCTACAAGACCCTCATGGCCATGACGCAGCGCGGCATGGCGGCCATGGCGGGCATCACGGTCGGCGTCAAGGTTCCGTACATCATCCTGTCGCGCGCCGACGGCGAGGCCAACAAGCTCGATTCCATCGCGCTGTGCTGCATCTACGCCGACCGGTACAGGCAAAAGCAAGTGGCGGAGAAGCGCAAAGCGAAAACCATCGAGACCGTCGCGGCGCGCTACAACGTCCTGACCATCAATCCGGGTTCCACGTCGGTCAAGGTCGCGCTGTTCGAAAACAACGTCTGCCTCGAAAGCCGCGAACTCGACTATCCCCACAAAAGCCGCATGCGAGGCGCCGAATTCGACGCCGAAATCGCGAAATACATCCGGCTGGTGGAGGATTTCATGAAGCCGCATGCGGCGATCAAGCTGGACGCGGTGGTCGGCCGCGGCGGCTTCCTGTACCGCACCAAGCGGCGGGTCGAAAGCGGCGTCTACCAGGTGGCGACGGTCAAGCGGGGAAAAGTCGTGGTCGAGAAGGACATCCTCCGGGGCGTCCACGACCATGCGGAAATGGATCACGCCTCCAACCTGGGCATCCCCATCGCGGCGCGGCTGGCCGTGGAATACGGCATTCCCGCGTTCACCGTCGATCCGGTGGTCGCCGACGACTTCGATCTGCTGGCGCAATTTTCGGGATACGCGCCGATCGTCCGCCGGAGCACGGCCCACGTGCTGAGCGTGCGGGCGCTCGCGGCCCGGGCGGCGGAGGCGCTCGGCCGCCCGCTGGAGGAGATCAGCCTGGTCGTCGCCCACATGGGCGGCGGGATCACGGTCGCCGCGGTGCGGAACGGCAAGATCGTCGACAATTCGATCGCCCTGCTGGGGGGCGGCCCGTTCACGCCCCAGCGGGCGGGCGCGCTGCCCACGAAGGAACTCGTCGATCTGTGCTACGGCGGCAAGTTCACGAAAGAGGATCTGTTCGTCGAACTGACCAAGCGGGGCGGGCTGGTTTCCTACCTGAACGAATCCCGGGTGGAAAAAATCGAAGAGCGGCTCGCGAAGGGCGACACGCAGGCGCATTTGACCCTGAAAGCCATGGCCTACCAGATCGGCAAGGAGATCGGCTCCATGTACGTGGCGGCGGGCAACGACGTGGAGGCGATCGTGCTCTCCGGCGGCGTCGCGCGTTCCGAGCTGGTGGTCGGGTTCATCAAGCAGCGGATCGGGCACTTGGCGCCCATCCTGATCTATACCGAGAACGTGGAAATGGCGGCCATGGCCGCCGGCGCGCGCAAGGCGCTGTCCGGGCAAATCGCGCCCAAGCGCTACAGCCTGGTGCTGTAGGCCGGACGGATCACCCCATCCAGATGACGGGCTTGTCCGGATTCCACTTCACGGACACCTTTTTCAGCTTGGTCCAGAAGTGGACGGAGCTCTTGCCGGTGATGTCGCCGCCGCCCACGATGGAATCCTTCCAGCCGCCGAACGAGAACGGCTCGCGCGGCACCGGCACGCCGACGTTGACGGCGACCATGCCGGCCTGGATGCGGTTGAGATAGATTTCCGCGGCCCGACCGCTCTGCGTGAAGATCGATCCCCCGTTGCCGTAGGGCGAGGAGTTGGCGATCTCGAGCGCTTCATCGAGATTCTTCGCCCGGACGATGGCCAGGACCGGGCCGAAGTTCTCTTCCACGGCCAGTTCCGAACCGACCTTCACGTGGTCGACGATGGTCGGTCCGAGATAGTTGCCCTTTTCCAGGCCGGCCGGCGGCGTGGCCTTCCGGCCATCCAGCAGGAGCTTGAAGCCTTCCTTCTCCGCGCGGTCGATGAAGCCGGTGATGCTCGCCTTGGCCTCGGCGTTGACGATGGCGCTCAGATTCACGCCCGGAACGAACTTCCGGGCTTCCTCGACGATCTTTGCGATGATGTCGTCCACTTCGCCGACGGCGACCAGAATGCAGGCCGACATGCAGCGCTGGCCCGCGCAGCCGAGGAACGAAGCGGCGATGTTGGCGGCGGTGTTGGCCGGATGGGCGTCCGGCAGCAGGATCAGGTGGTTGTTGGCGCTGCCCAGCGCCAGCGCCCGCTTGTAGGTGGCGCAGGATTTCGAATACACCATTTTCGCCACCTTGGTGGATCCGACGAAGGTGACGGCCTGGATGTCCGGGTGTTCGCAGATGCCGGCGACGAGTTCGCGCCCGCCGCAGACGATGTTCAGGACGCCGTCCGGCAGCCCGGCTTCCTTGAGCATTTCGGCGATTTTCAGCACCGTCAGCGGAGCCTCGCGGGAAGGCTTGATGACCATCGTGTTGCCCAGCACCAGCGCGTTGGGGAGGGTCCAGTGCGGCACCATGTGCGGGAAGTTGAACGGCGTGATCGACGCCACGACGCCCAGCGGCACCTGCATGTGCCGGCATTCCACGCCGCGGCTGACCACTTCGAATTCGCCCGTGGCCACCTGGGGCATCGAGCAGGCAAACTCGGTCAATTCGAGGCTTTTGGCCACTTCCGCCTGCGCCTCGGCGAAGTTCTTGCCCATTTCGTTGTGCACGATCTCGGCCAGTTCGTCCACCCGCGCGCTCAGCAGGGCGTAATACCGGAAGAAAACGGCGGCCCGTTCCTTCAGGGTCATCCCCGACCAGCCCGGAAACGCCGCCTTGGCGGCCGCGACCGCCTTGTCCAGTTCCGCCGCGTCGGACATCGGGATGGTCGAGAGCAAAGCGCCATCCACGGGACTGTAGCGTTCGGCCCGAGGGCCTTGGGGATTGCTGGGCTTGCCATCGATGAAATTGCTGAGGTCGGAGTATTTCATGGCGTTGTTCCTTGTTGCTGTCGGATGAAATTACCACCCGGTTCCGCCGTTCACAAACCAAAAGAAGGAACTTCTTCCCGACCTGAAAAATTCCGCGAAACGGCTTTGCCTTTGCGGGCCCGTCTTGCGATAGTGGGCCTTGTCGGCCGGCATGGCCGCCGGCGGGGAAAACAGCCTGCCCGGGTGCCGGCCCATAGGAGACAACACCATGGCGCGCATCGTGAAAGCCGGACTGATCCAGTGTTCCCTGCCTCTGCACGAAGGCGAAGGCACCCTTTCGCAAATCACCGAAGCCATGATCAACAAGCATCTGCCGTTGATCGACGAGGCCGGCAAAAAGGGCGTGCAGGTCCTCTGCCTGCAGGAAATCTTCAACACCCCGTATTTCTGCCCGGCGCAGGATCCCAAGTGGTTCCGGACCGCGGAGAAGATTCCGGACGGCCCGACGGTCAAGCTGATGCAGGAATACGCCAAGAAACACCAAATGGTGCTGGTCGTGCCGATCTACGAAGAAGCGATGACCGGCGTCTACTACAACACGGCGGCCGTGATCGACGCGGACGGAAAGTATCTGGGCAAATACCGGAAGAACCACATCCCGCAGGTCGGCGGCTTCTGGGAGAAATACTATTTCAAGCCCGGCAATCTGGGCTATCCGACGTTCGAGACGCGCTACGGCAACGTGGGCGTCTACATCTGCTACGACCGCCACTTCCCGGAAGGCGCGCGGCTCCTGGCGCTGCACGGCGCGGAGATCGTGTTCAACCCGTCGGCCACCTGCGCCGGCATCTCCCAATACATCTGGAAGGTCGAACAGCCCGCCCATGCCGTCGCGAACGGTTTCTTCATGGGCAACATCAACCGCGTGGGCGAAGAGAAGCCCTGGAACATCGGCCGCTTCTACGGCACGAGCTACTTCGTCAATCCCCTCGGGGAAATCCTGGCCGAAGGCAGCCAGGACAAGGACGAGGTCGTGATCGCCGACCTCAACCTCGACCAGATCCGGGAAACCCGCGACAAGTGGCAGTTCTTCCGGGACCGCCGGCCCGAAACCTACGAAGACATGACCAAACTTCTGCCGTAGCCGAATCGCGCGCAACCATCCACCAGGAGGCAACCATGGCCATCATCATCAAGGGCGGCACCGTCGTGACGGCGGCGGACGTCGGCGTAGCCGACATCCGGATCGAGGGAGAAACCATCGCCGCGATCGGCCGGGATCTGCCGGCCGGAAAACGGGACCAGGTCGTCAAGGCGGCGGGACAGTACGTCTTTCCGGGCGGCGTCGACGTGCACACGCACTTCGAATTGCCGTTCATGGGAACGGTCAGCCGCGACGACTTCAAGACCGGGACCCGGGCCGCGCTGTGCGGCGGCACCACCACGGTCGTCGACTTCATCATTCCCGCCAAGGGCAGGCCGCTGGCCGAGGCGGTGGAGGCGTGGCACGCCAAATCCAAGAAGGCGGTGGCGGACTTCGGCTTCCACATGGCCCTTCCGGAATTCAACGAAGCGGTCGCCAAGGAGATCCCCGCCATCATCAAGAAGGGCATCACCTCCTTCAAATGCTTCATGGCCTACAAGGGCGCGCTGCAGATCGACGACGGCCAATTGATCGGCGTTTTCAACGCCGTCGGCAAAAACGGCGGCCTGGTGATGGTGCACGCGGAAAACGGCGACATGATCGACGCGTTGACCCGGACGTATACGGCCAAGGGCAAGCTGACGCCGGAATACCACTGGCGGTCGCATCCGGCCCTGGCGGAGGAAGAGGCCGTGCACCGGATCATCGAGCTGTCCCGGTTCGTGGACCAGCCCATCTACATCGTCCACCTGTCCAGCGCCGACGGCCTGGAGAAGGTCAAGGAAGCGGTGGCCCGCGGCTACAAGGTGTTCGCCGAAACCTGCCCGCAATACCTGCTGCTCTCGAGCGATCTGTATCTCAAGCCCAACTTCCAGGGCGCCAAGTGGGTGATGTCTCCCCCGCTTCGTCCGGCCGACCATCTGGAAAAAATGTGGGAGGGACTGGGCCGCGGCTACGTCAAAACCGTGGCCACGGACCACTGCTCGTTCAACTTCAAGGGGCAGAAGGAAATGGGCCGCGAGACCTTCGCGAAAATCCCCAACGGGATCCCGTCCATCGCGGACCGGTTCAATCTGCTGTACACCTACGGCGTGGGCAAGGGCCGGCTGAGCCTGACCCGGTTCGTGGACGTGGCCTGCACGGCGCCGGCCAAGCTGTTCGGCATGTACCCGAAAAAGGGCAGTATCGTCGTCGGCGGCGATGCCGATCTCGTCCTCTTCGATCCCGAGAAGAAGGGCGTGGTTTCGGCCAAGACCTCGAAACACAACGTGGACTACAGCGCCTACGAAGGCATGAAGCTCAAGGGCCTGCCGGTCGCCGTCCTGCTCCGCGGCAAATTCGCCGTGCGCAACGGAAAATACGTCGGGGAACAAGGCGCCGGCCGGTTCATCGCCCGCGGCCCGTCCGGAAAAATGGTCTGATCACAGGAGAACGCATGAACGCCCAGGAAATCGCCGACGTCAAGAAGTGGGAGCGCGAGCACGTCATCTATCCCTGGAAGGTCCAGGGCTGGTATGAACCGCCGGTCATCGAGCGCGCGGACGGCATCTACATGTACGGAGCCGACGGCAAGCGCATCATCGACTTCTGCTCCGGCCTGCTGAACGTCAACATCGGCCACCACAACCGGCACGTGCTGGACGCCATGCAGGCGCAGATGGAGAAACTGTGCCACATCGCCTCGCCCTTCGCCACCGAACCGCGGGCCAAGCTGGCCAAGATGATCGCCGAGGTGACGCCCGGCGACCTGGACTACGTGTTCTTCACGAATGCCGGCGCCGAGGCGAACGAAAACGCCATCAAGGCCGTGCGCTGGTTCACCGGCCGGCAGAAGATCTACTCCAACTGGCGCGGCTATCACGGAGCCACGGCGGCCTGCTCCACGCTGACCGGCGATCCCCGGCGCATCCCCTGCGAGCCCGGCATCCCCGGCGTCGGAAAGTTCTTCGGCCCGTATTGCTACCGGTGTCCGTTCGGATACAAGGACAACAAAACCTGCGGGATCCAGTGTCTCAAGACGTTCGAAACCCAGATCATGCTGGAAGGGCCGAAATCGATCGCCGGCATTTTCATGGAACCCATCATCGGCACCAACGGCATCATCATCCCGCCGGTCGAATTCATGCAGGGCGTCCGCCGGATTTGCGATGAAAACGGCATCCTGCTGGTGATGGACGAAGTCATGGCGGGCTGGGGCCGGTCCGGCAAGTGGTTCGGCTGCGAGCACTTCGGGGTGGTGCCAGACATCATCACCACGGCCAAGGGCGTCACTTCGGGCTACGTCCAATTGGGCGCGATGATCTGGAGCAAGAAGGTCTGGGATTTCTTCTGCAAGCACCCGTTCGTCGGCGGCCTCACCTACTACGGGCACGCCTTGGCGTGCGCCACGGGCGTTGCCAACCTGGAGGTCTACCACCAGGAAAACCTGATCGAGAAATCGCGGATCAACGGCGAATACCTCGAAAAGAAGCTGTGGGAGCTGTACGAGAAGCATCCCTCCATCGGCGACGTGCGCTGCAAAGGGCTGTGGGCCTGTCTCGAGCTGGTCGAAAACCGCGAAACCAAGGAACCGCTGGCCGGCTATGCCGATTGCAAGCAGAACGTCATGGGCGAGTTCACCAAGCGGGTGCTCGACCTGGGCCTCTGGGCGTTCGCCAAGTGGGACTACATCTTCCTGGCCCCGCCGCTGATCATCACGCCGGAACAGATCGACGAGGCCGTCGCCATCCTCGACAAGGCCTTGGAGTATCCGGATTCGCTGCTGAAGAAATAGACGGCGACGCCCCTAAAAACCGAATATCGCCCAAGCCCCCCCGCCCCGGCCCGGAACGGGAAACCGCCAGGAGGAACCATGGAACGCGTCGTCGACGGCATTCACGAGTGGGTAGAAGAACTGTCCGGGCCGTTCGTCAGTCCGGACATGGCGCCGGTCAAGGCCGCCGCCCGGAAGTGGAATCTCTGGGACATCGCCGCGCTCTGGGTCGGCATGGCCGTGTGCATCCCCACCTACATGCTGGCCTCCAGCCTGATCGTCGGCGGGATGAACTGGTGGCAGGCCATCCTGACCATCTTCCTCGGCAATCTCATCGTGCTGGTGCCCATGGTGCTCAACGCGCATGCCGGCACCAAATACGGCATCCCCTTCCCCGTGTTTGCCCGGGCCTCGTTCGGCCTGCAAGGCACGCATCTTCCCTGCCTGCTGCGGGCCATCGTCGGGTGCGGCTGGTTCGGCATCCAGACCTGGATCGGCGGCGCGGCGACGCACCAGATCCTGGCCACCGTCTTCGCGGGCTGGCGGAATCTGCCGATGGTGGACCTGGGCGTCGTCGGCGCCCAGCCCTTGGGCGCCTGGCTCGGATTTCTGATCTTCTGGGCGGTGAACTTGGCCATCGTCATCCGCGGCATCGATTCCATCCGGTGGATGGAAAAAGTGGCGGCGCCGTTCCTGCTGGGCATCGGCGTCTGCCTCCTGGTTTGGGCGGTCGTCCGGGCGCACGGCTTCGGCCCGATGCTGAGCCAGCCGTCCACGTTCGAGACCCGGGCGGATTTCTGGCGCTTTTTCTTCCCGGCCCTGACCGGCATGGTCGGCTACTGGGCCACGCTGTCGCTGAACATCCCCGACTTCACGCGCTATGCCAGAACCCAGAAAGACCAGATGCTGGGCCAGGCCCTGGGCCTGAACACCACCATGCCGTTCTATTCCTTCATCGGCGTGGCGGTCACCTCGGCCACGGTGATCATCTTCGGCCGGGCCATCTGGGATCCCGTGGAGCTGCTGGCCCAGTTCAAAAGCCCCCTGCTGGTGCTGCTCTCCATGGGGGGGCTTTGGATCGCCACGCTGACGACCAATCTGGCCGCCAACGTGGTGGCGCCCGCCAACAGCATTTCCAATCTATGGCCGCGAAAAATTTCGTTCCGGCTCGGGGCGGTCCTCACCTGCGTGATCGGGGTGGTCATCCTGCCGTGGAAGCTGCTGGAAACGCCCGGCGGCTTCATCTTCACCTGGCTGATCGGATATTCCGCGCTGCTGGGACCCATCGCCGGGATTCTGATTGCCGACTATTACGTCGTCCGCAAAACCCGCCTGGATCTGGGCGGCTTGTACGGCGCCACGCCGGCGTACCGATACCGCAACGGGTTCAACGTGGCGGCCATGATCGCGCTGGGGGTCGCCATCCTGCTCAACCTGCCGGGCTTTCTCGCCGAAATCCAAGTGCTGGACCGCACCCGCGGCATCGGCGCCCTGGGGCATTCCTTTTACAACTATGCCTGGTTCGTCGGGTTTGCCGTGGCGTTCGTTCTTTACTTGATCCTGCAGCGGTCACTGCGCGGGCAGCCCGCCGGGGATTAGGCGGCGGGTGTTTTCCCATGGTATGGGTAGGGCGCCTTGGCTCAAGTCGCCGGAATCGGAAAACGCGGCGGGTTGGGCCAACCCGCCCTGTCCGATCCCTAGATCTTGGCCTTCAGCTGCTTCTCCAGGCCCTTGCCGAGCGTGACCGTATCGGCCCGCCGGTAGGTCGGCGGCATTTCCTTGAAGGTGATCAGCCCGTCCACGGGACAGGCGAAGCTGCACACCATGCAGCTCAGGCATTTTTTCTCGTCCAGGACGGGCCGCCGTTTCTGCGCGTCCCAGTCCAGCGCCCAGCCGCCGGCGTCCTTGCAGACGGTATAGCATTGGCCGCAGCCGATGCAGCGGTCCAGGTCGTATCGGGCAACGCCCTGGCGGCTCAGATCGAAATCGTGGGTCTCGTGCAGGTTGGGCAGGGCCTTGCCGATCAAATCCCCGACGCGCGCGATTTTCTTGGACGCCAGGTAGTCGGAAAGCCCCTCGATCATGCTTTCGACGATCTGCTGGCCGTAATGAATGATGCCGGTCGTCACCTGGATCGTGGTCGAGCCGATGAGCAGGTATTCCAGCGCGTCCACCCAGGTCTCGATCCCGCCGATGCCCGAAAGCGGCAGCCCCAGCTCCCGGCATTTGGCCAGTTCGGCCACGTACCGCAACCCGATCGGCTTGATGGCCGGACCGGTGAATCCGCTGGCCGCGCCCTTGCCGAAGACGTTCGGATTCGGCACCCAGTCGTCGACGCCGACGCCGCTCAATCCCGCCACGGAATTGATCGCGGCAATGGCGTCCGCGCCGCCCTTCTTGGCATACAGGGCCGGCACGGTGATGTCCGTGATGTTGGGCGTCATCTTGGCGACGATCGGGATGCGGCACGAGTTCCGGCAGGTTTCCGTGAACTTCTGCACCAGATCCTGCACCTGCCCCACCTTGGCGCCGGATCCTTCCACGGTCATGTGCGGACAAGACACGTTGACTTCCAGCATGTCCGCGCCCGCATCTTCGCTCGCCTTGGACAGATCCGCCCATTCCTGGTTGGAGAATCCCATGATGCTGGACATGACCAGCCGGTCCGGCCAATGCTTCTTCAGATACATGATATCCAGCAAGTTCGCCTTCAGGCCGCGGTCGGAGGTCTGCTCCACGTTCTGGACGCCCAGCAATTTCTTCCCGCCGCCGAAGTAGCCGTTCATGCGCGGCGAGGGATGGATGATCGGCAGCCGGTCCGACACGATGGTCTTGTAGGCCACCCCCGCCCACCCGGCCTCGAAGGCGCGCTCCACCATCTCGGCGCTGTTGGACACCGGGGAAGAGGACAGCATGAACGGATTCCTGAGCTTGAACCCGCAGAAATCAACCGACAGATCGACTGGCTTGGCCATGGGAGTCCTCCTATTTCTGCAACCGACGCCGGATGGCATGCGCGGCCGTCTTCCCATCCTGGACGGCTTCGATGATCAGGGCCGGGCCCCGAACGATGTCGCCGCCCGCGAAAATCATCTTCGCCGAGGTCGCCCCGGTCTTTGAATCGACCGGAATCAAACCGTCGCGGGTCCGCTTGACGGACGGAGCGATGCCCTCGCCGCCGGGAACGGCTTTCGCGCCGATCGCCTCGATCACGGCATCCACCGGCAATTCCCACTGGGACCCTTTCACCTCGACGGGCCGCCGCCGGCCGGAGGCATCGAGCTCCCCGAGTTCGGTCCGGACCAGCTGGATCGCCTGCAAACGGCCCCGGGCGCCCGTCCGATATCCCACCGGCTGATTCAGCAGGAGGAAATGGATTCCGGACCGCAGCAGATCCTGCCGCTCGTCTTCCTCGGCGGGCATCTGCGTGTAGGACCGGCGATAGACCAGATAGACGTCGCGGGCCCCCAGTCTCCAGGCCGACTCCGCGGAATCCATGGCCACCGATCCGCCGCCGATCACGGCGACGCGTTTGCCCCGGATGGATTTCCCGATTTGCGCCTGCTTTCCGTCGCGCAACGCGCACAGAAACTCCGTGGCCGTAAACAGGCCGGGCAGGGACGGAGCCGAATCCTGCAGGCGGATCGGTTCCCACAGACCTGGCGCGAGAAAGACCGCCGCGAATCCTTTCTTCAGCAGCTTCTCCGCCGCGCCCGGACCCCGGATGGGCGCGGAGCACTTGAAAACCACGCCCAAGGCAACCAGATCCTTCAGCTCCCGATCCAAAAATTTCGGGTCGAACCGATAGGCCGGCACGCCGTACCGGAGCACGCCGCCGGCCTTCGCCTTGGCCTCGAATACCGTGACGGAAAATCCCGTCTGGGCCAATTCGGCCGCGCAGCTCAAGCCCGCCGGACCCGAGCCCACCACGGCGATCTTCTCCCGCCGACGCTCCGCCTTCTCCAGGGGACGGAACCCGACCGCCCAGGCGTGCTCGACCAGCGCGCGCTGGATCTTGCCGATCTGGATGGGGCCGCCGACCAGGCCGGTGGCGCTGCATTCCCGTTCGCACAGCTGCGCCGTCGGGCACAGCGCGCCGCACGCCCCCCCGAGGATGTTGTTCCGCTTGATCGTGCGAATGGCCCCGGTGACGTTGCGGAATTTCAGCTTGCGGATGAACGTGCCGGGATCCGTGCCGCCGGGACAACCCGCGGAACAGGGCGCGTCGTGGCACAGCAGGCAGCGGTCGGCTTCCGCCATCGCCTCCGCCAAAGTATACCCTTTGCCCATGCCCGTCAGTGGATTCGATTTCTTCACCGGAGTACCTCCCGCCGAATTTGCAATGAAGATGCGTGCACCCGTTCAACTCCCGCGCCCGAGGGGGCCAGCCTGAAGAAGCCCTTGCATGATGAAGAAGGTGCAAGAACAGAACCCGAAACACAAGCCCGACGTTGGACTCTTTTGCCTTTTGTTCCTTAGCCCCTTCCCCGTCCGGCGCCGGAGGGGCCCCGGCGCGGCTCTTTATCATCTGGCGAAACGCGGCCGAATGGACTAGGATCGCAGAATCGAAAGTCGAGCGCATCCCCGAAAGGTATTTGATATGGAATTCAGCAAATCCAATTGGAAGCGGGCCCTGGAACAAGCCGTGCGGGATCCGAAAGTGGGCATCCGGATTGCCCGCCTGTGCGGCGACGAGCATTTCGGGCTGTACGTCGCCTCGGTGCCGGACCGGGTGGGATGTCACGTCCACTTCCATGGCGGCGAAACCTACGAGATCCTCGCGGGCACGGGGGAACTTCATCTCGGTTTCGTTCGCCAAGAAAACCCCGGCCCGATCGAATGGCGAAAACCCGAACCCGTCGAAGCCGGCGATGCCTTCATGATCGGAGCCGGGTTTGCGCACCAGCTCCGCAACAAGGGCACGGACGACCTGGTCATCATCTTCGGCTGTCCCCCCTCGCATCTGGACAACCAGCTCGATCGCCGGATGATCGACCCGCCGACGTAACCCCCGCGCCCCGCCTTTTCCCGGCCGGCGGTGCCGACGGGAACAGGCCAGCGGGAAATCGGCCGACCGGAAAGTAGGATGGTGTGCCTGGCGGGGGTCGAACCCACAACCTTTAGCTCCGGAGGCTAACGCTCTGTCCAATTGAGCTACAGGCACGCCCGGAATCGACTGTTGCGGACACTACGGGGAGGCGCCTCGCCCCGCAAGCCAAAAAGCGCCGTCAGCGGTTCCGGTACAGCAGGGCGCAGCCCAGCAGCTGGCTGCCGACGACGGGAATCCACGGAATCATGTCGGGCCGCCATTCGGGGCGGTCCAGCAGGGAATCGGCGATGATCATGAACAGGTAGAAGATGAACAGCAAGATCAGGGCCAGCCCGATGCCGATGGACGACTCCTTCCGGTGGGAGCGGATGCCCAGCGGGATGGCCAGCAACGTGAAGGAAAAGCACGACAGCGCCAGCGCCAGGCGCTTGCTCGCGTCCACCGCCATCTTGGTCCGCATCCGCTGCACGTTCTGCTCCTGGATGTCCGGGAAGGTCTGCCGCACGTCCCGGATGGATTGGACCAGTTCCGAAAAGGTCATGGAGGCCGGCTTCTTCTTGACCTTCCCCTTTTTCAGCATCTGGCGCAGATCGAGGGTGACCGGATAGCTGTCCGCGCTGAGGGTGCGCGCCTTGCTCTGGTCTTCGGGGTGTTCCTTGTCGTACTCCGTCAGGCGCACCTGCCGGAGATCGATTTCCATCACGCGCGTCTCGGCGTTGAATTCCACGGTGCCGGTTTTGGCGCGGACTTCGGCCCGCGCGCCTTTTTCGTCGAATTGGTAGAGGATGATGTCCTCGATTTGCGCGCCCGACTTCTTGCCGATATAGACCTTCACGCCCGGGAAGTCGTTCACGAACCGGCCTTCGTCCAGCAGGGCGAGCGGGTCCTCTTCGCCGAGGTCGCGCAGCATCTGGCGCCGCATCCAATGGCTGCGCGGCGCCACTTCCGCGTTGATGTAGAGGCAGACGAGCGACAGCAGCACCGAGCAGAACAGGATCGGCGCGGCGATCTGCCACAGGCTGACGCCGCACGACTTCATCGCGGTGATTTCCCCGTCGGCCGAGAGGCGGCCGAAATGCAGCAGCACGGTCGTCAGCACGCTCACGGGAATCACGAACGAAAGCGTGAAGGGGATGTTCAGCGCGAAGATCTTCATGATCAGCAGGCCCGAGATGCCGCGCGACATGTAGTCGATGGCCTGCACCACCACGCCGACGTACATCACGAACGTCAAAACGGCCAACGTGATGGAAAAACTCTTGAGAAAGTCCCCCATCAGATAGCGGTTGAAGACCCGGGTCATGCGCCGGCGCCTCTCCGGCGGCGCGCCGCCTCGACGACGTTCCGCAGCAGCATGGCGATGGTCATCGGCCCGACGCCGCCCGGCACGGGAGTGATCGCCGCGGCCTTCTCGGCCACGTCCGCAAAGTCCGCGTCGCCCACGAGGCGATACCCCGACGCCTTGGAGGCGTCCGGCACGCGGTTCACGCCGACGTCGATCACCACGGCGCCCGGCTTGACCATGTCGCCCGTCAGGGTATGCGGGCGGCCGGCGGCCACCACGACGACGTCCGCTTCGCGCGTGAAGTGCGCCAGGTCCTTCGTGCGCGTGTGGCACAGGGTCACGGTGGCATCCACGCCTTTTTGCGAGAGGAGGATCGACAGCGGCCGGCCCACGATCTGGCTGCGGCCGATCACGACGACGGTCGCGCCGGCCAGCGGCGTTCCCGACCGGCGCAGGATTTCCACGACGCCGGCCGGCGTGCAGGGCACGAAGGACGGCAACCCGAGCACCATGCGCCCGACGTTCGTCGGATGGAAGCCGTCCACGTCCTTGGCCGGATCGATGGCTTCGATGACATCGCGCTCGATGGAGGAATCGGGCAAGGGCAGCTGGACCAGGATGCCGTCGATGGCGTCGTCGGCGTTCAGGGCGCGGACGATCGCCAAAATCTCCGCCCGGGTCGCGGTCGCCGGCAAGGCGATTTCCCGGGAATAGATTCCGGCCGCCGCGCAGGCCTTTTCCTTGCCCGTCACGTACGACCGCGAGGCCGGATCGTCGCCCACGAGCACCACGGCCAGGCCGGGCACCGCGCCGGACGCCGCTTTCATTTCCGCCACGGCGGCGGCGACCTCCGCGCGCAAGTCGGCGGCGATGCTTTTTCCGTCCAGGATGCGGGCCACCATGCGACTCCCCCGTTTAGAAGCGATACCGGACCGTCACTTGGCCCGTGGTGTCTTCGAACCAGTCGAAGCGCGCGCCGAACGCCAGGTTTTCCAGCAGCCACAGTTCGCCGCCGCCCACCACGCCGAACTGATCCTGCTCTTCGAAATCCCGATCCATTTCGCCGATCGTCCAGGTGCCGTCCACCTTGGAAAACGCCGGCCCGACGTAGAGGTGGAAGCTCTGGAATTCGCCCGCGTACGCGTTGCGATAGGAGCGGGCGAAGGACAGATGGTAGTCGATCGGCACCATGACGAGCGTTTCGCTCCAGCTCAGTTCGCCCTCGCCGTCGTCCGAGCTGGTGCGATAGCCGTACTGTCCGTCCAGCTGCAGCGTGAGGCGCCAGGCGGTCTTATGCAGCCCCTGGTAGATCTGCCACAGGTTCAGGCGCGCGCCCAGCAGGCCACCCGCCCCGGGGTCCGCCTCTGCGCGCATCAAGCCGTCCAGATGCGCTTCGGACGCGCCCGCGTGCCCGTAGAGCAACAGCCACGGCCACGGCGAAACGCCGATCATGACGTCCGCGACGTTCGCCTGCAGATCTCGCTCGACGCCGTCGAGTTCCACGGGCCGCGACATCCGCATGTAGCTCAATCCGGCCTGCCAGGGCACGGGATCCCGCCATGTCAACAGGGCGGACTCGCCGCTCGCGTCTTCCTCCACGTTCAGCGAAGCCCAGGCGACCGGCGCGGACAGCGCCAGCACCAGCACCCAACCACAGACGATTTTCTTCATGGGATCTCCCTTCAGGTGGCTTCCGCCGGAGCTTCCGGCGCAGTCCCTTCGGCGGGAGGCGGTTGCGCCTCGCCATCTTCGGGCTCCACCGGCGTCGCGCTCATCACGACGTCTTCGTCGTCCAGATCGATCAGTTTCACGCCCTGCGCCGAACGGCCCGTGATGCGCACGCCGTCCACGGGCATGCGGATCATGGTGCCTTTTTTCGTCACGATCATGATGGCGTCGTCCTCGTGCACGGCGAGCGCCGTGACGAGGTCGCCCGTCTTGGGGGTCAGGTCGTTGGCGATCAGGCCTTTGCCGCCGCGCCGCTGCACGCGGTATTCCGCGAACGGCGTGCGCTTGCCGTAGCCGTTTTCGGTCACCGTCAGCAACATGGCGTCTTCGTGCACGACTTCGACGCCCTCGACCACGTCGCCCTCTGCAAGCGAGATGCCGCGGACGCCGCCGGTGGCGCGGCCCATGGGCCGCGCGTCCGTTTCATGGAAGCGGATGCCCATGCCCTTGCGGGTCACCAGCAGCAGATCGTCATTGCCGCCGGTCAGCTCCACGCCGATCAGGCGGTCGCCTTCGTCGACATTGATGGCGATGATGCCGGCGGACCGGACGTTCTGATAGGCGTCCAGCGCCGTCTTCTTGACCGTGCCCTTTTCCGTCGCGAAGAACAGGTGCTTGTCCGCGTCGAATCCGCGGATGGGAATGATGGCCGCGATCTTCTCGGCGCCCTGCATGTCGAGCAGGTTGACCAGCGCCTTGCCGCGGGAATCGCGGGCGCCTTCGGGAATTTCGTAGGCCTTCTTGAAGTACATGCGGCCCTGCTCGGTGAAGAACAGCATCCAGTCGTGCGCGGAGCAGTTGAAAACGTGCTCGACGTAGTCCTCGTCCTTCGTGTCCATGCCCGTCGAGCCTTTGCCGCCGCGTTTCTGCTCGCGGTAGACGCTCGTGGGCGTGCGCTTGACGTAGCCGGCATGCGACAGCGAAATCACGCAGTCCTCGTCCGCGACGAGGTCTTCCATGTTGATTTCGCCGGGATCGGCGACGAGGTCGGTTTTCCGGGCGTCGGCGTAGGCGGCGCGGATCTCGCGCAGGTCGTCCTTCATCACGCCGAACAGCTTCTGGTCGTCCGCCAGCAATTCCTTCAGGTAGGCGATGCGCGCCTCCAGCGCCTGGTATTCCGCCACGATCTTGTCGCGTTCCAGCCCGGTCAGCTGGTAGAGGCGCATGTCGAGGATCGCGCCCGCCTGCAGCTCGGAAAAGCCGAAGCGCCCCATCAACTGCACCTTCGCCACGTCGCGGTTGGGCGACGCGCGGATGATCCGCACCACTTCGTCGAGGTTGTCCAGGGCGAGGAGCAGGCCTTCCAGGATGTGCGCGCGGGCTTCCGCCTCGCGCAGCTCGAACTTCGTCCGCCGCGTCAGCACCTCGAAGCGGTGGTCGATGAAGCACGTCATCAGATCCTTGAGGTTCATCACGCGCGGGCGGCCGCGGTCGATCGCCAGCATGATGGCCCCGAACGTGACCGACAGCTGGGTCTGCTTGTAGAGGTTGTTCAGCACCACCATCCCGATGGCGCCGCGCTTGAGCTCCACCACCACGCGGATGCCGTCCTTGTCCGACTCGTCGCGCAGGTCGCTGATGCCGTCGATTTTCTTCTCGTGCACCAGCTCGGCGATTTTTTCGATCAGCGACGCCTTGTTCACGGCGTACGGGATCTCCGAAATGATGATCCGCTCGCGGTCGGTCTTCCATTCCTCGACGGCCGCCTTGCCACGGAGGCGCAGGTGGCCCCGGCCCGTTTCGTACATCTCGCGGATGGGCGTCAGCCCGCACAGCGTGCCGCCCGTCGGGAAATCCGGCCCCTTCACGTGGACCATCAGGTCCGCCACCGTCGCCTGGGGGTGGTCGATCAGGTGGATGATGCCGTCCACCACCTCGCCGAGATGGTGCGGCGGGATGTTCGTCGCCATGCCGACGGCGATGCCCGTCGAGCCGTTGACGAGCAGGTTGGGGATGCGCGCCGGCAGCACCTTCGGCTCCATCAGCTTCTCGTCGTAGTTCGGCTGCATCTCGACGGTATCCTTGTCGATGTCCGCCAGCAGGTCTTCCGCCGCTTTTTTGAGGCGGCACTCGGTGTACCGGTAGGCCGCCGCCGGATCGCCGTCGATGCTGCCGAAGTTGCCCTGCCCGTCGATCAGGAGGTAGCGCGTCGAAAATTCCTGCGCCATGCGCACCAGCGTGTCGTAGACGGCCGAATCGCCGTGCGGGTGGTATTTGCCGATGACGTCGCCGACCACGCGGGCGCACTTGATGTAGGACCGGTTGTGGACGTAGTTGCCTTCGCGCATGGCGAACAGGATGCGCCGGTTGCCCGGCTTGAGCCCGTCGCGGGCGTCCGGCAGCGCGCGGCCCACGATCACCGACATCGAATAATCGATGTAGGCCCGCTGCATCTCTTCTTCGATGTTGATGCGCTCGATGCGGTCGGTCGCGTTCTGCGGGGCCACCGCCGGGAGGGGTTCGCCCGCGGCCTCGCCGCCGGCTTCGTTGTTCGGTTCGTCGCTCATGGTCTGGTCTTCCGCTTCTGCCCGGGGGCTCGTCGCTCGTCAAATGTCCAAGTTGCGCACGTTCAGCGCGTTTTCCTCGATGAAGGCGCGGCGGGGTTCGACCTCGTCGCCCATGAGGACGGTGAACGTCTGGTCGGCGCGCACGGCGTCCTCCAGATTCACCTGCAGCAGCTTGCGCTTCGTCGGCTCCAGGGTGGTTTCCCAGAGCTGCTCGGGATTCATTTCGCCCAAGCCTTTGTAGCGCTGGATGCCCAGGCCCCGGCGCCCCACTTCGCGCACCAGATGCAGCAGATCGCCCAGCGCCCGGATCGGCGTTTTCTTGCCGTCCACCTCGGCTTCGTAGCGGGGCGTATCGTTGCGCAGCAAGGTTTCGATGCCGAATCCGCGGGCCTTCAGCTGCGCGAACTGCTTCACCAGCCCCGGCGCCTGGTGCAGCTCGTCCCACTTGAACTGCGCCGGGTCCAGCGGACCCATGCGCGCTTCGGCCTCCTCGCGGATCCGCCGCATTTCTTCGTCCGAAAACGCCAGGTGGATTTCCTGCTGCTCGACGTCGCCGCCGGGCGGGATCACCCGCACGCGGTACAGCGGCAGGCGGTTGTTCGCCGCGTCGTAGCGGCGCACGTAGTCGTCGAAATCGATGCTCTTGCGCGCCATGGCCTCGGCCACGTGCTCGATTTCCTCGAGGATCCGGAGCACTTCGGCCATCTTGCCGTCTTCCAGCGCGGGCGAACCGTCGAGGTTCAGCAGGCGCACGTCTTCGACGCCCAGCTCGATCAGCACCCGCGACAGGTGCCGGTCGTTGTCGATGTAGCGCTCCTGCTTCTTGCGCTTGATCTTGTAGAGCGGCGGCTGCGCGATGTAGACGAAGCCGCGTTCGATCAGCTGCGGCATCTGCCGGTAGAAGAACGTCAGCAGCAGCGTCCGGATGTGCGAGCCGTCCACGTCCGCGTCGGTCATGATGATGATCTTGTGGTAGCGGGCCTTCGCCACGTCGAACTCGTCGTGCCCGATGCCCGCGCCGATCGCGGTGATCATCGTGCGGATTTCCTGGTTGTTGAGCATCTTGTCGAGGCGGGCCTTCTCCACGTTGAGAATCTTGCCCCGCAGCGGCAGGATCGCCTGGAAGGTCCGGTCGCGGCCCTGCTTGGCCGAGCCGCCGGCCGAATCGCCCTCCACCAGGAACAGCTCGCACAGCGCCGGATCGCGCTCGGAGCAGTCCGCCAGCTTGCCGGGCAGCGAGCCGGAATCCAGCGCGCCCTTGCGGCGGGTGAGGTCGCGCGCCTTGCGGGCCGCCTCGCGGGCCCGCGCCGCCAGCACGCCCTTTTCGACGACCTTGCGCGCGACCGCCGGGTTTTCCTCCAGGAACGTCGCCAGCCGCTCGTTGACGACGGACGACACGATGCCTTCGACCTCGCTGTTGCCCAGCTTGGTTTTCGTCTGCCCCTCGAACTGCGGATCGGGCACCTTCACGCTCAGCACCGCCACGAGGCCCTCGCGGATGTCCTCGCCGGACATCGCGTCCTCGTCCTTCAGCAGCTTGTTCGCCCGGCCGTAGGTGTTCACGACGCGCGTCAGCGCGCTGCGGAACCCGCTCAGGTGCGTGCCGCCTTCGATGGTGTTGATGTTGTTCGCGTAGGTCAGGACCGATTCCGCGTAGCTGTCGTTGTACTGCAGCGCGATTTCGACGGCGACGCCGTCCTGTTCCTTCTCGAAGGCGATCACCTCCGGATGCAGCGCCACCTTGTTCTTGTTCAGGTGCTGGACGAATTCCCGGATGCCCCCGTCGTAGCGGAAGGTTTCCTCGCGCATCGAGCCGTCCTGCTGTTCCTGGCGGAACAGGATCTCGATCCCCTTGTTCAGGAACGCCAGTTCGCGCAGCCGCGCGGCCAGGATGTCCCACGAAAACTCCAGCGTGCTGAAAATCTGGTCGTCGGGATACCACGTCACCTTCGTGCCCCGGTCCGTGCACGAACCGATGATCTCCAGCGGCGATTTCGTGATGCCGCGCTCGAAGCGCATGCGGTAGATCTGGCCTTCGCGCCGGACCTCGACCTCCATCCACTCGCTCAGCGCGTTCACGCAGCTCACGCCCACGCCGTGCAGCCCGCCGGACACCTTGTAGCTGCCGTGGTCGAACTTGCCGCCCGCGTGCAGCACCGTCAGCGCCACCTCCACCGCCGGCTTTTTCAGCTTCGGATGCAGGTCTACCGGGATCCCCCGGCCGTTGTCCGTCACGGAAACGGATCCGTCCGCCGCCAATTCCACTTCGATGCGCGTGCAATAGCCCGCCAGCGCCTCGTCGATGGAGTTGTCCACCACCTCGTACACGCAATGGTGCAGCCCGCGCTGGAACGTGTCGCCGATGTACATCGCCGGGCGCTTGCGGACCGCCTCCAGCCCCTCCAGGACCTGGATTTTCGACCCGTCGTAGGCCTCGGTTTTCGTTGCGGGGGCCGCCCCCTTCAAATCGTTGTTTTCTGCTTCAGCCATGATGCCATTTCTCTTTATTCAAATAATTAAGAGAGCCTAGTCGAAACCCCCTCGAAATACAATGAAAACCGATGCCCAATCCGCAAAATTCCCGCTCAGGTAAAACGGTTATGAAAACGGGCCCGAAATCCCCCCAAAATCGCCGTTTTTCCCCCGGGACTGAAAAATCGCGGTTTTTACCCTAAAAACAGGCCATAACACAAAGCAGGAAGCCAAGAAACACACAAAAACAGGAAAAAATACCTTCCAATCCTGTTTTCCTGTGCAATTTCCTGTTTTCCTGCCAAATTTCCCGTTTTTGGCTGTTTGCGCGTCCAAAATGGGCCGATTTTCGGGATAAATCAGGTTTCGTCGGTCTCGGCGGCGCCGTTTTTGTTCTCCAGGCGCCGTTTTTTGAAGAAATCCTTGATCAAGGCCGCGCATTCCTCTTCCAGCACCCCCGAAAGCACTTCCGCGCGGTGATTCAGCTCCGCCGACTGCAAAATCTGGAACCGCGAGACCGCTCCGCCGCGCAACGGATCGTTCATGCCCCAGACCACCAGGGGTATCCGCGCCAGCACGATCGCCCCCGCGCACATCGGGCAGGGCTCCTTCGTCACGTAGAGGATGCTGTCGGTCAGCCGCCAATCGCCCGCCGCGGCGGCCGCCTGGGTGATGGCGATGATTTCCGCGTGCGCCGTCGGGTCCTTCAGCGTCCGCGTCTGGTTCCACGCCTGGCCCGCCAGTTCTCCTCCGTTGAAGATCACCGCGCCCACCGGCACTTCGCCGGCGTCCGCCGCCATTTTCGCCTGCCGCAGCGCCAGGCGCATCCGCGCCTCATGGATCGCCATTCCGGGAACGTCCGCGTTCATGGTTCACTCTCCTTGGCTTCCCTCAGCGCCCGGAAGCCGACGTCCCGGCCGCGATAATCCGCGGGGAACGGTTGCCGAAAATCCACTTTCAGGCGGTCCGGATCCCGTTCCGCCCAGCTGCCGCCGCGCGCCAGCCGCTGGCCGGGCGGCGCATCCGGAGCCGCCGCGCACCATTCGTACAGATTGCCCGCCACGTCGTACAGCCCGAACCCGTTGGCCGCGAAGCGGCCGCCCCGCGCCGCCGGCCCCTCCGCGTCGAATTGGGCCCGTTCCCGCGGCTGTCCGCCCCAGCCCCACGGATATGGCGCGCCATCCACTCCGCCGCGCGCCGCCGCCTCCCATTCCGCTTCCGTCGGCAAGCGCACCACGTCTCCCGTCTCCCGCGAAAGCCACCGGCAATAGGCCTCCGCCTCCGCCGCGGTCACTTCCGCCATCGCCTGCGCGCGGGTCCCGGCCTTCACCGCGTAGCCACCGCCCGACCGCCGGGCGATCTGCGCCGTTTCCGGAAAATCCGCCGCGCCCGCGGCGTTCAGATAGTCCACGAAATCCGCCACGGCCACCTCGCACCGCCCGATGGCGAATCCGCCCGCTTCCCCGCCGCGGACCGGATGCCGCGGAATCGCCGCCCAATCCCCCGCCCAGGCGGAGCCCCAGGCCAGCCACCCGGCGATCCCCATGATCCAACCTCGCTTCATCCTTACCATTAAAGCGCATCGGCCTTTGACATTCCATCGCGAAATCCCCATACTGCTTGCCGATAGTCATCTTGACGCGAAAGGTGGAAGCATGGAAAAGCGCAAAGCGAAATGTGGCGGCTACGGCATGTTCACGGGCATCTGCGGAATCGTCGGTCTCGGCATCGTCTTCGGGCTTCTGCTGGGCATCCCCTTCAAGCCGGCCGAGTGGACGTTGTCGGATCTCGCGGCCCTGCTGGCCAACGGCATCGCGCTGGCCTACGTCGTGCTCGGCGCCGTCGATTGGATCGCGCAATTCCTGGCGCTCTCTAAAAACCCCCTGCCCGCCGAACTGGATCTCTCCGAACGCGCCGTCGCGAGCGAGCGCGTGGCCGCGCTGACGGGCCATTCCCTGCTGCAGCGCCACGTCCGCCGCTTGCTGTCCGCCTGGGCCGCGGGCGCCTCCGGCCCGCAGGTCGCCGCGATGGCCACCAACCAGACGTTCCGCATGCTCTCCGTGCTGCTCGCGGAAACCGCCGCCATCCTCGTGCTGCTGGTCGCGGCCGCCGGCTTCACCGCGCCCGGTTCGCTGCTCACGCTGGGCACCGGCTTGATGGCGCTCGTCGTCCTCGCCGGGCTCGCGCGCTTCCAGCTCGCGTCGAAAATCGCCGGCTACATCGAGTCGCATCTGCTGGCCCGCATCGGCAACGACACCCCCGCGGCCGCCGGCGTTGAATTCGTCCAAACCATCGCGAAGTCCGTCGCCGACTCCACCGCCAGCCTCGCGGCGGCCCAAACCAAGTTCGCCGAGCAGCTCGCCAAGACCCAGAGCGAAACCGCCGCCCAGCTCGCCAAGGCGCAGCTCGACGCCTCCGCCCAGCTCGCCAAGGCCCACCAGGAAGCCTCCGCGCCGATCGCCAAGGCCCATCAGGAAGCCGCGGCGCAGGTCGCCAAGGCGCAGCAGGATTCTTCTTCGCAGGTGGAAAAAGCGCAGGCCGACATGGCCGCCAAGCTGACCGCCGCCTTGGAGCAGTCCTCCGCCCAGATCGCCAAGGCGCAAGCCGAAGTCGCCACCCAGCTCGGCCGCGTCACCGCGCTCGCTTCTTCCATCGACAACGTCCTCAAGCTGCAGCAAGCCGTCGACGGCACCCTCAAGGGCGTCGCCGTCACCGACGAATTCAAGTCCACGCTCGTCGAGCTCAAGCGGCATCTGGCCGAATCCGACCAGCTGCTCAAGAACGCGGCCAAGCCGCGCACCATCCGCCTCGTGGAGAAGGACAACGAATAGCGAACCGGCCATGGCCGATTCCCTCGCCGCCCCCGCGCCTGAATCGCCGGGGGCGGTTCCGTCTCCGCCCCTCGCGCCGGGCCTGTACCTCGTCGGCACGCCCATCGGCAACCTGGAGGACGTCACTCTGCGCGCGCTGCGCGTCTTGCGATCCGCCACGCACGTCCTCGCCGAAGACACGCGGCACACGCGCGTGCTCCTCGACCGCCACGGCATCCGCACGCCGCTGATTTCCTGCCACAAGTTCAACGAGCGCGCCCGCGAGGAGGAAATCCTCCGCCGCATCCAGGCCGGCGAAGCCCTCGCGCTGGTCACCGACGCCGGCATGCCCGGCATTTCCGATCCCGGCGCCCGCGCCGCCGACGCCGTCCGCGCCGCCGGCCTGCCCGTCACCGTGATCCCCGGTCCCTGCGCCCTCAGCGCCGCCGTCGCCCTGTGCGGCGCCGTCGAGAGCCGCGGTTTCCTGTTCGAAGGCTTCCTCGACCACAAGACCGCCGCGCGCCGGCGGCGCCTGAACGAACTCGCCGCGTTCCCGGCGCCGGTCGTCTTCTACGAATCCACCCACCGCATTCTCAAGCTCTTCGACGAGGTCGAACAGGAACTCGGTCCCGCGCGCCGGCTGTTCATCGCCCGCGAACTCACCAAGAAGTTCGAGGAAACCGTCGCCGGCACCCCCGCCGAACTCCGCGCCCACTACCAAACCCACTCGCTCAAAGGCGAATTCGTCGCCATCCTCCTGCCGGCCCAATAGGCCCGGCATACGACAAGGTGAAAACATGATTATACTGCTTCTGTCGATGATCGTCGTTTGGGGTGGCTTGATCGGGCTGTGGATTTCCGCGGAGAATCGCGCTTCAAAGCGGAAACGCATCGCATTGGGCTTGCTCGCCCTGATCGTGTCGTTGCCGGTTTCCATCGTGCTTTCCGTCGGGATTACCCAGCTCGACGACCAATCCTACTATGCGGCATCGGTTCGAATTCTCCTCGATGAAAGCATCGGCGCCTTGGAAGCCCAAGAGGAGGGATTCCTGCCGCGCCTTCAAGCCTTTCGCACCTCCCAGCGGCTCTCCTACGAAACTCGCGGAAACCTCCTCGAAAACGTCCGGTGTTTCCACGAGGAAGGAATAGCGCTAAGACAAAACCAGAAACGCTGAATCCTGCGCCGCACAATCCGCGGATGCAGGGTCGCGATCGAAAGACCCCCGCGACCTTGCGTCGCGGGTGAATCAGGTTGAATCTGCTTCCCCTCGCCCAAAAAATGCGCCACTCTTTGGCCGCCATGAAAAAAGGAAAACCCACGCCGTTCTTCCTGCTCGGCCATCCCGTCGGCCATTCCCTTTCCCCGGCGATGCACAACGCCGGATTCAAGGCCCTGGGGCTGAAGGCGCGGTACGACCTCCTCGACGTCGCCCCCGGCGACGTCCCCCGCGCGCTGGCCGATCTGCGCGCGCAAGGCTGCGGCGGCGCCAACGTCACGATCCCCCACAAGGAAGCCGCCTACCGCTTTCTCGCCGCCCACGGCGCGCTCTCCGACGTCGCGAAAATGCTCCGTTCCGTCAACACGGTCGTTTTCCGTCCCGACGGTTCCTGGTTCGGCGACAACACCGACGCGCCCGGATTCCTCGACGCCCTGAAGGAAGCCTTCCGCGCTTCCCCCCGCGGCAAGCGCATCCTGCTGCTCGGCTGCGGCGGTGCCGGCCGCGCCCTCGCGCTGACCTGCGCGCTGCAGGGCGCCGAATCCATCCTCGTCGCCGACGTGAATCTCGCCGCGCGCCGGCGCCTGCTGTTGGCCTTGCGCCAAACCGCGCCCGGTTTGCCCGTCGCCGGCCTTTCCCTCGCACGGGCCCGCGCCGCCGCGCGCGAATGCGATTTGATCGTCCAGGCCACGCCCGTCGGCATGCATGCCGGCGATCCGTCGCTGCTGCCCGCCGATTCCTTCCGCAAAGGCCAGATCGTCTTCGATCTCATCTACAATCCCGCCGTCACGCCGCTGCTCGCGACCGCGCAAGCCGCCGGCGCGCGCACGGCCAACGGCCTCGGCATGCTCCTGCATCAGGGCGCGCGCGCCTTCCGCCTCTGGACGGGACGCAAGGCGCCGATTCCCGTCCTGCGCGCCGCCCTCGAGAAAGCCCTGAAAGCCCGCTCCGCATGACGCCCCTCTCGCCAGCGGCCTTTCCGATCCTGACGCTTTTCATCTTCCTGGCCGGGCTGTGCATCGGCAGCTTCCTCAACGTCTGCATCTGGCGCATCCCGCGCGACGAATCCATCGTCTGGCCCGGCTCCCACTGCCCCGCCTGCGGCCACGCCATCGCGCCGTGGGACAATCTCCCGCTGCTGTCGTGGCTCGTGCTCAACGGCAAGTGCCGCCATTGCCAGGCCCCCATTTCCCCGCGCTACTTCATCGTCGAACTGCTCACCGGCGCGCTCTTCGCGGGGCTTTGGCTCGTTCACGGCTGGACCCTCCAGACGCCCGTCTATTTTCTCTTCACCGCCGCGCTCATTCTGGGCACTTTCGTGGACTTCGACCATCTCATCCTGCCCGACCGCGTCACGATCGGCGGGATGATCGCGGGCCCCATTCTTTCGTTCGCCTTTCCCGCGCTGCACCAACAGACCGACCGCCTGGCCGCGCTGATCCTGTCCCTGATCGGCCTCGCCCTCGGCTACGGCATCCTCTGGCTCGTCGCCACCATCGGCCGGCTCGTTCTCAAGCGCGAAGCCATGGGCATGGGCGACGTGAAGCTGCTCGGCGCCGTCGGCGCCTGCCTCGGCTGGCCGGCTGTCCTTTTCGTCGTATTCGTTTCCTCCCTCTCCGGCACCTTGCTCGGGTTCGCCCTCATCGCCGCCGGCAAAAAAGAACTGCAAAGCAAAATCCCCTACGGCCCGCACATCGCCCTCGCGGCGGTCCTCTGGATGTTCTGCGGGCCGGCCTGCATCGATCTCTATCTTTCCTGGGCTTTCGCTTCCCGTCTCGCGCCGAACGCGCCTCTCTAGGAGACCGCCATGAACTTTTCCGAACTCCCCGCACAGCGACCCCAGCGACTCAGCGCGACCGCGATCTCGCTGGGCCTGCTCGCCGTCATCGCCGTCGGCGCGGTGCTCCAGGCCGCGCAAGGCGTGGTCATTCCCCTGCTCATCGCGTGGCTGCTCAGCTACCTGCTGGCCCCGGTCGTGACGGTCCTCGTCCGCCGCCTGCGTTTTCCGGCGCCCCTCGCCGTCGCCGGCGTCGTCCTGCTGCTGTTGCTCGCCTCTTGGGGCGCCGGCCTCGTCATCCACCAGCGCCTGCTCGCCTTCGCCAAGGCCTTTCCCGCCTATCAGGACCGGATCTCCGCCCTCTACGCCCACTACGGCACCGAACTCAACATCCCGGCCTCCATCCTGAAGGACTTCGATCTGACCGCGCAGATCGGCCCCCTCGTCCTGCGCACGTCCCGTTTCTTCATCGCCTTCTTCACCAACGCCATTCTCGTGATGATCTTCCTCGTCTTCATGCTGCTGGCCAAGCCGTTCGCCAACGACAAGCTCCGCGCCGCGCTGCCCGACCGCGCCGACGCCATCATCGGCATCACCAACGCCATCTCGCGCCAGATCGGCGCCTATCTCGGCGCGCTGTTCGTCATTTCCCTCGTCACCGGCCTCGTCGTTTGGGGCGCGCTCGCCTGGATGGGCATCGAATTCGCTTTCACCTGGGGTTTGCTCGCGTTCGTCCTCAACTTCGTGCCCACGCTCGGTTCCATCGTCGCGAGCATCCCGCCCGTGCTGATGGCCCTGGTCCAGTTCGGCCCCGAAATCTGGCCGGCCGTCGGCGTCGCCGCCGTTCTGTTCGTCGTCCAGCAGACGCTCGGCAGCTTCATCGCGCCCAAGATCTACGGCGAGCGCCTCAACCTGTCTCCCGTCGTCATCCTGCTCTTCCTGGTGTTCTGGGGCTGGCTCTGGGGCATCACCGGCGCGCTGCTCGCGGTGCCGCTGGCCGCCGCCATCCAGATCGCCCTGGCCCACATCCCCGCCCTCGCCCCCCTCGCCGTCCTCATGGGTTCCGGCAAGCGCTACGCCAAGAAAAATACCCCGGCACGGCCCGAGCCATAGGCCTCCCGTCCCAAGCATTTTTTACATAGCCTGGAAAAATCCGCGGCGGCGCACAATAAAACCGCCGCCCCGTCCGTTATCCGTCTCGAAAGGCAACGTGGAAACCAACCCGACCATGGGAACCGAAGATGCGCAACTCTTGGCAGCTTATCGCCGCGGCGATTCCGAAGCCCTCGGACGCCTGGTCGAGAAGTACAAGCGGCCGCTCTTCGCCTTCCTGTCCCGGTTCGCCGCGAATCCCGGCGAGGCCGACGAGTGGTTCCAGGAAACCTGGGTCCGCGCCATCGAGCACATGAATATGTTCCGCCAAAAGAATCTGCTCGGCTGGTTGTTCCGCATCGCGCACAACCTGGCCGTCGACGCCGCGCGGCGGAAAAAGCCCGACTGCTCCCTCGACGCCCCGCTGCCCGAAAGCGGCGCGCCGCTGGCCGACCTGATCCCCGCCGCCGCCCTCTCCCCCGCCGACGAAGCCGCCGGCCGCGATCTCGGCCGGCACATCGCCGCCGCCGCCGCGCGCTTGCCCGTCGAACAGCGCGAAGTCTTCTGGCTGCGCATGGACGCCGGCCTGCCCTTCAAGGAAATCGCCCGCATCCAGCGCTGCTCCATCAACACCGCGCTCGGCCGCATGCAGTACGCCCTCGCCAGGCTGCGCGCCGAACTCGCCCCCGCCTACCGCGAACTCCAGGAGTCCCAACCATGAACCCGCACGAACTTGAACAACTCCTTTTGCTCGAACAGTCCGGCGAACTCACCGCGCAGCAGCGCCGCGCACTCGACGCCGCGCTCGCCGCTTCGCCCGAGGCCCGCCGCTTCCGCGACCAGCTCCGGGCCCTCGCCGGCGCCGTTCCCGAACCGGCCGGACCGGCCCCGGACGCCGCCGCGCGCATCGCCGCGCGCCTGCGGCATAAGCCCAAACCCGTTTTCGTCTTCCAGCCCGCCTGGAAGCCCGCGCTCGCCGTGGCCGCGGCGCTCGCGCTCTTCGTCGGCGTCCGGTCCTTCCGCCCCGTTCCCGCCGCCGCGCCGGCCGCCGAAACCGCCGCCGTCGCCGCCGCGGCCGACGATGAATGGACCGACCCGCTCGACGCCGACTTCACCGAACTCGAAAGCCTTCTCGCCGCCATGACCGCCGACGCCTCGTTCGAAATCACGGAACTTTAAAAAGAAACAACCCACCCAGGAGAATACGATGAAAAAGACCCTGATGCTGATGACCGTGGCCGCGCTCGCGGCCGGCGTCGCCTGCGCCCAGGACGACGCGTCCGAAATGAATCCGCCGCCGGCCGGCGCCTGCGACATGTCCGGTCCGCACGGCGGCGGCAAGATGGCCATGCGCGGCAACGAACAGATGGGCAAGCGGGGCGAACGCCCCGCCGGCCCCATGGATGCCGAAACCATGCAGAGCATGCGGGCCATCCACGAGGAAATCCGCGATCTGGCCGGCGCTGCGCGCGTCGAGACCGACGAAGCCAAAAAGGCCGAACTCGTCTCCCGCCTGCGCGCCAAGCTCGGCGAAGTGGCCGACCTGATCCAGGCCAAGCAGGAGCAGCGCCTCGCCCAGGCCGAGGAACGCCTCGGCGGCCTCAAGGAACGCATCGAATACGCCAAGGCCCACCGCGAAGAAATGCTCGACGAACAGGTCCAGCGCGTCCTCGCCGGCGAGCGCCCCGGCCGTCCCGGCGCCTTCAATCAGTTCCCGAACGCGAAGGGCGGCATGCGCGGCGGACCGCGGCACGGTCAAGGCTTCGGCCCGGGCGGCGAAATGCCCCCGCCGTCCATCGGCGGCGACGAGTTGGCGCCCCCGCCCGAGGACCTGCCCGAAGACATGCCTCCGCCGCCCGAGGAATAGATCCCGGCACGCAACAGGCCCCGCCAAACGGCGGGGCCTTTTCCGTTTTCCCGCCGGCCGACCGGCGAGCGGATCAGCGCCCGGAAGGTTCGAGCGCGTCGAGGCGGGCGCGCAGGGCGGCGTTTTCCGTGCGCAGGTCGTCCACCATCCCGCGCAATTCTTGCACGGCCCGCACCAGATAGGGCTGGACGTCGTAGGTGTCCACCATCAGCAGCCCTTCGCCGTCTTCCTTCACCGCGTCGGGGAACACCTCGCGGTACTCCTGGGCGATGAAGTTGTTGTAGTCGCGGTCCGCGATGGACGGATGCTTGGCCCGATGTTCCGCGGTGTAGCGGAACGCCACCGGCCGCAGCTTCGCCAGCGTCTCCAGCGCGCCTTCGATCGTGCGCACGTCGGTCTTGATCCGCGCGTCGGAATTCGCCTGCCAGCTGCCTGCGACGGTTTTCGAGGCTTCCCCTTCCACTTCCAGCTGGTAGGTCGCCGGCGTCCGGCCGATGCCGACGCGGCTCAAGCTGGTGCCATCCAAATCGCGCGCCACGACCAGATGGGGCCCGCTGATGGTGGCCCCGTTTTTGCCCAAAATCTGGAATTGGTTTGTGAAAGGGCCGCCATCGTATTTCAGGAACATCCCGTACGTCTCGGTGTCGCCTTCGGTCAGATAAATCTGCGAGCTCTGGTTGCCGCCGTTGTTCAGCGGCGAAATCGTCAGCGAACCGAGATTGGTGGTGCCGACGACGCGCAGGCCGTTGGCGGCGCGCACGCTGAACTGGTCCACCGCCGTGGAGCCAAAGGGCGCGTTGGTGCTGCTGTCCGCCCAGACGAACGAGCCGTCGTGGTCCGCGCTGGCCCGGAATCCGGCCGCCAGGCTGTAGGTCCCGTGGGTCGAATTGGAATAGCCGCCGGGGATCGCGCTAAAGCTTCCCGCCGCCGAATTGCTCATGCCGCCGCCCACCGCCGCGCCGCCGGCCGCAAAGTTGTCCCAGCCGCCGCCGATCGAACCATAAATGCCATCGACGGAGTTGTCGCCGCCGCCCGCCACCGTTCCGTAACTCCCTTGGCAGAAGTTGTCGAACCCGCCGCCGATGAAGCTGTAGGGCGCGAACAACACGTTGCTGACGCCGCCGACGATCACGTTGTACGAGGCGGACACGTCGTTGCCCAATCCCCCGCCGACCACGTTGTGCGACGCGCCGGCGCGCAGGCGGTTGTTCTGGCCGCCGCCGATCGCCGAATGCGTGGTTCCCGCGTCGATCTGGTTGTCCTCGCCGCCGCCGACGAAACCATATCCCATCGCGCGGTTGCCGGTGCCGCCCGCCACCGTTGCGTAGCTGCCCGTCGCCTGGTTGCCGTAGCCGCCCGCCACCGTCGACCAGCCGACGCCGCCGCCGGCGTAGTTCTGTTCGCCGCCGGACACGGTGCTGGACTGCGTCGCCGCCCGGTTGTGATAGCCGCCGGCGATCGTCGTGATGATCTCCGAGGCGACGTTGCCGTTGCCGCCGCCCACCGTCGCGTTGACCGTCAGGGCCTGGTTGCCGTCGCCGCCCGCCACCGTCGCGCCGCCGCCGGCGACGAGGTTGTTCTCGCCGCCGCCGATCGTGCCCCGCGACCCCCCGTTCGTCACGACGTTGCCGGTCCCGCCGCCGATCGTTGCATTCATTGCCAAGACCCGGTTGCGGGAACCGCCGGACACGACGCTCCAGGCGCCCGCCACTTCGTTGCTGGAGCCGCCGCCGATCGCGCCGTTGGTCGCCGTCACCGAGTTGTTGCGCCCGCCGGACACGACCCCATACGCGACGCCGAGGCCGATCGTGTTCCACAAACCGCCCGCCACCGTCGAAGACAACGCGTTCGAGCGGATCATATTGTAGGCACCGCCGCCCAGCACGCTGCTTTGCGCCTCGGATTGCAGGGTGTTCCCCAACCCGCCGGCCAGCACGTCGTTGTAGCAGTTGTACCCGATTTCGTTGTCGGTTCCGCCGCCGATGACGGCGCCGGGCGACGTAGCCAACCGGTTGGAAAAGCCGAGGCACAGGGACGCGCTCGTGCCCAGTGCGTTCATGCTGGCTTGGAACACGGGCGCGTTGCCGCACCGCACCTCGAGTTCGGTGCCGTCGGTCGTGCCGAGGAACGCCCCGGCTCCCACTGCCGTGTTGCCGTCGGTGCGCCAAAACGTGTTGGGCACCACGTCGTCCACCGCGACGCTGCCATCCGCGATCTTGCCTGAATTCACCGAATCGCCGCCCAGCTTGTCGCTCGTCACCGCCCCCAGCCCGATCTTGGTGGACGTCACGGCGCCCGTATCGAGCTTGTCTTCGGTCACGGCCCCGGCATCTATCTTCTTTTCCGTCACGGCCCCCGTGCCGATTTTATCCTCCGTCACCGCGCCGTCGGCCAGCTGGAGTTCGCCGATGGCGCCGTTGGTCACGCCGGCCGCCAGCCGCGCATAGGCGACGGCCCCGATGGATTCACGCGGAGCCAGCGGCGTGCCGTCGACTTCCGTTTCCAGATAGAGCGCCGCGTTCGTCAGGACGAGCGCCCACGCGGCCGGAGTCAAATCCAGGTCGGCCGCGTAGAGGCCGTCCACCACGGTCACGTCGTTGGTGTCGCCCGCCAGCGCCGTCCCGCCCTCCAACGCGTTGTAGAGACGAAAAACGATCGTCGTCGCGCCGTTGACGAGATTCGTGCCGTCGATCAGCCGCCCCTGCTGGTGGATGGCCGTCGGAAACGCTCCCGCCGCCGTCGCCCAAGCCGCCCACGCAATTACCGCCCAACCGATCCGTTTCTTCATGGTGCCGTCTCCTGCATGTTTTAAATTCATTCTTTCACGACGCCGTAGTGCCGCGCGTCCGTTTCGTCCGGATCCAGCCACGTGCCTTCCGCCGCATGCCAGACGCCGACGCCCGGATCGGCCACCACGACGATGTCCAGTTCGTCGGTCGGCGGCGCATAGGACCCGTCGTGGCCGAGCACGCGATAGCCGGTGCCGTCGCCGCGGCCTTTCCAGTTCACGCGCGCGCCCACCCCTTCCCGCTGGATGTCGGTGATGGCGAACAGACTGTCCGCGTCGTTCGGATCCGTGCCCGCCAGCAGTTCGTGGTCGTCGCCCGCGCCGTCGCCGTCGCTGTCCGCCGCATTCACGTCCGTCGGCGCGGCTACGCCCCACGCCCCTTCGAAATCGGTCCCCGCCAGTTCGGCGCGATCTGCGAGCCCGTCGCCGTCGTTGTCGTCGTCCCATTCGTCCGGAATCCCGTTTCCGTCGTGATCCAATTCCGGTTTCAAAACGAACGTGCCGAGAAAACCGGCCTGATGCCGCAGTCCGCCGGTGCCGCCCGCGGCGGAGGCTTGGATCCCGCCCGGCTGCGCCGTCGCCGAAACCAATTCATAGGTGCCGCCCGCGGCGCGTCCGCCTGCGCCGTCGAGCACGGACGATTCCAGTTCCTCCGTCTGCGCCCCCGCCGGCAAACCCGCCAGCACCACCCACGCCAAACAACCCAGCGAACGACGAAGAATTCTCATGTGGATTTCTCCCTGGCACCGACAAACGATCTCCGGAACCACGACCGGAGAATAGGAATAATCCCCTGCGCGGTCAAGCATGGGCACATCCAGGCGTTTTCCGGATCGGAGCAGCTATTCCCCGCTTGGGCGCCCGGGAAATTTTCATTTTTTAGGGAATTTTCTTATCTTGCCGCGATTTTCCGGCATACTTCCCGGCCATGACCTATCTCGTCGCCGTATCGCTGATTTGGGCCTTTTCCTTCGGTCTCATCGGGAACCACCTCGCCGGACTGCCCCCCGCGTGGCTGGGCTGGATCCGCTTGGCCCTCTCGGCGCTCGTTTTTCTCCCCTTCGTCCGCCGCGTGCCGTGGAAAACCGGCCTAGGCCTGTTCGCCGCGGGCGCCGCCCAATTCGGGCTCATGTACCTCGCCTATCTGACCAGCTTCCGCTACCTGAAGTCCCATGAAGTCGCGCTCTTCACCGTGATGACGCCGATCCTGGTCGCGCTGCTGAGCGACCTCGGTTCGAAACGCTTCCGGCCGCTGAATTTCGCGGCCGCGTCGCTGGCCGTCGGCGGTGCCGCCGTCGTCAAATGGGCCGAACTCGAATCCGCGGCGCCGCTCGTCGGGTTCCTGCTCGTGCAGGCGTCCAACTTGTGCTTTGCCGCCGGCCAACTCGCCTACCGCGCGCTCATGGCCCGCCTCGAAAAGCCCCTGCCCGATCACCGCGTGTTTTTCTGGATGCATCTCGGCGGGTTCGCCGTGCTGACGCCGCTGGCCCTGCCGTTCGCGCTCGCGGCCACCCCGCCCGCCCCGACGCCCGCCCAGTGGGCCATCCTCGTCTATCTCGGCGTGGTCGCCTCGGGCATTTGTTTCTTCCTGTGGAACCGCGGCGCACGGTTCGTGTCCCTCGGCCAGCTGGCCGTGATGAACAACCTCAAGATCCCCCTCGGCGTCGCCGTTTCCTTGTTCATTTTCCGCGAGCCGGCCAACCTCTGGACGCTGCTCGTCGGCGCGCTTCTGATCGGCGTCGCGCTCCTCCCCGTCCGCAAGTCCTAGCTCCTTGGCGAAAAATCATCCCGCGAAATCCCCCCCCTACACCCATCCAATTTATGATATTTATAAATAGCATATATGATATTTATAAATAACATAAAATTCCCGACTCCGAAAAATGAGAGGAAAAGAACGTTTTCGCTGCGACATCCCGCTTCAAAGACCGCGGTTTTGTCTCGCCTTGCGCGCCGCGCGGGCCGATAGTGAAACCGTGCGGGGCGGACGCCGCCCCGGCGCCGGAGAGCCGACATGAAGGAATTCATTCTCGCCCTCGACCAAGGCACGACCAGTTCGCGCGCGCTGCTGTTCGACCGGGACCTGCAGCCGGTTGCCGCCGCCCAGCGCGAGTTTCCCCAGATCTACCCGCAACCGGGCTGGGTCGAGCACGATCCCGAGGTTCTCTGGGAATCGCAGCTCGCCGTGCTGCTCGAAGCCATCGAACGCGCCGGTTGCGGCCCGTCCGCCGTGGCGGCCGTCGCCGTGGCCAACCAACGCGAAACCGTCGTCGTCTGGAACCGCCGCACGGGCCAGCCGATCCACAACGCCATCGTCTGGCAATGCCGCCGCACCGCCGACCGCTGCGAAGAGCTCAAGGCCCGGGGGGTTGTGGATCGAATCCGCGATAAAACCGGCCTCGTCCTCGACGCCTATTTTTCCGCCACGAAAATCGAATGGATCCTCGACCACGTCGACGGCGCCCGCGCCGCCGCCCGCCGCGGCGAGCTGCTGTGCGGCACGATCGATTCCTGGCTGATCTGGAAATTGACCGGCGGCCAACGCCACGTCACCGATTTCACCAATGCCTCGCGGACGATGCTGTTCGACGTCCACGCGCTGCGCTGGGACGACGAACTGCTCGACCTGTTCGGCATTCCCGTTTCCATGCTGCCGGAAGTCGTGCCGTCGTCCGGCCCCGCGGCCGTCTGCGCGCTGCCGGGCTGGAATCCGCGCCAACCGGCCGTCGCGGGCATCGCCGGCGACCAGCAGGCCGCCTTGTTCGGCCAAGGTTGCTTCGAGCCGGGCCAAGCCAAGAACACGTACGGCACCGGTTGCTTCCTGCTGATGAACGTCGGCGCGGACCCGGTGGTCTCCCGCCACGGGCTGCTGACCACCCTCACTGCCCAGACCCGCCCCGGCGCGCCGGCCTACGCCCTCGAAGGCAGCGTCTTCATCGGCGGCGCCGTCCTCCAATGGCTGCGCGACGAACTGAAAATCCTCACCCACGCGGCGGATTCCGACCCCATCGCCCGCTCGATCCCCGACACCGGCGGCGTCTATCTGGTGCCCGCCTTCGCCGGCCTCGGCGCGCCGCATTGGGACATGTACGCGCGCGGCGCGCTCCTCGGCCTCACGCGCGGCACCGGCCGCGCCCAGATCGTGCGCGCCGCGCTGGAGTCCATCGCCTACCAGTGCGCCGACGTCGCCGCCGCCATGGCCGCCGACGGCGGCCGACCGCTCGCGGTGCTGCGGGCGGACGGCGGGGCCGCCGCCAACGATTTCCTCATGCAGTTCCAGGCCGATCTGCTCGCTTGCCCCATCGAACGCCCGGCATGCATGGAAACCACCGCCCAAGGCGCCGCGGCCTTGGCCGCGCTGGACCTCGGCTGGCACACGCCGCAAACCCTGGCCGCGCGCCCCGCCGAAAAGACCTTCGTGCCCGTCCTCTCCGCGGAAAACCGCCAAACCCGGCTCGCCGGCTGGCGCAAGGCCGTCGCCCGCGCCGCCGATTGGGCGCGGAATCCATAGACCGACCGTCAATTGGAGATTGAAATCCGCGGAACAGACGATGAAAATCCCCGACATGAAGCCGAAGGCCCTTGTTTGCCTGCTTTTATGGATCGGCCCAGCCGCCGGGGCCGTCGTGCCGGCCAATTTCGCCCACGTGCGCGACGTGACCGGCCCCGACCGAAGCGCGCCCGCGTTGGCCGAAATCCGCCTCGATGCCGCCGTCCTGGCCGACACCCGGACCGGGTTTCCCGACCTGCGCCTGTTCGACGACCGCTACCGCGAAATTCCTTTTCTCGTCGAACCGCTCGTCGAACCGCGCGAGCGCATCGTCCGCCAGCCCGTCGCCGCCCACGTCGGCGTAATCTACGAACTGTCCGGCAACCGCTTCGAAATCCGTTGCGACCTGGACCCCGGCGAGCCCATGGCCAACGCCGTCGAAATCCGCACTCCCTTGCGCGATTTCATCCGCACCGTCCGGATCGCCGGCAGCGCCGACGGCCAGTTTTGGCAGGCGCTCGCGGAAGCCGAAATCTACGATTATTCCCGTTTTCTGGACTTCCGCCGCACGGTCGTGTCCCTGCCCACGAACGATTGCCGGTCGTTCCAGATCGAAGTCTCCAGCGTGGCCGCCGACCGCGCCGAACCTTTCGCCCGCCTCGTCGAGGCGGACGGCCAGGAGCCCGAGCGCGCCGAAACCATGCGCCAGGCGCCGTTCCAGATCGGAAGCATCGTGTTCTGGCAGACCGCCGCGGACGGGACCGAAAACGAACCCGTCCTGCAAGAGTGGCCGCCGGCAGACGTCGAAACCACCCGCTATCCCGCCGCCCGGACCACCGAATTCCTGCTCGCGACCCGGCGCGCCCCTTTGACGCAAGTCGAACTGGAATCCCCCGTGAGCGATTTCAACCGCCTGGTCACCGTCCAGGTTCCCAACGGCGAACGCTGGCGCACCGTTGCCGACGGCATCATTTCCCGCATCTCCGTGCCGGAGTTCGCCACGAACGCCTTGGCCGTCCGCTTTCCCGAGCAGCGCGCGGAGCGGCTGCGCGTCGTCGTGCAGCATGCCAACGAGCGGGCCGTCAAATTCAGCGGCATCCGCGCCTTCGGCCCGAGCTATCGCCTCGTCTGGATCGCCGAACCCGGCGCCCGCTACCGCCTCGCCTGCGGCGCCGAGCTCGTCGAAGCCGGCGATGCCGACGGCGCGCCGATTCAAGCCGCTCTGGCTGCCGGCGGCGTGCCCCAGCCGTGGCAACTCGCGCCGCCGGAGGGCGAGGAGCCGTTGCCGGTGATCGCGGGCGGCCCGTCGTTCTCCGACTACGTGCCCGGCGGAATCCTGCTCGGCCTCGGCGCCGGCGCCTGGTATTTCGCCGCTCGTGCCCGCAAGAAAAGCCAACATGCGCACGGCTGCCGCTGAAGCGCGGCCGCGCCCAAGGAGGTCGCCATGAGAAAAATCCTGTTGCCGCTGGCCGTTCTCCTGTGCGGCGCCGGCTGCGTCGTCCAATCCCTTCAGCCCTGGCTTTCCGACGAAACCCGCGTGGACGAACCGTCGCTGCTCGGCACGTGGCACGATGCCAAGGAAAAGGCCACGGCGTTCTTCAGCGAATCGGACGATTCCAACTACGACTACAACGTCTTGATGGTAACGGACAACAAGAACACCGCACGCTTTACCGCCAGCCTCCACAAATTGGATGAGCAGTACGTGCTGACCGTCGGCCCGGACGATCCGGACAATCTCAACGGCGTCGTGTTGCTGCCGGGCTATCTCCTGTTGAAAGTCGAATTGGACGTCGATTCGCTGAAGCTCTACGGCATCGAACTGGACACCTTCCGCGAGCGCGCGGAGAAAGCGCAGGTGACGCTGGTGCCCGAATCGAAGGACAGCGGCGACATCCTCGCCGGCGGCACCGCCGAGGTCGAGGCCTTCGTGCGCGCCCAATTGGCCGATCCGGAGTTCTTCGACGCAAAGCCCCTGTATTCCTTCCGCAAGCTCCCGGCCGCGACCCCTTAGAAAAATATCATATTTCATTATTGACATATATCAGATATGATATATGTTCACGGGCATGAAAACGAACGTCCAACCTTGTCCCCAGGATCTCTCGATCGCGGATCTGGCCCGAATGGCGAAGGTGCTCAAGCTCCTCGCCCATCCGTACCGCCTCAAAATCGTCGACGTGCTCGAATCGGAGGACTCCGCCCCCGTCCACGCGCTCGTGGACCGGCTGGACCTGCCCCAGGCCGTCGTCTCCAACCACCTGAAGAAAATGCTCCGCGCCGGGCTCGTCGAATCCGAACGCCGCGGCAAGGAAGTCTGGTATTCCCTCGGCGACCGCCGGTCCCTCACCATTTTGAACTGCATGAGAGCCAAAAAAGGAGCCCGTTCATGAAACAAGCCATCGCCCATTTCTTCGCGGCCGCCCTGCTGGCCGCGCCCGCCGCGCCAGCCGTCACCCTGGACGACGCCATCCAGGCCGCGCTCGACAACTCCCCCACCCTGCAGGCCGCCGAAAGCCGCATCGACTCCGCCGAAGCCATGCTGAGCCAGGCGAAATCCTATTACTATCCGTCCATTGGCCTCTCCGCCACCTACGCCCGCAGCGACAATCCCCCGCAGGCGTTCATGATGACGCTCAACCAGCGGCAATTGAACATGCAGGATCCCGCGTTCAATCCGAACGAGCCCGACGACGTCGACAACCTGCGCGGCAGCATCGGCGCCCAGTGGCGGCTGTTCGATCTCCAGCGCGCCGCCGGCAAGAACATGGCCCGCTTCGGCGCCCTGGCCAGCGCGGAAGCCTTCGCCGCCGCCCGCAACCAGCTCGTGCACGACGTCGTCCGCGGCTTCTACGGCCTCCTGCAGGCCCAGGCCTTCGCCGACGTGCAAGCCCAGGCCGTCAAAAGCATCGAGGAAAGCCTGCGCATCGCCCGCGAGCGCTTCGACGCCGGCGGCGCCGTCAAGACCGACGTCCTCAATCTCGAAACCCAGCTCGCTCAGGCGAACGAAGACCTCATCAAGGCCCGCAACGGCGCGCAATTGGCCCTCGCCGCCCTCAACGCCGCCATCGGCTCGGATCTCGTCGCGGCCGACACCGTCGAAGCGCCGGATACCGCCGTTCTCGACGCCCCGCCGCCGAAATGCACGGAGGAGCTGGCCTTCGAAAAGCGGCCCGAATTGCGCGCGGCCCGCCTGATGCGCCAGATCAAGGAACAGGACGTGAAAAAGGCCCAGGGCGGCTATGCCCCCACCGTCAGCGCCTTCGCTTCGCTCGACGAAGACAGCGGGAACGCTTCCGATTTCGAGCAAAGCTACATGGCCGGCCTGCAGGCGGAAATCAACGTCTTCGACGGCGCCCGCACCCGCGCCGCCGTCCGGGCCGCGAAGGCCGAACTCGCCGCCGCGCGGGCCGACGAAGCCAAAGCCCGCCTCAACCTGCGCCTCGACCTCCAGCAGGCTTTCCTCGGCGTCCAGGAAGCATGGGAACGCCTCGGCGTCGTCCGCAAGAGCCTCGAAACGGCCCGGGAAGCCCATCGCATCGTGCAAGAGCAATATCAGCAGGGTGCGGCCGACGTTTCCATTTTGCTGCAGACGCAGGTCGGCGTCACCGCCATGCAGACGCGCGCCGCCGCCGCCCAGTACGACTACCTGACCGCTCTCTCGAACCTGCAGCGCGCCAAAGGCGAGCTGGCCGAGAGCGCCCAGAAGTCAGAGGTCGGAGGTCAGAGGTCGAAATGATTCCCGTTTGAACATTGGATATTGAATATTGAACATTGAACATTGACTCCCACTTCACATCGGAGGTCCAACCATGAAAAACATCGCCATTCACTTCAAAAAACATCTCAAGCTGGTCATCGGCATCGTCGGCCTGGCGGCCGTCATCGCCTGGTCCGGCGGATTCCTGGCCAAGAAGGTCAAGCCCGGCCAATTTGAGCATCCCGCCGGCATCGCGGTTCCCGCCGAGGCGGCGACTTTCGCGGTCCAGGTCGAGAACGCGCCCGTGCGCGTCGAAGTCGTCGGCACGACCGCCTCCGAAGAAAAGATCAACCTCAGCGCGCGCATTCCGGCCTATGTCGGCGAAATCTTCGCCTCCGCCGGCGACCGCGTGAAAAAAGGCCAGAAGCTCGTGGCGCTCGACGACCGCGACATCCGCCAGCAGCTCGCCGGCGCCGAAGCCCAGCTCAACCAGGCCCAGACCGAATACGAGCGCGCCAAGCAGCTCTTCGAGAAGGAAGCCACCACCCAGCAGGCGCTGACCGCCGCCGAATCCATGTATGCCGGCGCCCGCGCCCAGGTCGAACAGGTCAAGGTCATGCTGACCTACGCGCAGGTCGAATCGCCCATCGACGGCATCGTCACCGAGCGCCGCATCGAGGCGGGCGACCTCGCCAACCCCGGCATGCTCCTGCTGGCCGTCTACGATCCGCTGCGCATGCGCCTCGAAGCCCCCGTCCCCGTCCGCCTGGTCGATCGCCTCGCGCTCGGCCAGGAGGTCGACGTCGCCCTCGAGCGCCCGGCGCGCGTCCTCAAGGGCCGCGTTTCGGAAATCGTCAGCGAAGTGGATTCCTCCAGCCGCACGCAGCTCGTCAAGGTCCACCTCGACGGCGTCGAAGGCGACGTCCTGCCCGGCACCTTCGGCCGCCTGTGGGTCGACGCCGAATCCCGCGCGGCGATCTTCGTTCCCGCCTCCGCCGTCGTCCAGATCGGCCAGCTCGCCTTCGTGCAGGCGGTCCGCGACGGCCGCGCCGTCCGCCGCCTCGTAAAGACCGGCCCCGCCCGCGACGGCCAGATCGAAATCCTCTCCGGCCTCCGCGCCGGCGACGTCGTCCTCGTGAACCCGATCCTGGAGGGCTAGTCCCATGATGGAAGAACGGAAACATTCCTTCACCTCGTCGATCCTGCAGGCGTTCCTGAAGGGGAACCTCTCGATCCTGCTGATCTTCATCAGCCTCGCGGCCGGCGCGGCCGCCCTCCTCATCACCCCGCGCGAAGAGGAACCCCAGATCGTCGTCCCGCTGGCCGACGTCATGGTCATGATGCCCGGCAGCTCCGCCGAAGAAGTCGAACGCCTCGTTTCCTCGCGCCTCGAAAAGCTGCTCTACCAGATCGACGGCGTCGAATACGTCTATTCGATGTCCCGCCCCGGCATGTCCGTGGTCACCGTCCGCTTCTTCGTCGGCGAGGACCGCGAGGACAGCCTGATCAAGGTCTACAACAAGATCTTCCAGAACGTCGATCAGACCACGCCCGGCATCGCCGGCTGGGTCGTCAAGCCGATCGAGATCGACGACGTGCCCATCGTCAACGTCTCCCTGCACGGGGCCGGCACCGACACGCACGAGCTCTATCGCGTCGCCGAAGAGGTCGCGCAGAAGCTGCAGGGCATTCCCGACAGCGCGCGCATCACCATCCACGGCGGCGAAAAGCGGGCCGTCCACGTCTATCTCGACGTCGAGCGTCTCGCGGCCTACGGCCTCTCCCCCATGGAGATCGCCGGCGCCCTCCAGATGTCCAACGCGCAGGCCGAAAGCGGTTCCTTCTCCCAATCCGATTCTTCCATCGTGGTCGAGGCCGGTCCCTTCCTCCAGGACGTGGGCGAGGTCCGCAACCTGATGGTCGGCGTCTACCAGAACCGGCCCGTCTATCTGCGCGACGTGGCGAACGTCGAAGACGGCCCCGATGAATTGAACACCTACACCCGCCTGGGCGCGGGCCCCGCCGCCGCGCAGATCCAGCTGGGCATGGAACCCGGTCAGGTCGATCCCGCCGTCACCATCGCCGTCGCCAAGAAGAAAGGCAGCAACGCCGTCCGCGTGGCCCAACAGGTCGCGGCCAAGCTCGACGAGCTGCGCGGCACCGTCATTCCCGACGGCATCCAGGCGACCATCGTCCGCGACTACGGCCACACCGCCAACGAAAAGGTCAACGACCTCGTCATGAACCTCGGCATGGGCATCCTGACCGTCGTCGGCCTGATCGCCCTCTCCATGAGCTGGCGCGAAGGCGTCATCGTCGGCCTGGCCATTCCCATCACCTACTCCCTCACCCTGCTGTTCAACTACCTGCTCGGCTACACCATCAACCGCGTGACCCTCTTCGCGCTGATTCTCGCGCTGGGGCTCCTCGTCGACAATCCCATCGTCGGCGTGGAAAACATCTCGCGATTCCTCTCGATGAAGAAGTACCCGCGCCTGCAAGCCGTCGCGCTCGCGATGGAAGAGGTCATGCCGCCCATCCTGCTGGCGACGCTGTCCATCATCGTCTCGTTCATCCCGATGTTCTTCATCAGCGGCATGATGGGCCCCTACATGGCGCCCATGGCCCTCAACGTGCCGCTCACGATGATCAGCTCCCTGCTCGTCGCCCTCGCCATCACGCCCTGGGTCTCCAGCAAGCTGCTCAAGGACACCGCCGCCGAAGTCGCGGCCTACGACGTCACGACCACCGGCACCTACCGCGTCTATCGCCGCCTGATGGAACCGTTCGTGTCTTCCCGCGGCCGCAGCACCGTCCTGATGTTCGTCGTCGCCGGCCTTTTCGGCTTCTCGATCTTCCTCGCCGCCTCCGGGCGCGTCCCGCTGAAGATGCTGCCGTTCGACAACAAGAACGAGATGCAGATCGTCGTGGATCTGCCCGCCGGTTCCACGCTCGAAGCCACCGACGCCGTCGTGCGCGAAGTCGAACAGTACCTCCAGACCGTTCCCGAGGTCGTCGATTTCGTCTCCACCGTCGGCGCCGGCTCGCCGATGGACTTCAACGGCCTCGTGCGCCACTACTACCTGCGCCAGGGGCCGAACCTGGCCGACGTCCGCATCAATCTCCTGCCCCGCCAACAGCGGGAAATGGGCAGCCACGCCATCGCCCTGCGCATCCGCAAGGACGTCGAGGCCATCGCCGCCCGGACCGGCGCCAAGCTCAAGATCGTGGAAGTCCCGCCCGGACCGCCCGTCCTCTCCACCGTCGTCGCGGAAATCTACGGCCGCCCCGACCAGAGCTACGCCGAGCTCGTCGCCGCGTCCGAAGCCCTCCAGGCGCGCATGTCCGCCGCGCAGGGCGTCGTCGATATCGACGACTCCGCCGAGGAAAACCAGCAGAAGCTGTTCTTCCGCGTCGACCGCGAGAAGGCCGGCCTCAACGGCATCTCGACCGAGGACGTCGTGCGCATCCTGCGCATCGCCCTCAGCGGCATGCCCGCCGGCACCGTCCACGCCCCCCGCGAGCAAAACGAGCTGCCCATCGTCCTCCGGCTGCCGCGCGAAAAGCGTTCCGATCCCGAACGCCTGAAGACGCTCATGGTCAAGGGCCGCATGGGCAACAGCGTCCCGCTCGGCGAACTCGGCGCGTTCGAGACGGACGTCGTCGACCGCACCATCATGCACAAGAACATGGAGCGCGTGGTCTACGTCACCGCCGAAATGGCCGGCCGCGGCCCCGCCTACGCCGTCCTCGACCTGCAGGCCGACCTGGAGAAAAATCCGCTGCCGGAAGGCCTCCGCGCCGTCTGGACCGGCGAAGGCGAATGGAAGATCACCGTGGACGTGTTCCGCGACCTCGGCATTGCCTTCTCCGCCGCCTTGCTGGCCATCTACGTCCTGCTCGTCTACGAAACCGGCTCCTACCTGCTGCCGATCATCATCATGCTTTCCATCCCGCTGACCATGATCGGCATCATGCCCGGCTTCTGGCTCCTCAACGCCCTCGGCGGCCAGACCGTCGGCGGCTATGCGGATTCCATCTTCTTCACGGCCACCGCGATGATCGGGATGATCGCCCTCGGCGGCATCGTCCAGCGCAACGCCATCATCCTCATCGACTTCATCCGCAGCGAAGCCGCGCGCGGGAAGTCCCTGCAGGACGCGATCATCGAAGCCGGCGCCGTGCGCTTCCGCCCGATCTTCCTGACCGCCGGCACCACCTTGCTCGGCGCCTGGCCGATCACCTTCGATCCCATCTTCAGCGGGCTGGCCTGGTCGATCATCTTCGGCCTCTTCGTTTCCACGGCCTTCACGCTGATCGTCGTCCCCGTCGCCTACGGCCTCATCTACAAGAACCAAGCTCCCACGGAGGGTTGAACATGAAAATGCTGATGATCGTTTGTCCCGAAAACCGCCAGGAAGAAGTCCGCGCGCTCATCGCGCAGCACGACGTCCACTCCTACAGCGAGATCCCCAACGTGCTGGGCGAAGGCAAGACCGGCAAGCACCTCGGCACGCACACGTGGCCCGGCAAGTCCGTGCTCGTCTTCACCGTCGTCGCCTCCGCTAAAAAGGACGAACTCGTCCAGGCCTTGAAGGAATACCACGAAAGCCTCCTGGCCGGCGAAGGCCTCCGCGTCTTCGCGCTCCCCGTCGAATCCATCTTATAGGAAAGGAGTCCCATGACCCCCGCCCTCAAATCCATCCTCGGCGCCGCGATCGGCGCGGCCATCGGCTACGTCCTATACCGCTTCGTCGGCTGCAAGACCGGCACCTGCCCGATTACGGCCAGTCCGTGGACGTCCATGCTGGTATGGGGTATCATTGGAGCGATCGCCGCCTCCGGGCGGTGACCCCGACGTCGAACGGAACCCCGAAACCCAAACGAAAGGAAACAACATGGACCAACCCACCGCAACCCCCGTCTCGCTGCCGCGCATCGGCGACAAGGCCCCCGCCTTCAAGGCCGTCACCACCCAAGGGACGATCGACTTCCCGAAGCAATACGAAGGCAGCTGGGTGATTCTCTTCAGCCATCCGGCGGACTTCACGCCGGTGTGCACCTCGGAGTTCATCACCTTCGCCTCGATGGAACAGCAGTTCGCCGAAGCCAACTGCAAGCTCGTCGGCCTCTCCGTCGACGGCCTCTACAGCCACATCGCCTGGCTGCGCACCATCAAGGAAAAGATCAGCTACAAGGGCCACCAGAACGTCGAGGTGAACTTCCCCCTGATCGAAGACATCACGATGAACGTCGCCAAGGCCTACGGCATGATCCAGCCCAACGAGGACAGCACCAAGGCCGTCCGCGCCGTGTTCTTCATCGACCCGAAGGGCGTCATCCGCGCCATGGTCTACTACCCGCTCAGCCTCGGCCGGAACTTCGACGAGCTCTATCGCGCGCTGATCGCCCTGCAGACCGCGGATGCCTTTGGCATCGCCACCCCCGCCGACTGGCGGCCCGGCGACGACGTCATCATCGGCCCCGCCGGCTCCTGCGGCGCGGCCAAAAACCGCATGGACGGCAAGGAGGACATGGTCTGCCAGGACTGGTTCTTCTGCACCCGCAAGCTGGACAAGGAGAAGGTGCTCTCCACCGTCCTCAAGAAGAAGTAAATCCCACCCGCGTTCCGCGGGCCGCCGTTCGGCCCGCGGGGCGCCCCCCTCGGAAAGGAAACATCCCATGACAGTGGAAAACGGAGTTCGCGTCTTCGCCGGCACCATGGTCCTGATCTCGGTCGCCCTCGTCTATTTCGTCAGCCCCTGGTGGCTGTTGCTCACCGCTTTCGTCGGCATCCAATTGATCCAGTCCGCCTTCACCGGCTTCTGCCCCCCCGCCTACGTCCTCCGCAAGCTGGGCTTCAAGAATGCCGCTGCCTGCGGCTGCAACTAGATTTCAAAAACAACCCTACCCCGAAAGGAAACGACCCATGAGCGCAGGAATCCTCGAACTGACCGAAAGCAACTTCGCCGCCGAAACCAAGGCCGGCACCGTCCTGGTGGACTTCTGGGCCCCCTGGTGCGGCCCGTGCCGCATGCAGGGCCCCATCTTGGAACAGGTCGTCGGCAAGGTCGCCGGCGCGAAGATCGCCAAACTCAACGTCGACGAAGCCCCCGCCGTCGCCGCGCAGTTCGGCGTCCAGAGCATCCCCACCCTGCTCGTCCTCAAGGACGGACGCATCGTGCAGCAATTCGTCGGCGTCCAGCAGGCCCCCACGCTGATCTCCGCCCTCGAAGCCGCGAAGTAGACACAACGATCGGCGCCCAGGCCGTCCGGCTCCCGCCGGACGGCCTTTTTCGCTCCGCGCGGCCGGGCTAGAGCGAATTCGCTTATTCTGTAGCCACGGAGCAAGACCGGCACGAGGTCGTGCCGGCTCCAAACAGCCGAATCATCCATATCTTTGGAGCCCCGACGACCTCGTCGGGGGAATGCTCACTGGCTACGGCATTTCAGAAGATGCCCTACTTGCCCCGGGACTTCAGCAGGGTCTGCAGATCTTCCATCTCCGCCTGGAGATCTTCCTCGTGCTCCACTTCGTCCTGCAGGATCTGCAGCACGACGTTGTAGGTCACCGGATCCTTGTTCATCGTGGCGTTGAGCAGCTTCTTGTAGGTCATGATCGCGCACTGCTCGCCCTGGATGTTCTGGGCCAGCACGTTCTTCACGAACGGATTGGCCGGCGCCGCGTAGCCGCAGTTGGTCAGCTTGTACCATTCTTTCGGCTCGGTGACGGGCGTGCCGCCCAGCTGGATGATGCGCAGGGCCAGCATGTCCGCATGCCGCAATTCGTCCGCCGCGTGCTGCGTCAGTTCCGCGATGACGGCTTCCTTCATCGGTCCCTTCACCACTTTGGCGCCGATCCAGTACTGGTAGTACGCCAGCCATTCGTCCGAAAACGCCTTGTTCAGCATCCCGACGAGCTTCTTGACGTCCATGTCGACGATCGCGATTCCCTTGGTTCCCATGCCTTCCCGTCCTTTCTGCCTTGTCGATTCCGTTCGCGTCCGGGATGTCCGGACGAAATGCATTCCGTCTTCCGACGTTTCCAAGCCTATGCCCGCGATCCGGCAGTGTCAATTCCGGGAATCCTCTTCGCCCCGCCGCCGGAAAAAAGTTGCGCTTTCCCCGTTATGATCATATGTTCATTTCATTGAATGCCCGAACAACGGGAAAGGAGAACGATCATGCCGAGACGCGATGGAACCGGACCGAATGGACAGGGGCCCCGAACCGGACGGGGGCGCGGTCCCTGCCCTGCGGAAAAATCAGCTGACGCGAAGATTCAACCTGCAGACGGCCGCGGACGCGGTCTCGGCCCCTGCGGAGGGGGCGGCGCGGGCCGCGGACGCGGCGGCGGAGGCGGAGGCCGCGGCGGCTTCGGGGGCGGACGCTGACATGCCGCGTCCCTTCTGCAAGCGCTTCGTCGGCTGGCAGCCGAACGTCGCACTCTTCAAACCCGCCGGCATACCCGCCGGCGAACTGGAACTCGTCGTGCTCAGCCTCGACGAGGTCGAGGCTCTGCGCCTGGCCGATCTCAACGGCCAATACCAGGAAGCCGCCGCCGACCAGATGAAAATCTCGCGCGCGACGTTCGCCCGCATCGTCGAATCGGCCCGCCGCAAGGTGGCCGATGCCCTCGTCCACGGCAAAGCCCTGCAGATCCAGATCGAACCCGGCGCCCAGCCGCCGCCCCCCGCCTCCGTTCCCGGCGCCTGCCATCGCCGCGGGTGCGGCTGCAAGGGCCACGGCCGCGGCCACGGCCGGTTCGTCGAATATCCCCATCCGAAGGAGGAATCGAAATGAAAGTCGCCATCACCTCTTCCGCCCAGACCTTGGCGGATCCCATCGACATGCACTTCGGCCGCGCCAAGGTTTTCATCTTGGCCGACACCGAAACCGGGCGGGCCGTCGCCCACGACAACGCGCAGAATCTGCACGCCGCGCAGGGCGCCGGCATCCAGTCGGCCGAAACCGTCGCCCGGCTCGGGGCCGAAACGGTCATCACCGGCAGCGTCGGCCCCAAGGCCTACCGCGCCCTGCAGGAAGCCGGAATCAAGATCGCGCTCGTGGAAGCCGTCTGCCCCGGCACCGAAGCCCTGCGGCGCTTCAAGAACGACGAACTGCCCGTGCTCGACAAACCGAATTCCGAAGGCCATTGGGTCTGATCGTTTCGTGAACAGGTTTCCCGCCATCGCGATCGCCAGCGGCAAGGGCGGCACCGGCAAAACCACTGTGGCCGTCCATCTCGCCGCCGCGCTGCTTTTCCAAAAGCGAACGGTCCAGTATCTGGATTGCGACGTCGAGGAACCCAACGGGCATCTTTTCCTCAAGCCCCTGATCGATTCCGTCGAGCCGGCGGGCATTCCCGTTCCCGTCGTGGATGCCGCCCGGTGCACCTCCTGCGGAAAATGCGCGCAGGTGTGCGAATTCAACGCCATCGCGCTGCTGAAGAAACCGCTGACGTTCCCGGAGCTGTGCCACGGCTGCGGAGCCTGCGCGCTCGTTTGCCCCGTCGGCGCCATCCGCGAGGAGCCGCGCGCCATCGGTGTCGTCGAATCGGGTCAGGCCGGCGCCACGACCATCGTTCAGGGCCGGCTGACCATCGGCGAACCCATGTCGCCGCCGCTCATCCGCGCGGTCAAGGCCCGGCGAGATCCGCGGGCCATCGCCTTGTTCGACGCCCCGCCCGGCACGGCCTGTCCCTTCGCGACGACCGTGCGCGGCGCGGATTTCGTCCTGCTGGTCGCGGAACCCACCCCGTTCGGACTCCACGACCTGGTGCTCGCGATCGAAACCCTCCGGCCGCTGGGCGTGCCCCTGGGCGTCGTCGTCAACCGCGCCGACGAAGACCGCCGCGTCCAGGATTTCTGCGCAGCCAACGGCGTTCCCGTCCTGGCCGAACTGCCCGACGACCGCCGCGTCGCCGAAACCTATGCGCGCGGGGAGCTGTTGTTCGACCGCTTGCCGGAATGGCGCGGCCATTTCGAAAACCTCTGGGCTCGCATCGAGGAGCTCCTGTGAAGGAACTCGTCGTCATCAGCGGCAAAGGAGGCACCGGCAAGACCAGCTTGGTCGCCTCGTTCGCCGCGCTCGCCCGCGACGCCGTGCTGGCCGACGGCGACGTGGATGCCGCCGATCTGCACCTGATCCTCGCTCCCGAGATCCGCCGGCGCGAGGAATTCCGCAGCGGCCATGGCGCCGCCATCCGCGCCGGCGATTGCGTCGGTTGCGGCCGGTGCGCCGCCACATGCCGGTTCGGCGCGATCTCGGCCGCCGTCCGTCCGTCGGACGGCACGCGCATTTATGCGATCGACGCGGGAGCCTGCGAAGGCTGCGGCGTCTGCGTCTGGAATTGCCCCGTCCGCGCGATCGATTTTTCGGAACGGATCTGCGGCGAATGGTTCGTTTCCGACACCCGCCACGGCTCGATGGTCCACGCCCGCCTCGCGCCTGGCGCGGAAAACTCCGGCAAGCTCGTCCACCTCGTCCGCGAACAGGCCCGGCACGTCGCGGCGCAGAACGGCAGCGAGATCGTTCTCGTGGATGGCCCGCCCGGCACGGGGTGTCCGGTCATCGCCGCGATGACCGGCACCAGCGGCGTCCTCGTCGTGACGGAGCCCACCGTGTCCGGCGCGCACGATCTCGCCCGCGTGCTGGAATTGACCGCCCATTTCAAGATCCCCGCCGCCGTCTGCATCAACAAGTGGGACATCCATCCGGAGCAGGCCGACCGCATCGAGGCAACCGCCCGCGACCTCGGTGCGACGCCCGTCGGCCGCATCCGCTACGGCAAAGCCGCTACCGCCGCCCAGCGCCGAAGTCTCGCCATCGTCGAAACAGGCGATCATCCCCTCGCCGACGACGTCCGCGCCGTCTGGAAACGCTGGCTGGAAAGCGTCGGCGGCGGAGCGGAGAAAAACCCATGATCACGACCCACATCGCCGTTTTGATAAACAAATCCCGCCCCGCGGAAAGGAAACAACCATGAAAATCGCCATTCCCATCGTCGACGGACAACTGTGCCTGCATTTCGGCCATTGCGCGCATTTCGCGCTGATCGACGTGGACGAGGCCGAAAAGAAGATCGTCGCCCAGCAACTCGTCGAGCCCCCGCCGCACGAACCCGGCGTGCTGCCCAAATGGTTGCACGAACAGGGCGCCACCGTCATCCTCGCCGGCGGCATGGGCTCCCGCGCCCAGCAGCTCTTCGCGCAAAACGGCATCCAGGTCGTCGTCGGCTGCCCGGCCGATCCGCCCGAGACCCTCGTCGGCGCCTATCTCGCCGGCACGCTCGTCTCCGGCGCCAACGCCTGCGACCATTGACCAACCGCCGGCGCGGACGGAACAAGCGACGCCGATCATGAAAACCCAGCTCGAATGCATCCCTTGCTTCACCCGCCAGGCCCTCGACGCCGTGGCGGAAGCGATCGACGATCCCGTCCGCCGCGAAACCCTCCTGCGCCGCCTGCTTCGTGAAATCGCAGAAACGGACTGGTCGGACTCTCCTCCGGCGATCGCCCAACGCCTGCACCGGGCGATCCGCCGGGAACTCGGCGATCCCGACCCCTACCGCGACGTCAAAACCCGCATGAACCGAATGGCCGCGCGCCTCGTCCCCGAAATGCGCGCGCGCATCGCGGCCCACCCCGATCCGCGCGAAGCCGCCGTCCGCGTCGCCATCGGCGGGAACCTCCTCGACGTCGGCGCCAAGACGCAGATCGCCGCCGAGGAGCTTCCCGCCCATCTCGAAACCATCTGGACGCACCCCCTGCGCGGCGATCTCGAAGGGCTTTTTCGCGCCGCCGATCGCGCTCGCTCCATCCTCTATCTCGCCGACAACTCGGGCGAAATCTTCTTCGACCGCCTTCTGATCGAGCGCCTGCCCGCGGAAAAAATCACCCTGTTCGTGCGCGGCGCGCCCGTGCTCAACGACGCGACGGCCGCAGACGCGGAAGCCGCCGGCCTGCCGGAAATCGTCGCCGTGCTCGACAACGGTTCCGACGCGCCCGGAACCATCCTGTCGGACTCCTCGGAAGAGTTCCGCCGCCGGTTCGACCGCGCCGATCTGGTGATCGCCAAAGGCCAGGGCAACTACGAAACGCTTTCCGACGTCGATAAACCCATCTATTTTCTGTTTACCGTCAAATGTCCGCTCGTGGCGGAGCGCGTGGGCGAACCCGTCGGCAGTCTCGTGGCAAAACCCAGTCGGCATCTCCGGGAGAAGGACGAATGAACCGTGCGTTGATTTTCAAGGAACTGCGCGCCCATGCGCCTTTCACGGCCCTGGGTGCGGGTGCCGGCATCGCGCTGCTGCTGGCGATGTTCGGCGCGGGCATTCCGACCCGATCCGCCGTGCCGCTTTTTGCCGTCCTTCATCCGCTGCACGTCTTGCTGAGCGCGCAGGCCACCACGGCCACCTGCCGCCGGCAATGCGGCGGCGGCTCGTGGCGGCTCCTGTGGGTCGGTTATCTCGGGTCCGTAGGCATCGCGACGGTAAGCGACTGCCTCATTCCCTACGTGGGCGAGTGGTTGCTGGACCTGCCCAACCGCGGACTGCACGTCGGGTTCATCGAGCATGGGTGGCTGGTCAATCCCCTCGCCCTGGCAGGCATCGCCCTCGGCGCCTGGAGCGCCAAGACCCGCGTGCCGCACGGCCTGCACGTCCTGGTCAGCACCAGCGCTTCGCTCTTCCATATCGCCATGGCGCTGGGCGGAATGCCTTCTTGGCCGACGCTGGCGGCCATCGCCTTGTTCCTGTTCCTGGCCGTCTGGCTTCCCTGCTGCACCAGCGACATCGTCTTTCCCCTGCTGTTTGCGCCGCGGCCAACGGTCCGCGGCGCTCCTCCCGAAACCAAAACGCACCACGCTTGCGAGGAATGGAAATGACCCCGAACGCCGCCATCCGCCTGTTGAACAGCGAAATCGTCCAAGTCGTCGGCTGCACCGAACCCGCCGCCGTCGCCTACGCCTTCCGCACCCTCGTCCGCCAGCTGCCGGTCGCGCCCGTCCCCGGTTCGTTCCGGGCCGAATTGCGCCTCTCGCAGGACGCCTATCGCAACGCTTCCACCGCCGTGGTGCCGCGCCTGAAGGTGCCGGGCATCCTCGCCGCCGCCGCCGCCGGCTTGGCTTCCCGCGCCGACGACTTCAACGTCTTCGCCGATTTCGATCTCCGGCGCGCCCGGGCGTTCATGAAGAACCCGTCCTGGCTGAAGATCGTTCCCGTCCGGCGCCAGGGTCTCTTCGTCCACGCGCAGCTGCCCGGGCTCCGCACGGGCATCACGCTCGCGGGACGCCACGACCGCATCGACAAGCTCGTCGTCTTCGGCCGGGATCGCACTCCGCGCGAAAAACCGCTGCCGGCCCCGCCGACGCTCGCGGAGATTTTCAAATTGGCCCGCGCGCGCGATCCGCAACTCGAGGCGCTGGCCCGCGATTTCATCCTGCGCCAGGTGCCCGCCGAAAGAGGCTACGCGCCGGAAACCCAGATTGCCCGGCGCGTCGCCGGCCGCATGTCGGGCTACGCGCATCCCGTCATGACCCTGACCGGATCCGGCAACCAGGGCATCTTCATCGGCCTGCCCTACCGCCGGCTGTATGCTCGCCAAGGCGACGCCATTTTGCCCGCCGTCGTGTTCTCCCTGCTGGCCCAGACCACGCTTAGCGCCAAGAACGACCGATTGTCCGCCGACTGCGGACTCGCCACCAAGGCGGCGCCCGCGCTCGCCGCCGGCCTCGCTTTCGCGCGCGGCGCCGGCCCCGCCGAAATCCGCCGGATCTTCCGCAACGTCCCCGCCCGGCTCGCTGGCCTGACCTGCGAAGGCGCCGAGCCCGCCTGCGGCCGCAAAGCGCGCCGCGCCTTCCGGGCCGTCGCCGGTTTTCTTCCGGCTTGACCGCGCTCCGCGCGATCCGCTAAATTTTTAACACAGAACGGCGCCGGACCCGGCGCCGAAGGAGGTGTCTCATGGCGTGGCGATTCGTGATCCACAACCAAGCCTCGGAACCCTACGACGAGGCGGCAATCCGCAACCTGATCGACCTGAAGCTGGTGAATGCCGGCACCTTGGCCTGGCGCGAAGATCTCGCGAACTGGACCCCCGCCGGCCAAATCCCCGAACTGGCCGCCTTGTTGCCGGCGACCGCGACCGCCGCGCCCGGCATCCCGCCCATTCCGGCTGCGGCCGCCGCTTCGGCTCCGCCTCCTCCGCCCGCAGGCGTTCCGCCGCCCCCCGCGCCCGGCGCGGCGAGCGGCATTTGGGAAGAGCGGGCCCGGCGCTTCGTGTACTGGTGCTTCCGTCCCCGCAACGGCCGCCCCTCGAAGGTCCGCGCCTACGTCGACGAAAAGCCCGGCCGGGCCATTCCCGTCGCCGCCGCGGTTCTCGCCGCCCTGGTCCTGTCGTTCGCCCTGTTCATCAACTCCTTCAGCCGGACGCCCGCTCAAGCTGGCGGAGGCAACGGCGGGGGCGGCGGCGCGCCCATGGCCGGCGGGGGCAGCGGCAACACCATGGAAAACTGGTACATCGCCCGCGACGCCCAGCGCTACAACCAGAACGTGATCGACGACGTCTACCGGAACAACCGCGACTCGTTCGACCGGCAAAGCGAAACCTACCGCCGCGCCAACTACGACTGGTACAACGGCAACAACAACAGCGGCGACTGATCCCCCGTCCCCGGCGGCGGGAATCGCGGCTTGCGGCGCCGCAGGCGGGACCCTGGTTTTTTCCATGCTGTGGAAAAAAGTTTTCCACGGTATGGAAAAATCGGCCGCCGTTTTTCCACGGCGTGGAAAATTCACTCGCAATTTTTCCACGACGTGGAAAACTCCGCGGATTCCATGAATTCCCGTTTTGCCATCCGGAGCCCCCGATGAACGCCGCGCAGGAAACCGCCCGGCGGCGCACGCTGGCCATCATCTCCCACCCCGACGCGGGCAAGACGACGCTCACCGAGAAGCTCCTGCTCTACGGCGGCGCCGTCCAGCTCGCCGGCTCCGTCACCGCCCGCAAGAACCAGCGCGCCACCACCTCCGACTGGATGGAGCTTGAAAAGCAGCGCGGCATCTCCGTCAGCTCCACCGTCCTCCAGTTCGAATACCGCGATTTCGTCGTCAACCTCCTCGACACCCCCGGCCACCGCGACTTCTCCGAGGACACCTACCGCGTCCTGATGGCCGTGGACGCCGTCATCATGGTGATCGACGCCGCCAAGGGCATCGAAGCCCAGACCCTCAAGCTGTTCGAGATCTGCCGCATGCGCGGCATCCCCATCTTCACGTTCATGAACAAGCTCGACCGGCCGGCGAAGCATCCGCTGGAGCTGATCGACGAAATCGAAAACACCTTGCAGATGCACGTCTGCGCCATGAACTGGCCGCTGGGCGACGGCGCCGATTTCCGCGGCGTCTACGACCGGCAGGACAAGATCGCGCACTTCTTCGAGCGCACGGTCGGCGGCGCCTACCGCGCCCCCGAGGCCCTTCACGCCGTCACCGACGCCGCCGTGCGCGACCGCATGGCGCCCGACGCCTTCCGGACCCTCGTCGAGGAGTTGGAAATGCTCGACGCCGCCGGCGAAACCTTCGACGCCGCGGCCGTCCGTTCCGGCGACATGACGCCCGTTTTCTTCGGCAGCGCCATCAACAACTTCGGCGTCCAGCTCCTGCTCGATGCGTTCCTGCAATACGCTCCCCCGCCCGGGCCCCGCAAGGCCGGCGACCTCCTCGTCCCTCCCGACCATCCTTCTTTTTCCGGCTTCATCTTCAAGATCCAGTCGAACATGGACCCCAACCACCGCGACCAGATCGCGTTCCTGCGGATCTGCTCCGGCGTCTTCGCGCGCGACATGAAGGCCGTCCACGCCCGCACCGGCAAGGTCATCCGCATGTCCAATTCCCGCAAGATGTTCGCGCGCGAGCGCGAAACCGTGAACGAGGCGTTTCCCGGCGACGTCATCGGCCTCGTCGGCCATCCCGAATTCGGCATCGGCGACACGCTGACGGAAGATCCGGCCATCGCCTACGATCCGCTGCCGCAGTTCGCGGCGGAATGCTTCGCCTATCTGCACCATTCCAGCCCCGCGCAATTCAAGCGGTTCCGGGCCGGGCTCGACCATTTGCTGCAGGAAGGCGCCGTGCAGACCTTCCAGATTCCGGATTCCGGCTCCCGCGCGCCGATGCTGGGCGCCGTCGGCCCCTTGCAGTTCGAAGTGCTGCAATACCGCCTGGAAACCGAATACGGCGCGACCACCCGGCTCGAACCGGCCCCCTGGACCATTCTCCGCTGGATCGACCCCGCCGGCGCGCCGGTCACGCCCGAAATGCTGCCCAGCAGCTGCCGGTTCGCCCTCGACGCCCGCGAGCGCCCCGTCGCGCTTTTTACCGCCGAATGGGAACTCAAGTTCTTCCAGGAGAAGAACCCCCAGGTCGTCCTCCACAAGCTGCCGTCCGGCCTGACGGCGTAAGCCGCGATTCCCCGCGCCGGGAGCGCGGTTCGGATTGCTTTCCGTCCTTCCGTTTGGTTTCATGCCCGGGTTGATTTTCCGCCATGGCGAAACCCGTCCACAACTACGACGAAAGCAAGATCCAGACGCTCTCCGCGCTGGAGCACATCCGCAAGCGCACCGGCATGTACATCGGCCGCGTGGGCGACGGCACGCAGTACGACGACGGCATCTACGTCCTGCTGAAGGAGGTCGTCGACAACGCCGTGGACGAGTTCATCATGGGCTACGGCAAGCGCATCGAGATCGCCATCCAGGGCACGAAGGTGTCCGTGCGCGACTACGGCCGCGGCATCCCGCTGGGCAAGGTGGTCGAATGCGTCTCGCGCATCAACACCGGCGCCAAATACAACGACGACGTCTTCCAGTTCTCCGTCGGCCTCAACGGCGTCGGCACCAAGGCCGTCAACGCCCTCTCGTCCGCGTTTCTCGTCCAGTCGCACCGCGACGGCCAATTCGCCGGCGCGCGCTTCGAGCGCGGGGAAATCGTCAAGGAACTCTCCGGCAAGTGCCCCGGCGCGGAAAACGGCACCTTGATCGAATTCGAGCCCGACCCGGAAATTTTCGGCATGGCCGTCTACCAGGACGAGCTCGTCCAGCGCCGCCTGCGCCTCTACGCCTGCCTCCACGCGGGCCTCGCGCTCGTCTACAACGGCGCCGAGATCGTGTCCGAAAACGGCCTGACCGACCTCATCCTCGAAGAAGTCGGCGAAGAAGCCGTCTACGGCCCCCTGCACCACCGCTCGCCGACGCTCGAAATCGCCTTCACGCACACCCAGCGCTTCAACGAGACGTTCTTTTCGTTCGTGAACGGCCAGTTCACCTCCGACGGCGGCACGCACCTCTCCGCCTTCCGCGAAGGGTTCCTCAAGGGCGTCAACGAATTCGCCAAGGCCAAGTTCGACGGCGACGACGTCCGCGAATCCATGGTCGGCGCCATCGCCATCCGCCTCAAGGATCCCGTGTTCGAGTCGCAGACCAAGAACAAGCTCGGCAACACCGAGATCCGCTCCGACCTCGTCGCGCAGATCCGCGACGTCGTCGCCGACCTGCTGCACCGCAATCCCGAAGCGGCCGACGTCCTCGTCAAGAAGATCCAGGAAACGCAGGATTTGCGCAAGGAGCTGCAGACGGTCAAGAAGCTCGCGCGCGAGCGTTCCAAATCCGTCAGCATCCGCATTCCCCAGCTCAAGGACTGCAAGAGCCATCTGGACCCCCGCCGCAAGCGCGGTCTCGACAGCATGCTGTTCATCACCGAGGGCCAATCCGCCGCCGGGTCCATCACCTCGTGCCGCAACGTCGCAACGCAGGGCGTGTTCACCCTCCGCGGCAAACCGCTGAACGTGGCGGAACTCAACCGCGCGATCATGTACACCAACGAAGAGCTCTACAATCTCATGCGCGCGCTCAACATCGAGGAATCCCTCGACGGCCTGCGCTTCCAGCAGGTCATCATGGCCACCGACGCGGACGTGGACGGGCTGCACATCCGGAATCTGCTGCTGACGTTCTTCCTGCGCTTTTTCGAGCCGCTCGTGCTGGCCGGGCACCTCTTCATCCTCGAAACGCCGCTCTTCCGCGTGCGCAACAAGAAGGAAACGCGCTACTGCTATTCCGAGGAAGAGCGCGACGCGGCGATTTCCGGCCTGCGCGGCGCCGAAGTCACCCGCTTCAAGGGCCTCGGCGAAATTTCGCCGGGCGAATTCAAGCATTTCATCGGCCCCCAGATGCGCCTGACGCCGGTGCAGGTCGCCCACGAACACAAGATCCCCAACCTGCTGCGCTTCTACATGGGCCGCAACACGCCCGAACGGCGCCAATTCATCATGGACCACCTCCGCGTCGCCGCGGAAGACTGAACCGCCGGCCAACGAAAACGGCCCGGGCGCGCGCCCGGGCCGATTCCCGTTTTTCCGCCGGTCTCAGAAGCTCCGGGCGTACAGTTTGGCGAACCGCGGCAACTTGGTGTCCAGCGTGGGCCGCGCGTAGGCGGAATCCTCCATCACGCGGAAAATCTGGATTTGGCCGGCCGCGCGCGGCGAATCCCGGCCGATGACCTCGCCGGTGACCGGCGACAGCAACGGCTCTTCGTCCACCGAAACGTAGAGCACCATGCCCGGCTCCAGGCCCGACGCCAGCCCGCGATCCAGCGAAATCGATTCCTGGCCCCGCTGGCGGGTAATGCGGCATTCGAACGGCAGCGCGTCCGCGCGGCGTTCGATGTCGGTCTGGATCGTCCGGCCCCAGCTGGCGATGGTCGCCGGCTCGAGCGAGGCCGGCGCGACGTGCGAAGCCAGCTGCTCTTTCCGCGCTTCGTCCGCCAGCGTCACCAGGACGAAAAACTGGCCGTCTTCGTTCGTCACGATCGACCCGTTGATGCGAAAGGAAAACGCCGGCAGCCGGCGCGCGCCTTCGAAATATTCGACGTAGGGCGAAGCCTTGAGCATCTTCTCCATTTCGGCGTGGTAGATCGACGCGATGGCGGTATCGCCCTTGAACGGCGGGCAGATCACGGCATGTTTCAGGATGGCGTCCGGCGCTTGATCCGCATCCGCCGCCCAGGCCCCGCACGCCGCCAAGCCGCACGCCAGGCCGACGACGGCCCACAGTCCACTCTTCCTTGCCATGTCCTGCTCCTTCGGTTGCCGGCCCTAGAAGGCGGCGTTCAAGATCGGAAAAAAGGGCACGGGCCCCGCCTCGACGATGTTGATCAGCCCCAGCTGGATGCCCCGCAGCGAAACCGTGCGGTTGATCAGCCCGATCTGGAAGCCCGACACGTCGTCCGCGAGGTTGAACGGCCCGATCTGGAAACCGTTCAGGTCGTGTTCCACCGTGTTGAAGATGCCGGCCTGCACGCCGGCAACCGACCCCATCGTGCTGAACAGGCCAACGCTTACGCCGACGAATTCCGCTTCGACCCAATTGGCCAGGTTCAGCTGGATGGCCGTCATCCGGTCGGACTGGCTGAACAGCCCGACGTCGATGCCCGTCACGTCGTGGTTCTCGCTGGAGGCCAGGTTCAGGCGCAGCCCCATCACCCGGGTTTCCGGGGAGAAAAGCTGCACGCCTTCGCCGCCGATGCCGATCTGGAGCGGCGTCAGGCCGATCGCCAGCGCCGGAGCCGCCAGCAGGGCGGCCAGGGAAAACGTCGCGAGGAATTTTTTCACGTCAGCCTCCGAAGATGGAACGGGTCTTCTGCTTGCGGATTTCCTTCTCGTCCGCCCAGATGAGGCGGCCGGACTTCAGGTCCCGCAGGTTCATCGTGAACTTGTAGTACACGTCCTTGAGGCGGCCTTGTTCCTGTTCGATTTCCGACAGGTTGGAGGTCAGCATGTAGCGCGGCGCATCCTGCTGGCCGGCCGCGATGGGATCCCGCGCCGCGGCCTGCTGGTAGGCCAGCTCCTCGCTCAGCGCCGCTTCCGTCGTCCGGTCCTGGAAGCTGAACTTGCGGGACCGGATCAGCTTCGTGCGGATGCTGTCGGTGACCGATTCCGTGTCGATGTGCTGCATGGTCTTGTTCTTGACCTTGTCGACGATCAGCAGCGGCGGGCCGTCCGTCGAAATGTTTTGGAGGACCTCGTCCATCAGCATCGAGTCGACCATCGTCGCCGCGATCTGCTGCAGGTCGGACGAACCGAAGCTCGTGCTGATCGGTTTCGACGACGTGGCGTCGCCGTATTCGACCGTGGTGGCGCAGCCCGCCAGCAGCGCCGCGAAAACCGCGGCCGCGCACAGATTCAAGATCGTTTTCATTCGCTTCTCCTTGGGGGCGGTTTCGCCCGCCGTTGCTTCACTTTCGATATTCATAACCCCTGCCGAAACGCGGCACAATCCTCACTTGACGATCCAGCGGGTTTTCTCGCCCGCGCGCACGCGCAGCTTGAAGGACGCCGCGGCGGCGTTCGGGGCGATGCCCTGGACCGTGCGCGTCTCCTTGCCGTGCAGCACCAGCGGCCGCCAGGCGTCGGTGTCGGGATCGATTTCGTTCCCGTCCGCGTCGAACCAGGCGAACTTCGACTGGGCCACGATCGATTTGTTCTGGCGCGAGGTCAGCTTCACGCTGGCCTTCAGCATTCCGTTTTTCGTCTGGCCGACCACCATGTCCTCCACGTGGAGCTGGCGGGCCAGCTTCGCGTTGTCGATCTGCAGCACCTGCTGCAGGTTGCCGTCCGCATCCGCCTCCGCGCCCACGGTGATTCCCGATGTGTTCGGCGAGGCACATCCCGCCGCCAACGCGGCCGCCAAGGCCGCCATTCCAACGATCCATCCCCTGTTCATGCGCATTCTCCTCTTCCTTACTTGCTTTCCTGCTGGATCACGTTGATCAAATTCGCGTCCGCGCCGCCGTCGTCGGCGCCGCCGAGGGTCAGCGATTCGTTCGGCATGCCTTCCAGCCGAATGTAGCTGTTGCTGGCCGACTGGCCGACGCCGCCGGCGATCGTCGTCGTGGCCTGGGCATCCGCCGCGCTTTGTTCGCGGGCGATGGCCTGCGCTTCCAGTTCGCCCTTGCGCGCGAGCCCGGCGGCCGACAGTTCCAGGGGCACGTCCAGTTCCATTCCGTCGGCGAACGCCACGCTCTTCTCCCACGTCGCGTAGCCTTCCTTGGTCACGCGCACTTCATGCACGCCCGGGCGGATCCGGAACGTGCCGGGCGCGGTGCCCATCACGACGCCGTCCACTTCCACCGCGGCGCCTTCCGCCGACGCGTTCACCTTCACGCTCGCCAAGGCGACTTCCGCCGGGCGGGCGGCTTCGATCTTCGCCAGGCTGCCCTGCACCCGGCCGGCCAGTTCCGCCGCCCCGCGGTCCAGCAAGGTGTTGACCAGATCGCCCGTATCCATCTGCAAATAGGCGGTCTGCGCAACCTTCTCGCTCACCGGGATCACGTCGCCGTAGATCTGGGAGCCCTGGTCGCCCTCCAGCACGCGCAAGGCCAAGCGCAGCGTCGTGACCACGGATTCCTGCGTCAGGCCGTAGGCCTGGACGCTCATCTTGTTTTCGCCCAGCGAAACCAGCGAAGCGAAGACCAGGACGTCCGCATCCATCAGCTGCGCGACCCGCAGCGCCGACGCTTCCAGCGACGCTCCGTCGACCGTACCTTCCGACTTCGCCGTTTGCAGCGCTTCCACGCCGCGTCGCAGCGCCTGTTCCGATTCCGCGTCGCGCGATTCCACGAAACGGTCCAGCACGTCCTGCGTGCGGATCACGTCGAAACCGGCGTCCCCCAGCCGCGCGCCGACCAGATCGCCGAAGGCGTCGATTTGGGATTCCAGTTTCGCCCCGGCCCCGTTCTGCACGAACAAGGCCGCTTTCGGCGCGGCCTGCGCGGCCGTCGCGCCCAGCGCCAGCACCAACCCCATCGTTTTCCATGCCGTTTTCATCGTTGCGCTCCTTCGCCTGCCATCCTCATGGTTGCACGAACACGTGCGAATATACAGCCAAATCCATGCGGGTGACATAAACGATAGTCGTCCGGCCCGCCTGCAAAGTTACGTCGCCCGACCAGCGCGTGCCGCCGCCGGGGGCGGTCAGTTCGACGCGCCGGTTGCCGGGATCGACCCATGCGCCAAGCACTTGGACGTGCGCCGGCAGCGTCAGCCAGCTCCGCAAATCGGCCTGTTCGGAAAGCACGTTGTAGAGCGTCACCGCCAGCCCGGCCCATTCGCCGCCGTTGCCCCCCTGGTCGTGCGCGGCCTTGGCCGCCACCGCCTTGGCCACGGCCCGCGCCACCTGCCGCGCCAAAATGCCCGGCATCTGCTCTGCCAGCGCCCGCGCCGCCAAGGCCCCCACGTTGCAGATCGGCGCCGTGCTCGCCAGCGCCTGCCCGTCCAGCGCCACGCGCACCGGCGCCGTCGGCGACGGCACCTCCGCGTAGGTCGGCAGGGCGATCGACCCGATCGAATCCGCCGACGGCAACGGATAGGCGAGGGAAATCTCCGATTTCTTCGGCACGAACCCGTCTTCGCACACCACCACCAGCCGGGCCTTCCCCGCCAGCGGATCGCTTCCGGCCGCCGGCATTTTCAACGCGCGCGGGAAACGCCGCTCGAAATCCTCCAGATCTTCCCGCATGCCCAGCCGCTTGGCCAGCCGCACCGCATCCATTTGCAGATAGATGTTCTCCGGCGCGATCTCCAGCGCCTTCTTGACGTCGATGTAGGCGTCGTTCGCCTCCCCCAGCATTTCCCAGATCACCGACGACACGTAGAGCGTCGCCGCGTTCTGGAACGACGACTTCACCTCGCCCGCCAGCTGGTCGAGCCCGGCATAGACTGCGCCCAGATGCGGGTCCCGCTCGTCGTCCGGCGCAGCCTCGCCTTCCTTTTTCTTCGCTTTCGCGATTTCGCGTTCGTGCCGCCGGAGCGCCTGGTCCTGCTCGCGGCTCGCCCGGCGGACTTCGACGCCGGCGCCGGTCAGGTCGCCCTGGGCCAGATAATTCAGCGCCTGGTAGTGGTGCACTAGCGTCCGCTCGTAGCTCGGGGCGCGGTACGGGATCGTCTTGTCGTTCACCAGCATCGCGCTGCCCTGCGCCGCCGCGCCCCGCGCCGATATCGCGGCCCGGTTGTCCTGGTCCTCCGTCGCGGCGATCGCCGTCGCGAACGCTGCGCGCGACGCCGCGAAATCGCCCTCCAGCTGGGCCGTGCGTCCCAATTCCATCGCGAACAGTACGCGCGACGTGCCGTTCAGGCGTTTGCCGAACGTCTTCTGGTAGTCCGGCTTCTGTCCCGTCCGCAGCGGCTCCAGCGTCGTCTGTTCCATCCCCGCCGGATACTGGCTGAACGTGCCGCAGCCCGCCGCAAGCAGCGCCAGCCAACATCCCAGAACCGGCCCGCGCCATTTTTGCAGGTTGACGGGAATGGAACGGCCTTTCACCATAGACCGGAAATCATAGCACCCCCCATGCCTCCGGACAGCCAAAATCTCGTTTGGATCGACGCCCACAGCCACCTGCAGGATCCGCGCCTCGCGCCGCATCTGCCGGGCGTTCTCGCCCGCGCCCGCGCCGCCGGCGTCCGCCGGCTCCATGTCGACGGCACCTGCGAGGCCGACTGGCCCGCCGTTTGCGCCTTGGCCGACGCCCATCCGGACCTGATTCTCTGCTCGTTCGGCGTTCATCCCTGGTTCATCCGGGACCGCAGCGCCCGTTGGCTGCTGAATCTGCGCGACATCCTCGCCTCCCGCCCGGCCGGCATCGGCGAAATCGGCCTCGACGCCCGCCTGGACGACGGTCTCGACGCCGATCGCGAAGCCGTTTTCCGCGCCCAGCTCGAGCTCTCGTACGAACTCGCCCTGCCCGCCAGCCTGCATTGCCGCGACGCCTGGGGCCCGATGCTCGAAATTCTCCTGGCCCTGCCGCCGCATCCCGTCGGGTTGCTCATCCACGCCTACTCCGGCCCCGCCAACGCCCTCGCGGCCCTCGCGGAAAAAAACGTGCACGTGTCTTTCGGCGGCACCTTGACGCGCCCCAAGAATGCCCGCGCCCGCGAAAACGCCGCGCGCGCGACCGCCGGCCGGTTCCTGCTCGAATCCGACGCCCCCGACCTGCCGCCGACCCTGCCCGAGGACGCGGAAAAGCACTTGATCGGTGACGACGGCAAGCTGCTCTCCGAACCCGCCTACGTCCCCGCCGTCGGCCAAATCCTCGCGGATCTGCGCGGCACGACGCCCGGCGACATCGCCGCGCAAACCACCGCCGCCGCGAATCGCCTCTTCGCGAAGCTCTTGGCCTGATCGCTCCATGCCCCTCCAGTCGCCGCCCGCGTCCGATCCGTTACCGCTCTCCCGCAAAATCCATTGCGCCCCGGTTTTTACGTAGCGTGGAAACATTTTTTCCACGGTGTGGAAAAATCGGGCAACATTTTTACGTAGCGTGGAAAAATCCCGCAAAGTTTTTACGTGCTACGTAAAACTCGCCGAAAGTTTTTACGTTCCACGTAAAACTACCGCAGCGTGGACCAGGTCGCGCCGTCGCGCGCCTTGTAGCGGGCGATCACGCCGTTGTCGCCCGTTTTCCGGTACCAGGTGAAGCCCGCCGTCGGCGCCTTGTTGCTCAGCGCCTTCGCCTTCTGCGGGCGAGGGCCCAGGCTCCAGACCGCCCAGGCCAGCGGGCTGTTCGGCGAGTCGTCCGCCTTGCCGCTCGCTTCTTGGCACGAAGGAAAATCGGCGGGCACCCAGACGGGATAGCGGTCGGGCTGCATCGACCCGTTCATCCAATACCGCTCCGGCGCGGCGTATTTGTACGTGCTGCCGGGATGGAACGGGTCCTCGAGCAAGGTCGAGGTTTTCGTCTGCGGGTTGTGCGGCAGGTAGTTGCCGTCGGCCAGTTCCTGCGGCAATTGCAGCACTTCCTGCTGGTCGATGGCCATGCACGACACCACCACGGGCGGGTAGCTGCCGTGGTCGGCGCGGTACGCTTCCAGCGCCACCTCGACCGTCTGCAAGTCGGACACGACGCGCGCGACGCGCGCGCGCTCGACCGCGCCCAGCAGCGGCACCGCCGCCAGGGCGGCCAACAGGGCCAGCACCGCCACCGCAACCACCAGCTCGATCAATGAAAAGGCGTTCTTCAATCGACCTTTCTCAGGCGATAGGCGCGATTGGGCGCATCGCCGTCGTCTTCGATCACGATTACCTTGAGCGGCATGGCGTTCACTTCGCTCCAGGTCTGCAGGCCGTCGTCCGACGCCTCCAGCACGTAGCCTTCGTAGTCCGACGAGAAGCTGACGGCCATCCGGCCGGCGACGTGGGTCCCGACGTCCAGCGTCGGTCCGATTTCCTGCACGAACAGCTCGTAGCCGTTCGTATAGCCGTTTTCCTGGTTCAGGATGCCCACGGCCGAAAACCAGGCCGAGGTGGCCGGCGGCTCGCCCAGATCCGTCAACGGCATCCGCAGCGGCAAGCTGCGGCCGGCGCCGTCGGTCGCCGTGCAGATTCGCTCGGCCCAATTGGTTTTGCCCCAGCCGTTCGTGGTCGCCAGCCGGATGCCGTCGAGGCGCACGCGCAGGCCCTGCCAATGCTCGCCGCCCGTCGCGCGCGTCGCGTCGAAGATCGCGCTGTCGTCCGCGTTCTTCAAATCCGCCAGCGTCACAGCTTCCGCCTGGGGCAGGCCCGCGTTCGCTTTCACCAGGACGACGTCGAAATCGTAGGAAGTCGCGATCCGGTGGTTTTCGTTGATGTTGCGCTTGCCGCCGTAGAACAGCGCCTTGCGGGCCGTCACTTCGATCAGGTCGCCCTTGCGGAACTTGCGGCCGTTGGCGTCGTATTGCACTCGCCGCATTTCGTTCGTCCAGTCCGCGCCGTAGTCGTTGCCGACCGGGATCCACCCACCCATCGCCTCGTAGTTCTGGGCCATCCAGAGCGCGGTGCCGCCGCGATCGCCGGCATCGACGGCCTGGAAAAACACTTGGTACATCCCGCCCGTATATCCCATCGCCGTGGCCGTCGGATCGTAGGTCGGATCCAGCATCTCCTCCGGATCGTTCACGATCACGCCGCGGATCGCGAAGGGGAAGCTCGTCGGGCTTTCCACCCAGGCGGTATAGCCCGTCGAATTCACGGACTGCAATTCCGCGTGCGTCATGACCGCCGTCTGCGCAGACGCCGCCGCGCCGCAGATCATCGCTCCCAGCGCCGCCATCCAGATCGTTTTCACTTCAATGTCCTCGTTCGGTCGTGGTGATCGTCAATTTGCTGTGCTTGACCCCGCGCACGGCGGCCAGCCGGTCCGCCAAGGTCCGCACCTTGTCCGCCGGGCCGCGCACCGCCAGCACCTCCAGGCAGTCGTGGTGGCTCAGATGCACGTGCATGACCGAGACGATCAAGTTCTCCGCGTCGTGCTGGAGATCCGTCAGTTTCGCCTGCAGGTTGCGCGCGTGGTGGTCGTAGACCAGCGTGATGGCGCCCGCGATCTCCTGTTTGCCCCGCCGCGACCGGTGCTCGACCACGTCCGCCCGCACCAGGTCCGTCACCAGCGCCGAGCGGCTCGCCGCCCCCTTCTCCCGGACCAGCTGGTCCAGCTCCTGCGCCAGGCCGTTCGGCAGGGACAGGCTCAACCTTGCAATGCCGGCCGCCGCCGTGTTATTACGATTGTTCATGTTGGTAATAATGCCATGAAAAACGGTTTTCTCAAGTTTATTCTGCTCTTGGCGTGTTTGGTTTCGTGCGCGGCCGCGCCCGATCCCGAGCCCGCGTTCTTCCTCGCGCAAGCCCGCAACGACCCCGAATTGCGCATCGCCGACGTCTACAAGTGGCTGTTCCACGCGACGCGCGGCGGCGAGCACGCCGTCGCCGATGAATTCGCCGTCCGCAAGTGGCTGGAAACCGAATGGGCCACGCTCGGTCCGCCGCAGCCGGGCGAACCGCTCTGGACGCCCCTGGCCGCCGACGGCCGCATTGGCCGCCTGAACCTGCGCCCCTACCGCGCGCGGGGCGGCGATCCCGATGCCCTTCTCGCCGCGTTCGTCCGGGGCGCGGCCGCCTTCGATGCCGATCCGGCCCGGTTCCGCCGCGCCTGGCTCGCCCTCGGCCGCGAGCTGAAAAAACGGCCCGTCGGCCACTTGACCGCGGCCGAATGGCGCCGGTTCGACCGCGAAATGCGGGCCCACGACTATCCCGCCTGCCACCACAGTGCCGCATACGAGCGCGCCCGCACCCCCGCCTATCGCGTCCTGCCCGCCGAACAGGCCCAACCCTTGATCCAAACCCTTGCCCGCAAGGGAAAATCAACCGTTTTCCCCTAAAAATCGTTGCCATTCCGCCGCGGGCGAGTACAGTACGCCCCTAAACGGCCGCCCCCGGGCCGGACCCGAAATTTAAAAAAAGAACCCAGGAGATCCCACATGTTCCAGATCGCATCCATCCACGCCCGCGAAATCCTCGATTCCCGCGGCAACCCCACCCTTGAAGCCGACGTCGTCCTTTCCAGCGGCGTGCTCGGCCGGGCCGCCGTGCCCTCCGGCGCCTCCACCGGCGTCAATGAAGCCCTCGAATTGCGCGACGGCGACGCCAAGCGCTATCTCGGCAAGGGCACGCTCAAGGCCGTCAAGAACGTCAACGGCCCCATCGCCAAGGCCCTGTGCGGCATGGACGCGCGCGACCAGAAGGCGGTCGACGACGCCATGCTCAAGCTCGACGGCACCGAAACCAAGTCCAAGCTCGGCGCCAACGCCATGCTCGGCGTTTCCATGGCCGTGGCCCGCGCCGCCGCCGCCGCCCTCGAAATCCCGCTCTACCGCCACCTCGGCGGCCTCAACGCCCACGTCCTGCCCATCCCGATGATGAACGTCATCAATGGCGGCGCCCACTCCGACGCCCCCATCGACGTCCAGGAATTCATGATCGTGCCGCGCGGCGCCAAGTGCTTCGCCGAAGGCCTGCGCATGGGCACGGAAGTCTTCCACGCCCTCAAGAAGATCCTCAAGGGCAAGAAGCTCTCCACCGCCGTCGGCGACGAAGGCGGCTTCGCCCCCGCGCTCGGCAGCAACGTCGAAGCCCTCGAAGTCCTCGTCGAAGCGATCAAGGCCGCCGGCTACAAGCCCGGCAAGGACGTCTTCATCGCCCTCGACGTGGCCTCCAGCGAGTTCTTCGATTCCAAGACGAAGAAGTACACGCTGCACAAGAGCGACAAGTCCGTGAAGAGCGCCGCCGACATGGTCGCCATGTACGAAGGCTGGTGCAAGAAGTTCCCCATCGTCTCCATCGAAGACGGCTGCGCCGAAGGCGACTGGGACGGCTGGAAGCTCCTGACCGACAAGCTCGGCGGCAAGATCCAGCTCGTCGGCGACGATCTGTTCGTCACCAACGTCAAGTTCCTGCAGAAGGGCATCGACCTGGGCGTCGCGAACTCGATCCTGATCAAGGTCAACCAGATCGGCACCGTTTCCGAGACCCTGGCGGCCATCGCGCTCGCCAAGCGCCACGGCTACACCAACGTGATCAGCCACCGCTCCGGCGAGACCGAAGACAGCTTCATCGCCGACCTCGCCGTCGCCGTGAACGCCGGCCAGATCAAGACCGGTTCCCTCAGCCGCACCGACCGCATCTGCAAGTACAACCAGCTCCTCCGCATCGAAGAGGAACTGGGCAGCGCCGCCGTCTACGGCTAAGCGTCCCTCGCGGTCGCTTCCCTCCCCTGCCGCCCCGCGGCAGGGGATTTTTTTGCACCCGATGGGTTTTGCCCCGCCGATTCCGGTTGCGCCCGCCCCCGCGCCGGGCCTACATTCCGATTCAAACATCCTTCCATGACCTCCACCCGCCAGATTTGCATCGCCACGTATCTCGACGACATGCTCGCGGAAGTCGCGCGGACGCGGCTCGAAGCGCACGGCATCCCCGCCTTCGTGTCGCGCGACGACTGCGGCGGCATGCAGCCGTTCATGGCGAATATGGGCGGATTTCGCCTGCTGATCGATGCCCTCTACGAAGCCGAAGCCCGCGAAATCCTCGCCGGCACGTTCCCCGAGATGGATTGAACCAGAACGCCGCCCGCCATGCCGTCTTTGACCGGTCGAACAATCCGCAACGCCCTTCCGATCTCCATCGTTTTCCAGATGGTTCTGCTTCTATTCGCCTTTCTGGTGACGGATTGCGGAAATCTGCTGCAAATCTGGGCGGTCACAATGGCCGCATACTGGTCGGGAACCTTGTTGATCATGTTCCGGCGCCCTAAAACGCCGACCCGATTGGACCTGTTTTTAATCCAATGGTCTTTCCCCTTCCTCCTGATTCTGATCGCCGTTCCGCTTGTGACGTGGATCTGGAAGCTCCGCGGCCTGTTGTGACCACGCTGGCTTCCGATCGGCTTAGAGCATAATCTAAAATACCGTAGCCCTTGATCATTCCCCCGACGGGGTCGTCGGGGGCTCCAAGGATATGGATGATCGGGCTGTTTGGAGCCGGCACGACCTCGTGCCGGTCTTGCTCAGTGGATACAGAATTAAAGAAATCGTTCTAGCCTCGAGCCGCGATTCCCCGCGCGGGAACCATGACTACGCTTTGGGGAACCGGCAGGTGACGCGGACGCCGCCGGTGGGGCCCGGCGCGACGGACAGTTCGCCGCCGAAGACTTCGGCGCGGTGGCGCATGATGCGCAGGCCGCTGCCGCCTTCGCGGTCGGGTTTCCGGTCGGCTTCGAATCCCCGCCCGTCGTCCTCGATGGCCAGTTCCCCGCCCCGCTCGTCGTAATCCAGCGAGATGACGATGCGCGTGCCGTCGCCGTGCTTGGCGGCGTTGTTCACGGCTTCCTGGGCGATCAGGTAGAGATGCTCGGCCGTGCCCACGTCCCGGGGACGGCCTTCGCGTTCGGCGTAGAATTCGACGTCTTTCCGGTAGAGGGCGCTGGATTCCTCGGCCAGGCGCCGCAGGGCGTCCGGCAGGCCGTCTTCCGTCAGCGCGACGGGGGCGAGGCCGCGCGCGATGCGCCGCACCTGGCTCACGGCGTCTTTCAGGGTGGAGGCGATCTGGGCGGCATCGGTATCCGCGGCGCCCGTGCGCTGGCGGTAGGCGCCGAACAGGTACATCGCGCCCGTCAGCTTCTGGCCGAGCGAATCGTGCAGATCGCGGCCGATGCGGGCCTTTTCGTGCCCGCCGATCCGCAGGACTTCGTCTTCCAGCTTGCGCCGTTCCTCCATCACCGCTTCCAGCTTGCGGTTGGCTTCGGCCAGTTCCGCGGTGCGCCGCCCCACCAGCGCCTCGATGCGCCGCGAGCGCCCGGCCAGCAACAGCAGCACCCCCGCCAAGGCCAGCGAGAGCGCGTCGCCGATCGCCAGGATCGCTTCCGGCGCGCGCGACCGCACGGCGGCCCAATAGGTCGGATCGGCTTCGGCCACGAATCGCCATTCCTGATTGGCCAAACTGAAGTCGCGCGCGAAGCGGAACCCGCGGCCGGATTCCGTCTCGCCTTCCGTCGGTTCCAGGCGCGCCACGATGCCGCGCGCGGCATCGCCCATCGCCGACGCCAGCAGGCGTTCCGGCTGGAACAGCCCCACGGCGAATCCGACCAGTTCGCCGGCGAACACGGCCGGCCCGTAGGTGATCGGCGCGAACATGTAGCGTCCATCGCCGCCGGGCGCCGCGCCGACCGGCGCGCCGCCGAGCGCGAACACGCCCAGGGTCCGCATCGCCGAAATCGCCGCCAAATCCTCGGCGCGGGCGAGGAAATCGTATCCCGGCGGAATGCCCAGGCCGCCCGGCGGGGTCTGGTAGGTCAGCACGAAGTATTCCGCCTGCTCCGGCATGGCCTCGAATCCGCCCCGGCCATCGGACTTCACGATGGCATGCCCGGCCCCGCCCGGTTGTTCGTAGGACGCGCGCACGTCGTTCGGAATCTGCTGGGCGAAACCGTAGGCGCCCAGGATCCGCCGCTGGTAGATCATGCCCTTGCGCACGATTTCGTCGAACGCCGCCGGCGACACTTGGTCCGACAGGCTGTGGAGCTGCCGGATGGAATCGAGCACTTCCATGAACAGCTGGATTTCCCGCAGCGTGCGCGCAAACAGCTTGTCCGACGCCTGCTGGAATTCGCGCTCGATGCGGGCGCTTTCCTGGCGGCTCTGCGACCGCGCGAGCCAGGCCGTCGTGCCCAGTCCGGTGGCCAGCACCAACGCGGCCAGCGCGACCTGCGCGCCCGCCATGCGGAGGGCCTTCGTCTTGGCCGGCGCGCGCTTTTCTGTTCGACCCGCTTGCATCGGAACCGGAGCCTACACCCGCCCCCGTCCCTGCGCGACACGAAAATGGACGCGCAAAACAACGTTGCCCGGGACCGCCTTCCGTGACACAGTTTCGTCCACGAGACCCCATGAATGCCCAACCGCCCATTCCCGTCCGCGCCGGCTTCACGCTCATCGAGGTGCTCGCCGCGCTCGGCCTGTGCGTCCTGCTCGCCACGACGGTCGCGGCCGCCGTCGCCTTCGCCGCGCGCGCAGAACGGATGGCCGAACGCAACGGGGAGGCCGCGCTGCTGCTGCCCGCCCTCTACGCCGCCCAGCGGCTCCGCCCCGACGATCTCCCCGCCGCCCCCCGCGGCTGGCGAGTCGATTCCAGCACCGACATCCTGAAGATTTCGGACGACCTTTTGCAGGAATGGCACCTGTTCGCCCTCGCCGCCGACCGCGACGAAATCCGGCCGTTCTCCTTCCGCATCCTGGACGACGTGCCATGAGCGAACCCGCCCCCAAGACCCTCGTCGTGCTCGCCGCGGCCCTCGGCTGGAACCTGATCGAAAAGCACCAGCCGGCGACGAAGATCCGTTTCCGGCCGGTCGCGCCCGGCCCGCTGTCCCTGACCTGCCCCGCACAGGCGACGCTGCGCACCGCGCTGCCGCCGTCCCGGCACGGGATCGTCGCGTCCGGCTGGTTCCACCGCGATTTGGCGCGGCCCTGGTTCTGGGAGCAATCCGCCGCGCTTGTCCACGGCCGCCGCGTCTGGGAAGACGCGCGCGCCGCCGGCCAGACCGTCGGCATGGCTTTCTGGCAACAAAGCCTGGGCGAGCGCCTGGATTGGGTCCTGTCGCCCAAGCCCATCCACCGGCACCACGGCGGCATCGTGATGGATTGCTACAGCCGCCCCGAGCCGCTCTATGCCGAACTGTGCGCCGACCTCGGCCGCAAATTCGACCTGTTCCATTACTGGGGGCCCCTCGCGCGCGCGAAGGTCGGCCGCTGGATTTCCGCGGCGACGCTGCGGATCCTGGCCCGCCCCGACGCCCCCGACCACCTCTTCGTCTATCTCCCCTCCCTCGACTACGACCTCCAGCGCCACGGTCCCGATTCGCCGCAGGCCGCCGCCGCCCTCGCCGAAACCCTCGCCCAGATCGAGCCGCTGATCGCGGCCGCCGAAGCCCAGGGCCGCGCCTGGCTCCTGGCCGGCGACTACGCCATCGAGCCCGTCGCGCCCGGCGACGGCGCCGTGTTCCCCAACCGCATTCTGCGTGACGCCGGCTGGTTCCACACCCGCGAAACCGCGCGCATGCTCTACCCCGATTTCTTCACGTCCCGCGCATTCGCGATCGTGGACCACCAGATCGCGCACGTCCACGTGCCCGATCCGGCCGACCGGCCGCGCGTCCGCGAGCGGCTCGCGCAGGAAGCCGGCATCGCCGAAATCCTCGACGCCGCGGAGCAGGCCGAGCGCGACGTCTATTTTCCGGAACGCTCCGGGGATCTGCTGCTCGTCGCCGCGCCCGGCCGCTGGTTCGCCTATCCGTGGTGGACGGAACCGCGCCAAGCCCCCGACTACGCGAACCAGATGGACATCCACAACAAGCCGGGGTTCGATCCGTGCGAATTGTTCTTCGGCTTCCCCCCGCCGCATACGTCCCAGAAGACCGAAAAGATCCGCGGCACGCACGGCCGCTCCGGCCCGGGCCACGAAATCGCGGCGGCGGGTCTGTTCCCGGAAGCGAAGACCTTCCTCGACCTCGCCGCCGGCCTCCGGAACCGCCTTTCGCCGATGCGGTAACTCGCGGAAAGGGCGGCCGGAAGCACTTTCTTTTCCGGCCAAGGAACGGGCCCCGGGAATCCCGGGGCCCGAGCCGTTCGCATCCTCGGCCGGCCGGGCGTCGAGACGCCGTTCCGCCGAAACGGCGCTACTCCTTTAAATGGCCTCGAAAACGAGCGGGCTGATCTTGAACGAGAACTTGCCGCTTTTCGGACCGTTGGCGCCGGCGGCGTTCCGGGCCCACACGCGCCATTCGTATTCGCCATAGCCCAGTTCCTGGACCACCGTCGTGCCGGTCAAGACCGTTTCGGCGCCGTTCACTTCGAGGACGTAGGCCACCGCGCCCGGCACCGCCGTCCACTCGAACGTCGTGTCGTACCCCGTCCCCAAGAGCAGGAGCACGTTGGCTTCCCAGCCATTCACCGGAGAAACGAGCTGCGGCGCAACCAGCGCCGGGGGCGTCTCCACCACGTTGGTGACCACCACCGTGGTGCCGTTCACCACGTTGGTCACCACCACGACCGTGGTGCCGCCGTCCGAATCGTCGTCGTCGCCGCCCCCGCAACCGATCGCCGCAAAAGCGACGCCAACCGCCACCAGGCCGACCACCATTCCCTGCCACCATCTACGCGCATTCATGGGTTACCTCCTGTTTACTGTTCCGGACCACCTTCGAGGGTAATGCGCGACCGACAACCTGACAAGCAACACTTTCCGCTATTTTCGGCCCGTCCGGCGCGGGCGGGGGACAAACGAAAACGCGCGGGCCGGAGCCCGCGCGTCGCGCAGCGATCTGGAAACCGCCGGTTACTTCTTCGCCTTCTTGGCGATGGTCGCCTTGCTCTTGGCGATCTTGGCGATGGAGGCGAAGCCTTCCGGATCGTGGATCGCGATTTCGGACAGCATCTTGCGGTTCAATTCGATGCCGGCCTTGCTCAGGCCCTCGATGAACCGGCTGTAGCTGACGTCGTTGAGCTTGCAGGCGGCGGACAGGCGCACGATCCAGGTGCCGCGGTAATCGCGCTTTTTCATCTTGCGATGCGTATAGCTGAGTTCCATCGCGCGATCGACGGCCTCGGTGGCGATGCGAAACAGCTTGCTGCGGCTTCCGTAGAAGCCCTTGGCTTGGTCGAGACGGCGTTTGCGGCGCTTGCGGCTCGCCACGGCATTGGTGGTTCTGGGCATGGGTTTTCTCCTCTATCCTGACGTTAAACGCCCAACTCGAGCGAAAGGGACTTGGCGAACTTGCCGCCGGCCTGCACGTTCTGGCGCAGGCGCCGCTTCTGCTTGCGGGTCTTGCTGGCGGCCAGATGGCGCCGCCCCGGCTTCTTGTGCAACACCTTGCCGGTCGCCGTTTTCTTGAAGCGCTTGGCCACCGCCTTGCGCGTTTTTTTCTTCACTTTCGTTGCCATGGTTCCGTTGTCCTCGCGTCCGGGTCCGGACGAAACGCCCGGTCCCTCTTTCCGATCTTTTCAAAACAGACGGCGACTTGTACGGGATTTGCCCCCGCCCGTCCAGCCAAATCCGCCGTCCTCCGGCGCTTTTCAGGCGGGGGGCGGCGCCTTGACCGCCTTCCGCGCCTTCAGATTGGGCATGAGCACCATCAGGATGTTCTTCCCCATCAGCTTGGGCGCCTGCTCCACGGTGCCGAGCTCGCGGACGTCCGCCAACACGCGGTTCATCAGTTCGAACCCCAGCTCCTTGTGGGCGTTTTCGCGGCCGCGGAAGAACAGCGAGACCTTGACGCGGTGGCCTTCCTCGAGAAATTCCTTCATGTGGCGCAATTTGACGTCGTAGTCGTGGTCGCCCACGGAGGGATGCAGCTGGATTTCCTTCACGCGCGCCGCGGAGGCGTTCCGGCGGTTCTGCTTTTCTTTTTTGCTCTTGTCGTACAGAAACCGGCCGTAATCCATGATCCGGCAGACCGGGGGCCGCGCCGTCGGGGAAATTTCCACCAGATCCAGCCCGGCCGCGCGGGCCTGGCTCTGCGCCTCGTAGGTGGCCACGACGCCAATCTGTTCGCCGCCCGGGCCGATCAGAAAGACCTCGGGCACTCGGATTCGCTGGTTGGTTCGCGTGGGAAATCCGCCGCGCGGATCTCGGGGGTTGGTTTGGTGCAGGGCCATTCTTTCCTTGTGGTTCGGAAGCTCGAAGCCGCTCCGTTTGGCTTTTCTATTTCAGCTCCACGCGCCGTTCGGCGTCCATCTTCGCGATGAACGCGTCCAGCGGCATGGCGCCCAGGTCCCCGGCCACCCGGCCGCGGACCGAAACCGTCCCGTTTTCGATCTCCCGCCCGCCCAGCACGAGCATGTAGGGGATCTTCTGCAACTGCGCGTCGCGGATCTTGGCGCCCATCTTCTCGGCGCGCTCGTCCACGACCACCCGGAAATCTTGCGCCTTCAGCTTGGCGGCCACTTCCTTCGCGGCGGCGGTCTGCTTGTCCGTCACCGGGATCAACATCGCCTGCACCGGCGCCAGCCACAGGGGAAACGCGCCGGCGTAGTGCTCGATCAGGATGCCGAAGAAGCGTTCGAGGCTGCCAAGCAGCGCGCGGTGCACCATGTAGGGCCGGTGTTCCTGGCCGTCCGGGCCCGCGTAGACCAGATCGAAGCGGTCGGGCAGGTTGAAATCGAACTGGACGGTGCTCATCTGCCATTCGCGGCCGATGGCGTCGCGGGTCTTGAGGTCGATCTTGGGGCCGTAGAACGCGCCGCCGCCCTCGTCCAGCTCGTAGGCGATGCCTTCGGCCTTCAGCGCGGCTTCCAGCGACCGCTGCGCGATCTCCCAGCGGGCGGGATCGCCCACGGCCTTTTCCGGCCGGGTCGCGAGATAGGCGGTGATGTCCTCGAATCCGAAGGCCTTCCACATGGCGATGGCGAAGCGGACGCATTCGCGCACTTCGCTCTCGACCTGCTCTTCGGTGCAGTAGATGTGCGCGTCGTCCTGGGTGAAGCCGCGCACGCGCATCAGGCCGTGCAGCACGCCGGCGCGTTCGTAGCGGTAGACCGTGCCCAGTTCCGCCCAGCGCAGCGGCAGCTCGCGGTACGAGCGCTTGTGGCTCTTGTAGATCTGGATGTGGAACGGGCAGTTCATCGGCTTGATGTAGTAGCGCTGCTCGTCGATCTCCATCGGCGCGTACATGTTCTCGCTGTAGAAACCCAGATGGCCCGAGGTTTCCCACAGGCCGGCCCGCCCGATGTGCGGGGTGTAGAGCATCTCGTAGCCGGCGCGATAGTGCTCGCGGCGCCAGAATTCCTCGATCGTCGCGCGGATCCGCGCGCCCTTCGGGTGCCAATGCACCAGGCCGGGACCCACGCTTTCCTGGATGCTGAACAGGTCCAGGTCGCGCCCCAGCGTGCGGTGGTCGCGCAGCTTGGCTTCCTCCAGCATCTTCAGGTGCGCGTCCAGGTCGGCCTGCGACAGGAACGCGGTGCCGTAGAGGCGCTGCATCATCTGGTTCTTCTCGTCGCCGCGGAAATACGCGCCGGCCACGGAAGTCAGCTTGAACGCCTTGATCGCGCCGGTGGTCGCGACGTGCGGTCCGCGGCACAGGTCGGTGAAATCGCCGCTGTGGTACAGGCTGATCGTCTCGCCTTCGGGAATGTCCGCCAGGCGCTCCAGCTTGTACTTCTGGCCGCGCGCCTTCATCATTTCCCAGACTTCGGCGCGGGTCTTTTCCTCGCGCACGAACGGGGCGTCTTCGGCGACGATCTTGGCCATTTCGGCCTCGATCGCGGGAAAATCCTCCACCGTCAGGCGGTGTTCCAGGTCGAAATCGTAGTAAAAACCGTCGGCGGTGTCCGGACCGATGTCGAACAAGGCATCGGGCCACAAGCGGCGCACCGCGGCTGCCATCACGTGCGCCGCGCTGTGGCGCATCGTCTCCAAACCGTTGTGATCAGACTTCATGAAACTGGGTAGAATCCTTCCTAAAAGGCCCAAAACCTACCCCCGCGCCCCCGCAAAGTCAATGCTGGCAAGTCCCTTGCTTCCCGCTGGCGAAGGTCGCCGGTTCCCCGCCCCCCGCCGGCAGAAAAGGGGATTGTTTTATAAAACGATACCCGTCGTGCGGAAGCCCGCCCATCCGGTCGCCACGGCAGCGGCTCCATGCGCGGACGCAAAATTTTCCATGGCGGGCTTGACAATCCGGCGGAACGGTGTTTCTATATGCAGAAACATCGCCCGAAAAAGATCCCGTGAACCCAGGAAAACACATGCTGCTCGAGACCTTCCCGCCCCGCGAGGAATTCCGTTCCCTGCTGGCCGATTCCACCGTCGTCCCCGTCGGCGCCCGCATCCTGGCCGACACCGAGACGCCCGTTTCCGTGCTGGCCCGTTTCGCCCCCCGCCACCCCCACCTGTTCCTCCTGGAAAGCGCCGAGGGCGGGGAACGCTGGGGCCGCTATTCCTTCATGGGCGTCACCGCCCGCGCCACCGTGACGGTGTTCCGCAACGACGTCGTCGTCCGCCAAGGCATCGAGGAGAAGCGCATCCCCCACCAAGGCGCCCCCCTCGCCGTCCTGCGCGACCTGATGAAACCCTACAAGCTGGCGCATCTGCCCGGCCTGCCCCGCTTCTGCGGCGGCCTCGTCGGCTACTTCGCCTACGAAATGATCCATTTCTTCGAACCGCGCGTGCCGAACAAGCTGCCGCCCGAGCGCCCCATGGCCGAGTTCGTCATCCCCGACACGCTGCTCATCTTCGACAACGTCAACCACACGCTCACCGCGCTGGCTTTGGCTTTCAAAGAAGACGGCGAGGCCGACGCCCTCTTCGACGCCGCCACCGCCCGCGTCCAGGAACTCCTCGCCACCTTGGCCCAGCCGGTCCCCGCAGGCTCCCCCACCGGCAAGACCCCCATCCGTCTGCCGCAGGCCGTTCATCCGCCGGAGTACTTCAAGGGCATGGTCGACAAGGTCAAAAACCACATCTACGAGGGCGACGTCATCCAGTGCGTGCTGTCGCAGTCCTTCGTCGGCCCCGCGCCGGACGATCTCGTCAGCCTCTACCGCGCCCAGCGGCACGTGAACCCTTCGCCGTATCTGGTCTTTCTCAAGGCGCAGGACAGCACCCTCATCGTTTCCTCCCCGGAAACGATGATCCGCCTCGATTCGCGCATCGCCACGCTCCGCCCCATCGCCGGCACCCGCCCCCGCGGCGCCACCGAGCAGGAGGACCGCAAACTCGCCGACAGCCTGCTCCAGGACGAAAAAGAGCGCGCCGAACACCTCATGCTGGTCGATCTCGGCCGCAACGAGCTCGGGCGCGTCGCCCGGCCCGGCACCGTCCAGGTCACCGACCTCATGATCGTCGAGCGCTACTCGCACGTCATGCACCTCGTTTCCAACATCACCGCCGACATCGAACCGGGGCACGACGCCTTCGACCTCTTTGCGGCCTCGTTTCCGGCCGGCACGCTTTCCGGCGCGCCCAAGATCCGCGCCATGGAGATCATCGCCGACCTCGAAAACGAACCGCGCGGACCCTACGGCGGCGCCGCGGGCTATTTCTCCTTCGACGGCAACATGGACTTCTGCATCTGCATCCGGATGGCCGTCGCCGAACACGGCCGCCTCACGATCCGCGCCGGCGCCGGCATCGTCGCCGATTCGGATCCGGACTACGAGCACCGCGAAACCCAAAACAAGGCCGCCGCCATGTCCCGCGCCCTCGAACTGCTCCAGACCGCCCAGAAAGCCGAACGGAAACCCTGATCTCTGATCACGATGGCCTCAACCCTGAACTCTGACCTCTGACCTCTGGAAACTCTTATGATCCTGATGATCGACAACTACGATTCCTTCACCTACAACCTCGTGCAGTACCTGCGCGAAATGGCCGCCGACGTGCAGGTGTTCCGCAACGACGCGATCGGCGTCGCCGACATCGAGAAGCTCGCGCCGTCCGCCATCGTGATTTCCCCCGGCCCCGGCCGGCCCGAGGACGCCGGCGTGTCGTGCGACGCGATCCGCGCCTTCGCGGGCAAGATTCCGCTGCTCGGCGTCTGCCTCGGCCACCAGGCCATGGGCCTCGTCTTCGGCGGCCAGGTCGTTCACGCCAAGAAACTCATGCACGGCAAAGTGTCCGAAGTCGCCTGCGACGGCCAGGGCATCTTCAAGGGCCTCGACAGCCGGCCCTTCAAGGCCATGCGCTACCATTCCCTCGCCCTCGCGCCGGAATCCATCCCCGACTGCCTCGCCGTTTCCGCCACCGCCGTCGACGACGGCGAAATCATGGGCATCCGCCACAAGCAACTCGCCGTCGAAGGCATCCAGTTCCACCCCGAATCCATCATGACCCCCGTCGGCAAGCGGATTTTGCGGAATTTCCTGAAAAATTCCGAGAGCGCAGAGGTCAGAGGTCCGAAATCGGAATGAAATGGAGACCCGACGCCCTCGTCGGGCGCCTTCACTTGAACATTGGATATTGATGATTGGATATTGGATATTCGGATCGATTGTTTGAAAGGACCGCCATGAACGTTTCCGCCCTCCTCAAGAAACTCATCGCCCGCAAGGACCTCACCGAAGACGAAGCCTTCGAGGCCATCCACGGCATGCTTTCCGGCGAATTCACCGAAGGCCAGATCGGCGCCTTCCTCGGCACGATGTCCGCCAAGGGCGAAACCATCGACGAAATCGCCGGCGCCGCCCGCGCCATGCGCGCCGCCGCCACCCGCCTGCAGTCGCTCGCGCCCGACACCCTCGACACCGTCGGCACCGGCGGCGACGGCGGCATGACCTTCAACGTGTCCACCACCGTCGCGTTCGTCGCCGCCGGCGCGGGCGCCGTCGTGGCCAAGCACGGCAACCGCGCCAGCTCCGGCAAGAGCGGCAGCGCGGACTGCCTCGAATGCCTCGGCTTCAACCTCGCCGCCGCGCCGGAACTCATGGAACAGGCGCTCAACGAAATCGGCATCGCGTTCATGTTCGCCCCGTCGTTCCACAAGGCCATGCGCTTCGCCGGGCCCGTCCGCAAGCAGATGGGCGTGCGCACGCTTTTCAACCTGCTCGGGCCCCTGACCAATCCCGCCGGCGCCCCCTGCCAGCTCCTCGGCGTCTTCGCCCCCGAACTCACCGAAACCTTCGCCGAAGTGCTCAAAAAGCTCGGTTCCCGCCGCGTGCTGGTCGTCCACGGCCACGACGGCATGGATGAAATCACCCTCACCACCACCACGCGCTGCTCGGAACTCCAGGACGGCCGCATCAAGACCTACGACATCGATCCCGCCGTCTATTTCGAGGACTATTGCACCAACGAAGACCTCGCAGGCGGCGCGCCCGCCGACAACGCGGCCATCACCCGCGGCATCCTCGAAGGCAAAATCGCCGGCCCCAAGCGCGACATCGTACTGATCAATTCCGCCGCTTCCCTGCTTTCCGCCAACCGCTGCGCCGACCTCGCCGAAGGCATCCGCCAGTCCACCCAGGCCATCGACTCCGGCGCCGCGCTCGACAAACTGGAGAAATTGGTCGCCTTTTCCCGCACCTAAACGCTTTCATCCTGTTCATCCTGCTAAATCCTGTTAATCCTGTCTCAAATCCCATGTCTTTCTTGGATCAAATCCTGACCGCCAAGCGCGACGAAATCGCCGCCGCGCGGCATCTCAAGCCGCAGGCCGAGGTGGAACGCCTCGCCGCCAAGCGGGAGGATTTCCGCGGCTTCGCGGAATCGCTCGCCCGGCCCGGGGTCCGCGTGATCGCCGAAATCAAGCGCGCCTCGCCTTCGCGGGGCGACATCCGGCCCGACCTGCATCCCGGCGATCTCGCCCTGGCCTACCAGGACGGCGGGGCCGCCGCGATTTCCGTGCTGACCGAACCCGCTTTTTTCAAGGGATCCGCCAAGGATCTCAAGCGCGCGCGCGACGTCGTCGAACTGCCCGTCCTGCGCAAGGACTTCATCCTCGATCCGTACCAAGTCTACGAAACCGCCGCGATGGGCGCCGACGCCATGCTGCTCATCGTCCGCATCCTGGACGACGACCAGTTGGCGTCGCTGCTCTCCCTCGCCCACGGCGTCGGTCTCGAAACCCTCGTCGAAATCCACGACGAAGCGGATGCCCGGCGCATCGCGGGCCTGGACGCGCCCGTCGTCGGCATCAACAACCGCGACCTCGCCCATTTCCAGACCGACGTGGATCGCGCCGCGCGCCTCGCCGCCCTCCTGCCGCAAGGCGCCGCCGTCGTCGCCGCCAGCGGCGTCCGCGACGACGCCGATGTCCGGCGTTCCCTCGCCGCCGGCATCCGCCGGTTCCTCGTCGGCGAAACCCTTGTCAAAGCCCCCGATCCCGCCGCCCTGCTGCGCCAATGGTCGTCGATTGCAGTTCCCAACCTCCTGAATTCATGATTCTCAATGTTTTTTAATTCTTAATTTTTAATTCTTACTTCTTATGTTCCTCTCCCACGTCAAAATCTGCGGCATCACCCGGCGACAGGACGCGGTACTTTGCGCCGAGGCCGGCGCGGGCGCCCTCGGCGCGGTCTTCTATGCGAAGAGCCCCCGCAACGTCGAACCGGCCGCCGTCCGCAAGCTGTTCGAAGGCCTGGATCCCCGCATCGCCCGCGTCGGCGTTTTTGTCAACGCCTCCGTCGACGTCATGGTCCGGACCGCCCGCATCGCCGCGCTCGACACCGTCCAGATGCACGGCGAAGAAACGAAGGAAAAGATCGCCGCCGTCCTCCGCGAAGGCTTCCACGTCGTGCAGGCCATCAAGCGCACCGGCCCGGAACTGCTGGCCGCCGCCCGCGCCTTGCCCCCGCAGATCGGCCTGCTCGTCGAATGCGGCCGGGGCGCCCTGCCCGGCGGCAACGGCATCGCCTGGAACTGGAGCAAAGCCGCGCCCCTTGCCCAGTTCCGCGCCTTCGCCATCGCCGGCGGACTGAATCCCCAGAACCTGGCCCTGGTCGCGCGCGACAGCCTCGCCGCGGGTTTCGACGCCAGTTCCGGCGTCGAATCCGCCCCGGGCATCAAGGACGAAGCCGCCGTCCGCGCATTCCTCCGCACTGCGAAGGAACTGCCCATGGGCCCCCATCCCTTCTCCTGGAAAGGTACGTCGTCGTGAGCCAGCCCCGCCTTGAAAACGTCAACATCGAGTCCGTCGCCCCGCTCGCCACCCCGCGCGAGATGAAGGCGGCCATTCCGCTCACCGCGGCCGCCATCGCCACCGTCGCCCAGGGCCGCGAAACCATCGAACGCATCCTCGACGGCGAGGATCCGCGCCTGTTCGCCGTCGTCGGGCCCTGCTCCATCCACAATCTCGACGCCGCCGAGGAATACGCCCTCAAGCTCAAAGCCCTCGCCGACGAAATCGCCGACGCGATCTATCTTGTCATGCGGGTCTATTTCGAAAAACCGCGGTCGGCCCTCGGCTGGAAGGGTCTCATCAACGATCCCTACATGAACGACACCTTCCACATCGAGGAAGGCATCCGCATGGCCCGCCATTTCCTGTTCCGCGTGGCCGAAATCGGCCTGCCCGCGGGCACGGAGCTCCTCGACGTCCTCATGCCGCAGTACATCGGCGATCTCGTTTCCTGGAACGTCATCGGCGCGCGCACCGCCGAAGCCCAGACCCACCGCGAGATCGCCAGCGGCATTTCCACGCCCATCGGCTTCAAGAACGGCACCGACGGTTCCCTCGACGCCGCCATCAACGGCGTGCGCTCCGCCATGGGCCCCCACCACTTCCTCGGCGTCACCGAAGACGGCCTGCCCGCCGTCTTCAGCACCACGGGCAATTCCTATCCCCACGTCGTGCTCCGCGGCGGCAAGCAGCCCAACTACGACGCCGCCAGCGTCGCCGCCTGCGAAAAGGCCCTCCGCGACGCCCACCTGCCCCCCAACGTCGTCGTCGATTGCTCCCACGGCAACTCCGGCAAGAAGCCCGAGCGCCAAGGCCTCGTGCTCCAGGACGTCCTCGCGCAGATCGAAGCCGGCAACCGCTCCATCCGCGGCTTCATGCTCGAAAGCAATCTCGAAGGCGGCAACCAGCCCATGCTCGCCGATCCCCGGCAACTCAATCCGCGCTGTTCCGTCACCGACGCCTGCATCGACTGGCCCACCACCGCCGCCCTCCTGCGCGAAGCCCACGCCCGGCTCGGCAAGCTGAGCCGGCAGAAGTCCAAATGAAAACGCAATTTCCAATCAACCCATTGAACATTGGATATTGGATATTGAATATTGGATATTCGGTCCTCCTGCCCACCCCCACCGCTACCCCCCTCCCCCTATGACAAAGCTCATCGGCCAATACCCCGACGCCACCGGCCACTTCGGTCCCTACGGCGGCCGCTTCGTCGGCGAAACCCTCATGTCCGCCCTCCTCGACGTCGAGGCCGCCTGGACGTCCGCCAAGAACGACCCCGCGTTCATGGCCGATTTCCGCGCCATGCTGCGCGACTACGCCGGCCGGCCCACGCCCCTCGACTGCGCCGAACGCCTCTCCGCCCACGTCGGCGGCGCGCGCCTCTGGCTCAAGCGCGAGGATTGCACGCACACCGGCGCGCACAAGATCAACAACGTCGTCGGCCAGGGCCTGCTCGCCCGCCGCATGGGCAAGAAACGCGTCATCGCCGAAACCGGCGCCGGCCAGCACGGCGTGGCCACCGCGACCATCGCCGCCCGCTTCGGCTTCGACTGCAAGGTCTTCATGGGCGCGGAGGACATCCGCCGCCAGGCGCCCAACGTCCGCCGCATGGAACTGCTCGGCGCGCAGGTCGTCCCCGTGACCTCCGGCACCAGCACGCTCAAGGACGCGATGAACGAAGCCCTCCGCTACTGGTCGAGCGCCAGCGACGACACGTTCTACGTCATCGGCACCGTCTCCGGCCCGCATCCCTATCCCGAAATGGTCCGCGACTTCCAGCGCGTCCTCGGCGACGAAGCCCGCGCGCAGTTCCTCGAAAAATGCGGCCAGCTGCCCGACCTGCTCGTCGCCTGCGTCGGCGGCGGCTCGAACGCCATGGGCCTGTTCTATCCCTTCCTCGACGATCCCTGCGAGATGATCGGCGCCGAAGCCGCCGGCGACGGCCTCGACACGCCGCGCCACGCGGCCTCGCTTTGCGGCGGCTCGCCCGGCGAACTCCACGGCGCCCTGACCTATCTCCTCCAGAACGACGAAGGCCAAATCCACGAGGCCTGGTCCATTTCCGCCGGCCTCGACTATCCCGGCGTCGGCCCCGAACACGCCCTGCTCCACGATTTGAAACGCGTCCGCTACGAAGGCGTCACGGACCAGGAAGCCGTCGCCGCCTTCCAGGCGCTTTGCCAGTTCGAAGGCATCATCCCCGCCCTCGAAAGCTCCCACGCCCTCGCCGCCGCCTTGCGCGAAGCGAAAAAGCGCCCCGCGACGCAAAACGTCCTCGTCAACCTCTCCGGCCGCGGCGACAAGGACCTCGACCACGTGACCCGGTACCTGAAAGAAGTCGGAGGTCAGAGGTCGGAGGTCGGGAAAGAATGATCCCCCGATCCACCAATCGCGGCCCGTCTCCCTCCGTCCGGTTTTCCACGCTATGGAAAACTTTTTTCCACGGTGTGGAAAAATTTCAATCCCCTCCCCCCTGAACTCCGACCTCTGAACTCTGACCTCTATAAAACGCCATGAACAGAATCACCGCCGCCTTCCAACGCCTCGCCAAAGAGAACCGCAAAGCCCTCGTCGGCTACTTGACCGCTGGGGACCCGAATCCGGAAACGAGCTTCGAGATTCTTCGCGCCGCCTGCGGCGCCGGCATCGACGTCCTCGAACTCGGCGTACCCTTCTCCGATCCCACCGCCGACGGCCCCGTCATCCAGGAAGCTTCCCAGCGCGCCCTCAAAGCCGGCATGACGCTGACCAAGACCCTCGATTTCGCCGCGCGCCTGCGCCGCGAGTCGGACATCCCCATCATGCTGTTCGGCTACTACAACCCCCTCTTCAAGTACGGCCTCGACCGCCTCGCCAAGGCCGCGTACGCGGCCGGCGTCGACGGGCTGCTCGTCGTCGATCTCCCGCCCGAGGAAGCCGGCCCGCTGCGCGCCGCGCTGAAGGACACCGACATCCAGATCGTCTTCCTCGTCGCCCCCACCACGCGGCCCGACCGCGTGCAGAAGATCGCGCGGGAAACCGGCGGATTCCTGTATCTCGTCACCAAGGCCGGCACTACCGGCGAAGGCGGCTTGGATTACGAAGCCATCCGCAAACACGCCGCGGAGGTCAAGGCCGTCAGCCCCCTGCCCGTCTGCCTCGGCTTCGGCATCCGCAACGGCGCCGACGCCCACCAACTCGCGCCCATGGCCGACGGCATCATCGTCGGTTCCACCCTCTGCAACGTCATCGGCTCCGCCCCCGACGCCCCCGACCTCCCCGCGCGCATGGTCGCCAAGATCCGCGACCTCCGCGACGGCCTCGACGCGAATTGACATCCATTTGCCGCGTTGCTAAGGTGGCGGCGAGGTGAACGCATGAAGTTGTTGCGCGATTTTTCGTGGCGAGCCATCGCCATTTTCCAGCTTGTCGCGCCGGCCGCGTTCGCCGCCGACTTGTCCGAAAACCTCCTGCTCAATCCTTCGTTCGAGTATGAAACCGCCGCCGATTTTCACGGCGGCGTTTATTGGACGTTGAATCATCCCGACGTTCACGGCGACGCCTACGGTTCCGCCCGGCGCGAAAACTGGCGGGCGCAGGACGGCTTCTACGCCATGGCCATCCGCGGCACGTGGGCCAATGCCGGCGACGCCGGCGGCGCCTGGCAGGAAATCCCGGTCTTTCCGGGCACAACCTACCGTTTTTCGGCCTGGATCTGGGCCGATGCCGTCTGGACCGCGGCCACCTGCGAAATCAAAATCGAATTTTGGAACGACGACCGCTCGCAACGACTCGCGACCGTCCGTCGCCCGTTGACGGACGTCGGCGAATCCTGGCGGGAGGAGACCCTCGAAGCCGTCGCCCCCGACGAAGCCGCCTGGGTCCGCGCCGTGGTCCACGTTTCGGGCGCGGGACCCGAAGGCGCTTTGCTGATCGATTCACTGGCCCTTCGCACGGAGGACAAACCATGACGCTGCTGTCGCTGTTGCTTGCGGCCCTGTTGGCCGGCGCCACGTTCGGCGTCCGCAATTCCATTTCGACGTCGGCACCCGCGCCAACCGAGAAAACCGAACGCGAATCGACGAAATGGGAATTGCCCGACTGCATCGACACCGCCACCCAGCAGGACCTCTCGCTCCAAACCGCCGCTTCGTTGTCGCGACAATTCAAGGAAGCCTGCCAAGCGCACGGCGTTTCCAATTCCGACGTCGAATCCAATCTTTTCGCGTTTTTCGACGATTGCGCGGCCTTTTTCGCGCAACAGCCCGACCGGAAAAACAGCGTTGATTTGCTGCAACAAGCCGAAACCCTGCGCGCCGCCCCTTGCGACGAACCCGGCCTGATTTACTGCCAAGGTCGTTTGTTGCAGGCCTCCGGCCAGCCCGCGCAGGCGCTGGACCATTTTTTCCAAGCCGCCGCGCTTTTCGACCGGTTCGGATATCCCGCCGTCCTGAAAGCCCGCAACGCCGTCAGCATCGTCTTCTCGCTCGGACGACTCGACGATGATCCACCCGCCGAACAAAGCAACGCCTGGAAATCCCGCGCCCGGGAATATGTCGCCCAAGCCATCGCCCAAGGCCCGTTAGAGCCCGAAGACTTCCGCCCGTTCTACGAACTCATCAAGGACAACGGCGAAAGGATCTTCGACAAACGCGACAACGACGGCCATCGCCTGCTCGTCGCGCGCATCGCGGAACTCGGCGGCAGCGAGACCTGGCTCGGCCAGTTGCTCGCCGGCCGCGACCACTACGACCAAGCCTGGGATTTCCGCGGCAGCGGCCTTGCCAGCACCGTTACGTCCGAAGGCTGGCAAGGATTTCGCGACCATCTGGCCCAGGCCGTTCCTCACCTGCAAGCCGCCCGCGAACGGCAACCCGGCTTTCCCGAACCCACCCAACTCCTGCTGGCGATCGCCGGTCTCGGGCACTACCCCGGCCCCGAGTCCCGCTTCGAGCTGTTCCGGCAAATCGTGTGCGCCCAAATCGATTATTGGCCCGCTTATCGCTCTCTGATCTGGTATTCCCGACCCCGCTGGGGCGGTTCCGCGCGAAAAACCCTCGATATCGTCCGCATGGCCTCCGAAAGCCAGCGTTTCGACACCGCGGTTCCCGAATTCGCCATCCGGTTGTACAAGATCGCCTCGGACGACCAGGCGATGTATCCCGGTGCCTATGCCGTTCTCGGCTGCACGAACACCTTGTGGCGGGATGCCGACGGCTGGGACACGTTCCGCCGCGTTTACGAAGGCTATCTCCGTTATCCGCACCCCATCCCGTTCGAACGCGCGCTGCTGGCGCGCAACTACCTCGATTACGCCCACCAATTCGACCGTCCCGACGAATTCCTCCGCATCGCCGCGGAACGAACGGCGGACGGTTCGATCGATCCGAATGACTTCGCCCGCTTCTGCGGCTATTCCATCGATCTGGCCGCCGCAAAGGCCCGGCTCCAGACCGAACGCCCCAAGGCTTGGGCACGTCTCCGCCAAGCTTGCGAGACGGGCGACGTCTCGCAGGCCACAACCGCCCTGAACGAACTCGCCGCCGCCGCGCCGGAAGCCGACGCCTATCTGGAACATCTCCGGCGCACCCTCCGGATCCGCACGCAACTCGAGCCCGAACGCGATTGGCAGGATTGCGCCGCCATTCCCGGCTTAGGCCTCTGGATCCAACGCAAGGGCTCCTGGCGTCCCGCTTTGGACGGCGCGTTCCTCGGCGCCACCGATTGCGACCGCAACATGCTCCTCGTCCATAGCTCCGTCCCCGGCGGATGCGAAATCGCCGCCGACGTCGAAATTCTCGAAGTTCCCGAGGGCGAAGCGCCCAATGTCGGCCTGATCGTCGCCCGCAGCCCCTCCACGTTCGCCGCGCTCACCCTTTATCCCGAGCAAAACGAAATCCGCCTTTCGCGGGGCAAAGACAAATACAGCCGCACCGCGCCGCTGCCGCCCGCTTCCGGTTCCGGACCGCGGCGCCTGCGCCTGCGCTTCGCGAACGGCCTCTTCGACGCATGGATCGACGGTACCCCTTGTTTCACCGCCCAGTCATTGCCCAAAATGGACGCGGGCATATCCGTTCGCCCGGGACTCGGGGCCTTCTACAAGAGCGAAAACGCCCGTTGTCTCTTCCGCAACGTCCGGCTCCATCCGACGGCCTCCTTCGAGTCCCCCTGATTCGCCCCGGCCAAACCTTTGCGGCGCGGCAAATCGCGGCCCGCGATTTTTCCACGCTATGGAAAAATCCGGCCGGCCGGTTGAATCCCGGCGCCCATCGCGTATATTGGCCCCACATCATCCAACGGAGAAACCAACATGGCGACCATCACGTTCAAGGGCAATCCCATCCACACCTCGGGCAATCTGCCCGCAAAAGGCGCAACCGCCCCGGACTTCAAACTGACGAAAACGGACTTGTCCGACGTCTCGCTGAAGGATTTCGCGGGCATGAAGAAAATCCTCAACGTCACGCCGAGCTTGGACACCGGCGTCTGCGCGACGTCGGCCAAGAAGTTCAACGAAGCCGTTTCCAGCCTCGGCGACGTCGTCTTGCTGAACGTTTCCGCCGATTTGCCGTTCGCGGCGGGCCGTTTCTGCGAAAGCAACGGTCTGATGAACGTCGTGGCGCTCTCGACGTTCCGCTCGCCGGATTTCGCCCAGGCCTATGGCGTGCGGATCGTCGACGGTCCGTTGGCCGGCCTGACCGCTCGCGCCGTCGTGGTTCTCGATGCGCAGAACAAGGTGCTCCACGCCGAACTCGTTCCCGAAATCGCGCAGGAGCCGAACTACGAGGCCGCGCTGGCGGCAGTCCGCTGACCGGAGGCAACCCATGACCGACGACCTGTGCGCCATCGCCGAAAACCGCGGCGTCCCCGCCATCCGGCGGCACGTCTTCCTGTGCTGCGACCAAACCAAGCCCAACTGCTGCACGAAGGAACAAGGACTCGCTTCGTGGGATTACCTGAAGAAGCGGCTTGAGGAACTGAAGTTGACCGGCGACGGCGGCATCTACCGGACCAAGGCCAATTGCTTCCGCATCTGCCAAGGCGGGCCCATCGCCGTGGTCTATCCGGAAGGCGCTTGGTATCGCGGCTGCACGCCCGAAGTGCTCGAGCGCATCATCCAGGAGCACCTGATCGGCGGAAAACCGGTCGCGGAATATCTCATCGCCCGGCGTCCCCTGCCCGCCCCGTCGGCGGACTAGGCGCGCGCGGGCCGGCCGCGAAAGCCTCTCCGGACCGCTTTGCCATTGTTTTCGCCGGGCGGCTCCGCCATATTTTCCGCATGAACGCCTTTCGCGCCTTCCGCCTTGGCCTCGTCGCCATGGGAATCGCAGCTCTGTTCTGGACCGGTTGCGTCCACGTGCCGACCGGGCCACGGCCCGTGCCGCCGCCTACCGCGCCGCCCGTCCCCTTGAATCTTCCGCCCGTCGTTCCGCCGCCCGCGCCGCCCCCGCCTCCGCCGCCAACCGAGCCGGCCGTCCCCGTCGACGTCGCGTTCGCCATCCAGGTCCGCCTCGACCGGGAGAATATCAGTTGCGGGGGCATCGATGGCCGCTGGGGCGCCAAGAGCGAAAAAGCCCTCGCCGCCTGGCAGAAGAAAAACGGCCAACCCGCCGCCGGACAAGTCGACGAATCCGTCGTCGCCGCTCTCGGCGACACCAACGGCGTCATGACCTCCTATTCCGTCGCGGCCGCCGACCACGCCGCGCTCACGCCCTATCCCTCCTCCTGGCTCGAGCGCTCCCGGCAGGAGCGCATGGGATATTCGTCCATCGAAGAGATGCTCGCCGAAAAATTCCACGTCTATCGCGCCACCTTGCGCCGCCTGAATCCCGGCGCGGCCTGGCCCGATCCGCCCGCCGGCACCGTCGTCGCCGTCCCTTCCGTGGCGACCAAGCCCCTGCCGCCGCTGTCCAAAATCGAAATCCGCCTGGCGCAAAAAACCCTCCGCGCCTACGACGCCGACGGAAAGCTGGTCGCCCAGTTCCCGTGCTCCATCGCGGCCGACAAGGCCAAGCGGCCGGAAAACCAAACCCTCCGCGTCGTGCTTTGGGCGGAGCGGCCCGAATACACCTTCGATCCCGACCTGTTCGCCGAAGATCCCGAAGCCGTCGCCATCGGCAAGCGCCTTCGCATCCCGCCCGGCCCGAACAACCCCGTCGGCCTCGCCTGGATCGGCCTCGACCGGCCCGGCTACGGCATCCATGGCAGCCCGGCGCCCGAAGACATCAGCAAGACCGAATCGCACGGCTGCTTCCGCCTGACGAATTGGGATGCGCTCAAGCTCGTGCGCGCCGTCCGCAAGGACCTCCCCGTCATCGTCCTCCCCTAGGGACGCGGATCAGTCCGGCACCGACACCCCGACGCGATAGGCGCGATTCCCCTCGAAATCCGACTCGTCCTCCAGCGCCATCGCCGCGCCCGTCCCCGGCCGGCTCGTGACGGACGACCATTCGCCCGCGGCGAGATCGCCGCAGGCGTCCAGCGAATAGACCCGGCCCGTCGACGTCGCGAAAACGGGCGCCGGCCGGTTCGTCGGCGAGAGGCCGGCGATCGCGAAGCGCGCGCCGGCGTTCGTCGGGGCGCTGTCCAAGACGAATTCCTCCCAATCGGTCATGCCGTCGCCGTCGAAATCGTTCGTGCCCCCGCCGAAGCGGTCGATCCCGCCGTGGCGTTCTTCCCAGACGTCGGCGATTTCGTCGCGGTCGCGGTCCGCGCCCAGCCGGCACCACAGGGCCCAGGCCGCGTAGGCCTTGAGGTTCGCGTTCAACGGCTGGCTGTGCGCCGCTCCGCAGTCGTACCAATCGACGTTCTGCACGTGCGCATCTTGCCATTCCGTCGCCCAGTTGCCGATCGCCGCGCCGCCCGCGCCCGCGTAGACCGAGCAATCGTCTCCGACGTATTCATAATAGGTTCCGTCCGGATCGTGGTGTTCGACGTCGTTGAAATCGTAGAGAATCCGGTCGTTCGTCGCGCACCAGGCGCGGATCGCCGCGCACGCGGCCTTGTTGGCCGCGTCGTCCCAGATGTCGACGTGCCCCGTCATGTAGACGAACGCCACGTGCGGATAATCGCGCTCGAACGTCGCCATCGGCTCCAGATACTCGTTGGTCAGCGTTCCCGCCGAGTACTTGTCGTCCATCTGCCCGCACCACGACCAGATCACGACGTTCACGTCGGCGTTCGCCGGATCGTCCAGATAGTTGCTCGTGCAGACGACCCAGTCGGGATAGTAGCCCACGTCGTTGCACAGCGCATAATCGTGCAGATCCAGCGCGCCGCCGCTGCCGCCGTTGTTCCACGCGAAGGCGTCCGCCGGCAGCGCCAAGCCCTTGCCCCCGCCGTTGGCGAACCCCACCAGCCCCGACATGCCGTCCGTCAGCTGGCTGCCGTGCGACGTGTGGCCATACGCGATGTGGAGAGACGCCTTCGCCCGCTCGATCTGCGGCTGCGTCAGCTGCGCGACGTCCACGTCGCGGTGGTCGATCAAGACCGGCGCCGCCCCGCACGCGCCCGCGGCGAGAATCGCCGCCGCCAAACCGATCCGGATTCCCGCGCTCATTCTTTCTTCCTCGTGCCGGGATCCGTCTCCGGAATCTGCGGGCGCCCGAACAGGAACCGCAGCCAATGCGGCGTCATGCGCGCCCAGGCCTCTTCGTTGTGCTCCGCCCAGCTCTCGATGCGCACGGCGAGATTCTTTTCGGGAAAGCCCATGCCCTTCAGCACGTTCGCCATCTTCAGCGTTCCGTCCAGCAGCTTCGCCTCGAGTTCGCCCGCGCCGCCGCACGACAGGAACAGCCGCAGATCCGGCAGGTTGCCCCGGGACGCTTCCACCATCCGGAAGCATTCCGGATCGTAGCGGTCCGCGAAGGCCGGCGACAGGCACGCCGCGCCGAAATACACGTCCGGCCGTTTCCACGCCGCGTAGAACGAGATCAATCCGCCCATGCTCGAGCCGGCGATGGCCGCACGCTCCGGCTCCGTCCGCCAGGTGGCATCCACCAGCGGCTTCAGTTCCTCGACCAGGAACCGCAGGTAGGCGTCGCCCTTCCGCGCGGGGGAGTATTCGTCGAACCGCTCGTCGGTGCAGTCGGCCGCCACCACGATGAACGGTTCCAGTTCGCCGTTGAGGATCATGTCCTGCGCCAGTTCGTCCACCTGCCAGTCCTTGCCCCAGGTGGACGTCGACGGATCGAAGACCTGCCGTCCGTCGTGCATGTAGAGCACCGGATAGCGCTTCGTCGGCCGCGCGTCGTAGCCCGGCGGAAACCACACGATCACGTCGCGGTCCCGATCCAGGAATTTCGAATGGATCTGCGGCAAACGCCGGTAATCCCCCGTGATGCCCGGCTTCACCTTCGCCAGGCGATCGTCTTTCCAGCCCGCCACGCGGATCTCGACCGCGCCCCCCTCGACGGGCCGCAGCACGTGGTTCGTCATGAGCTTCCCTTGCGCGTCCACTTCTTCCGTTTCCCAGCTTCCGCGCGTGACCTTGAATTCGACCGGTTCGGCCGTGCGCAGCGACACCGTCGCTTCCCAGCGCGTGTCGGCCGTCCGGGTCATGGGCACGGCGGAAACGTGCCAGCGGCCCAGTTCTTCCGAACTGCCTGTCAGAAACACCTGTTCGCCCACCCCCAGCGATATCGCCGTCTGCACCACCACCAGCATCCGCATCATGTCCGCTCCTTGCCCACGGGCGCGCCCGCACCTTCCGTTTATGCCGGATTTTCCGCCGCCTGTAAACGCCGGAGCCGTTCTTCCGCATTGCGGCCCCTCCCCCCCTGCGCTATGCTCGGCGGAAATTTCAAGGAGATCGCTTCCATGATCCATCCCACCGCCATCGTCGAGCCCGGCGCGCAGCTCGGAACCGACGTCCAGATCGGCCCCTACGCCTACGTCGCGGCCACAGCCCGCCTCGGCGACGGCTGCGTCCTCGCCCCCCATGCCGTCGTTCTCGGCCATACCACGCTCGGTGCGCGCTGCAAGGTCCATTCCGGCGCCGTCATCGGCGATTTGCCCCAGGATCTGTCGTTCAAGGACGAGCCGACCTACGTCGTCGCCGGCGACGACTGCACGTTCCGCGAAGGCGTCACCGTCCACCGCGGCACCAAGCCGGGCACGACCACCCGCATCGGCAACCGCGTCTTCATGATGGCCAACTCGCACGCCGCGCACAACTGCGAGGTCGGCGACCAGACCATTCTCGCCAACGGCGTCCTGCTGGCGGGCTACGTCGTCGTCGGCGAACGCTGCTTCTTCGGGGGCAATTCCGGCGTCCACCAGTTCTGCCACGTCGGCCGTTTTGCCATGGTCGGCGCCGCGCACATCGTCACCAAGGATCTCCCGCCTTTCTGCATCGCGCCGACCAGCGGCAACGCGCTCGTCGCCGGCCTCAACGTCGTCGGCCTGCGCCGCGCCGGATTCACCGCCGAACAGCGCGCCCAGATCAAGCAGGCCTTCAACCTGCTCTACCGCTCCGGACTCAACGTCTCCCAGGCCCGCGAGCGCCTGCGCGCCGAAGCCGCCAACCCGTTCGCGGGCGAATTCGCCGAATTCCTCGCCCAGGCCAAGCGCGGCATCTGCCGGCCTTCCTTCGACGTCTCCGGCGCCGACGAATCCGATGCCTGAAACCCCGTCCATCCGAACCGCGCTCGGGGGCTTTCCCGATTACGAGCTCATCGACTCCGGCCGCCGCTGCAAGCTCGAGCGCTTCGGACCCGTGACCGTCATCCGCGGCGAACCCAAGGCCTGGTGGGAACCCACCCTGCCGCCGGCCGAATGGGACCGCGCCCAGGCCGTCCACGACGAAGACGACGGCTGGGATCTGCGCCCCGGCTGCCCCCGCGAATGGACACTCCGCTACGGCGACCTGACCTTCCTCGCCCGCATTTCGGAAACCAGCAAACATCTCGGCGTCTTTCCCGAACAATCCCCCCATTGGCGCGCGATCCAGCAGACCGCCGCGCCCGGCGCGCGGCTGCTGAATCTATTCGGCTACACCGGCGCCGCCACCCTCGTCGCCGCCGCCGCCGGCTGGCAGCCCACGCACGTCGACGCCTCCAAGCCGGCCACCGCCTGGGCCCGCGAAAACCAAGCCGCCTCGCGTCTCGACGACAAGCCCATCCGCTGGATCGTCGAAGACGCCGTCAAATACGTCCGCCGCGAAGTCAAGCGCGGCTCCCGCTACGACGGCATCCTGCTCGATCCGCCCGCCTTCGGCCGCGGCCCCGACGGCAACGTCTGGAAGGTCGAACGCCAGCTGCCCGAACTGCTCGAGCTTTGTCACGAAGCCTTCTCCGAAAAACCGCGGTTGCTGCTCCTCACCACCTACAACGTCGAAGCGTCCGCCCTCATGCTCCGCAATCTCGTCGCCGATTTGATGAAACCCTACGGCGGGCAGATCGAAGTCGGCGAACTCGCCCTGCCCCATTCCTCCGCCCCCGACCGCCTCCTGCCCCTCTCCATCTACGCCCGCTGGACCGCCCGTTGACCGCCGCCATGAAGACCTTGCGCGACATCGGCGAAAATCGACTCCTGCGGCACCTCCTGCCGCGGCTGCCGCAGCGTCCCGAAGTGGCCGTCGGCCCCGGGGACGATTGCGCCGTCGTGCGCGTGCCCGGTTCCGCCGACGACTGGCTGTTCACCACCGATCCCGTCATCGAGCGCCGCCATTTCCTGCCCGAAACCCCCGCGCGCCTCGTCGGCCGCAAGGCCATCGCCCGCGCCGTTTCCGACGTCGCCGCGATGGGCGGCACGCCGCTGTGGATCCTCGTCGATCTCGTCGCGCCCGCGGCCACGCCCCTCGCCCGCATTCGCGGCCTCTACGCCGGCCTGGCCGCCGCCGCGCGGAAATGGGACCTCGCCATCCTCGGCGGCGACACCGCCGAGGGCGACGCTCTCGAACTGCATATCACCGGCGTCGGCCGCATCCCGCGCGGCACCGCCGTCCTGCGTTCCGGCGCGCGCCCCGGCGACCTCGTCTACGTCACCGGCGCCCTCGGCGGCGCCTACCTGCCCGGCTGCCGCCACCACCTCGCGTTCGAACCGCGCCTCGCCGCCGGCCGCTTTCTCGCCGAACGGAAATTCGCAACCGCGCTGATGGATCTTTCCGACGGCCTCGCCGCCGATCTGCCGCGCCTGCTCGACGCTTCGAAGCGCGGCGTGCGCCTCGAAGCCGCCGCCATCCCGCTCTCCCGCGCCGCGCGCAAGACCCAGCAGCCCCTGCACCACGCCCTGTGCGACGGCGAAGATTTCGAACTGCTCTTCACGGTGTCACCCAAAAACCGTGCGCGCTTCGAAACCGCCTGGAAACGGTCTTTTCCGAAACTGCCCGCCGTCCGCATCGGCGAAATTCTCGCCGACCCGAAACGCCGCCGCCTCCATTTTCCCGGCGGACCCGCGGTGCCTCTCCAGGCCGGCGGCTACCAGCACTTCCTCGTCCACAAAGGCCGCTAACATGACCCACGTCGCTTATCCCGTCGAACTGGAAACCCACTGGCTGCAAGTCGCACAGGCCGAAACCCGCGCCACCACCATCCGCGACGTCCTGCGCCGCCTGCTGCCGGACATCCAGCGCCTCGCCGATCGCTTCACCGTCGCGCGCCCCGCCGACGGGATCGCGACGCCCTATCTGCGCGACACGCGCGCCTGCGCCGCCTATTCGCTGTTCTACGCCCCCCAAACCCATGCCCGCATCGCCCACGTCCTCGCCGAACTCCCGCCCTTCCCCGAAACCGCGCAGCCGCTGCGCGTTCTCGATCTCGGCGCCGGCACCGGCGCCGCCTCTTGGGCGCTCCTCGACCATCTCGGCCGCCGCCCCGTCGCCCTGACCGCCTGGGACCACTCCCGCCCCGCGCTCCGTTGCCTGCACGAACTGTTTGCCGCGCTGCGCCGCGCCCGCTGGCCCGAAGCCACGCTCCGCACGAATCCGGAACCCCTCGAAAATTTCGTTGTTTCCTCCGAAAAATTCGACGTCGTCCTGCTCCACTACGTCCTCAACGAATTGTCCCCCTCGGCCCGCCGCACCTTGCTGGCCCGCGCCGCGCGCTCGCTCGCTCCCGGCGGGCGGATCATCCTCTGCGAGCCGCTGGTCCACGAAGCCGGCGATTTCATGCGCGAGCTGCGGACGCAGGCACTGGCCGACCTCGGCTTGCACGTCCTCGCGCCGTGTCCCCACGAACAAGCCTGCCCGCTCGGCGAACCCTGCCACGACGTCCGCACCTGGAAGATTTCGCAAGCTCTCCAGATTTTGAACGCCGCCCTCCACCGCGATCTCCGCCACCTCGCGTTCGCCTTCCTCGTCCTCACCCCCGCGGAGCGCGAGCCGGCCCAGACGATCCGCGCCCGCGTCGTCGGCTCTCCCGCCCACGCCAAGGGCCAAACCCTTTGTCCCGCTTGCTGTTCCGACGGCCAGATCCATCGTCTCCAGCTGCTTCACCGCGATTTCGACACCGCCGGCCGCAAGGACCTCCGCCATCTCGAACGCGGCCAAATGCTCCGCCTCGACTCTCTCAAGCCTCTCGGCGATCCGGCCCTCGTCCGCGCCGTTCCGGCCCCCTAGCTTGCATCCATCCCGACTCCGTGATATTTTGCTTTTTGCTTAATCGCAGGAGGATTTTTCATGAAAAAAATCGCGCTGGCTCTCGCTTTTCTGTTGCTCTTCGTCCTCGCCGCCGCGGCCGTCGATTTCGACATGCAACCCGTCAAATCCTCGCTCCTCAACAAGGTCGGCTACGATCCCGAAACCAAAGTGCTCGCCGTCCAGATGAACTACAGCTCCGACGTCTATCTCTACCAAGACGTCCCCCAGTCCGTCTTCGACGGCCTCCTGGCCGCCGATTCCAAAGGCTCCTACTACGTGAAGAACATCAAAGGCAAATACCCGACGGAACGGAAATAGCTTTTTTCCGGCTGCTTCCGGCGCCGCGCTTTGCGCGGCGCTTTTTTTTGCGGGCGATTCGCGCTAACGGAGTCGAGCCGCGATTTGCCGGGCGACGTCGTGGCCGCGCGCCGCGGCCCATACGACCAGCGTCGGACCCGTCGCCATGTCGCCCGCGGTCCAGACGTTTTCCAGTCCGGCGCCGGACGGCGCGCTCTTTTCCGGCCCCGTAAAGCCCATCGCCAGCAGCACGAGATCCGCTTTCTGGAAAAATTCCGTGCCCGGCTTGGCCACCGGCTTGCGGTTCTGCCATTCGACCTGCACGCAGCGGATGCCGTAGACCCGGCCCGCTTCGTCGCCTTCGAACGCCAGCGTGTTCGTGGAGAAAATGCGCTCGCAGCCTTCGTGGTGGCTGCTGGACGAACGCAAAATGCGCGGCCATTCGGGCCACGGATTCGCGTCCGCCCGCTCCGCCGGCGGCTTCGGCAGGATTTCGATCTGCGTGACGCTCCGCGCGCCGTGGCGCACCGAGGTGCCCACGCAGTCGCTGCCCGTGTCGCCGCCGCCGATCACGACCACGTCGCGCCCCTTCGCCGACCAGTCGGCGCCCACGGCGGACAGTTCCCCGCCGAGCGCCTGGTTCTGGCGCGTCAGGAAATCCAGCGCGAAATGGATGCCCTTCAGCTCGCGGCCGGGCACCGGCAGATCGCGCGGTTCGCGCGCGCCGCACGCCAGCAGCACGCCGTCGTATTTCCGCCGCAGGTAGTCCAGCGACAGATCCACCCCCACCTGCACGCCGCACTCGAAGCGCACGCCTTCCTGCCGGAATAGGTCGATGCGCCGCTCCACCAACCACTTCTCGAGCTTGAAGTCCGGAATCCCGTAGCGCAACAGCCCGCCCGCGTATTTCGCGGCTTCGTAGACCGTCACGTCGAAGCCCCACAGGTTCAGGTCCGACGCCGCGGCGAGGCCCGTCGGTCCGCTGCCGACCACCGCCACGCGCCGCCCGTTTCGCGGCGCCGCCTTGCGCGGCGCCATGCGCCCCTCGGCGAACGCGCGGTCGGCGATTTCCCGCTCGATCTGGCGGATCGCCACCGCGTCGCTGTCCTTCGCGTTGCAGCACGAGCCTTCGCACAGCGCCGGGCAGATCCGGCCCGTGATTTCCGGATACGGACACGTCGTCAGCACCAGCTGCAGCGCGTCCTCCCAGCGGCTTTCGAGCACCGCCGCATTCATGTCGGGAATCGGGTTCTTCAGCGGGCAGCCCGCGCCGAAGCAGAACGGAATGCCGCAATCCATGCAGCGCGCGGCTTGCCGCGCCAGCTCGTCCGGCGCCAGGTGCTGCTCCACCTCGCTCCAGTCCCGGGTCCGCTCCTTGACCGGCCGGTAGCCGGGATCCACGCGCGGGAGGTCGAAAAACGAACGGTAATGGGGAATGGGATTCATGCGCCTACTCCTTCGCCTTCTCTTCGCGCCGCGTCTTCGCGTCGTCGCGGCTCATCTGGCCGAGCACGAGCCGGTATTCCATCGGCAGCACCTTGATGAACGAATCTTTCCACCGCGCCCAATCGGCCAGGATTTCCTTGGCCCGCGGGCTGCCGGTCCATTTCGCGTGTTGCTCGATCATGCCTTTCAGCTCGCGCTCGTCGTCCGGACCCAGCATTTCCAAGTCCACCATCTCGAGGTTGCAGCGGGCGTCGAACAGCCCCGTCTCGTCCAGCACGTAGGCGATGCCGCCGCTCATGCCGGCGGCGAAGTTCACGCCCGTGGGTCCGAGGATCGCCACGCGGCCGCCGGTCATGTATTCGCAGCCGTGGTCGCCCACGCCTTCGACCACCGCCCAGGCGCCGCTGTTGCGCACCGCGAACCGCTCGCCCGCGCAGCCGTTCAGATAGACTTCGCCGCAGGTCGCGCCGTAGAGCAGCACGTTGCCCGCGATCGTGTTCTGGGCCGGATCGTAGTCCGTCCCCGGCGCCGGCGTCACCGCGATGCGCCCGCCGCTGAGGCCCTTGCCCAGATAGTCGTTGGCTTCGCCCCGCAGCGTCAGCGTCAGGCCCTTGGCCGCGAACGCGCCGAAGCTCTGTCCCGCCGAGCCTTCGAATTCGAGCGCGATCTGCCCGTCGGGCAACCCCGCATGCCCGTGTTCCCGCGCGATGCGGCTCGAAATCAGCGTGCCGACCGCGCGGTCCGTGTTGCGGATGCTCCGCTTCAGCGCGGCCGGCTTCTTGCCCGCCAGCGCGTCCGCCAGCTGCGGCAGCAGCTCGTAGTCCAGCGCGCCGGAAATCGGCGACGGCTGCGGCGCCGTGAACCGGCACGCTTCCGGCTGCGCGTCCACCCGGTGGAAAATCGCGCTGAAATCCAGCCCCTTGGCCTTCCAGAACGTGACGGCCTTGTTGACGTCCAGCAGGTCGGAGCGCCCGACCATCTCGTCGAATTTCCGGAAGCCCAGTTCGGCCATGAGCTCGCGCGTCTCGCGCGCGATGAACCGGAAGAACTGGATCACGTATTCCGGCTTGCCCGCGTAGCGCTTGCGCAGCTCGGGATCCTGCGTCGCCACGCCGAACGGACAGCCGTTGGTGTGGCACTTGCGCATCATCATGCAGCCGCAGACCACCAGCGGCGCCGTCGCGAAACCGAATTCTTCCGCGCCCAGCAGCGCGCCGACGACGACGTCCCGCCCGGTCTTGATCTGGCCGTCGGTCTGCACCCGGATGCGGTCGCGCAGCCGGTTCAGCACCAGCGTCTGCTGCGTTTCCGCCAGACCCAGTTCCCACGGCGCGCCCGCGTGCTTGATGCTCGAGAGCGGCGAGGCGCCCGTGCCGCCGTCGTAGCCGCTGATCAGCACGCGGTCCGCCCGCGCCTTCGCGACGCCCGCGGCCACCGTGCCCACACCGAGCTCGGAGACCAGCTTCACGCTGATTTCCGCCTCGTCGTTCGCGCAGCGCAGATCGTAGATCAGCTGCGCGATGTCTTCGATGGAATAGATGTCGTGGTGCGGCGGCGGCGAAATCAGCGTCACGCCCGGCGTCGAATGCCGCACGCGCGCGATGTCCG
>ERZ1645187.39-NODE-39-length-114566-cov-39.376724_pt1 | contig 114566 bp, 98 predicted proteins | sample MGYA00575352_ERZ1645187 | MGnify/ENA primary metagenome ERZ1645187 (study PRJEB40837, sample SAMN11349314) | freshwater sediment metagenome | isolation source: river sediment | host: Sediment | place: India: Wazaribad , New Delhi | collected 2017-02-21 ...
ACGACCATGATCAGTTCCTTGACGCCGGCGACCTTGGCCGGAATCGCGTTCATCAACACGGAGGACGGGTACGCCGCCTTGCCGCCCGGCACGTACAGGCCAACGCGGTCGAGCGGGGTAATCATCTGGCCGAGCATTGTGCCGTCGACTTCGGTGTAAGACCAGCCTTCGAGACGCTGCCGTTCGTGGTAGGCGCGCACACGCCCGGCAGCCGCTTCCAGCGCGGCGCGGCGCTCGGCCGGCAGGCTGTCGAGCGCCTGCTGCATTTCTGCTTTCGACAGTTCAAGCTCGGCCATGCTGCCAACGCTGAGACGGTCAAAACGGTTGCTGTATTCGACGACGGCAGCATCGCCGCGCGTCTTCACGTCGGCCAGAATGGCGGCAACCGTGCGTTCGATGCCTTCATCCGCCGCCGCCTCGAAGGCGAGCAGCGCATCCATTTTTGCCTTGAAATCGGCGTCGACCGTAGCGAGTCGTTTGATGGCGACCATAGGTTACCTCTCCACCGCCTGTGCGAAGGCGTCGATGATCGGTTGCAGGGTTTCGCGCTTGACCTTGAGCGAGGCCTGATTGACGACGAGGCGCGAGGAAATGTCCATGATGTGCTCGCAGGCGACCAGCTTGTTGGCTTTCAGCGTGCCACCGGTCGACACCAGATCAACGATGGCGTCCGCCAGCCCGGCCAGCGGCGCCAGCTCCATCGAGCCATAGAGTTTGATCAGGTCGATATGGACGCCCTTGGCAGCGAAATGCTCGCGCGCCGTCTTGGTGTACTTGCTCGCCACCTTGAGCCGGTTGCCCTGGCGCACAGCGGTCTCATAATCGAACCCTTCCGGCACGGCGACCATCATGCGGCACTTGGCGATCTTGAGGTCGAGCGGCGCATAGAGCCCCTCGCCGCCATGCTCGATCAGCACGTCCTTGCCAGCCACGCCGATATCGGCAGCACCGTATTGCACATAGGTCGGCACATCGGTGGCGCGCACGATGACGACGCGCACATTCGGCTGGTTCGTCTCGATGATCAGCTTGCGCGAAGTTTCCGGGTTTTCAGTCGGCACGATCCCTGCGGCAGCGAGCAGCGGCAAGGTTTCGTCGAAAATGCGGCCCTTGGAGAGGGCGATGGTGATACCGGTCACGGGTAATGTCTCGTGGCAAAAGCGCGATTTTATCGCAAAGCAACGGAGCCGCCGGGAGGAGCGACACCAAAAAGCAAAAAGCCCGGCGAACCGGGCTTTCTTGATACAGGCTACGCCGTGACTTATTCAGCCGGGCGGATGTTTGCAGCCTGCTTGCCCTTCGGGCCGGTGACGATGTCGAAGGTCACCTTCTGGTTTTCGGCCAGGGTCTTGAAACCGTTGCCTTGAATGGCGGAGAAGTGAGCGAAGAGATCTTCGCCGCCTTCAGACGGGGAGATAAAACCAAAACCTTTGGAGTCGTTGAACCACTTGACGGTACCAGTTGCCATTTATAGCTTCCTTGGAAAAAATTAACGGGCTTTCACCCAAAACAAAATACGAGAACCAAGACCGAGGAGCTGACAAACCGTGGTACGGCGCAGGAACAAAACACTGCCTGGAAATCCCGAGCCTCAGAGTATGGGGCACCGGTTCGATAATGCAAAGCGTTTTTTTGGCCATTTTCCTGTATCTGTTGCGGTCGACACCGAAAAATGGCCGATTTTCGCGGTTTAATGCACCCGCTTGACCTTGGCCCCCAGACGCGCGAGCTTCTCTTCGATCCGCTCATAGCCGCGATCGAGGTGGTAGATGCGGTCAATCAGGGTTTCGCCCTGAGCCACCAGGCCAGCGATCACCAGCGACGCGGAAGCGCGCAGGTCGGTCGCCATCACGGTAGCGCCTTCGAGACAGGAGACGCCGCGCACGATGGCGTTGTTGCCCTCGATCTGGATGTCCGCACCGAGCCGCGCCAGTTCGCTGACGTGCATGAAACGGTTTTCGAAAATCGTTTCGCGGATGGTTGCCACGCCGTCGGCAATGCAGTTGATGGCCATAAACTGGGCCTGCATGTCGGTCGGGAAGGCCGGGTAGGGTGCCGTGCGCAGACTGACCGCCTTCAAGCGCGGCGGCGCCTGCAGACGGATGGCATCGCGTTCGACGGTAATCTCGCAGCCGGCATCCATCAGCTTGTCCACCACGGTATCGAGGTAGGCGGCCGAGGTTTTCAGCAGGCGGACATCGCCGCCGGTGGCGGCTGCCGCGCACAGGTAGGTTCCGGTCTCAATGCGATCCGGCATGATGGCATGCGTCGCACCGTGCAGTTTTTCGACACCCTGGATGCGAATCACGTCGGTACCGGCGCCGGAAATGCGGGCGCCCATGCTGACCAGACAGTTGGCCAGATCGACCACTTCCGGCTCGCGCGCGGCGTTTTCGATGATGGTTTCGCCCTCGGCCAGGCAGGCGGCCATCATCAGGTTCTCGGTACCGGTCACGGTCACCATGTCGGTGCAGATACGCGCACCCTTGAGCCGCTTGGCCTTGGCATGCACGTAGCCCTGCTCGACCTTGATCTCGGCACCCATGGCCTGCAAGCCCTTGATGTGCTGATCGACCGGCCGCGCGCCAATGGCACAGCCGCCGGGCAGCGACACCCGCGCCTCGCCACAACGAGCGACCAGCGGGCCGAGCACGAGAATCGAGGCGCGCATGGTCTTGACCATCTCGTACGAAGCGACCGGATTGTTCAGACCGGCGCCGTCGAGCACCATGCCGTCGACACCGTCCATCGTCACTTTGATACCCATGTCGCCAAGCAGGCGCAGCATGGTCGAGATGTCGTTGAGATGCGGCACGTTGGTGAAATGCAGCGGATCGGCAGTCAGCAGCGAGGCGCAGAGAATCGGCAACGCAGCGTTCTTGGCGCCGGAAATGGCGACTTCGCCGGTAAGGGCGGTGCCGCCCTGAATCAGGAGTTTATCCACGCTGGGCGCTCCATTCTTCGGGCGTCAGGGTCTTGAAGGAAAGGGCGTGCAGCTCCCCGGAATCGAATTTTGCCTTGAGGATGTTGTTCACGTGCTGCTGGCGCTGGACTCGGCTCTTGCCGGCAAATTCGTTGCTGACAATCAGCGCCTCAAAGTGCTGACCGTCACCATCGAGGGCGAGGTGTTCGCAGGCCATGTCGGCGCGAATGAGTTCTTTGATCTGTTCGGGATGCATAGGGTTCAGGCTCTCAGTTTCCAGCCCCGCTTCAGCAGGTTCAGCGTCAACAACGACACCGCGACGAAGCAGGCGACGACTACCGTCAGACTGATTTCCGGCGCCACGTCGGAGACGCCGAAAAAGCCGTAACGGAAGCCGTCGATCATGTAAAAGACGGGATTGTAATGCGACACGCGCTGCCAGAAGGCCGGCAGGCTGTGAATCGAGTAGAAAACGCCGGACAGCATGGTCAGCGGCATGATCAGAAAATTCTGGAAGGCGGCCAGCTGGTCGAATTTTTCCGACCACAACCCGGCAATCATTCCCAATGCACCGAGCACGGCCCCGGAAAGCACGGCAAACGCCAGCACCCAGAGCGGCGCCGCCATGCGCAGATCGGCGAACCACAGGGTCGCCACCAGCACGCCGACGCCGACCATCAGCCCGCGCGCGACCGCCGCCAGCACGTAGGCGGCGAAGAAGGCGCCATAAGGAATCGGCGGCAGCAACACGAAGACGATGGAGCCGGTAATCTTGGCCTGGATCAGACTCGAAGACGAATTGGCGAAAGCGTTTTGCAACACCTGCATCATCACCAGCCCGGGAATCAGGAAGCTGACATAACGCACACCATGGACCTGCACGTGCTCATCGAGCACATGGCCGAAGATAAGCAAGTAAAGCAGCGCCGTCAGCACTGGTGCGGCGACGGTCTGGAAAGCAACTTTCCAGAAGCGCAGCAATTCCTTGTAGAAAAGCGTCCAGAAACCGATCATTGATTCATTGTCCGGACAAAGACATCCTCCAGCGATCCGCCGGGATGCGCCGCCATCAGGTTGGCCGTGGTGTCGAGCGCGATGATGCGCCCCTGCTTCATCAGTGCGATGCGGCCGCACAGCGCTTCTGCTTCTTCCAGGTAATGCGTGGTCAGGATGATCGTGTGACCCTCGCCGTTCAGGCGCCGGACGAACTGCCACAAGCCTTGCCGCAGCTCGACGTCGACGCCGGCCGTCGGCTCGTCGAGGACGATCACCGGCGGCTTGTGCACCAAGGCCTGGGCGACCAGCACCCGCCGCTTCATGCCGCCGGAAAGACGGCGCATATTGGTATCGGCCTTGCCGGTCAGATCGAGGTTTTCGAGAATCTCGTCGATCCAGTCGTCGTTGCGGCGCAACCCGAAATAGCCCGATTGAATACGCAGGGTTTCGCGTACCGAGAAAAAAGGATCGAAAACGATCTCCTGCGGCACCACCCCAAGCAGACTGCGCGCCTTGCGGTAGTCCTTGACGACATCGTGACCGAGCACCGCGAGATTGCCGGAGTCGGCGCGCACGAGCCCTGCCAGAGTCGAGATCAGCGTCGTCTTGCCGGCCCCGTTCGGACCCAGCAAGCCAAAGAACTCGCCCTCGGCGATGTCGAGCGAAACGCCGGCCAGCGCTTGCAGCGCACCGAAATGCTTGACGACGTTAACTATGGAAACAGCGGCGGCCATGAACCCCCCTCAGGCGAGGGGCAACAGTTCTTTGACGCCGTACAGTTCGGCCAGCGAACGCACACCCGCCGGAATATGGGCAAATTTGAGGGTCGACCGCGACAGGCTGGCAACGCGCAGCCAGCCAAGCATGACCGCGACGGCCGACGAATCGGCATCTTCGACCTGCGCCAAATCGAAGATCTGCTCCCCAGGTTGCAAAGCGGCACGGCCTGCTTCAAGCAGGCCGCGTGCGTTGGCCATCACCATCGGCACCTTGATCACGAGGCGTTGCGCCTCACGTTCGATCATTTGCCGTCTGCCTTGGCCAGATTGCCTTCGAGCGATTTGTTCTTGGTCGCGATCGCCTTGATCAGGCCGTCGATGCCGCTGTTGCGTATCTCCTGCCCGAACTGGTCGCGGTAATTGGTCACCAGGCTGATGCCAGCGACCGACACGTCATACACTTTCCAACCGGCATCCAGCTTTTCCAGGCTGTAATCGAGCTGCACCGGCTTGCTCCCCGGCTGATCGACCTCGGTGCGCACCAATGCCTCGCTATCACCGGGGTTCATCTTGAATGGTTTGTAAACCACCCTCTGGTTCTTGTAGCCGGTAAGCGCATTCGAATATGTACGCACAAGCAGTGTCTTGAACTCGGCAGTCAGCTGCTGCTGTTGCTGCGGCGACGCCTTGCGCCAATCCTTGCCGACGGCAAGCGCTGTCATGTGCTGGAAATTGAAATGCGGAATCACCTTGGCATCGACCAGGTCGATTACCTTCTTGGCGTTGCCATTCTGGATATCCTTGTCTTTACGGACGATTTCCAGCACTTCCTCGGTCACCTGCTTGACCAACGCATCTGGCGCCTCCTGCGCCAGGGCAAGGGTAGCCAGCAGCGTGGCAAAGGCAAAAACAATCAGTTTCTTCATCATCACTTTCAATCCAGAACATCTTCCAGTCGCGGCGGGGCGCCATCGAAAATCTGGTTACGACGACGCTGCAGGTATGCATCGCGAACATAGGCATATTTATCGAGTGCCGCTTCGTCAACAACCTTGTCCGATGGCAACAGGCTGGCCCGGACATCCACGAAACGCAACGCGATCAGGCTGTTGCGGGTGGCGACCGACTTCTCAACCGTATACCAGGTCGGATCGGTATAGATATCGACGATCAACCCGCCAGTGTCACGCACCGTCTTCGGCCCGACCAGCGGCCAGAACAGGAAGCTGCTGTCCTCCCAGCCCCAGACGGCGAGCGTTTGCCCGAAGTCTTCGTCATGCTTGTCGAGACCGAGTTCGCTGGCAACGTCGAAGAGGCCGAAGATCCCGATCGTCGAGTTGATCAGCAGGCGCCCCAGGTCGACGCCTGCATCGCTCAGCTTGCCCTGCAGGGTATTGTTCAGCACGTTACGGACATCGAGGATGTTGCTGAAGAAATCACCGACCCCGGCCCGTACCGGCAAGGGCGTCACGAAATCGTAAGCCTGTGCGATCGGTTTGACGGCAACCGTATCGAGGCCTTCGTTGACCGCGAACATGGCCCGGTTGAATCCCTCGAACGGATCCTTCACGGGCTGCTGGGCAATCGCCGAACCGGTCAGCATCAGCGCCCCGACGATCAGGCCGGCAATGCCGGCAAGCCGCTTCTTCGTCATGATTTCCCCCGTCATTTCGCTTCCTGTCCTTCCGCCGCCTTGTTGAAAAGGAACTGGCTGATCAGCTTTTCCAGAACCACTGCCGACTGCGTCTTGGTGAGCGTGTCCCCCGCCTTGAGCATCTTCTCGTCGCCCCCGGACTCGAAACCGACGAACTGCTCGCCAAGCAGGCCCGATGTGTAAATGGCAGCAAAAGTGTCCTTGGGAAAACGATAACGTCCGTCGATTTCCATGCTCACCACCGCTTCGTAGGACGAAGTATCGAATTTGATATCGACGATGCGCCCGACGACCACCCCGGCACTCTTGACCGGCCCCCGCACTTTCAGCCCCCCGATATTATCAAAGCGGGCTTGCAGCGCATACGTATCGGACAGGCGCGATGACGAAAGGTTGCCGACCTTCAGCGCCAAAAACAACAGCGCTACGATGCCAATGGCAACAAAAATGCCGACCCACAGGTCGATAACGGTACGGTTCATGAAGATCCCCGGAACATGAACGAGGTTAAGACAAAATCCAGCGCCAGAACGGTCAGCACCGAAGTCACCACGGTTCGCGTAATGGCGCGCGAAACGCCCTCGGCGGTCGGCACCGAGTCGTAACCTTCGAATACGGCGATCAGCGAAACAGCGATGCCGAAGACAAAACTCTTGACGACACCATTCCAGATGTCATAGCGAAAATCAACGCCCGACTGCATCTGCGACCAATAGGCACCGTCATCGACACCAATGAAGACGACGCCGATCAACCAGCCGCCGAGCACGCCCATGGCCGAAAACAGCGCCGCGAGGAAGGGCATCGAGATGACGCCACCCCAGAAACGCGGCGCGACGACCCGGGCAATCGGATTGACCGCCATCATGTCCATCGCCTTCAGTTGCTCCGTCGCCTTCATCAAGCCGATTTCGGCCGTCACCGACGATCCGGCGCGCGAGGCGAAGAAAATCGCAGCCAGCACCGGCCCCAGTTCACGCGTCAGCGAGAGCGCGACCAGCGTACCCAGTGCCTCGGTCGAGCCGAAGCGCTGCAGGATTTCGTAGCCTTGCAGGCCGAGCACCAGCCCGACAAAGAGACCGGAGACCATGATGATCAGCAACGACAACACGCCGCTGAAGTAGATTTCGCGCAGCGTCAGCGGCAGGCGGCGGAACGACGCGCCCGAATAGCGCAACACGGCGAACAGGAAGCGCACCGCGAAACCCAAACGCCAGACGCGGTCGACCACCATGTGGCCCAGCTTTCTGATTGGCGACAACAGGTCAGCCACGCGCCCCCCCCAGGAATTCCTTCACAACCGACGGCGCTGGATAATCGAAATGCACCGGCCCATCGACTTCGGCATGGACAAACTGATGAACGAAAGGATCGTCCGAGGCGCGAATATCTTCCGGCGTGCCTTCGGCAACAATACGTCCCTGCGATACGAAATAGATGTAATCGACGATGGCCAGCGACTCGTGAACATCGTGCGTCACCATGATCGACGTTGCACCGAGCGCGTCGTTCAGCTTGCGGATCAACTGACCGATGACTCCGAGGGCAATCGGGTCGAGCCCGGCAAACGGCTCGTCGTACATCACCAGCATCGGGTCAAGCGCCACCGCACGGGCCAGCGCCACACGGCGGGCCATACCGCCCGAAAGTTCACCGGGCATCAGCGCATGAGCCCCGCGCAAACCGACCGCTTCCAGTTTCATCAGCACCAGATCCCGAATCATCGCTTCCGACAGGTCGGTATGTTCGCGCAAGGGAAAAGCCACGTTGTCGAAAACCGAAATATCCGTAAATAAGGCACCAAACTGGAAAAGCATCCCCATCTTGCGCCGCAACGCATACAGTTCGCTATGCGACATTTCGCACACCCGATGCTTTTCCAGGCGCACCATGCCGCCGGTCGGCTTCAACTGGCCGCCAATGCAGCGCAGCAGCGTCGTCTTGCCACAGCCGGAACCGCCCATGATGGCCACGACCTTGCCACGAGGAATCTTCATATTGATTCCCTGCAGCACAGGCCGCCCGTCATAGTTGAACTGCAGCTCCTGAATATCGACCAGAATGTCGTCCGACAAAAGTCTTCCCTCAAAAAGAACACGCGATTTTATCAGAAGGGGTCGCTATCGCCACGGCATGGCCTAGTTATAATTGCGTGAAATATTTCACGAAAAGCCGCGCATTCCTTTGTCCAACAAGCCCCTGCTTCTCGTCGTCGACGACGACCCGCTGATCAGCGATGCCCTGAGCTATGCTTTCGCTACGGAATTCGACGTCGTCACCAGCCACGCCCGCCCGCATTGCCTCGCCCTGCTCCGACAGTTGCGTCAGGCGCCGCAGGCTGCCCTCGTCGATCTCGGACTCCCCCCGTTGCCACACCGTCCGGACGAAGGCTTCGCATTGATCGGCGACCTGCTGGCGCATGCGCCCGATATGAAAATCGTCGTACTTTCGGGACAGAATGGCGATGATAACGCCCGCCACGCGCGCACGCTTGGGGCCATCGAATTCGTCGGCAAACCATGCGATCCGGGCCACCTTCTGAAACTGCTGCGCCAGGCACTTGCATTCTCCAGCGCCGAAAGCGACACAGCCGCGCCCGGCGGACTGATCGGTGACAGCCTGCCGATGCAGCGCCTGCGCCTGCAACTCGCGCAGTACGCCAACCTTGGTTTCCCAGTGCTGATCGAAGGTGAGTCAGGCAGCGGCAAGGACGTCGTCGCCAGCCGTTGCCTGCATCAGGAAACCCATCGCAGCCAACAGCCATTCCTGGCACTCAATTGCGCCGCGATCTCCCCCAACCTCCTGGAGCCGACACTGTTCGGCCACGCCCGGGGCGCCTTCACCGGCGCCACCACCGCGAAGGCGGGCTATTTTGAAGAGGCCGGCGAAGGCACGCTTTTCCTCGACGAAATCGGCGAGTTGCCCTCCGATCTCCAGCCCAAGCTGCTGCGCGTCCTCGAAAACGGCGAGTACCAGCGGGTCGGCGAAACACAGACCCGCATTTCTAAAGCCCGCATCGTTACCGCCACCAACCGCGATCTGCGGCTGGAAATCAAGGCCGGCCACTTCCGTGCCGACCTTTACCACCGGCTATCGGTTTTCAGCATCAGTGTGCCGCCGCTACGCGAAATGGGCCGCGACCGCCTGCTTTTGCTCGACCATTTCCGCAAACTCTACGCCCAACAGGCGCAATGCCAGCCTTTCTCGCTCGCCGCTGCTGCCGAAGCCCTGTGGCTGGATTACGCATTCCCCGGCAACGTGCGCGAACTGCGCAACATCGTAATCCGCCTGACCGCGCGCTACTCCGGTCGCATCGTAGACTCCGCCGCGTTGCTGGCTGAATTCGACACCTCCGAGGACGTCGACCGCAACAACCCGATTGACTCCGCCGACGCCAGCAACGACCAACGCCTGCAAGCCGCCCTCAAACACTTGCAGAGCGCCCCCCGTATCGATCTCGACGCCACACTCGCCGCCTGGGAGCGCAGCTACATCGAAGCCGCGCTCGAACTCAGCGGCGGCAACGTCAGCCAGGCAGCGCGGCGTATCGGCATCAATCGCACCACGCTCTACAACCGCATGGAAAACCGGCACCGTTCATGAGCCTGTATCTCGAACACTTCGGCCTGCGCGAACCCCCGTTCCGCATCACACCTCACACCGACTTCTTTTTCACCGGCGCCAATCGCGGGCCAACTCTGGACGCCCTGATCTACGCCATCACCCAGGACGAAGGAATCGTCAAGGTTACCGGCGAGGTCGGCAGCGGCAAGACCATGCTCTGCCGCATGCTGCTTGAGCGACTGCCGGCCGATGTCGAATCGCTCTACCTCGCCAACCCGTCGCTATCGCGCACGGAAATTCTCGGCGCCATTGCCGATGAATTGGGCATTCCCGCCGATGGCAAGACCACCCATTCGATGATACGCACGCTGCAGGACGCGTTGGTCGAACGCTATGCCGCCGGCAAGCGCGTCGTCATCATGATCGACGAAGCGCATGCCATGCCGGCCGAGTCGCTGGAAGAAATCCGGCTGCTTTCCAACCTGGAGTCAAAAGCCACCAAGCTGCTGCAGATCGCCCTTTTCGCCCAACCCGAACTCGACGAACGCCTCGCCGCCAACGACATGCGCCAGTTGCGCGAACGTATCACCCAGCACTTCAACCTGTCGCCGCTCAAGGCCGGCGAAGTCGCCAACTACATCGATTTCCGCCTGCGCGCCGCCGGTTACCATGGCCCCAATCCATTCACGGCACGCGCTGTCGACATGATCGCCAGGATCTCCGAGGGCCTCTCCCGGCGCATCAACATCCTCGCCGACAAATCACTGCTTGCCGCCTACTCCAGCGGCTCGCATCAGGTCGATGCCGCCGAGGTCAAGATCGCCGAGCAGGATGCCCGCTTCTCCCCGATCCAGCAAAAGACCGCCAGTGCCCTGACCCCGCCGCTCAAACTGCTTGTCGCCATCATGATGACTCTGGCGCTGGGCGCTATCGCCTTCTCCCTGTGGTCACGCACGCCAGCCCCCAACGTTCCCGAAGCGGCACCAGCGGCAGTTGCTCCGGCCCCGGCGGCAGCCAGCGAAGCGCCACCACGCGGCGCCGATCCCTTCCCCCTGAGCACCCAGTTCGCCGCCCAGTTCGATACCTGGCTGCCCACAGCGACCGGCGAAAACTATTTCATCCAGCTAACGGCGCGCAATGCAGCCCATGCCGCCGATATCGAAAATTTTCTGGCCCGCGCGAGTAGAACACTCGACGCCTCGCAGCTCCGCGTCTTCCGCAGCGGGTCGCCGGAAAACCTCCAGATCGGCATCATCTACGGTGACTACCCGACGCGTGGCGCCGCTTGGGCGGCAATCCGCAACCTGCCCGAACCGATTCGCCGGATGCGCCCCTACCCCCGGCCGGTAAGCGCGCTACAATAATGACAAGCGCACACCTCTTCCGGACGCCGCGCGCCACAAACGCTTGTGCTAGCATGCGCGCAGCCGGCAAATTTGTGACAAACCGATGAAAGAAGGCATTTTCGGATGAAATACGGTCTCTCCAGGGCAATCCCGCTGTCGCTGCTGCTTGCCGCCTGTCAGGCGCCAACACCGCAACAGCCGCTGGCTGGGCACCTCAGCAGCGAAACTGCGCTGCCGCAGGCCAGGGGGGAGATTCCGGCACCGGTTCAGCAGACCCTGGCTCTGCCCAAACCGCGCGCCGTTCCCAAGGCCGAAACCTACAGCGTCGTGGTCAACAATGTTCAGGTTGCCGATTTGCTGTTCGCCCTGGCCCGCGACGCCAAAGTCAATGTCGACATACATCCCGGCATCACCGGCACCGTCTCGCTCAACGCGATCAATCAGACCTTGCCGCAGTTGCTGACCCGCATTTCGAAGCAGGTCGACATCCGCTTCGAACTGGATGGCCCGAATCTGGTCGTGATGCCCGACTCACCCTTCCTCAAGCATTACAAGGTCGATTACGTGAATATGGGGCGCAACGTCACCGAGACGATTTCGACCAGCACGCAGATCAACACCAACCCCGGTGGTGGCAGCAGCGGGGGCAGTGGCAGTACCGGAAGCAGCGTCAGCGGTGGCGGCAATGTTTCCAACACGCGAATCGAAAACAAGTCCAACAACCAGTTCTGGGACTCGCTCGAGAAGAATATCAAGGACATCCTGCGCGAGACTGACAAGATTCTCCCGGAGGGCTCCAGCGAAACCGTCATAGAGCAGGCAAACTCCCAAACCTCGACCGGCGCTGCCGCATTGCCCCAAGGGGGCGGCCCGCGCGCCGCACAGGCAATCGCCAACGCACTTCAGGGCAATCCGGCACCCGGTTCGGCCACTCAGGCAACCGGCAACTCTGTCGTGCGCCGCAATACCTTCCGCGAAGCCGCATCGGTCATCGTCAATCCAGAAAGCGGTGTCATCACCGTACGCGCCACCGGTCGCCAGCATGAAAAGATCCAGGAATTCATCGACCGCGTCATTGCCTCGTCGCGCCGGCAGGTGCTGATCGAGGCCACCATCGTCGAAGTCACCCTGGGCGACGGTTATCAACAAGGCATCCAGTGGGATCGCCTGCGCAAGGACGGTTCGACCAAGTTCTCGCTTACCCCGGCGTCGGTCAACACCAATGTCGGCAACGCTGTCACACCGTTTACGCTCACTTTCAGCCAGCTCGGCGGCGCCTTTGACATCACCGGCATCGTCGATCTGCTGCAAAGCTACGGCACTGCCAAGGTGCTTTCCAGCCCACGCCTGTCGGTGATGAACAACCAGACTGCGCTGCTCAAGGTGGTCGAGAATTTCGTCTATTTCAACGTCAAGGCCGATACCACCTCGACCGCCAACGTCGGCACCACGGTCGCGGTTACGACGACGCCGCAGTCGGTCTCGGTCGGCTTGGTGATGTCGGTCACGGCCCAAGTCAGCGATAGCAACGCCGTCATCCTCAATGTACGCCCGACAATTTCGAGCATTTCCGAACTCAAGGAAGACCCGAACCCGAGCATCCCGCCCGGCGTCAAGAACTACGTGCCGCAGATCCGCACCCGCGAGATCGAATCGGTGATGCGCGTCAATAGCGGCGAAATCGCCGTCCTTGGCGGGCTGATGGAAGACGGCGTCAACTGGAAGACCGGCCGGGTACCGATTCTGGGTCAGATTCCCCTGGTCGGCGAGCTGTTCACAACGCGCAACAACTCGGCAACCAAATCCGAACTGGTTATTTTCCTGCGCCCCGTGATCATCAAGGATCCCAGCCTCAATGGCGATTTCTCTAGCCTGCGCTCAATGCTGCCCGGCGAGAATTTCTTCGCCCAGCCGCCCGAGGCGCAACCGTTCAACAACATCCCCTACCGTTAAGCGGCCAACATGAGCCTTTTGATGGATGCCCTGAAACGGGCCGAAACCAGCAAGCAGGAAGCAGCGCGTGCCACGGCCGCGCAAGGAAAACCTGCGCCAACTGCGGACGGCCTGAGTCTTGAGCCATTGCCATCACCGCCAGCAGGTGCCGGGTCGTTGCCCGACCTCGCCGCCCATATCGACGCCCTGGATGCCGACCTGGCAGCCACTGAGTCCCGGCTGTCGATACGTCCGCCTACCGCCCCGGCTGCTGAGCTGACGCCGGCACCCGCACCGGCAGCGCATGCCGCCCCTCAGCCGCAACCAAACATCGAAGCGCTCAACCAGGCCGCCGCCCGCAATGCCTTTGCCGCCAAACAGAGCGAAGAAGCCCCGGCCCGAGGCCCGATGTGGATCGCGCTCGGCGTACTCGGGCTGGCATTGATCGGGATCGGCATCTATGTCTGGATACAGATGCAATCTTTCGGTGGCAGTTCACTGAAGCCAACCGCCAGCGCGCCATCGCCAACTGCCCCACGCCCCGCGCTGCCTGTTGCCGCACCAGCGGCCCCGGCCCTGCCCTTGACGCAGCCACCCAGCGCAACAAGCATTTTGCCCCCAATTTCGGCGTCGACCGCAACAGGCGCGGCAACCGAGCCCCGTGCGGCCCTGATGCCCCCCCGCGAACTCCCGCCCACCCTGGAGCCACGTCAGGCACCCGGGGCCGGTGTGCCGATCCGTTTTGCACGCACTCGACCCGAGCCGGACACTAACGTGCAGGACGCCTACGCCAAGCTACAGGGCAATCACCTTGACGCCGCACGCCGCGATTACGATAAGGCGCTGGCGAGCGACCCGAATAACGTCGATGCGCTGCTGGCGCTGGCCGCCATCGCCCAACGCCAGGGGCGTACCGGCGACGCCGACCGCTACCTGCAGCGCGCCAACGAGGCCGATCCGCGCAACCCGGCGGCGCAGGCGGCCATGCTCGGCAGCAATGCCGGCGGCGACCAACAGGTTAACGAAAGTCGGCTGAAATCGCTGCTGGCAGCGCAACCGGAGTCGGGACCGCTGAATTTTGCCCTGGGCAACCTATACTCGCGCCAGGGTCGCTGGTCGGAAGCACAGCAGGTTTACTTCAACGCCGTTGCAGCCGACGCCGACAACCCTGACTACCTGTTCAATCTGGCGGTCAGTCTCGACCATCTGCGCCAGCCCAAGCTGGCCGCGCAGCACTATCGCCTGGCGCTGGAAGCCGCCGAGCGTCGACCCGCCGCTTTCGACCGCGAGCGCGCGACCCGCCGTCTCAACGAACTACAGCCGTAATCTCAGGCCGGCCATGAACTCCACCGCCCCCCTGCGTCGCCCTCTGGGCCAGATCCTGATCGCCAAGGGCATCCTGTCCGAAGATCAGTTGCGCATCGCCCTGCTCGAGCAGATGAAGGCCAACCAGCCGATCGGCAAGCTGCTGGTGTCGCTCGGCTTCGTCTCGGAAACGACGTTGCGCGAAGCGCTGTCGGAAAGCCTGGGGCGCCAGAGTATCGACCTTTCCAATGCCATTGTCGATCCGCAGGCATTGAAACTGGTGCCGCGCGATGTTGCCAAGCGCCATCACCTGCTGCCGCTGGATTTCGACGACATGGCCCACCGCCTGACGGTGGCGATTGCCGACATCAACAACATCGTCGGTCTCGACCGGGTGCGCGCACTGCTGCCCGAAAACGTCGAGATCGAAGCACTGATTGCCGGCGAATCCGAAATCGACCGTGCCATCGACCAGTATTACGGGTACGAACTCTCAATCGACGGCATTTTGCAAGAGATCGAGACCGGCGAGATCGACTGGAAGAGTCTGTCGGCAACCGATGACGAATACAGCCAACCAGTCGTCCGCCTGATCGATTCGATCCTCACCGATGCCGTCAAACGCGAAGTCTCGGACATTCACTTCGAGCCGGAAGCCAACTTCCTGCGCATTCGCTACCGTATCGACGGCATGCTGCGCCAGATTCGCGCCCTGCATAAATCCTACTGGCCGGCGATGACGGTGCGCATCAAGGTACTTTCCGGCATGAACATTGCCGAAATGCGCGCCCCGCAGGACGGCCGCATCGGGCTGACGGTGTCCGGGCGCCAGGTCGATTTCCGCGTCGCCTGCCAGCCGACCATCCACGGCGAAAACATTGTGCTGCGCATCCTCGACCGGCAAAAGGGCATCGTACCCTTGGACGGCCTCGGCCTCGCCGAAGAGCACCTGCAACATCTCAAACTGATGATCGCCCGCCCGGAAGGCATCATCCTGGTCACCGGCCCGACCGGCAGCGGCAAGACGACGACGCTCTACTCGGTGCTCAATCACATCAACTCCGAGGGCATTCACATCATGACCCTCGAAGACCCGGTCGAATATCCGATGGCGCTAGTGCGCCAGACGTCGGTCGCAGAAACCTCCAAGCTCGACTTCGCCAACGGCATCCGCTCGATGATGCGCCAGGATCCGGACGTCATCCTGGTCGGTGAAATCCGCGACGCCGAAACTGCCGAAATGGCCTTCCGCGCCGCAATGACTGGCCACCAGGTGTATTCGACGCTGCACACCAACTCGGCCATCGGCACCATTCCGCGCCTGCTCGACATCGGCATCCTGCCCGACATCATGGCTGGCAACATTATCGGCATTGTCGCTCAGCGCCTGATTCGCCGCCTGTGCGACCACTGCAAGTCGCCCTATCACGCCGAAGCGCACGAAATGCATCTGATCGGCACCCCTGCCGATGGCTCGCGCCCCGTACTTTATCGCGCTTCCGGCTGCGAACGTTGCGACTTCCAGGGTTATCGCGGGCGCATCGCGATCATGGAGCTGCTGCGTATCGACGCCGGCATCGACGAGCTGATCGCCCGTCGTGCGACCACCCACGAAATCCGTACCCGTGCCCGCGAACAAGGGTTCATCGCGCTGGCCGACGACGGTCTGCGCCGGGTACTCAACGGCACCACCTCGCTCGAAGAACTCGGGCGCGTGGTCGACCTGACCGACCGGATGTAGTCATGGTCTTCGACTATAAGGCCGTCAGCGCCGAAGGGCGCATGGTATTCGGGCGCATCGACGCAATCAACATGGTCGACCTGGAAATGCGCCTCAAGCGCATGGATCTCGATCTGGTTACCGGCAAGGCACTCGACCAGCAGCAACTATTCGGCAAACGCAATATTCCGCGCCCCGAGCTGATCAATTTCTGCTTCCACCTCGACCAGCTGACCCGGGCCGGCGTACCCATCCTCGAAGGCCTCGCCGACCTGCGCGACTCGATCGAAAATCCCCGTTTCCGCGAAGTCATCGCCGGCCTCATCGAAGGCATCGAAGGCGGTCAGACGCTGTCGCTGGCGATGGCCGACCACCCGACGGTTTTCAACGCGGTCTTCGTCAACCTGATTCGCTCTGGCGAAGGCACCGGCCAGTTGCCAGACGTACTGAGCGGCCTCACCGAATCGTTGAAGTGGGAAGACGAACTCGCCTCGCACACCAAGAAGCTGCTGATGTATCCGGCCTTTGTCGGCACCATCGTGATTGGCGCCACGTTCTTCCTGATGATTTACATGGTGCCCCAGCTGAAGCTGTTCGTCAGGAACATGGGCCAGACCCTGCCATTGCAGACGCAGGTGCTGTTTTTCGTTTCCGACCTGCTGGTCGCTTATTGGTGGGCTTTCCTGCTGCTCCCGGTACTCGCAGCCATTGCCATCCAACTGACCCTGCGCACGAATCCGCTGGCCCGCCTGCGCTTTGACGGCATCAAGCTGAAACTGCCGGTACTCGGCCCGATTCTCAACAAGATCATCCTGTCGCGCTTCGCCAACACCTTTGCCATGCTCTACGCTGCCGGCATTCCGATTCTCGAGTCGATCCGTACCACGCAGGACATTGTCGGCAACCGCGTCATACGCAAGGCACTGCGCCGGGTGGAGCAATCGATCCGCGAAGGCCAGAACGTTGCCAATGCCTTCCACGATGCCGGCCTCTTTCCGCCACTCGTCGTACGCATGCTGCGCGTCGGTGAAAACACCGGCGGTCTGGACAAGGCGCTGCTCAACGTCAGCTATTTTTATAACCGCGATGTCAAGGAATCGGTCGAAAAGGCGCAGACGCTGATCGAACCGATGCTGACCGTCTTCATGGGCATGCTGCTGGGCTGGATCATGCTCTCCGTGCTGGGCCCGATCTACGACGTGATCGGCAAGATCAAGACATGATTTCCCGCCGGCTCCTCTATCTCGACACCCAGCGCCTGACCGCCTATGTCTGGCAGCAGGGGCGCTTGCAGCCGGAAGGCGTGTTCGAGATGCGTCCGGAGGAGCATCAGCGCTTCACCGACTACCTGCGCGCCCACCCCAACAGCCATTTCCAGATGCTGGCCAATGTCGCCGAAGAGGGGCACGAACTGGAAACCATCCCGTTCCTGCAGGGCGCCGACCGCAAGGCGCTGATCACCCGCAAGCTAGGCCAACATTTTCTCGGCTCGCCGCTGGCGACTGCCATTTCGCTGGGCTACGAAAAAAACAAGCGCAAGAACGAAAAACTGCTGCTCACCGCGCTGACCAACCCGGCGCACTTCGAGCCATGGCTCAAGGCGCTGCACGATGCCGATGCGGCATTGGCGGGCATCTACACCCTCGCCCAGCTTGGCGGCATCCTGCTCAAAAAACTGGGTGAAACCGACAAGCGTGCCTTGTTGCTAACCTACCAGGATCACTCGATCCGCGAAAGCTTCCTGGTCGATGGTCAACCTTTGTTCTCTCGCATGGTGCCGCTGTTCGACAGCAGCATTGCCGGCATCGCCTCGCGACTGGCTGCCGAATCGCTCAAGCTACATCAGTACCTCGCCAGTCAGCGTCTGATCCGGCGCAGCGAACCAATCCCGATCTACATGCTGGCCCATCCGCAAGCGCTTGCCACCGTTCGTCAGGCCTGCGTCGAGACGGGCAGTCTGCAATACAAGATTCTGGACAGCCATCAGGCCGCCAAGCGATTCAAGCTCAAAACCCTGCCGGGCGACAGCAGCAGCGAGCTGATTTTCCTGCACCTGCTGGCCACCGCGCCACCGCACCAGCAATTTGCCGCCGAAACGCATCGCCACGACTACCGCATCTCGCAACTGCGTTACGGGCTCATCGGACTGGGCGCCGTTGCACTCCTTGGCGGCTTCCTCTTTGCTACCAAGCAACTCTACGACAATTACAGTTTTCGCCAGGAAGCGGCGGCACTGATCGCCAGCGAAGCCGAACTCAGCTGGCGCTACCGGGAAATATCGGCAACGTTTCCACAACTCGGCATCGACAACGATACCCTGCGCCGCGTCACCGATCGCCAGAAAGAACTGTTGACGCAGCAGCGGGCGCCGAGCGCAGCCTTCCAGCAAGTCAGTCGGGCAATGAACGAAATGCCCAACCTGCATCTGGAAAGCGTCGAATGGAAACTGGGCGACAACGCACCGACAACCAATTCGCCAACCCGTAACTCAATCGGCGAATTGCTGAAAAGCAAAAATGAAGTCGTAATCCTGCGCGGCACCATCCGTCTCGGGCCAACCAGCACCGCCCGCCAGACCTTAGCCACCTTCGAGCATTTCGTCGATTTATTGCGGGTCGACCGCGACAACGAGGTCAGCGTACTGCAACAACCCTTCGAGATTGAATCCGGACGTGCCCTGCGCGGTGGCGACGCCGCCAACGAAAGCACGCATCCGCGCCAGTTCGCAGTACAGATCACGCGAAAGCTGGCACCATGAAATTTGAGCGCCGCGATTTCGCCAAGTTGCAGTGGTATGCCGTGCTGGCCATCGTTGCCATTGCCATCGCCGTCGCGGCCGGCTGGTGGAGTCTAGGTGGCGCAAATAAGGCGCGGGGCGAACGCGATGCAGCCGCCAAGCAAAAAACCCAGATCGAGCAACGCCTCGGTCAGGTACGCACCGAAGAACAGGACATCAAGGCCCGCACCCTGCTATTCCAGCAGATGGAACTCGCCGGCATCGTCGGCCCCGAAAAGCGCCTGGACTGGACAGAACTACTGCGCGACCTCCAGCGTCAGCTCCGCCTGCCCGGCATGACTTACGAATTCGGGCCACAGATCCTGCTGGAAAGCGGCCCGGTAGTCGGCTACGCTTTCCATAGCAGTCAGCTGAAAATTCAATTGCGCCTGCTACATGAGGGAGACTTGCTCAATTTCATCACACACCTGCAACGCGACGCCAAGGCGATGGTTCTCGTCCGCAATTGCAAGGTGTCGCGCCTATCGGGCGGACAGCAGACCGATGGCGCGCAATTGATCGGCGAATGCACGATGGAATGGGTGACCCTGCGCCAGACCAGCGGAACGAAACAGCAATGAAACACTTGCCTGTCCTTCTCCTCCTGCTGTCCGCCACCTTGCCAGTCTGGCCGCAAGACGAATCCGTGGGCCGCCTGTTCTTCACCCCACAACAACGCGCCGCCCTCGACCGCGAACGCCAGCTTGGGCTCAACCAGCGTCCAAGCACCGTGGATGCCGATGCAAGCTACACGTTCGACGGCGAAGTCCGGCGCAGCAGCGGCAAAAACACGCGCTGGATCAATGGCATTCCGCAAACGACAGCCACCCGAAAACCCGAGGTCGCCGCTGGCGACACCTACCACCCGGCCACCGGTGAACGCGACAGTCTGCTCGGTGACGGCAAGATCGTCATTCAGCGCAAGCCCCCGGCACCATGAAACAAAGGCGTCCCGCAACAAAAAAACAGTCGGGCGTCGCCTTGATCCTGTTTCTCGTCGCGTTGATCCTGGCGGCGGGATATGCCTTCTATCGGAGCAGCAATATTGGAGCGGCACGAAACGAGAGCAATGCTGCATTAATTGCCACGCTTGCCAAAGCAAAAGAAGCCTTGATTGCTTACGCCATCATCGATGCCAACCGCCCTGGCAGACTGCTATGCCCTGATCTCCTCGATAGCGGAGTCTCCCCAATACTCTCCCGAGACGATTGCGATGCCTATATTGGATGGCTTCCGTGGAAAACACTCGATCTTAAAGATGCCACCGACGATCACGGCACTAAATTTCGGTATGTTGCATTACGTTGGTTTGGCGGAGACCGAGCCAAGCCACCACTTAACAGCGATACCCTCAGTGTTAGCCAATTGGCGGATGCCGGCATTCAGAAAACCACGCTGGATAGCACCTCGCTTGGCACGCTCTACCTAGATATTCCCGTTGGCAGTGGCACCGATGCAATCGATCCACTAACCGACCCGAAAAATGAAATCGTAGCGTTAATCATCGCGCCACGCGGGGAACTCGACCCCCGAAATGCAGATGGCGATAACTATTTCTTTTCAGGCAAATCATCCGATACAGACAACGACCTCATCATGCCGGTAACCCGCCAGGAATTAATGGCCGCCGTCGAAAAACGGGTCGCCAACGAAGTCAAGGCCTGTGTGCAAAACCATGCTTCTGCCGCAAATAATTCAAAAAAGCGCTTCCCTTGGCCTGCGCCACTCTCAGCTACAGATTACCAAGGCAAGGCCGGCTCCCTATTTGGTCAACTTCCACTGACCCAACCCAGTCCCAGTGCCAATTCGTTGCTCAACGATGCCGCTGCCTCCCTCAATGGCAATATCGACGACTTTAAAAATACTGATCCTAACGACTACGCCGCATTACTCGCCGTGACAGGCACCTTGAATGCAACCTTGTCTCAGATCCGCAACCTCCTCGACTCGCTTTATATTGCCGCAACCAAGCTCTGGCAGGCCGCCACTGTGGTATCCAAGAGCCTTGGGGTCGTGAACTTGACTGCTGAAACCGCGCTTCTGCCTAGCGGTAGCCGAAGAACCGTACGGATAAGCAATTCCGAATTGACGAATATTCAGACCGAAAGCACCAACGTACTTGTCGATATTGATCGCCTGCCAACCCAGTTGGATGCCAGCGGCCTGGACATCTATCCCGAAGAACTCGCCGCGCGCGCGCGAACATTTTCCAATGCCGTGAATGCAGAAAATGCACAGTCGCTGGAAGATATGCTCTGGAGCACCCAGTCGACGCATGTCGATATTTATCCACGCTTACAGGCTGCGCAAAATGCTGCCAGCTCGGCACGCGTAGCCCTTCAAACACCGATTCAGGCCGATGCCGCCGCCAAAGCCACAGCTTTGACCAATTCAATCACTTGCCTCCAGGCCGTGATCGCCGCCAGCCGCATCAATACCCATTACAGCGATATTTCTGCACTCATCGCGCCGATTCAGACAAGCTTACTCGCCTACGAACAATCACCCGGCACGGTCACTGCCGAGGCACTAAGAACCGCGCTGGCCTCAAGCCGTACCGACATCGCAGCACTTGCCACCGTCAATCCTCAGACAACCGGATGTGGAACCGGTGCAACCGCGATTATCGCTGCGCGCAACACTGCAACCGCCGCCATCGACACTGCTCAACTGGCACTGACTGAGGGCACACTACCAAAAATTCAATTAGACACAAACAATGCTATCGGCAAGATTCAGGTACTCGTTACTGCGATGGTGGCTAACGACGATAATCTCACCCGAAGCTCAGTAACTGCCTGGGTCGCAGCCTACAGAACCCATAGCGCTCCTCTCCTCAATATCAGGCCACTCAGCAGCACCGCCCGGGTGCCCTACGTGGAGAATTTTTATATTGTTGCGGTCAACCTCGAAAACTGGGCAAAAACCATTGCCGCTCATGCGGCCACCCTCGCCAGCAAGATCAAGGCCGCCCCCATTTCCAACGATGCCTTCTATAACGTAAGCGCGCTCGAAGGCTCTGCCTACGCACTGGCTACGGAAGCCTTGAACACCTCGGCGACCGCCGCATCTGCGCTGACAAACGTCATCAACGCCCCCACCGCTCTGAAAATAGACCAAGCCGAGCAAGCGCGCTTGGCGCTAATTGACGATGCCTCAGCACTCAATACCGAAATCGAGCAACTTGGTGGCAGTTTCAGTAGCAGCACCGCCTCTGCCCTTCCCATCGTCTGGCTCGCCAGCCAGTGCGACGCATTCCGGCAAACCGCCGACGCATGGTGGCGAAAAGGCGCTTGGCACGATCTTGTGTTCTATCAGATTTCCAACATCGACAGTACATTGGCCGGCAATCTCAAAGTCAACGGCGATGGCAACTACCGCGTAGTCGCCATCGCCAGCGGGCGCATCCTTTCCGCACTAAGTCAGACACGCCCCCTGTCTCCGGCAACACGAACCAGCGCAAGTTACCTCGAAAAGATTAATGCAAGTGCGACTCGCAACGGCGACGCTACGTCTCCAGATAAGGAATTTACGAACGACTCGCCTTCCGCTACATTCAATGATCGACTGGCTTATTAACCCCTAATTGGAGAGTACGTGCCCGAACCAAAAGCTTTCCATCGCCATCGTGGCTTCACACTGGTCGAACTGGCCATCGTGCTGGTCATTGTCGCCTTTTTGACCGGCGGCCTGCTGATGGGGATCACCGCCCAACGCGCATCTGCGGATAGTGCCGACGCACAGCGCCAGTTGGACAACATTCGCGAGGCGCTAATCGGTTTTGCGATGTCAAAAGGGCGCCTCCCATGCCCGGCGCAAGCAAATTTGCCAAACACCGACGACATGGCCGGCCAAGAGTTAACGCCTCCATGTGATGGAACACTACAGCATGGGGTTTTGCCTTGGAAAACACTAGGACTGCTGGAAACCGACCCTTGGGGAAGGCGCTTTACCTATTCAGTCAGCAGTTTTGATAGCAGCGCCTCACCTAGCAAAAGCTTCGCTAGAGCTTTACCGACCGGTGCCTCGGCTAGTTTTTCGCTCACCACTATAGGTAGCGCCAATGTCAGGGAAACTTGGAATTCAACTGCCGCGATTGCCTCCGATCTACCTGTAGTAATCATCAGTCATGGCATTAACGGGGCGGGTGCTTTTCTGCCAACAGGAGCGCAGCTACCAGTCAGCACAGACCCCAACGAGGCAGAAAACTCGAACGCTACTAATCTGATTTTTGTTTCCCGCACACCCGGCAATAACTTCGACGACCTCGTAACCTGGATCGCCCCCGCCACCCTAATGGCAAAGATGGTGGCTGCCGGGCGGCTGCCATAACGGCTAGACTGCTTCTTCCTTCGGATCGCGCGCCATCAGCAGTTCCAACGCTTCGCTGGCATTGACCCGGCCCTCCAGAATTGCAGCGACCGCAGCAGAGATCGGCATATCGACGCCTAGCGACTTTGCCAGCCGGTCGACTTCACGGGCGGTATAAACACCTTCCGCAACGTGGCCCAGTTCTTCAAGAATCTGCGGCAGCGACTTGTTTTCAGCCAGCGCCAGACCAACGCGGCGGTTGCGCGAGAGATCGCCGGTGCAGGTCAGGATCAGGTCGCCCATGCCGGCCAGGCCCATGAAGGTTTCGCGGTGGGCGCCCAGCGCCAGACCGAGGCGGGCGATTTCCGCTAGCCCGCGCGTCATCAGCGCGGCACGCGAATTGAGGCCGAGGCCCAGACCATCACAGATGCCGGTAGCGATGGCCAGCACGTTCTTGACGGCACCGCCGACTTCGACACCGACCAAGTCGTCGTTGGCGTAGATGCGCAGGCGCCGGGTATGCAGTTGGCGGGCCGTGGCGCGGGCAAATTGGGGATCATTGGCCGCCAGTGCCACCGCTGTCGGTTGCCCGGCGGCAACTTCTTCGGCAAAGCTGGGGCCGGACAGGGCACCGCAAACGGAGAACTCTCCCAGTACTTCAGCTACCACCTGGTGCGGCAGCTTGCCGCTGCCGGCCTCAAAACCCTTGCATACCCACAGGAGCGGCACCGAACAGTCCAGCGTCTTGAGTCGCTCGACGGTTGGCCGCAGTCCGGCGATGGGGGTCGCCACGACAAGCAAATCCGCGCCCACCACAGTAGCCGCAAAATCGGTCGATACAGCAACCGACTCGGGAAGTCTGTAGCCGGGAAAGAAACGGGTGTTTTCTCGTGTTTTTTGCAGGTCGACCGCAACATCCTCTTCGCGCGACCACAGTGTCACATCGTGCTTGCCGGCGAAGGCGATAGCCAGCGCGGTTCCCCACGCGCCGGCACCGAGCAGGCTTATCTTCACAGACCCCAGACCTGTGTCGAACGCACAAAGCCGGTCGTACCGTCACGGTGCCGAACCTTGGCCCAGCCAGGCGCGGCAGCTTCGACAAAATCGACGACAACCCACTTGTCGAGCGTTGCAACCACCGGCGCCTCGGCTTTGTCGGATTCTCGGATCTCGGCATGCGGTGCGGTGACCACCAGGGTTCGGCGTTCTGCGAGATTGGCGACTTCGATCCAGGCCAGCGTGCCTTCGGCATCGCGCACCTTGACCCAGCCTTCAAGGCGCACAACCGCTTCAACCGGCGTTTGCGCCTTGATCAGATAGAGCTTCTTGCCTTTCTGCGAGGGCGAGTCATAGAGAATCGCCACCGGCACCACGACCGAGCGATAGTCGACGGCCAGCGCCGACGCGGCGGCGAGACCCAGTACGCTGGCTGCAATGATGCGGCGCCACATGGCCGTGCCTTACTGAATTGGAACTTCGGTCGGGGCCGCTGCCTGCTGTTGCAGACGCTGCATGTACATGGCCTCGAAATTGACCGGCTGCAGCACGATGGGCTGGAATCCGGCACGGGTCACGGCATCGGAAACCGCTTCACGGGCGAACGGGAACAGGATGTTCGGGCAGGCCACGGCAATCAGCGGCTCGATCTGCTCGTTCGGTACGTTCATGATGCGGAAAATGCCGGCCTGGCCAACTTCGACCAGAAATACCGTCTTGTCTTCCAGCGTGGCCGTCACGGTGACGGTCAGCACCACTTCGTAGGCGCCGTCGCCCACGCCGCTGCCGCTGGTGCCGAGTTGAATCTCGACCTGCGGCGCTTCACGCTCAAGGTAGATTTGCGGCGCATTGGGGACTTCAAGGGAAAGATCCTTGACGTAGAGCTTTTCGATACCGAAAACGGGCTGTTCGTTTTGTTCCATGAGATTCTCTTTCAGGTTTTAAATCGTTTTTCAGACACCGCCGGCAAGCAGCGGCTTGAGCTCACCTGCGGCATCGAGCGCCATCAGATCGTCACAACCGCCGACGTGAAAATCGCCGATATAGATTTGCGGCACAGTGCGGCGCTTGGTTTTCTCCATCATCGCTTCGCGCTGCGCGGGATCGAGATCGATACGGACTTCTTCGATCTCGGTCACGCCACGCGCCTTGAGCAACTGCTTGGCACGGATGCAGTAAGGGCAAACCGCCGTCGTATACATCACCACTGGTACGCTCATTTGTTGCGTGTTCCCTTTTTGACCGGATAGCCGGCACCGACCCAGGCGTCGACGCCACCGGCCAGATTGTGCACCTTGTCAAAACCGAGCTTTCCGAGTTCGCCGCAAGCCTTGCCGGAACGCATGCCGGAAGCGCAGCAGACGATCACCGGCTTGTCCTTGAACTTTTCGATTTCGCTGATGCGGTCTGCCAACTTGGCGAGCGGAACATTCCTGGCGTCCGGCAGGTGGCCACCGGCAAATTCGTCGGCCTCGCGCACGTCGATGATGTGCGCATCCTCGCGATTGATCAGCAAGGTGGCCTGGGCAGGCGACACCTCGTTCTTGGCGCCGCCCATGATCAATGGCCAGAGCAGGCCGAGACCGCTGACGACGACGACGGCAATCAGGAGGATATTCTGGTTGATGAATTCCATCGGCACTTAACTACCCTCCACACCGCAAAATACTTCGCGCATCATGCCGACGAGCTGCAGGGTGCGCTGGTCGCCCACCCGGTAGAAAACACGATTGGCGTCCTTACGCGTCAGCAGTACGCCTTTTTCCCGAAGAATGGCCAGATGCTGGGAGATGTTGCTTTGCGAAGTACCGACGGCATCGACGATATCCTGCACACATGCTTCCTGATCGCCCAACACACAGAGGATCTTGAGACGCAGCGGGTGCGCGATGGCTTTGAGCGCACGCGCGGCCATTTCGATATGCTCCTGCTTGTCGATCAGGTTGAAGGAGGGCTGTTCCAAGATAAAACCTCAATATTGGCGAATGGATCATTATAAAATAACGGTTTGCGTTTCGCAGACCTTAATCGCTGTCAAATAGAATTGCGGCAGGTATAAAACGCTTTGTCGCCAGATGCACGACAGGCGACACAAGCACGAAGGCAGCAGAGAGCATTGTCGAACAGGCCAGGCAACAAATTCGGGTTAAAGAGCAGGCCGCTGACGACGGCAATCGTCGCCACGCTCCTGCTGTGGCCGCCATTGGTAATTCCGCAAGTTGCCAAGGGCAAGAACAAGGCCGCCCCCGCTTCACCGGAAATCGCCGAAAAACAGGCTGATCTCGGCGAACTGCGCGGTCGCATCGAAGGCCTGCGCAAGGAACTCAGTGCCAGCGAGGAAAGCAAGGCTGACGCAGGTGACCGCTTGCGCGAATCCGAGCGCCAGATTTCCCGTCTGCAACGCGAATTGCATGAACTGGGCGAACAGCGCGGTCAACTGCAAAATCAGCTGAAAAATCTTGAGCAGCAATCGAAAGAACTCACCGCCACGCTTGGCCAACAGCAAAGCCAGCTGGAAAAGCTGCTGTACAAACAATACTTGCGCGGCACGCCGGACTCACTGCAACTGTTGCTCAACGGCGACGACCCGAACCAGATGGCGCGCGACCTGCACTATCTTTCGGCCATCGCGCTGACCCGTGCCGAGTTGATGGGCGAGATCAACGCCACGCTGGACAAAAAGAAGGCGCTGGCAGCCGACGCCCGGGAACGTGCTGAAGAATTGCAGGAAGTCGAAGCGCAGCAGCAACAGCGTCACAGCGAACTTCAGAAGCAGCGCGAGGAACGTAAAGCACTCTACGCGCAGGTATCGGACAAGGTTAATGCCCAGCGCAAGGAAGTCGGCAATCTCCAGCAAAGCGAAAAACGCCTGACTGAACTGATCGACCGCCTATCGAAAATACTCGCCGCACAGGCAGCCCAGGCCGCACAGGCTGCCCGCGCGGCAGAAGCAGCGCGGGCAGCGGAAGCAGCCCGTGCCGCCGAGGCCGCCCGCCACAAGGAAAAGGAGCGTGAAAAGCCCAAACCGCGCCCCGGCGACGACGAAAAGGAAACCCCTCGCCCACCACCGCCATCACCACCTCCAGCCCCCGCACCGACCAGCGAACCAAGCCGCTCCAAGCCGGTCGAAGCGGAGAACCGTTATGAACCGGTTGCCAACGATGGCAGTTTTGCCCGCCACAAGGGAAGCTTGCGCTTGCCGGTACGCGGCGCCATCGCCGGACAGTTCGGCAGCCCGCGTGACGGCGGTGGCACCTGGCGCGGCCTGTTCATCAAGGCCAGTGTTGGCAGCGAGGTCAAATCCATTGCCGGCGGACGGGTGGTTTTTGCCGAATGGATGCGCGGTTTTGGCAACCTTCTGATCGTCGACCACGGCGATTCGTATCTTTCGATCTACGGTTACAACGATTCGCTGCTCAGACAGGTCGGGCAGGCGGTCAAAGGCGGTGAAATCCTGGCCACCGTCGGCAACAGCGGGGGCAATCCGGAATCCGGTTTATACTTCGAAATCCGCCACCAGGGGCAACCGATCGACCCGATGAAATGGGCAAGTCTGAAATGAGCAAAGCGAAAACAATTGGTTTGGTAGTAGGCGGCTTCGTCGCCGGTGCATTGATCAGCCTGCACGTCCCGGCACTCGCCGAAAAGGACGCCAAGGTTGGTCTGCCCATTGACGAATTGCGCACCTTTGCCGAGGTCTACAGCGCCATCAAGCAGGGTTACGTCGAGCCGGTCGAAGACAAGACGATGATCAACAATGCCATCGCCGGCATGTTGTCCAACCTTGACCCGCACTCGTCCTATCTCGATGCCGACGCCTTCAAGGATTTGCAGGTCGGCACGCAGGGCGAATTCGGCGGCCTCGGTATCGAAGTCGGCATGGAAGACGGGTTGGTAAAGGTCGTTTCGCCGATCGAGGACACGCCGGCTTACCGCGCCGGCATCAAGTCGGGCGACCTGATCTTCAAACTCGACGACACCCTGGTCAAGGGGCTGACCCTCAGCGAAGCTGTCAAGAAAATGCGCGGCAAGCCGAAGACGTCGATCAAGCTGTCGATCATCCGCAAGGGTGAGACCAAGCCAATCGAGGTGACGCTGGTACGCGAAGTCATCAAGGTACAGAGCGTCAAGTACAAGCTCATCGAACCCGGTTACGGCTGGGTGCGTATCACCCAGTTCCAGGACAACACCGTTGCCGACCTGGCCAAGGCGCTGAATTCGCTTTACAAACAAGGTCCGTTGCAGGGGCTGGTACTCGATCTGCGCAACGATCCGGGCGGCCTGCTCAACAGCGCTATCGGCGTCTCTGCGGCCTTCCTGCCGCCAGACGTCAAGATCGTGTCGACCGATGGCCGCACCGGCGATGCCAAGCAGGATTTCCTGGCCCGCCCGCAGGACTACCTGCGCGGTACGCGCGAGGATCCGCTCAAGACCCTGCCGATCGAAGCCAAGAAGGTGCCGATGGTGATCCTGATCAACAGTGGTTCCGCTTCTGCGTCCGAAATCGTTGCCGGCGCCCTGCAGGACTACAAGCGCGGCGTCGTTCTCGGCACCCAGAGTTTCGGCAAGGGATCGGTTCAGTCAGTCATTCCGCTACCCGGCAACTCGGCGATCAAGCTGACGACGGCCCGTTATTACACGCCGGAAGGTCGCTCGATCCAGGCCAAAGGCATCGTGCCCGACATCGTCGTCGAAGAAACGCCGAACGGCAACGGGGGCAGCGCCCGCATTCGCGAAGCCGACCTTGATCGCCACCTGATCAACGACCGCGAGAAGGACGCCGCCAAGGATGCCCCCAAGGAGGCGCAGAAGCCGCAAGCCAAGCCGGCCCCAAAACCAGCCAAGGACAAGAGCGGCAAGGAAGAAGGCGACGAAGAGCCGCTGGAGCGCCTGGAATATGCCAGCAAGAAGGATCACCAGTTCCAGCAGGCGCTGAACCTTCTCAAGGGCTTGAAGATCATGCAGAATAAGACCCAATAGCCCATGCGCCGGGAGGGATGATGAACACTGGAGAACTCAAGAAGAAACGCGAGATCCTGTTTTCCAAATTCCCACCCGGTCAGGTGCCTGAAGCGGCTGACGATCTCAGGCGCCTGGAAGAAGTCGATATCGAGCCGAAGTTCGAAAAGCGCTCACTCGGCGTCACCTACGAGCTATCGCAACACACCTTGCGCGAGCTGGATGAGCACCTGATCGACAAAGGCTATCATCTCGACAATACCCTGATGACCAAGTTGACACGGGCGCTGATCTACTACGTTGAAGAGACCCAGTTGCACAACATGGGCGCCCCCGAAAAACGCCTCAAGCGCTCGGCTTCGGAAGCCTACGTCAATGCCTGGGAACACCACCCGCACGGCGACCACGACGACACACCGCCGGAGTGGCGCGAATACAAGTGACGGACGAGCAGCTTCTCCGCTATAGCCGTCACATTCTACTGGACGCCCTGGGAATCGAAGGCCAGGAACGCATTCTTGCCACCCATGCGCTGATTGTCGGTGCCGGCGGCCTGGGTTCGCCGGCCGCGCTCTACTTGGCCTCGGCCGGCATCGGCAGGATCACGCTGGTCGACGACGACAGCGTCGATTTCACCAACCTTCAACGGCAAATCCTGCATACCCAGGCCCGCGTCGGCATGGCCAAGGCGGAATCGGGGCGCATTGCGCTGGCGGCGATCAATCCTGAAATCGAGATCGTTCCCGTACAGCAACGGCTGTCCGGCGAAGCGCTGGACAGACTGGTTGCCCGCGCCGACATCGTCCTCGACTGCACCGACAATTTCGCTACCCGCCACGCCATCAACCGCGCCTGTGTGCACCACAAGAAGGCGCTGGTATCCGGCGCCGCCATCCGTTTCGACGGTCAGATCAGCGTTTACGACATGCGCCACGACGACGCCCCGTGCTATCACTGCCTGTTCCCGGAGGGCGAGGATGTCGAGGAAGTTCGCTGTGCGGTAATGGGCGTATTCGCACCGCTGACCGGCATTGTCGGCACCATGCAGGCCGCCGAGGCACTGAAACTGGCGGCGGGTATCGGCGAAAGCCTGAGCGGACGCCTGCTACTGCTCGATGCGCTGGAAATGGAGTGGCGCACCGTCCGCTTCAAGAAGGACGCCGGCTGCGCCGTCTGTGGCCCTACGCCAGCCGGGCAAGCACCCGGATATCTGCCCCGACCTGACGCAGATCGTGAATCTTCAGGCGAAGTTTATCGTCCAGCGTAGTCAATTCGGGTAAATTAAACATACCACTGGCCTCGTGTCCGATCAGACAGGGCGCCAGATAAAGCAGCAGTTCATCGACCAAGCCTTCGCGCAACAGCGAGCCATTCAGCTTGAAGCCGGCCTCGGCATGCACTTCGTTGATACCACGGCGACCCAATTCTTCGAGCAAATCCTTCAACTCGACCTTGCCGCTGGCGTTGGGTAGCACCACGACCTCCGCCCCCGCCGAACGCAGCAAATTAGCCCTTTTTTGGTCGTCGACCGCAACCGCCACCAAAACCGGCCCGCCTTGCAGGATGCGCGCCGTCAGCGGCGTTTCCAGTTTGCTGTCGACCACGACCCGCAACGGCTGACGGCTGGTTTCGACGCCACGCACGTTCAACTGCGGATCGTCGTCGCGCACGGTGCCGATGCCGGTCAGGATGGCGCAAGCCCGGGCGCGCCAGCGATGACCGTCCTGACGCGCCTCCGGCCCGGTGATCCACTGGCTGACACCGTTGTTGAGTGCCGTTTTGCCATCCAGGCTGGCGGCCACCTTCAGACGCAACCACGGGCGGCCCCGGGTCATGCGCGAGACAAAACCGATGTTCAGTTCGCGCGCTTCGCTTTCCAGCAGACCGCTGGCCGTTTCGATGCCGGCAGCACGCAGCTTGGCCAGCCCCTGTCCGGCAACCAGCGGGTTGGGATCGGCCATCGCCGCCACGACACGGGAAACCCCGGCAGCGATCAGCGCCTCGGCGCAGGGCGGCGTGCGGCCGTGGTGGCTGCACGGCTCAAGCGTTACATAGGCAGTAGCACCACGCGCCCGTTCACAGGCGGCACGCAGGGCGTGCACTTCGGCATGCGGTTCGCCCGCCTTCTTGTGCCAACCCTCGCCGACGATTTCGCCGTTACGCACCAGCACGCAGCCGACGCGCGGATTGGGCGAGGTCGTCCACAAGCCATGCTCGGCCAGTTGCAGCGCGCGCGCCATCATGCCGTGGTCGACGGCGCTGAAGCTCATTTTTTTCTGGGTGTGCTGGACGAAGCAGGCGAAACTTCGCGGATCGCCCGGGAAAACGCATCCACGTCTTCGAAATTGCGATACACCGACGCAAAGCGAATGTAGGCGACCTTGTCGAGCTTCTTCAACTCGCGCATCACGAGTTCGCCGAGTTGCTGAGTGCTCACTTCGCGCTCGCCTGCCGTCAGTAGGCGCTCTTCGATGTCCGCTACGGCCGCATCGACGGACTCCATCGACACCGGCCGCTTGCGCAGGGCCAGTTCCAGGCTGGCTCGCAGCTTGTCGCGACTGTATTCGGTGCGCAGGCCGTTTTTCTTGACCACCTGCGGCAGCTGGATTTCCGCCCGCTCGTAGGTGGTAAAACGCTTGTCGCAGGCATTGCACTTTCTGCGGCGACGAACGATGTCGCCTTCGTCACTCAGGCGGGTATCGACAACCGCCGTTTCGTCATGGCCGCAGAAAGGACACTTCACGGCGCCTTAGGCTCCGTAGACCGGGAACTTCTTGCACAGCTCCGAGACTTTGGCACGCACCTTGGCGGCCACCGCTTCGTCGTTCGGCGCATCGAGGATATCGGCAACCAGGTGGGCCACAGTCTCGGCTTCGATCTCGGTGAAGCCGCGTGTCGTCATGGCCGGCGAACCGATGCGGATACCGGAAGTGACGAACGGCTTTTGCGGGTCGTTGGGAATGCCGTTCTTGTTGACCGTGATGTGGGCGCGACCCAGCGCCGCTTCGGCGTCCTTGCCGGTGATGTTCTTGGCACGCAGGTCAAGCAGGAAAACGTGGCTCTCGGTGCGGCCGGAAACGACGCGCAGGCCGCGCTCTTCGGCCAGCACGCGGGCCATCACGCGGGCGTTGGCGATGACCTGTTCCTGGTAGTTACGGAAACCGGGCGTTGCCGCTTCCTTGAAAGCCGTCGCCTTGGCGGCGATCACGTGCATCAGCGGGCCGCCTTGCAAGCCCGGGAAGATGGCGGAGTTGATCGCTTTTTCGTGCTCGGCCTTCATCAGGATGATGCCGCCACGCGGGCCGCGCAGGGTCTTGTGCGTGGTCGAGGTGACGACGTCGGCGAAGGGCACAGGGTTCGGGTAGAAACCGGCAGCAACGAGACCGGCGTAGTGCGCCATGTCGACCATGAAGATAGCGCCGACTTCCTTGGCCACCTTGGCGAAGCGCTCGAAATTGATGCGCAGCGAATAGGCGGAGGCGCCGGCGATGATCAGGCGCGGCTTGTGTTCGCGGGCCAGCGCTTCCATCTTGTCGTAGTCGATTTCTTCCTTTTCATCGAGGCCGTAGGACACAACGTTGAACCACTTGCCGGACATGTTGAGCGCCATGCCGTGGGTCAGGTGGCCGCCTTCGGCCAGGCTCATGCCCATGATGGTGTCGCCGGGTTTGCAGAAGGCCATCAGCACGGCCTGGTTGGCCTGCGAACCGGAATTCGGCTGGACGTTGGCGGCCTCGGCACCGAACAGTTTCTTGAGGCGGTCGATGGCCAGTTGCTCGGCCACGTCGACGTGCTCGCAGCCACCGTAGTAACGCTTGCCCGGGTAGCCTTCGGCGTACTTGTTGGTCAGCTGGGAGCCCTGGGCTTCCATGACCGCCTTGCTCACGTAGTTTTCGGACGCGATCAGTTCGATGTGGTCTTCCTGACGCTGGACTTCGGCCTGAACGGCTTGCCAGAGTTCGGGATCAACTTTTGCCAGGGTATCTTTCGCGGAAAACATGGGGAATGCCTCAAGCCATTGAAAAGGGCGGAAATTTTATCACGAAGGCAACTCGTCGAGGGCGCCGGGTTCGAGGTGCGCGGTTTCCCCCCAGGTTTCGATGCTCCAGCCGCCGTCGACCGCAGCAATCCAGTTCAGGCCGGCGTTGGGAATCAGGAAATCGCGCGGGGTTTCCAGGCTGTTGCCACGCACGAAACGATTGACGATGTCGAGCACGCCGCCATGCACCACAACGGCGATGCTCTCACCGCAATGGGCCGCTGCCAGCATCTGCAACTTGCCGCTGACCCGGGCGAACATCTCGCTCAGGCTTTCGCCATTTTCAAAGTCATAGCTGGCATTGCGCCCTTCGAAAGCGGCGTAGCCATCGGGAAACCGCTGTTTTGCCTCATCGTAGGTCAGCCCTTCGAACACCCCGTATCGCCGTTCGCGCAACTCGGGCACCGGTTGCGGCACCAGCCCCAGCGCCTCGCCGATGAGTTGCGCCGTCGCCCAGGCCCGCTTGAGGTCGCTACCGTAAAGCGCGACAATGCCGGCCGTCTTGAGCCAGCGACCGGCCGCCGCCGCCTGGCGCAATCCGGTGGCGTTGAGAGCGATGTCGATCTGCCCCTGGATACGCCGCTCGGCATTCCATTCGGTTTCGCCGTGACGCACCAGACAGATGCGGGTTGGCTGGCTTGTAGGGATTTCCACCATGTTCGACCTGTGACCTTCAAGGTAAATTTGGCCGGGTTGGATTTTCATTGGCCCCGGACACACTTAGAAGCCGGGCATTTTAACAATCGAGGAGGATTTTTCGTGACCCTTCTGCTCAAGCTCTCGCAGCTGATCGACTGGTTCAACGAACGTATCGCCAAAGGCGCTTTCTGGCTGGTACTGGCAATGACCATCATCAGCGCCGGTAACGCCGTCGTCCGTTTTACCATCAACTACAGTTCCAACGGCCTGCTGGAAATCCAGTGGTACCTGTTCGCCGCTATTTTCCTGCTTTGCTCGCCCTATACGCTGCGCAAGAACGAGCATGTCCGCATCGACGTGCTCTCCGGCAAATTGTCGCCGCGCGGCCTGGCAGTGATCGACATCATCGGCACACTGTTCTTCCTGCTGCCGATGGTCGTGCTCATCCTGTGGCTGTCGCTGCCGCTGATCGCCGAGTCGATCAAGATCAACGAAATGTCGGCCAATGCCGGCGGTCTGCTGCGCTGGCCGGTCAAGGTTCTGCTGCCGATCGGCTTCACGCTGCTGGCGCTGCAGGGCATTTCCGAACTGATCAAGCGCATCGCCTTCCTGGCCGGCATGATCGATGACCCCAATGCCAAGGGACACACACCGACACCGGAAGAAGAACTGGCCGCCGCCATCGCCGCCGCCAAAGCTCAGGAGGCCAAATAATGGCGGAATTCATGATTGCCAACATGGCGCCGCTGATGTTCGGCGCCCTTGTCCTCTTCCTGCTCTTCGGCTACCCGGTCGCCTTCGCGCTAGCAGCCAACGGCATCGTCTTCGGCCTCATCGGCATGGAACTCGGTCTGCTCCAGCCGGCCATCTTCCAGGCCCTGCCCGAACGCATCTTCGGCATCATGGGCAACGACACGCTGCTGGCCATTCCCTTCTTCACCTTCATGGGGCTCATTCTCGAGCGTAGCGGCATGGCCGAGGATCTGCTCGACACCATCGGCCAGCTGTTCGGCCCGATACGTGGCGGCCTCGCCCTGGCGGTCATCTTCGTCGGCGCGCTGCTGGCTGCGACGACCGGCGTGGTCGCCGCCTCGGTGATCTCGATGGGCCTGATCTCGCTGCCCATCATGCTGCGCTACGGCTACGACAAGCGCTTGGCCGCCGGCGTCATTGCCGCTTCCGGCACGCTGGCGCAGATCATTCCGCCATCGCTGGTGCTGATCATCATGGCCGATCAGCTCGGCAAGTCGGTTGGCGACATGTACGAAGGCGCGATGATTCCTGGCATGATCCTGACCAGCCTCTACGTCGGCTACGTGATCATCCTCAGCGTCATCAAACCCAACGCAGCCCCGGCCCTGCCGCCCGAAGCCCGCACCCTGCGCGGTCTCAAGCTCGCAACGCGCGTACTGACCACCCTGGTACCGCCGCTGGTGCTGATCTTCCTCGTGCTCGGCACCATCTTCCTCGGTATCGCCACGCCGACCGAAGGCGGCGCAATGGGCGCAACCGGCGCCCTGATCCTGGCCCTGGCCCGCAAGCGGATCACCTGGAAGCTGCTTAAACAGGCGATGGAAACAACCGGCAAGCTGTCGTCCTTCGTCGTCTTCATCCTGGTCGGCTCGACCGTGTTCGGCCTCGTCTTCCGTGCCGTCAATGGCGATTTGTGGGTCGAGCACCTGCTGCTCGGCCTGCCCGGCGGCCAGGTCGGCTTCCTGATCGTCGTCAACATCCTGGTCTTCGTCCTCGCCTTCTTCCTCGACTTCTTCGAACTGTCGTTCATCATCGTGCCCCTGCTGGCGCCGGTGGCGGACAAGCTGGGCATCGATCTGGTCTGGTTCGGCGTACTGCTCGCGGTCAACATGCAGACCTCGTTCATGCACCCGCCGTTCGGCTTTGCGCTGTTCTATCTGCGCTCGGTCGCACCGGCCTCGGTCAAGACCACGGATATCTACTGGGGCGCCATCCCCTTCGTCTGCATCCAGATCATCATGGTCGCTTTGATCATCATCTTCCCGAATATCGTCAGCTATGGCGATCCTGCAGCAAGGGCCAAGATGGAGCAAAGCGAGCCGGTCGATCTCGGCACGCTGATGCAGCAATCGGACAGCGCTGGCGGCGGTGGCGAACAAAAGGATACCGGCGCCGACTTCCTCAAGCAGTTGCAGCAGAACGAGAAATAATCGTCGCCGCAATTCGGATTCAAACGGGGCTGCGGCCCCGTTTTTCATTGCATAGTCTTGCGCAATGCCGCCGATGCAAGGATCCAATTTGATAATCCCCCTGCATGCGTCCAAAATGGAGGCACTCGGAAGTTCAAACGCCAACCCACAAGGAGCACATCATGGATATCGGCATCACCAAAAAAGATCGCGAAAAGATTGCGGACGGGCTTTCCCACCTGCTCGCCGACTCGTTCACCCTCTACCTGAAGACACACAATTTCCACTGGAACGTGACCGGGCCGATGTTCAACACCCTGCACGTGATGTTCATGGATCAATACACCGAACTGTGGAATTCGCTGGACATGATCGCCGAACGCATCCGCGCGCTTGGCGTGGCCGCCCCCGGCTCCTTCAGCGAATTCGCCAAGCTGACGGTCATCAAGGAAAGTGAAGGTACGCTCAGTGCCACCGAGATGATCAAGCAACTGGTCGCCGGCCAGGAGGCTGTGACCAAGACCGCACGCAGCATTTTCCCGATTGTGGACAAGGCCGGCGACGAGCCGACCGCCGACCTGTTGACCCAGCGCATGCAGATTCACGAAAAGAATGCCTGGATGCTGCGCAGCCTGCTGGAAAGCTGATTTCCGCCAGCAGCAAAAAACAAAAAACCCGCGAAAATCGCGGGTTTTTTGTGGTCGACCGCAACAGGCTTATTTGTGCGATTGCAGGAAGTTGTCCATGCGCGCTTCGGCAACACTGAACCAGGCATTTTGCGTCTTCCGGTACTTGTCGAACTCGGTGTAGATCTTCTTGAACGCCGGATTCTTGGCCGATTCGTCGGAATACAACTGCTGCGCGGCCTTGTAGGCGGCCTCCATGATTTCGTTGGAATACGACTGGAGCTTGACGCCGTTCTGCAACAGACGCGACAGGGCCGGCGGATTCTTGTGGTCGTATTCGGCCATCATCGTCACGTTGGCTTCATAGGCGGCCGCCTGGAAGGCTTCCTGATATTCCTTGGGCAACTTCTCCCATTCCTTCTTGTTGACGAAGAAGTGGATGACCGGACCCGGTTCCCACCAACCCGGATAGTAATAATGCTTGGCGACCTTGAAGAAGCCGAGCTTTTCGTCATCGTAGGGGCCGACCCATTCGGCGGCGTCGATGGTGCCCTTTTCCAGCGCCGGGTAGATGTCGCCACCGGCAATCTGCTGCGGTACCGCACCCAGCATCGAGAACACGTTGCCGCCGAGACCGGCGATACGAATCTTCAAGCCTTCGACATCCTTCAGCGTCTTTACTTCCTTGCGAAACCAGCCGCCCATCTGGACGCCGGTATTGCCACCAGCGAAGGAAAGCACGTTGTAGTTGCTGTAGAACTCGTCCAGCAGCTTCTGGCCACCACCGTAGTAGATCCAGGCATTCATCTGACGATTGTTCATGCCGAACGGCACGGCGGTACCGAAGCCGAAGGTCTTGTCCTTGCCCACATAGTAGTAGGAGCAGGTATGGCAGCATTCGACGGTGCCCTGTTGCACGGCATCAAGCGCTTGCAGGCCGGGAACGATTTCGCCGCCCGGGAAGACACGAATGTCGAACTTGCCGCCGGTCAGCGCACGGACACGGTTGGCCAGCACGTCGGCGCCGCCGAAAATGGTATCCAGGCTTTTCGGAAAACTGGAAGTAAGGCGCCATTTGACGACGGGCTGGGACTGGGCGATGGCCGGCGCAGCCAGCGTAGCGGCAGCACCGGCAGTTGCGCCGATGGAAGCCTTCTTCAGAAAATCACGACGTTGCATATTGTCTCCTCCAGGGTAGTTGGTAACGTCAAGGTAGTTGCCCCCGAATTTTAGCCAATCCTGGCGATTTGGCGACCTGCGGAAAACCCTAATCCACCTATTCGCCAGCCACCGTCATGCGGTCGACCAGAATCGAGCCGGTCTGCTTGGAGCCGCGCACATGCACATCGTTGCCGACGGCGACGATGCCGGCCAGCATGGCCTTGAGATTGCCGGCAATGGTGATTTCCTCGACCGGGTAGGCAATCTTTCCGTTTTCCACCCAGAAACCCGCTGCGCCGCGCGAGTAATCGCCGGTCACGTAATTGATGCCCTGACCGAGCAGCTCGGTGACCAGCAGGCCGCGCCCCATCTTGGCCAGCAGCCCATTGAGGTCGAGGGCACCGGGTTCGATGATCAGGTTATGGCTGCCACCGGCATTGGCGGTCGTCTGCATGCCCAGCTTGCGAGCCGTGTAGGCACTCAGGAAGTAGCCCTGCAAGATACCTCCGGCGACAACCTCGCGGTCGTGCGTCGCCACGCCGTCGCTGTCGAATGAGGAACTGCCGAGACCGCGCCGGACATGGGGGCGCTCGCTGACATTGACGAACTCGGGCATCACCCGCTTGCCCAGTTGGTCGAGCAGAAACGAGGACTTGCGATACAGCGCGCCGCCACTCGCCGCATGCACCAGACTACCCAGCAGCCCGGCTGCCAGCGGTGCCTCGAACAGCACCGGAAACTCGCCGGTCTTGACCTTGCGCCCGCCCAGGCGGGCCACCGCCCGCTCGGCTGCGATACGGCCGACCAGCGCCGGATCTTCCAGTTCGGCAGCGCAGCGGCGCGTCGTATACCAGTCGTCGCGCTGCATCGCCTCCTGCTCGCCGGCAATTACCGAACACGAAATGTAATGCCGCGAAGTCGGGTAGCCCCCCATGAAGCCAAGGCTGTTGGCCGACACGAAATGCGCCTGCTGCGTCGACACCGAGGCACCTTCGGAATTGCTGACCAGCGGGCTCGCGTCGAAAGCTGCCTGCTCACAACGGCGCGCCGTTTCGATGGCATCCTCCACGGTCAACGCCCAGGGATGGTACAAATCCAGATCCGGGCTGTCCTTCGCCATCAAGGCCGCATCGGCGAGGCCGGCGCAATCGTCTTCGGCGGTAAAGCGGGCAATGTCGAGCGCCGCTTCGACCGTTTCGCGCAAGGCCTGCGCTGAAAAATCCGAGGTACTGGCGTAGCCCTTGCGCTGGCCGGCGTAGATGGTGATGCCAATGCCCTTGTCGCGGTTGAATTCGATGGTTTCGACTTCGTCGCAACGCACGCCGACCGACTGCCCGAACCCCTCCGACACATCGACTTCGCAAGCCAAAGCGCCCTTCTCGCGGGCATGTTTGAGAACATCCTCAGCCAGTTGCTGGAGGTTCGCGAAGGAATAGGAAAAAGCGGCTGTTTCGGGCATGAGGGGAAGGCGACCGGGCGGGAAAAAACGCTATCATAACAGCCCGGCAAGGCCCGCCCTTGGTCGCTCCGGCAAAAACCACGGAGACGACGAAGCCGGCACCGTCCGGCGTGCTTACTTCAAGGTCTCGGCGATGGCAATGATGGCCGTCGCGGCAAACAGCATGGCCAGCCACAGTGGCCAGACGAAGCGCAGATACTGGTTGTAGCCAACCCTGGCAATGGCCAGCCCGCCGACGAGCACGACGCTGGTCGGCGCAACGATCAGCGCCAGGCCATGGCCGACGATCCAGGCGGTGATCGTGGTCGCGCGACTGACCTGCGCGAAATCGGCGAGCGGCGCCAGCAGCGGCATCGCCAATGCGCCATGCCCCGAACTCGAAGGAATCAACACGCCGAGCGGTATATTCACCAGCACCGTCAGCAAAGTGAAGACAGCCGCCGATGCTCCGCTGACCATTTTTTCCATCGAAAACAGCACGGTATCCAGCGTCTGCGTGTTGGTCATGATCGCCGACACGCCGCCGGCCAGCAGCACCACCATCGCCGGCCCCATCATGTCCGAAGCGCCGGCGGCGATCAGGCGCACCGTCTCCTTCTCGCCCTTGCCTGCGACGATGCCCACCACTACGGAGGCCAGAATGAACAGCATCGCCAGTTGCGGGAACCACCAGTTCAGTTCGAACCAGAGCGGGCGGACACCAGCGACTGTATGCGTCGCATCGTAGTCGGCCGGGCCGACATGACCGCCGAGGACGCTGGACCAGGGAATCACCGAAAAGATCATCAGCCCGAAGGCAAAGGCGGTGATCGCCAGTACCCACTTCTGTGTGGTCGTCAGCCGCTCCCGTTCTCCGGGCGCAGCGACGTTCGTTGCGCCATCGACATCCCACCCGACCAACGACGCACCGGGCTCACCGCGAATTTTGGCGGCGTAGCGCAGCACCCAGCCAACCGCCATCGCGGTCAGCACAACCCAAAGAACGGCACGCAATACGATGCCATCGCCAATTGAGACACCGGCCTCGCCCGCTGCGACCCCGATGGAGAACGGATTGACGGTGCCGCCCATGACGCCGACCAGAGCGCCAAGGATAATCATCGACGCGGTCACCAGTCGGTCGTAACCGAGCGCCGCCATCAACGGCAAAAAAAGCGCGTAGAAGCCCAACGTCTCAACCGAGAACCCCATCGTCGAACCGAGCAGCGAGAACAGCACCATCACCGAGGCGATCAACAGCCAGCCCTTATCACGTAAGCGGTAGGCTAGCGCCGCGACGGCAACCTCCAGGCTACGCGTGGCAAAGCTGACCGAGATGAAGGCACCAATCGACATGATGAAAACGATGATGCCGATCTGCCCGAAGATGCGCCCCACCACTTCGGTATCGATGGTTTCGGTGTGGATGCTGCGCAGACCGTAGATTCCGTTGATCGGTGCCAGAACCAGCTGCTCTATCGTTTCGCTGACCCCCAGCGGCGATTCGGTCTGCTGATAGGTGCCAGGAATCGGCGAGCCGTCGGCATCGGTCAGATAGCGGCCCGACGGTATGAAAAGGGCAGCGATCCAGACCAGCACAACGACGATAGCCAGCGTAGTGACGGCGCCCGGAAACCGGAAACCGAGCTTCGACGCCTTTGCGTCGCTTTCCAAATCGCTTACACCCATGCTCCCACCCTTGCTGGCGATGCTGCCGCTGCCCGCTCGGCCATCGCTTCCTTACAACGGCCACGCCGGCGAGGCATGGCCGCGATTATTAATGGCGCTTCAAGCGCCGCCCGAAACAACATTCTGCACAGCCGGGCTCAAACAGCTTCGATTTCATTTTTGCCCTTTTTTGGCCGTCGACCGCAACAGGCCCGTTTTGCGCGGGGCAAGCTGCGGCCAAGACCCATTGCGAACGGTTAAAGCGCTTGCATAATCGTCAGGCGACCACCCGGAGGCGGTCTGCAAGCCTTTAATAATCGACCGGATCGCGAATGATCGGGCAGGTCATGCAGTGGCCGCCGCCACGCCCGCGCCCCAACTCGGCGCCGACGATGGTGATGACCTCGATACCCGCCTTGCGCAGCAGCGTATTGGTATAGGTGTTGCGGTCATAGGCGTAAACCACGCCCGGCGAAGCGCACACCAGGTTGGCGCCGCTATCCCATTGCGTACGCTCGCGCTGGTAGTCACTGCCGCCGGCTTCGACGACGCGCAATTTCTTGAGCCCTAGCGCCTGCGCCACGACATCGACGAACGGCTTCTTCTCGGCGTGCAGCTCGACGCCGCTCGGGTGGTTGCTCGGGCGGTACGAGAAGGTCGTGGTCTGGTTCATGAAGTCCGGCGCCAGCAGTACGCAGTCACGGTCGGCGAAGGTGAACACAGTATCGAGGTGCATCGCCGCGCGAATCTTCGGCATTGCCGCGACGATCACGCGTTCGGCAGCGCCCTTCTTGAACAGCGTGGCGGCAAGTTGGCTGATCGCCTGGCGTGAGGTGCGCTCGCTCATGCCGATCAGCACGTTGCCCTTGCCGATGGGCATCACGTCGCCGCCCTCCAGCGTGGCCAGACCGTGATCCTGCGTCGGGTCGCCCCACCAGACATTGACCTTGCCGGCGAAGTCCGGGTGGAACTTGTAGATCGCCGTCGTCAGGACGGTTTCCTCATGGCGCGCCGGCCAGTACAGCGGGTTCAGCGTCACCCCGCCGTAAATCCAGCAGGTTGTGTCGCGTGTATAGAGCGTGTTCGGTAAAGGGGGCAGCAGGTACTCGGTGGCACCGGCCGCTTCCTTGACGACCTTGAGCGCCTTGCCGCCCGAAGTCTCCGGAAAATCCAGCGTCGACAAGCCGCCGATCAGCGTCTCGGCCAGCGTGCGGTTGTCCAGGCCTTCCAGATAGCTGCGCAGTTCGTCGATGAAGCCCAGGCCCACCTGATTGGGCACTACCTGATTGTCGAGAATCCACTTCTTGCCCTCGGGCACCGCGACCGTTTCGGCCAGCAGATTGTGCATTTCGACAACCTCGATGCCACGGTCGCGCATCTTCATCATGAAATCGAAGTGATCGCGCTTGGCGTTCTCGACCCAGAGCACGTCGTCGAACAACAACTGGTCACAGTTGCTCGGCGTCAGCCGGCTGTGCGCCTTGCCCGGCGCACAGACCATGACCTTGCGCAATTGTCCGACTTCCGAGTGCACGCCGAATTTGACTTCGCTTGCTTTCGCTTTCGCCTTTGTTTTTTCTTTTGCCATGGTTGTCTCCGTGGATTAAGTCAGATGGAAATGGTGCCGGTCGCCAGACCGTAAACACCGTAGATGCCTGCTGCCAGGATCACGCCAAAGGTGACCCAGTCGCTGGTGCCCTCGAACACCGGTTTACCCTGCTCACGTCGCGCAATGAAGTACAACGCCGTACCCGGCGCAAACAGCACGGCGGAGAGCAGGATGAACTTCAGGCCGCCGGCATAGATCATGAACAGGGTGTAGGCGACTGCCAGCGAGGAAAGGATCAGATCGCGCTTGCGCTCCTCGGGTCTCACGTCATAGGTATCGCCCCGCTTGGCAATCATCAGCCCGTAAGCGGCGACGAACAGGTAGGGAATCAGCGTCGTCGCACTGGTCAGGTTAAGCATCAGCGAGAAGGCGTCGCGCGACCAGTAGGTCGAAATCACGATCAACTGGATGATGATGCTGGTCGACCACATTGCCACATGCGGCACATCGTTCTTGTTGGTCTTCGCGAACATCTTCGGCATGTCCTTGGACCGGCCGGCGGCGAACATCACCTCGGCGCAGATCAGCGCCCAGGCCAGGTAAGCCCCGAGTACCGACACCAGCAAACCGACGCTGACGAAAATCGCGCCCCAGGGGCCGACCACCGATTCGAGCACCGCAGCCATCGACGGCTGGCGCATGCCGGCAATGTCGGCGCGTTGCAGCACAGCGTAGGGGAGCAGCGTCACCAGCACCATCAGCGTGGTCACGATGATGAAGCCCAGAATCGTCGCCTTGCCGACATCGGCGCGTTCCTTGGCAAAACGCGAATAGACGCTGGCGCCTTCGATGCCGATGAAGACGAACACCGTCACCAGCATGGTCGCCTTGACCTGTTCGAACAGGCTCACCGTCAGGTCGCCGCCGTAGAAATTGAAGCGGAACAGATCCATCTTGAAGGCAACCAAGGTGAGCACGATGAACACCATGATCGGGATCACCTTCGCCACCGTGACGATGCTGTTGATGAACGCCGCCTGCTGCACGCCGCGCAGGATCAGGAAATGGAACAGCCAGATGCCGACCGAGGCGACGGCGATGGCAACCGCCGTATTGCCGTCGCCAAAGATCGGGAAAAAGGCGCCGAGCGTCGATTTGATGAGCACCCAGTAAGACACGTTGCCGATGCAACTGCCGATCCAGTAACCGAAGGCCGAGAGAAAGCCGGGATAGTCGCCAAAACCTTCGCGGGCGTAGGCATAGACACCGGCATCGATGTCCGGCCGGCGTTCGGCCAGCGCCTGAAAGACTCGCGCCAGCATGTACATGCCGGTACCGGCGATCACCCAGGCGATCAGCGCGCCCAGCGGGCCGGTGGCGTTGGCGAAGGTACGCGGCAAGGAAAAGATGCCGGCGCCGACCATGCCGCCCACAACCATCGCGGTCAATCCCCAGCGCGACATTTTCTGTTCAGTAGCCATGGTGTCTCCTCGTTCTATTTTTGCTTGCCGAACCAGTCTATCCCAAATGGATTCCGCTGCGTCTTGTGCAGCTCATAGGCGGTTAAAAATCGGTGCGGATATTGATCCACGCCTCCGTCGAACTGTAGTTGTACGCAGTTGCATTGCTCTGATCGCGAATATAGAGAATCTCCGGACGCAACGTCCAGCCCGGGGCAAATTCCCAGACCAGGCCGGCGCCGACTTCGTAGAGATTGTCCTTGCGCGTCAGGTTCACTTGCTGCTCGAGGGCATCCGGATGGAAGTGGATGTTATCTGCGCCGAAGGAATCATGCTCCCACGAACCGAACAGAAACCCGCCCAGATTCTTGGCGATGGTGAAGTCGTACTCGGCGGCCAGGCCATAGACCACGGATTCGCCATCGGGCCGGCTTGTCGCAAAATTGTAGCCGCCGTGTGCGACCAGCGAGATGCTGGCGTAGCCGCCATTCAGCGCATGCTCCCAGCCGATATTCACTACGCCGGAAGAAAAGCTCTGGTCGGGCAGCGCCGAAGGGTATCGTCGCCGCTTGAGTTCGACGCCCGTGCTCAACTGGTTGGCCGGATCGATCCGGTAGCGGTAATCGGCAAACATGCCGTAGTCGTTGCGATGGTTCCCGTCGCCGCGATAGCTGGTGCGGCCACGTACCCCGAACGCCAGATTGTTCTCGCCGAACGAGCGACTACCTGCGGCGCGCCAGCGCAGGTCGGAATCGTTGCGGCTTTCCGGATTGTCGTAATAGCGAAAGCTGTAATCGAGGCTGGCATCGAGCGCGTAGTCGCCTTGAAGCTCATAATTCAGGCCGCCGCCGACGCGCGCATTGTAAAAAGTGTCGCGCCGGTCGCCACCGCCCAGCGCGTCGGTGCCCCGAGTGGAATTGACACGGTACTGCCCGACACCCGTCGCGGCGTAGCCGTACCAGAGCAGACGGTCGCCTTGTTCAAGGTAAGCCCGGGCGGCGCGGGCATAGATCTGTGCCTGCGATTCCAGATCGGGCGGCAGGTTGTCGAAACGAAAAACCGTCTCGAAGGCGATTCTGGCCTCGGCAAACATTTCGAGTTCGAAATAGGCAAGCCCCAGTGCCAGATGCGCGGCCACCGAATCCGGGTAGGTCGCGAGGCTTTGCGCCAGCAATGCCCGCGCCTTCTCCGGCTGCCCGGTACCGAGCGCCGCGCGGCCCGCCAGATAATTGAAGGTTCCGCTTTGTGCCGTGGCCTCGCCAAAGGAGGCCAGCAGGCTGTTGGCCTCCTGGTAGCGCCGCTCGTTGACCAATTGCTCGGCGCGCGCCAGATCGGGCTCGGCCGCCCATGCCGGACTCGCCAGCAGGATTGCGACTGTGGCGAAAAGTGTTGCGCCCAAGCGCATACCATGTCTCCTCACTACCGTTTGGCGGCTCGTTTTTTTCACTTCCGGGGTGCCGCAAAAATGATATATCAATTGTAGCCACGATATACCCTTTGTCAGCGCATCCGCAAGCATTCCTTTGCCGGGGTGTACGACGCCGCCATCGGCGGGCGCTCGATGCGGAAAGCCGCTATCATTGCAGACCCAAATCACATCCTTTTTCCATGCAAGACGAAGATTTCTCCGACATCGGCACCCGCCCGTCCAAGACCAAGAAAAAAGAGGCGATGCACGAATTGCAGGATCTCGGCGCCGAACTGGTCGAGCTTTCTGTTGGCCAGCTCAAACGCATCAAGCTGCCTGAAAACATCTACGACGCCGTGCGCGAATGCCAGAAGATCACTGCCCACGGCGCCCGCCGCCGGCAGTTGCAATACCTCGGCAAGCTGATGCGCGGCGCCGACGACGAGCCGATCCGCGCCGGGCTGGCATTGATCCGGGGTGAATCGTCTGCCGAAACGGCCCGCCTGCACCGGCTGGAACGTTTTCGCACACGCCTCCTGGAAGACGAGAACTTTCTGTCGGATATCGCCGCCACCTGGCCCGGCGCCGATCTCCAGCATCTGCGCCAGTTGCGACGCAATGCACTCAAGGAACAAGAGGCGGACAAACCGCCGAAAAACTTCCGCGCCATCTTCCAGGTACTTCAGGAGCTTGATCAGCAGGGAGAATCGCATGACGCAGAATGAAGAACTGTTGATCGGCCTGGTGTCGATCAGCGACCGTGCCTCGACCGGCATCTACGAAGACAAGGGCATCCCGGCCCTGCAGGAATGGTTGGGCAGCGCTCTGGTCTCGCCCTGGCGGGCCGAAACCCGGCTGATCGCCGACGATCAGGCGACCATCGAAAATACGCTGATTGAACTGGTCGACCGCAACCGGTGCCATCTGGTGCTGACCACTGGCGGGACCGGCCCCACTTTGCGCGATGTCACGCCGGAGGCGACGCGGGCCGTTGCCGACAAGGAGATGCCAGGCTTTGGCGAGGAAATGCGGCGCATCAGCCTCAATTTCGTACCGACCGCCATCCTCTCCCGCCAGGTAGCGGTGATCCGCAAACAGTCGCTGATCGTTAACCTGCCCGGCCAGCCGAAGTCGATCAAGGAAACGCTGGAAGGCGTGCGCGATGCCGACGGCAAGGTCACGCACGTCGGCATCTTTGCCGCCATCCCCTACTGCATCGACCTGATCGGCGGCCCCTACGCCGAGACCAACGACGCAGTGATCAAGGCCTGGCGCCCCAAATCGGCGGTCCGCAAGTAAGGCCTCAGCCGCTCCCCAGCCGGAAGCGCGCCAGTTCGTAGTCGCCTCGCCGCTCGACAACGGCTATCGGCGTCAATTGGACGCGCTGGCGATCCAGTTCGCACTCCAGCGTGTCGCGCAGGCTGAAGGATGCAAAAGGCATCAGCGCACGCAGTTCGCCGGGCGCGCAAGCTTCGCGAATCAGCAAGGCCGGTATGCCCGCTGCAGCGGCGTAGGTCGACGTGGCCCGAACCCTGAGATCGGCCGGGATGGCCTGCAGAGCCAGGGTTTCGATACCGACTTGCGCCGCCGATTCGCCAAGCCGGAGATAGCGCCGGACAACTCCCAGCAACCAGTTGCCGCCGCCATTCGGCTGCATGGCGACAAGCGCCCCCACCTTGAGCCACTGGCCGGGGCTGGTGTCCAGCAATGCGCCGAAGCCCCCGCGACTGACATTTTCGATCTGCCAGAATTCCACGGAGCTTGCGCCCGGCTCAGGTTGTGTCCCGGAAATCACCTGAAAGGCCTGATCGAATCCATGCACGATCAAGGCATGCTGCTTGACACTGTGACGGTCATGCCGACGCTGCGGCGGCACCGGCGCCAGATAGGCGGCAAGATGACGCAGCGCCGGTAGCAAGGTCTGTGCGTGGTATTGCCCCCCCAGAGCGAGATCTGCCGGCACGTCGTGCCCGCGTTCCAGGTCGTGCAGCAACTTCGCGATGCCGACATGTGCCGTCGCCGGCTTGAAGAAGCGCTGGGTCGCCACGGCAACTTGCGGCATGCGGGCGAGCCGCGTGGGCGGCACAGGCAGCGCCAGATCGACCCAATAGACGCTGTCGATCTCGCCAACGGCAGAAAAGCCAAAGCCGGAGCAGAAGTTGGCAATCAGCCGTTCGACCAGTTCGATGTCGATCGCAGTCAGACTTTCGACCGACGCGGCGTGCATGGCGACGACCTTGACATACTCCTGTTGCGGGCTGCCCAAGCCGGCCATGTTTTCGCGCGGGGCGCCGACGCGCCCGGCGATCCCGGCGCGTTCGGCTGCGAGCAGCGCCGCTCCAAGGCGTTGCCAAAGTCTGCCATCCGGCGGCCCATGGCGAAACTGCGTCCACTTGAAAACATTGCCGAGCGCGACAATCAGGCGCGCACTGAGCGCCGGCAAGGCCTGCCTCAGATGCTCGCCGACGCGGGTCGTCGCAGCGGATGCTTCGAGGCAGCGCTCATAGCGTTCGGCGACCGCAGCCCAATAATCGTGGCAGATCGCCCACAAACGCTTTTCTTCGGCCGCCGACTGGCGCGGGGAATGCAGGTAATCCCGGGCAAGACGCTTCAGGTGAGGTTGCGCGGCATCGTCGAGGCGGCAGATCGCCTGGTAGTACCGGTCGACCGGAAATTCGGGCACATCGCGCAGCGACTCCAGCCAGCCGACGATGTCGTCGAGCGCCTTGAAGCTGTTGTCGGCACGCAGGCTGTCGACAACACGACGCAACTCGCGCGTGTCGGCCAGCGGGTGATCCGATTTCTTGGCGCCGAACGGACTCAAGCCGCGCAATTTTTCCAGCATCCAGTCTTCCCCTGGCGAGTTGTGAAACACAGCACGGAGTTTAGCGCGTTGGGGCGTCGTTGCATCACATCTGTCACAGCAATGCACGGGCGGGGTGGGGGGATGTAAAATCGCGCTTCCATCATCGCTCCGGCAATATCGTCCATGCAGCAATACCTCGACCTGATGCGCCACGTACTGGAAAACGGGCACGACAAAGCCGACCGCACCGGTACCGGCACCCGCTCCGTTTTTGGCTGGCAGTCGCGCTTCGACCTGAGCCAGGGCTTCCCGATGGTGACCACCAAGAAACTGCACCTCAAGTCGATCATCCACGAACTGCTGTGGTTCCTGCAGGGCGACACCAATATTGCCTACCTCAAGGAAAACGGCGTCCGCATCTGGGACGAATGGGCCGACGAAAACGGCGATCTCGGCCCGGTCTACGGCAAGCAATGGCGGCGCTGGGAAACGCCGGACGGCCGCGTCATCGACCAGATCACGCAACTCGTTAACGGCCTCAAGAACAACCCGGACTCGCGCCGCCATATCGTCTCGGCGTGGAATCCCGGCGATGTCGACCAGATGGCCCTGCCGCCTTGCCATTGCCTGTTCCAGTTCTACGTTGCCGACGGCAAACTCTCCTGTCAGCTCTACCAGCGCAGCGCCGACATCTTTCTCGGCGTGCCCTTCAACATCGCCTCCTATGCGCTGCTGACGCTGATGCTGGCCCAGGTCTGCGGCTACCGGCCCGGTGAGTTCGTGCACACTTTTGGCGACGCGCACCTGTACTCGAACCATTTCGAGCAGGCCCGGCTGCAACTGTCGCGCACGCCGCGCGCCCTGCCGACGGTTTGGATCAACCCGGAAGTGAAAGACATCTTTGCCTTCCGCTTCGAGGATTTCCGCCTCGACGGCTACGACCCGCATCCGCACATCCCGGCGCCGGTCGCCGTCTGAACCCATGATTCTCGGCGGCGACCTCGGCGGCACCAAGACCTTGCTGGCGCTGGCCGAAGCCGATGCCGGCGCCATCCGCATCGTCCGCCAGCAGCGCTACGCCAGCGCCGACTATCCGAGCTTCGATGCGCTGCTCGGCGATTTTCTTGCCGATGCGCCGGCGATTTCGTCCGCCTGTTTCGGCGTCGCCGGCCCGACCGACGGCCAGGAAGCAAAGCTCACCTACCTGCCCTGGCAGCTTTCGTCCGCTGCCCTGAGCCGGCATTTCGCCATCCCGCTCGTCACGCTCGCCAACGATTTCGCCGCTGCGGCCCACGGCCTGCCGCTTCTTGAAGCGAAGCAGGTACTCACACTGCACGCCGGCCGGCCACTGGATGGTGCGCCACGCGTCGTCCTCGGCGCCGGCACCGGGCTCGGCGTCGCCGGACTGATCCGGCAAGCCGGCGACTACCGGGTTGTCTCCGGCGAAGGCGGCCATTTCGGCTTTGCGCCACAGACGCCGGAGCAACTGGAATTGGCACGCTGGCTGCTGGCACAGAGCGGCCGCGTAACGACCGAAGACATCGTTTCCGGCCCCGGCCTGGCTCGGATTTATGCCTTTTTTGGCGGTCGACCGCAACCGACTGAACAAATCGGCCAGGCTGCGCTGTCGGGTAACGACCTGCTCGCCAGACGCTCGCTAGACCTCTGGCTCAGTTGCTACGGCGCCTTCGCCGGCGACCTCGCCATGCACTGGCTGGCCCGGGGCGGCGTTTATCTGGCCGGCGGTATGGCGGCCAAGTTGATGCCCGAGGCCGATTGCACGCCCTTCATCGACGCCTTTCTCGCCAAGCGCGAACACCGTGACCTGGTCAGCAACATGCCGATCCACCTGATCACGGCGGAAGACCTTGGCCTGCGCGGCGCCCTGGCGCTGGCGGCTGCCGCCCGGCCCTAAGACCGGCGCGCAATGACGGCAGCCATCTTTGCTATCATCTGCTGAATAGCGCTGCCCGCAGCAAGCGGGTTGGCATCGGCCCATCGCAACCCGCCACACACCCGAGACAACATGTCCAAGCTAAAAAAAAGCACAAAGCTGGTACTGATCGTTATCACCGTCGCCGTCCTCACCTTCTTCGCTGTACGCATCTTTGACAGCCGCCAGATGCCGCCGCTGGAACCCTGGCACAAGCACGTTCCGGTCGAAATGACGATCAGCGAGATGGATGGCGGCGACTGGGCCGGATACCTGAAAGCGGAGGACCGGATCTTCAAGACGATGCGCACTGAAGTCACCGACAAGCTGTCGCCCGAAGCGAAGACACCGTCCAATCGCTATTACGAGGGTAGCATCATCTACCCGCCAAACTTCTCGCAGGACTGGAACCGCTCGTACGTACTCGAGCCCGCCGGCAAGCCGGTCGGCGCCGTCGTCCTGTTGCATGGCCTGACCGACTCCCCCTACAGCCTGCGCCACATCGCCCGGCGTTATGCCGCCGCCGGTTTCGTCGTTGTCGCCATTCGCCTGCCCGGCCACGGCACCGTGCCCGCCGGCCTCAGCGACGTGCGCTGGGAAGACTGGATGGCCGCCACCCGCCTTGCCGTCCGCGAAGCCAAACGACTTACCGCGCCGGACGCGCCGCTGCACCTGGTCGGCTTTTCCAACGGCGGCGCGCTGTCCGTCAAATACGCGCTCGATGCCATGGAGAACCCAAAGCTGGCGCGACCCGACCGCCTGATCCTGCTCTCGCCAATGATCGGGATCACCCGTTTTGCGCGGCTCACCGGCATCGCCGGCTTGCCAGCCGTGCTGCCACGCTTCGCCAAAGCCGCCTGGCTCAGCATCGTGCCGGAATTCAATCCGTTCAAGTACAACTCCTTTCCGGTCAACGGCGGTCGCCAGTCCTTCCGCCTCACCCAGGTGCTACAGGAACAGATCACCGACATGGCGCAGAAGGACGGACTCAAGCGCATGGCACCGATCCTGACCTTCCAGTCCGTACTCGATTTCACGGTCAGCACGCGGGCCATCATCACCTCGCTTTATACCCATCTGCCGGAGAACGGCAGCGAACTGGTGCTGTTCGACGTCAACCGCTCGGTGAAGTTCGGGCCGCTGTTGCGCCGCACGGCGGAAGGCGCCCTCGCCCGCACCCTGCCCGAGTTGCCGCAACCCTACCGCATTACGATCATCGGCAACGACGCGGCGCACCCGGGAGAGACATTCGCAAACATCATCGATGCCGGGGCAACGAGCGCGCAGACCCGGCCGCTGAATATCGCCTATCCGCCGGAAGTCTTCTCGATGTCGCACGTCTCGATTCCCTTCCCGCTCGACGACCCGCTCTACGGGCTGCGCCCCGATTCCTCGCAGGAAGACTTCGGCGTCCAACTCGGCACCCTGGCGCCGCGCGGCGAACGGGGCGCTCTGGTCGTCAACATGGACTTCCTGTCGCGCGTCGCTTCCAATCCTTTCTTCCCCTTCATGATTGAGCGCATCGAAGACGGTATCCGCGATCCCCGCCCAGCCCTGCCAGCTACCGCCCCGGGGCCGGCCAAGCATTACGGAAAGCCGCAGCCCGTAGGCGAGGACGAAGTCGCGGCCTACCTCAGCGAACCGCTTGCCGAACCGCAGACTACGCCGTGAGTTGGGGAATTTGGGGTTGGCGTCTGATGCGCGGGGGTCGTTACCTGAGGCAACAGGTCGGCTTCTCGACGCTCGGGTTCCGCGCCTGACGCGCGGGCGTACTTTCTTTTGCTTGCCCAAAAGAAAGTAGCCAAAGAAAAAGGCACCCCTGGGTCGGCGCCCCTGCGGGGTTCCTTGCGCTACTCGGCACTGGCGGGGGCTGCGGAACTCGGGGCTGCGCCCCTCAAACAGTCCTCGCCCTTTTTCCGCCAGCCCCTGCGTTGCTCAGCGCCTCTCAAGGGGGCCCGAACGACGTCTCGGCACCACCGCCTTGCCGCCTTTGTGGCCTGTTGCGGTCGACGGCCAAAAATGGGCAAAAATCAAATTCATTTCTGCACCCTCTCAGCCCCGGAGGGTTTACCGGGCCCCTTGAGAGGTGCCGAGCAACGCAGGGGTGTTGGGGGCCTTCGGCTGGCGTTGTCTGAGCCGAAGGCGAGTTTAGCCAGCCGCCCAACTGCCCGAGTAGCGCTGGGAACCGGCGCAGCCGGCACCGACCCAGGGGTGGCCTTCTTTTTGGCTACTTTTTCTTGGCCACACAAGAAAAAGTACGCCCGCGCGGCAGGCGCGGAACCCACGCCAATTCAATCCAACAGCCAATCGAGACACATAAAACCCCCAACCTCCCCCTTATCAGGGAGAGGTAAAAGGCCACCCTCAAACCCGGCGAACGCTTAAAACGACCCGAACATCCCGCCCAGAACTATGACCGAGGCCAATCCGAGCAGCGCGCCGACAACGCAGCACATCACGATGTCGATATAACTCTTGCGGTGGGTTGAACCGCAAACGGCCAGCAGGGTGATGACCGCACCGTTGTGCGGCAGGCTGTCCAGCGTGCCGGCGCCGATCACGGCAATGCGGTGCAGCAGCGCCGGATCGATTCCCTGTTGCTCGGCAATGGCCAGGTAGATCGGGCCCAGCGCTTCGAGGGCGATGGTCATGCCGCCGGAGGCGGAGCCGGTCAGTGCGGACAATACGTTGGTCGACACAGCCAGCGAAACCAGCGGCCCGCCATCTATCGACAACACCCAGTCGGCGACCGCCGCAAAGGCCGGTAGCGCGGCGACCACCGCACCGAAGCCGACCAGGCTGGCGACGCTGATGATGGGCAACACCGAGGCATTGGCGCCGGCATCGACCGATGCGCGCAGTTCCTTCAGGCGATTCCGGTTGAGCGCGACCAGTACCAGAATGGCGACGATCAGCGCGACGATGACCGACCAGATGCCGCTGACCGATGCGATCGAGATGCCGCCCCACTGCGGCTCGGCCAGGAAGCTGGTGTCGAGGCGAGGAATCACCAACATCGACATCGTCAGATTGACGATGATGACGATGATCAACGGCAGCGCGGCAACCAGGACACTGGGTTCTTCCTGACTGTGATGGCCGTGCTTGAGTTCGGCCGGGTCGAAGGCGCCGGCGCTGTTTGCCCGCTCGCGGACATCCTGGTTGTCGCTGACTGCCTCGACCGTACCGCCGATCTCGCCAAAGCCCTCGCCGGCCAGCCGTGCCTTGCGTTCGGCGCGCATCAGCCACCACATACCGAAGCCGAACATGATGCCGGAGGCGATCAGGCCCAGCCCCGGCGCCGCGAACGGCGTCGTGCCGAAGAAGGGCATCGGGATGGCATTCTGGACAGCCGGGGTGCCAGGCATCGCCGACATGGTGAATGTCATCGTGCCCAGCGCGACCGCACCGGGCGTCAGGCGGTTGGGAATATTGGCGGTGCGGAACAGCCCCTGCGCCATCGGCACAATGACGAACAGCGCAACGAAGAGACTGACGCCGCCGTAGGTGACGATGGCGCCGGCCAGCACGACGGCCAGGATGGCCCGTTCGGCGCCCAGCTTCTCGGTCATGAAGCGGGCGATGGTATTGACCGAGCCACTGTCATCCATCAGCTTGCCGAAGATGGCGCCAAGCAGGAAGAGTGGGAAGAAACTGGCGACGAAACCGGCTGCCGCCCCCATGAAGGTCTGCGTCCAGTGCGCCAGCAGCGGATCGCCGGCAAACAGCGCGGCGACCATTGCCGCCAGCGGCGCCAGCACCAGCACGCTCCAGCTGCGGAACGAGAGGCCGACGAGGACGGTGAGACCGAGAATGATGCCGAGTAGCCCGATCACGTCAGACCTCCGTCAGCAGATGGTCGATATTCAGCGTCGAGCGCACCCCGATATCGGCACCGTAGTTGGCGAGGAAGGTTTCGGCAGCGCGCCGCCCTTCGCCACGCAGCATCTGGAAGAAGGCCCACTCCGCCAGCAATTTGGACGAATAGCCCAGTTGCAGCATCACTTCTTCGCCAGCCACACGGTGGATACGCATCTTCGCCCACACCGCGCCCTCGCCCGTGCCGGGATCGGCCACCTTGCGCAGCAGCGCCGCCATGCGCAGCTCCTTGATCAGCGGCGAGTTGAAGGAAATCTCGTTCAGGCGGTTCTGGATGTCCATCGCCGTGCGCGGGGTACCGGGGCGCTCGATCGGGTTGATCGAGACCAGGATCGTGTCTTCGGATTCGCATTCGCGAACCAGCGGCGTGATCGTCGGATTACCGGTAAAACCACCGTCCCAATAGGGTTCGCCGTCAATTTCGACGGCCTGGAACATGGTCGGCAGACAGGCCGAAGCCATCAGCACTTCGGGGGTCATCTCGGCGTTGCGGAAGATGCGGCCGCGCCCGGTATGCACGTTGGTAGCAGTAACGAAGAGCTTTGGGCCGGACTGCGCCAGACGACCGAAATCGATGCTCTCCTCGAGGATCTTTGCCAGCGGATTGGTACCGCCGCCGGGGATGCTGTAGGGTGAAACCAGCCGCGCCGCGATGTCGGCGGCGACGAAAGCCGGCGAAAAGTCGAGCGTCCATTTGCCGGTCAGAATTTCCAGCGGGCCGCGCCGGAAAGGACTCAGCAAGGCCGCATCGGCCACTTTTTTCCAGAAGGATTCGAGAGCGATCTTGGCGCCCTGCGGGCCGCCTTCGTTCAGCCCGTGCGCCATCACCACCGCATTCATGGCACCGGCCGAGGTGCCGGAAATCCCGTCGAACTGCAACCAGGATTCTTCAAGCAGGCGGTCGAGCACGCCCCAGGTGTAGGCACCGTGTGCGCCGCCGCCTTGCAACGCCAGGTCGACCAGCACCGGCGCGCGTTCGGCGCCCTTGGCGCCTTTATTGCCTTTGGCAACAGTCATGTTCAGAGCCTCACAAAAATTTCAGTACATCGGTACAACAGGATGACCAGCCGGGCCGGTTGCGGTCGACCCCGAAAAAGGGGCCATTTTCACAAACCGGCCGGCCAGGCAAAAAACGATCAGGCCAGCGCCTTGGCCTTGAGCTTGGCGAATTCTTCCTGGTTGATGGTGCCGGCGTCGAGCAGGGCCTTGGCATCGGCAATCTGCTCGGCGGGCGACTTGCCGGCCACGTGCCGGATGTAGTCTTCCGCCTCCGACTTGGAGCGCTCGAGTGCCGCACGCTGGCGCTTGGCCATGCCGGTGCCGCGTACCACCACGTAGACCAACGCCGTCAGCATCGGCAGGAAGATCAGGGCGATCAGCCACAAGGCCTTGGAGCCGCCCCCAAGTTCGCTGTCGCGGAACAGATCGGCGACGATCTGGAAGAGGATCAGAAGATAGGCCACGAAAACGAACGTGGAAAGAATCAGCCAGATGAAATCCCAAAAATTGCTCATTACCAACCTTTCAAAGTAAAACGAAAAACAGTTACTGCTGCTTCTGCATCGCGCCCTGCGTCCAGCTACGCAGCAGCCCGAAAACGGAGCTGCCGGTCAGCATGCCGAGCACGTAAACACCAAAAATCAGGAAGGACACCGGCATCGTGAAATCCGCCCCCAGAAAAGACACCGTAACCGCCGTCAAGTTCTGCACCTTGAACACCAGCAGAATCACCACGGCCAGTGCAATCAGGAACATATAGGCATAACGCATCATTTTTCTCCTCCTTGGTTCAAGCCGCTCCGGTTTCCCGGAGCGTACGTTTCAACAACATGCGACAAACCACAAAACCGCCCAAAGCCGCCGCCACGTGCTTCAGCGTGTGACCGCTGACCATCGCATTGAGCGCCAGCACTTCGCCATCGTAGGTTTCCAGCACCTTGGCTGCGACATACCAGGCAAATACCCAGTAAATGTCGTTGCCCCGCGTGTAGCGCGAGGGATTCAGCATCGCCAGCAACAGCAGAACCACCACCGAGTAAGCCTGCAGGACGCCATAGGGCATCACGTTGCCGGCGCCCATCCGCTCGGTCAGCAACCAGTAGATCACCGAGGCGGCGCCGATCAGCAATGCCGGCGGCAGCAGGATCAGCCCGGCCCGCACATGGATGCGGTCGACAATCTGGCTCGCCACCAGGCCCATGAAGGCAATGGTCATCGGCAGGCGATCCCAGAACAGGGTTTCGTTATCCGGCGCCAGGTGATAGTAGCCCGATCCCAGCGCCGTCAGCAGCATGCCGATGAAGAAGACGACATATGGCCAGCGCTCGGCCGGGTACTCGAAGCTGGCGCGCCCTTTTCCGACGATGAAAAGCCCCAGCAGCCCGAATATCAGGAAACCGGCGTTCGAGACGACATCGAGAAAGTTGTCTATCCCGTAAGCGTGCCGTTGATCGGCGAAATCGTGGTATTCAAGCGGCTGGCGCATGGCTGGCAACAGCAGGGCGGCAAGCACCGCCACCACGGTCAGGGCCAGGATCCAGCGCACCGGCGAACGCTTTCCGGCGAGCTTTTCCGGCGCGGATAATCCACTCGCCATGCCTTACTTGCCCGCCACGTTGGCCGTCAGCACGCGCTCGCCATCCTTGCGATGCACGTCGAGCATGCCACGGCTGATCGTCCACGTCGTCGCCGTCTGCAAGGCGGCGATGAACGCCTGCTCCTGGGCCATCACGCCCTCGGCCGGACACATCATGCGCGTCGTCGCCAGTTGCCCGACGGAAAGCGCATTCCCCTCGGCCTTGAAGCTGCCGTGGAAATTATTGCAGCCGCTGTTGCCGGAAATCTGACCGTCCTTGAAGACCACGGTCAGCCGGGTACCGAGCTGCGGGCTGACGACGGCCTGGCGGCCGTTGTTGTAGCCGGTGATTTCCCACTGCACGCCTTCCAGCGTCGGCTTGGGCTCAAACTCGAATTGCAGGGGCGCGCCGCCCGCCACCGGCGTCAGGCTCAGGCGATTGCCCGCCACGTTCGCGGCCAGCGTTCCGGATAGGGATGACAGGAAAGCCTTCTCGAGCGCCATTGCCGGCTCGGGGCAAGCCATCACCGAGCCTGCCAGCTTGCCGATGGTCAGCCGGTCGCGGTCGACCGTGAAACCGCCCATAAATCGGTTGCAACCGGAAAACCCGGAAATCCGGCCGCCCTCGAAGCGCGCCGTCGGCGCTGCGTTGCCCGCCGGCACCGTCTGGCCGGGCAGTGTCGTCAAACGCCAATCGGCGCCCTCCAGCGTCGCGCTCGGCGCCGCTGCTGCCGGCACGCGGCAGCAGCCGGCGTAATGACGGCCGTCGGGCAGTGAAAGATTGATCGACACCGGATGCACGGTATCGGACATGCCATCGCTACAGGCGCCATCCTTCAGAAAGGCCACCAGTTCGCGACCGCCCCGGCCGCGCCCGCGCCAGACCGATTCCTTGCGTGGCTCAATGCGTGCCTCACGGCCGCGAAAACGCGTCACCGGCGCATCCGGCGTGGAAAACCGGGCCTCGCCGCCACCCGGTAGATCGAGGCGCCAGGAGGGTTCGTTGCCGAAGCAGATCAGTTCCCGCTCGGCTGCCAGCGGCGCCGCAGCGGGAACGGAAAAGGCAAGCAGTGTCACCAGCAATTTGATTGATTTCATGGATTTATCCGTTTCGGGATCGAGCGTAGCGAAGTTTCGTGATGCGCGTGTTGCAGTGCTGCAGTTTCCTGCCTGGCACGCAATGCTCAGGCCCGCAGGAAACTGCCCGGGCCGAACTTACGGCAGGATTTCCATGCCGGAATTGCTGACCCGCACGCGGTCGCCGATGCGCACGGCAGGCGACGAGGATTGCTGAACAGTGGCAAAGGAGCCGTCGTCGTAGCGGATGCCGATGATCCACACCAGCGACGAACCGCTGGTCATGCGGTTGCCGGCGTAGGCGCCGCCGGCTGCACCGACCACGGTGGCCGCCGTCCGCCCTGAACCCTGGCCGACCTGGTTGCCGAGTATGCCGCCGACCAGCGCGCCGCCGATGGTGCCCAGCGTCTGGTTGTTGTTCTGCACCGTCTGCGAACGGATGGACTCGACCGTGCCGACGCGGGAATGCGGCTGCGATACCTGAAAAGCCGGCTGCGTCTCGCAGCCCGCCAGCATCGGCCCCATCGCCACGGCGAGACTGAGCGCGACTGAGCGCCCGAATTGCTTGATATTCATTCCTTGATCCTCATTCATATTGACGGGTCGGGCTTACTCGGGAATCGAGTAGAGCATGTACATGGCCGCCAGCAGGCCGGTCGGGCGGCCCAGCTTGCCCAGCCAGTTGGCGAAGATCGTTTCGATTTCGCCGCTCTGGTAAACCTGGGTCAGGGCGCGGTTAACTTCGAGACGCAGCGCCGAGTCGCCGCGCGGCAAGGTAATCGCGTAAGGCTCGAAGGAGAGCTCCTCGTTCAGCAACACGAACTTGCCGGGGTTGTTCATCACGGCCAGGCCGACCAGCTTGATGCGGTCGCCGGCATAAGCGTCGACGGCACCCGACTCGAGCAGGGCCAGGCCTTCGCGCGGGTCGGTCACCGGCAGGATTTGGGTGCCGGCCAGATCGGCGCGAACGATGGCTCTGAGGCGCTTTTCGGTCGTCGTGTCCTTGAGCACGGCAACCTTCTTGCCGGCCAGTTCGGCAATGCTGTTGACCGGCGAATCGGCGCGCAGGATGACACCGCCGGCATCGACGAAGATCAGGCTGGAAAAATCGACATTGGCCAGCCGACCCAATGTTTGCGTGGTATTGGCGCAATCCAGGTCGGCCTTGCCGGACTGCACCATTTGCAGGCGCTCGGCGGTCGAACCGGCGATCCAGTTCACCTTGAGCTCGGGATTGCCGACCACCTGACCGATGCGGGCGATCACGCGCTTGCAGAGGTCGATGGAATAACCGGTCGGTGCCTTGCCCTGGTCAGCGAAGGAAAACGGCAGCGAATCGGCGGCAAAGGCCACGTTGATGACTTTCGCCGCCTTGATCTTGCCCAGCGTGTTGGGCGCCTGCTGGGCCAGCGCGCCGGTGGCGAAGAGGCTACCCGCAGCGAGTACCCCGATAACGAAACTTTTCATGACGAACCCTTATGAAGGCGAGAACGGAAAATCGCCACAACGGCGATAGAACGAAGCGTTCTGCAAATTAACAGACCCCCCCTGACGGGTCAAGGCGCATGCAAGACCGGCGTCATGAGCCCCGGTGCACCGGGCATCTCCGGGAGCCGGACTCAATTTTTTCCGGCTATCAACAGCCCAAACGTCAGCACTAGGCCGAGCAAAGACAGCGCTGCCAGCGGCCAGCGGCGCAACATCGCCTCGAGGCGCCCGCCAAGCCGGCTGAATACCGCGCCGGCCCGCGCGGCGCCATCCAGCGCCACCACCACGTCGCCCTCGGGCAGGGCCGGCAGACGACCCCCCCAGCGGATCAGTGCAGCCGCCAGCAGGGTACCGATGGCAATCGGCCACAGCGCCGACCACAGCACCTTGGGCGCCAGCGCATCGGGCAGCGAATAGCCGCCGGCACCGAGATACAAGGCCCAGGGAACGACAATCGAGGCGAGCGCCGTCAGCAGCCACGGCAGCAGCAACCCGCCCGGCGCCTGCGCTGCGTCGTCGGTCGCCGCGTTCGCCCGCAGCCGTACCAGAAAATGCAGCATCAGTGTCGTCGTACCGATGGCGGACAGTGTTGCCAGCACGCCGGCCGCCCCGTCACCCATCAGGCTCTTGGCTACCTCCTTGGTCAGCGCACCGCCGGTCAGCGGCAAACCGCCCAGCCCCACCGCAATTACCGCGACGGGCAGCAGGATCGGCCGCAGCCGCCGCGCGCCGGTCGCCGCAACCACACCGACCGCCATGAACAAGGCGCCCTTGGCCAGCACATGGTTGGCGGCGTAAAAGGCGGCAATCAGGCGGGCGCTGCCATCGTTGGCCGCCATGCCCATGCCGATGATGGCGACGATTACCCCCATCTGGCTGACGCTGGAATACGCCAGTACGGTTTTCGGGTGCGACTGGGTGATACCGACCAACACCGCATAAAGGGCGCCGAGCAGGCCGATCGTCGCCACCGCCGCGCCGACCGCCCAGGGCGCCGTTTCGATGGGCATGAAGCGGATCAGGCCGATTACGGCAGCCTTGACCACGGCGCCGCTGAGCAGGGCCGAGGCGGGCACCGGCGCCGCGCCGTGCGCGAGGGGAATCCAGAAATGCAGCGGCACCAGGCCGGCCTTGATGCCGAAACCGGCAATCAACAACACGTAGATCGCATCACGCCACGGAGAACCTTCGATGGCCGCCGGGGCCGCACGAATCAGCAGGCTGTGCTCGGGCGTGCTGAGCACCGCCAGAATCATGCCGACCAACACCAGCGACTCGGCGAGCAGCGCCATACCGATGTAGATCGCCCCGGCCCGCCAGGCACGCGGCGACCCTTCGCTCAACACCAGCCCGGTGGTGCCGATGCTGAGCAAGGCCAGCATGGCGTAGAAACCCGCCATGTCGGCAGCGACGAAAACGCCCAGACAACCGGTCAGCGTCATTAGCCAGCAGACGATGAAATTGCCCCGCCCGGCCTTGCCGCTCAGGTAATTCACCGCATACCAGCCCCCCGCCATCCACAGCAGCGCGGCGACGCCAAGCAGCACACTGCCGGCGCGGTCGATTTCCAGCGCCAGCGGCAGGTGCGCGTTGCCCAGCAGCAACAACTCGCCGCGCGCCGCGAAAAATGCCGTCAGCAGGCCGGGCAGTGGCGCCAGCGCCAGCCACGGCATCATCCCTTCGCGCCAGGGGCGCCGCAGGCAGGCCAGCAGCAGGGCCAGCGGCACGCCGACGGTCGCGCACAGCAGCCAGGCGGTCAGGCTCATGGCAGGCCCACCGCGACCGCTGGCGGACGACCGATCAAGATCAGGTCGGTCGGCAACAGCGCCAAGAACCCGAGCAGGAAGGAAACCAGCGCCAGACCCAGCACCACCGCTTCGCGGTAACGCGAAATTTCGATTTTTGCCCTTTTTTCGCCGTCGACCGCAACCAATGCCCGCATGACCACAATGAAGACGTAGCAACTGGTCAGCAAGCCGCCGCCGACCATCACGGCCACCCACCACCATTGGCCGGTCAGCAGCGCCGCCGTCAACAGCAGCCATTTGGCGAAAAATCCGCCGGACGGCGGCAGACCGACCAGCGAGATGCCGGCGAGCGCGAAAGCCAGCAGCGTCATCGGCAACTGGCGCCCAACGCCTTGCAGGTCGGCGATGCGGTCGTGGCCGAGGCTCGCATAGATCAGCCCGGCGCCGAGGAACATCGCCGCCTTGGCCGTGGCGTGCGAAATCGTCTGCAACATGCCGCCGCTCACCGCCGGATCGACGGGCAGATTCATCGCCGCCAGCCCGGCAGCGAGCGGGAACATCAGGAACAGGTAGCCGATCTGAGCAACCGTCGAATAGGCGATCAGCAGCTTGAGGCGGGTCTGGCGCAAAGCCACCACGTTTCCGACGATGATCGCGGCGGCGCCCAGTCCGGCCAGCAGTTGCCCGGCGCCCGGCGTGACGATGCCGGGCATGACATCGAGCCAGAGCCGGATGACGAGAAAGAATGAGCCCTTGACCACCAGCGCCGAGAGCACCGCACTGGCCGCTGCCGGCGCCCCGGCATGGGCCGGCGGCAGCCACAGGTGCAGCGGAAACAGCGCCGTCTTGGCCAGTAGCCCGACGGTCATCAACGCGGCGGCGGCGATTACCGACGGCACCGGTCGCACAAGTTCGGCCAGCAGCGCGATGTCGAGCGTGCCGTAGGTACCGTAGAGCAGCACCGCGCCCAGCATGTAGATTACCGACCCGAGCAGCGCGAACAGCAGGTAACGCAGCGCCGCCTGCAAGGTTTCCGGACGACCGTCAAGGCAGACCAGCGGCACGCCGGCAAAGGTCAGCAATTCGAGCGCAACGTAGAGTGTGAACAGATCGCCGGCCAGGAACACGGCATTCAGCGCACCCCAGACGGCGAGCAGCAGCGTCCAGAACATGAACGGCGCGCGCGTCTCACCGCTACCCGCCGGCATCCGGAAATCCTCATGCCCGTAAATCGCCACCGCCAGCAGGATCAGCACCGTCGTCACCAGCATCACCGCCGACAGCCCGTCGGCACGCAGGGCGATGCCCAGTGGCGGCGCCCAGCCGCCGAGCACGTAAACCAGTTTCTGGCCAGATTGCACCAGCTCGACCCCCAGCATCACCGTGAGCACCAGGCCCAGCGGCAGAGCCAGCAATGCCACGCGCCGGGCGTTACGCCCGCCCAGCACCAGCGCGGCAAGCACGCCGAGCACCGGCAGCACGAGCAACAACACCAGCAGAAAACCGCCCGCCGTCGTCGCTTCAGGAATGGCTGCCAGCGGAATGCTCATGCCTCGGGCGACCCGTCGGCATCGGGCGCGCGCAGCGTGGCTGCCCCGGTGGTTTCATGCAGGCGTAACAGCAGGGCAACCGCCAGCGCAGTCGCCGAGAAGGCAACGACGATGCCGGTGATGACCAGCGCCTGCGGCACCGGGTCGCCGCCCATGCCAAGCGCGGCGCCACGCCGGGCGACGATGCCGAAGAGCAGGAAGACGCCGCTACCGATCATGTTGAAGGCGATGATCTTGCGCAGTGGCTGCGGATTGACGATCAGGCCGTAGAGGCCGATCCCGACCAGGGCACTGCCGCACAGGCCGAACAGGGCAAGCACGTTCATGGCGTATCGCTCCGCTCCGGCGGGCCGACCACCAGCAAGCCCAGGGTGACGGCAATCGACACCATCGATGCCGCCTCGATAACCAGAATCAGCGGTTTGGCAAAGCCTTCCGGATAAGCGAGAAAGGCGCCAGCCAGCGGCACGCCGGCAAAGCCTATGGTCAGGAAAACCACGGTACCGGCCACCAGTGCGACGCGCAGCCAACGGCGGCTGATCGGCGGTACGTCGGTCAACCCGGCCATGATGGCAAGCAGCCACATTGCTGCCAGCAGCGTACCGGCCTGGAACTTGCCGCCGGGCAGATCGGCGCCGACCCAGAAAACATAGATGGCGACGACAATGCCGAGCGGCGGCAGCAGCCGCGCCAGATAGGCCAGCATGCCATGCGGGTCGGCCGCATATTTCGGCCCGGGACGCCCGCCCCACAGGCGATCCGGCGTCAGCGCCCAGACCGCGACCAGCGCATAGACCAGCACCACAGCCTCGAGCAGCGTATCGATGGCGCGGAACGAGAGCAGCACGGCGGTGACCGCGTTGCCAAGGCCGGTGCTGGCGATGTGTTCGGCGACCCGGGGCGCCAGCGAAGGCGCCGGATCGGGCAGGCCGAGGACAACCACGCCCAGCGCGCCGGCAACGGCGATCGATAGCGTTGCCGCCAGAATTCGTTGTACCCGGCCCGGCATTTCAGCTTGGGCAACGGCCTCGGTATTGCGCAAGCGCACCACGGCGCGGATCAGCAGCACGCTGGTCAGCCCGCCACCGATGGCGGCTTCGGTCAGCGCCGCATCGATGGCCGCCAGGCGCACCCAGGCAAAAGCCAGCAGCAGGCCGTAGCAGGCGTAGCCGATGACGGCAGCAAACGAATCGCGCACCAGGATCGTCCACACGGCCACCAGGACGACCATTGCCAGCAGGCCGCCATCGACGAGCAGCGCAACGCTCATGCCGGCGGCCCCGAACGGCGCGCCACCCGCGCAATGAGTTGCGATGCCGTGGCGCCGGCCAGCAGCACAAGCAGCCAGACGCAAATCAGTTTGAGGCCCGCCAGGACGCTATCGACACGCGGCAACAGGCCGAGCACGACCAGACCAAGACCCAGGTTGTCGGCCTTGGTCAGCGCATGCAGCCGGGTCAGCGTATCGGGAAAGCGCAGCAGGCCGATGGTGCCGGCCAGAAAGAAGAAGAGTCCGGCCGAGACCGTGACCACCGTCCATACATCGAGCAGCAGGCTCATTCGCCCTGCTCCGTGCCCTTGGCGCGCTGCTGACCGAAGCCGCCGCCATACTTGACGAAGGCCACCGAAGCGAAAGCGGCCAGCAGCGCCAGAGTCAGCGCGGCATCGGCAATCGCCGGCTCGGCAATCGTCGACCCCAGCAACAGCACGGCGATCCCGCCGGTGCCCAACAACTGCCCGGCCATCATGCGGTCGGCGTCGCCCGGGCCGCGCAACAGGCGCAGCAGACCCGCCCCCGTCATCAACAGCACCAGCGCAGCGGCAATGCTCAGAAACTCAGCCATCGACGACGCTCCGTTCGAGCACGCCAGCCAACGCGGCCTCTTCCTCCGCCAGTTCAGCCAGAATCGGCTGTTCGATATCGAGGCAGTGAAAGATAACTTCCGTTTCGCTCTCGCCGCAGGGCAGCGTGCCCGGCATCAGGCTTGCGATGGTGGCGAAGGTATTGCGCAAATGCCCCGGCGGGTAAATGCTGCGAAAGGCAACGAAGCCCGGACGCAACTGCGGGCGCAACGAAAAGGCGAGCCGCGCAACCTGCCAGCCGGCCAGCAACGACTGCCAGAGAAAGCGCGGCAGCAAGACCACAAGCCCCCCCCAGGCGCACCCGTTCCGGCGCTGGCGGCAGCATTTGCAGGCTCGCCCAGGTCGCGATGCCGGCGGCGACGACACCGACGGCAAGTACGCCGGGCGTCAAGCCGATCAACGCGCCCCAGAAGACCAGGAACAAGGCCCCGCGAACCAGCGCGGTACGCAGCACGGAATTCACTTCGCCCCGGCCGCCTCCGGCGTCGCTGGCTTGCCGCCGAAGACCGTCACATAGAGCGCCGGCAGGAAGATCAGCGTCAGCAAGGTCGCCACCATCAGGCCGCCCATGATGGCAAAGGCCATCGGCCCCCAGAACACGGTCGGCGCAATCGGCAGCAGACCAAGCACGGTCGAGATCGCCGTCAGCACCATCGGCCGAAGCCGCGAGGTCGCCGACGCAAGGACCGCCTCGAGAACATTCCTGCCTTCCGCCCGGTCGGCCTCGATCTGCACGATCAGGATCACCGTGTTCTTGGCAATCATGCCGATCAACGCGAGGACGCCGAGGATGGCGACAAAGCCGAGCGGCCGGTTGAACAGCAGCAGCGAGAGGACGACGCCGATCAGCCCGAGCGGCAACACGGCGACCACCATCGCCAGACGCCGGAAGCTCCCCAGCATCACCATCATCGCCGTCAGCATCAACAGGATCATCAGTGGCACCACCGCGAACACCGAGGCACTCGAAATGGCGCTTTCCTCGTACATGCCACCGGTTTCGATCTTGTACTGCGCCGGCAGCCTGGCGTTCAATTCGGCAATCTTCGGCGCCAACGCACCGACGACCGTATCGGGCAGCACGCTATGGTCTACGTCGGCACGCACGGTCAGGGTGGGCAGCCGATTGCGACGCCAGACCAGCGGGAATTCCTGCTCCTCGACCACCGTTGCAAACTGGCTCAAGGGCACCATGCGCCCGCTCGGCGTCGGCACCTGAAGCGACGCCAGCGACCCGAACGAGGCACGCTCCTCCTCGACTGCACGCGCCACGACATTGACCAGATAGATATCGTCGCGTACCTGCGTGACCGTCGAACCGGTCACCTTGGCGTTGAGTACGCTGGCCAAAGCCGCCGAGCTGATGCCAAGCTGCCGCGCCTGATCCTGATTGACGCTGACGCGCAATTGCCGCGCCGGCTCCATCCAGTCGTAGTTGATGTAGCGGGTGCGGGTATCGGAACCCATCACTTGGGCCAGCTCAAGCGCGATTCTGCGCACTTCGTCCTTGTCCGGGCCGGTCACCCGGTATTGCAACGGCCAGCCGACCGGCGGCCCCAGTTCGAGCGGGGAAACGCGCGCGACGACTTCGGGAAACTGCTCGGCGAGCACTTTCTCCAGCTTGGCCTGCACCCGCTCGCGCGCTTCGAGATCCTTGGTGACGATCACGAACTGGGCAAAGAACGGGTTGGGCAGCTGCACGTCCAGCGTCAGGATGAAACGGATCGCACCACGGCCGACATAGGTGCTGAAGTGGTCGATGTCGGGATCGTCTTTCAGGAACGCTTCGAGGCGCATCGCCTGTGTTTCGGTCGCCTGGATCGAGGCGTTCTGCCGCAGCGTCATGCCCACGGTCAATTCGCTGCGGTCGGAAGACGGGAAGAACTGCTGCGGTACGTAGCGCAGCAGGAACAGGGCGGCGACGAAAGCGGCCAGCGTCAGGGCGATGGTCAGCCATCGAGCACGGATCGCGGCTTTCAGGAAGCTGCTGTAGATGCCGAGCATCTTGCTTGGCTTGGGCTCGGCCTCGACCTTAGGCACTTTCAGGATGGCCTTGCCGAGCAGCGGCCCGAAAATCACCGCGACCAGCCAGGATGCGATGAGTGAAATGCCGACCACCGAAAAGATGTCGAACGTGTATTCGCCGGCATTACTTCGGGCAAAGCCGATGGGCACGAAGCTGGCGATGGTAACCAGAGCGCCGATCAGCATGGGCGCCGCCAGCGTGCGGTAAGCGAACGTAGCCGCTTCATCCATGCTGTCACCCGCACCGAGTCGGCGCAGCATCGCATCGACTGTGGTCATCGCATCGTCGACCAGCAGCCCCAGCGCGATGATCAAGGCACCGAGCGAGATGCGATGGAGGTCGATATTCGCAACATTCATCACGGCAAACACCACTGCCAGCGTCAACGGAATGGCCAGCGCGACGACGGCGCCGGGCCGTCCACCCAGGCTGGCGAAGCTGCAAACCAGGATGATGATGATCGCCTGCCAGAGCGAGGTCATGAAGTCGTTGATCGCAACGTCGACGCTGACGGCCTGATCCGCGACCAGCGTTGGCTCGATGCCGTGCGGCAGGTTGGCGCTGATGTCCGCCATTTCGCTGCGGACGTTGCGGCCCAGCGCCAGGATGTCGCCGGCGTCGCGCATGGCGATGGCGAGGCCGATAGCGGGCTTGCCATTGACGCGGAACATCGGCTGCGGCGGATCGGAAAAACCGCGCTTTACTGTGGCGATGTCGCCCAGACGGAAGATGCGGTCGCCGGCCACAAGATTGACCGACTCGATGTCGCGCTCGGAATCGAAGGAACCGCTGACGCGCAGGAACACGCGCTCATTTGCGGTCTGGATGGTACCCGCCGGCCGAACCAGATTCTGCGCCTGCAAGGACGCGAGAATCGTCGAATAATCGAGACGAAGCGCAGCCAGGCGCTCGGTCGAGAACTCTATGAAGATTCGCTCATCCTGGGCGCCGAGAATTTCGATTTTCGACACATCGGGAACGTGCAACAGGCGCGAACGCGCCGCTTCGACATAATCGCGCAACTCGCGGAAGCTGAAACCATCGGCGGTAAAGGCATAGATGATCCCGAAGGTGCTGCCGAAGTCGTCGTTGAAGCCGGGCCCGATGACACCGGCCGGCAGCGTGCCGCGCATGTCGCCGATGTTCTTGCGCACCTGATACCAGATATCGGGCACCTTGTGCGGCGGCGTAGACTGCTTCAAGTCGACGAAAATCGTTGTCTGGCCGGCCGTGGTGTAACTACGCACGCGGTTCAGATAATCGGTTTCCTGGATCGTTCGCTCAAGACGTTCGGTGACCTGATTCAGGGTTTCCTCGACCGTGGCGCCCGGCCAGGCCGCGCTGACCACCATCGTCCGGAAGGTAAAGGCAGGGTCCTCGCCGCGTCCAAGTCGCTGGAAGGAGAATGTCCCAGCGACCACCGCGACGATCATCATGAAGATGACCAGCGAACGGTTGGCAAGCGACCATTCCGAGAGATTCGGGCCGATCATGGCTGCGTCTCGAGCAGGCGTACTTTCTGCGCCGGGCGCAAGGCCTGGACGCCAGCGGCAACGACGATCTCACCCGAACTCAGGCCCGACGCCACCCTGACCCGCTCCGGATCGGAAGCCTCCACTTCGATATTGCGCAAGGAAACCGCCATCGTCTGCGGGTCGACGACCCACACCGCCGAACGGCCTTCGGCGCGCACCAGCGCCGCCGCAGGAAGCTCGATGCCCGGCGCTGCGCCGAGCTGCATGCGACCGGTCACGGTGGTTCCCAGTCGCATCGTGGCCGGCGGATCGATCAGCCCGACACGCACCGCGAAGGTTCCGGTCACCGGGTCGGCGCGCGGCGAAACCTCGCGCACCCGGCCCATGGCCCTCACTGCCGGATCGGTGGCCAGGGTCACGGTAATTTCCGGATTGGCCGGCGCCATGTCTTTCAGGCGTGCGGAAACGTCAAAAACGGCATCGCGACCCTCCTTGCGCGCAAGCTGAACGACCATGCGACCGCCCTGCACCACCTCACCGGGTTCGGCACCGACTGCCGTCACCACGCCACCGGCATCGGCCAGCAATCGCGTGTAGCCGAGTCGATTGCGGGCGATCTCGACCTGCGCCTGCGCCGCATCGACCTGCGCCTGGGCGCTGGTTGCCACCTGCGTGATCCGGTCGAAAGCGGCCTGGGAGATGAAGTTCTGCGCCAGCAGCGAACGGTTGCGCTGCTCGTTGGCGCGTGCCTCGATGAGTTGCCCACGGGCACCCTGCAGGGTGGCTTCCGCCCCGCGCAGGCCGTTTTCCTCGTTTTCCGGATTGAGTCGCGCGATTTCCTGGCCCGCCTTGACCGTGTCGCCGACACTCACCGCACGGCTGATCATGCGTCCGTCGATACGAAACGCCAGATTGACTTCGGATTCCGCCTGTACCCTGCCGGTCAGCGAGACCGAATCGCCCCCGTTCCCTGACTGGATGGTGACCACCCGAACCGGCCGGATTTCCGGCGCTATCGCTTCGTCGGCCGGCTTGCAGGCCACCAGTAGGGTCAGGGCCGAACCGACGACCACCAGGTTAATCTTGCGCAAGGCGCGCCTTTTGTCAGTCAGTGCCATAGCCATTCCAAATCCAGATGCCGGAAACAGCCCCGAATTTATCACACTGGCGCGAAATCCACGTGCTTGCCGGGTCGGCAAAAATCGGCCGAAAGCAACGCCGGGCAGGCTCGAGCCTGCCTTAAGGCGACATGCCGATCAGATTCGCTGCAAAAGAACGGCAGCCAGCGGTGGCAGCGTGATCTCGAGATGGGCGGGCTGGTTCATCCATTCGCCTGCAAAGGCTTCAAGTCCGCCCGCGTTCCCCAGATTGCTGCCGCCGTAATAGTGCGAATCGCTGTTGAGAATTTCGCCGTAACGCCCGGGTTGCGGCACGCCGATCCGGTAGCCGGATTTTGGCTCTGGGGTGAAGTTGACCGCAACCACCACGAAACTGCCGTCGCGCCCCCAGCGCAGCCAAGAGAGCACCGAGTTCGCACTGTCGTGACAATCGATCCAGGCAAAGCCGCAGCTCTCGAAATCCTGCGTGTGAAGCGCCGGATGATCGCGGTAGAGTGCATTGAGATCGGCCGACAGGCGCTGCAAACCGGCATGCGCCGGCTCACCCGCCAGCCCCCAGTCGAGTTCGCGTGCCTCCGACCACTCGCGGCGCTGACCGAACTCGTTACCCATGAAGTTCAGCTTCTTGCCCGGCGTGCAGGTCTGCCAGGCCAGCAGCAGGCGCAGGTTGGCGAACCGCTGCCAGTCGTCGCCGGGCATCTTGCCAAGCAGCGATCCCTTGCCGTGCACCACTTCGTCGTGCGAGAAGGGCAGCACGTAGTTTTCGCTGTAGGCATAGATCTGGCCGAAGGTCAGTTCGTCGTGATGCCAGCGGCGGAAGATCGGATCGCGATGGAAGTAGCGCAGGCTGTCATTCATCCAGCCCATGTTCCATTTCATCGAAAAACCGAGGCCGCCGACGTAGGTCGGCCGCGAAACCTGCGGCCAGGCGGTCGATTCTTCGGCGATGGTCAGGGCGCCTGGAAACTCGCCGTGCACCATCGCATTGAGCTCTTTCAGGAAATCGATGGCACCGAGGTTTTCGCGGCCGCCATACTTGTTGGGCAGCCATTCGCCGGCCTTGCGCGAATAGTCGAGATAGAGCATCGAGGCGACGGCATCTACACGCAGCCCGTCGAAATGGAATTCGCTCAGCCACCAGTGGGCCGACGACAGCAGGAAGCTGCGTACCTCATGCCGGCCATAGTTGAAGATGTGCGTACCCCAGTCGGCATGCAGCCCGAGGCGCGGATCTTCGTGTTCGTAGAGGGCGGTGCCGTCGTATTTGGCGAGCGCCCAATGATCCTGCGGAAAGTGGCCTGGCACCCAGTCAAGAATCACACCGAGGCCGGCCCGATGGCAGGCGTCGATGAAGGCGCGCAATTCGTCCGGCGAGCCGTAGCGCGCGGTCGCCGCGAAATAGCCGGTGGTCTGGTAGCCCCAGGACTCGTCGAGCGGATGTTCGGTGATCGGTAGCAGTTCAAGGTGCGTATAACCCTGGGCGACGGCGTAGGGAATCAGGCGCTCAGCCAGTTCTGGCCACAGGTAGGGTTTGCCGTCCGGATGGCGCATCCAGGAACCGGCGTGCACTTCGTAGATATTGACCGGTGCATGCTGCCAGTCCCAGCCGGCGCGCCGCGCCAGCCATTCGCCGTCGTTCCAGCAATGCGCCGATGGCTCGACGACATAAGCAGCGGAACCGGGGCGCAACTCGAAACCACGCCCATAGGGGTCGGACTTGACGACTTTTTCGCCGCTGTGCCGGTTGACGATCTCGAAACGGTAGAGACTGCCGGGCTTGGCGCTTGCCACGGTCGCCTCCCAGACGCCCGACGGGCCTAGCGAATGCATCGCATCGACGCCGCCCTGCCAGCCATTGAAATCGCCGACGACCGAGACTTGACCGGCATTCGGCGCCCAGACGCGAAACAGCGTGCCGGCCTCGCCCGCCTGCGCCCCAAGCAAACGGTAGGCCTGGTAATTCCGCCCCTCGTTGAACAGATAAAGCGCGTCAAATGGCTGCATTTGCCCTCCCCATCGCAGTATCATAAGACTTAAAACAGTGGACAGGGAGATCCGCCATGCCGAACAGCACAACGTGCCCGCATCAGGCCTATTGCGAAATGCGCGATCAGACCGACATGCGATTCATCAGCCACCTGACGCGCAACACCTTCGCGATCATCCTGGCCGGCGGCCGGGGCAGCCGCCTCAAGCAGTTGACCGACTTCCGCTCCAAGCCGGCCGTGCCCTTCGCCGGCAAGTTCCGCATCCTCGATTTCACGCTGTCCAACTGCGTCAATTCCGGCATCCGCAAGATCGGCGTCGCCACGCAGTACAAGGCGCACAGCCTGATCCGCCACATCCAGCGCGGCTGGAGCTTCCTCGACGGCCGTTTCGACGAGTTCATCCAGTTGCTGCCGGCGCAGCAGCAGATCGACGAGACACAGTGGTACCAGGGCACGGCCGACGCCGTTTACCAGAACATGCACTTCCTGCGCCGCTACGGCCCGGAACACGTGCTGATTGTCGCCGGCGACCATATCTACAAGATGGATTACGGACGCATGCTGGCCTTCCACGCCAAGCACCAGGCCGACATGACAGTCGCCTGCATCGATGTGCCGCTTGCCGAAGCCCGCGAATTCGGCGTCATGGGCGTCGACGAGAACGACCGCGTGGTCGATTTCGTCGAAAAGCCACAAGACCCGCCGGCCATTCCCGGCCAGCCCGGCCGCGCCCTGGCCTCGATGGGCGTCTATATATTCAATGCCAAATTCCTGTTCGAGCAGTTGGAGCGCGATGCCATGACCAATGGCTCCAGCCGCGACTTCGGCAAGGACATCATCCCCTACATCGTTCCGCGCTACCGTGTCTTCGCCCACCGCTTCGCCGACTCCTGCGTCGGCAGCGACCACCACCAGCCCTACTGGCGCGACGTCGGCACCATCGACGCCTACTGGGAGGCGAACATGGAAATGACCAAGGTAACGCCGGAACTCAACCTCTACGACAAGGACTGGCCCATCTGGACCTACCAGGAACAACTGCCGCCGGCCAAGTTCGTCTTCGACGACGACGACCGCCGGGGTTCGGCCGTGGATTCGCTGATTTCCGGCGGCTGCATCATCTCCGGCGCCAGCGTCAAGCGCTCGCTGCTTTTCTCCACCGTGCATGTGCATAGCTGGGCGACGGTCGAGGATTCGGTGATCCTGCCCGGTGTGGAAATCGGTCGCCATGCAGTGCTCAAGCGCTGCGTCGTCGACAAACGCTGCGTCATCCCGCCCGGCATGGTGATCGGCGAAAACCCCGAAGAAGACCGCAAGCGCTTCTTCGTCAGCCCCAAGGGAATCACGCTGGTCACCGCCGAAATGCTCGGCCAGGGCGCAGGGCACCTGTAGGTCATGGCCGATCTCGCCTTTCTCTGGCACATGCACCAGCCGGACTACCGGCACCCGGAAAGCGGCCATTTCGTCCTGCCCTGGGTGCTGCTGCACACCATCAAGGATTACGCCGATATGGCCAGCCACCTGGAGCGCCATCCGGGTATTCGCTGTACCGTCAACTTCGTGCCGGTGCTACTCGACCAGATCGAGGATTACGCCGATCAGCTGACCAGCGGCCAGTGGCGCGACCCCTTGCTGCGCATCGCCGCGCACCCGGAACCCGATGCACTCGATGACGAAGACCGCGCCTGGCTACTCGACATGGCCTTTCGCTGCCATGCGCCGACCATGCTCGAACCCTTCGCGCCCTACCGCCGGCTGCGCGACCTGCTGGCCTTCGTCAAGGTGCAGGACGCCAACACCCTGAGCTATCTGTCGGGCCATTATTACGCCGACCTCGCCACCTGGTTTCTGCTCGCCTGGAGCGGAGAGAGCCTGCGCCGCACGGGCCATGTCGTGCCGGAACTGATGGCCAAGGGCGATGCCTTCACCTTTGCCGACCGCCAGCGCCTGCTCGATGAACTCGCAGATGTCGTCGCGCAGATCATCCCGCGCTATCGCGCCTTGGGCGAACGCGGGCAGGTCGAACTCTGCTGCACGCCCGAGCACCATCCGCTGGCGCCGCTGCTGATCGACTTCAAGGCCGCCCGCGAGAGCTGGCCGGAAAGCCCCTTGCCTTCGTCGCCGGAATACCCGGGCGGCCTGACGCGCGTCGAGGCCCATCTGGCCGCCGCCCGCGCCAGCCACGAACGGCGTTTCGGCAGCCCGCCACGCGGCCTGTGGCCGGCCGAGGGCGCGTTGTCGACACCCTTTCTCAAGCAGATCGGCGAAGCCGGTTTTCAATGGACGGCCAGCAGCCACGGCGTACTCAAGCACTCTGCCGGCACCCAGGCGACGACCAACCAGCCCTGGAAGGCCCCGGAGGGCACGCCCGGCGACCTCACGCTGTTCTTCCGCAACGAGCCGCTCTCCGACCTGATCGGCTTCGAATATGCCAAGTGGCATGGCCGCGACGCCGCGCAGCACTTCATGACCGAGCTCAAGGCCATCCACATCCGCGACCACGATGCGCTGATCCCGGTCTTTCTCGACGGCGAAAACGCCTGGGAGTACTACCCCTACAACGCCTGGTATTTCTTTTCCGACCTCTACGGCACACTGGAAAAGCACCCGGCCATCCGCACCGTGACACTCAGCGAAGCCGCCACCACCCACCGCGAAAGACGCGCCCGCCTGCCCCGGTTGACCGCCGGCAGCTGGGTCTACGGCACGCTATCGACCTGGATCGGCAACCCGGAAAAGAACCGCGCCTGGGATCTGCTGTGCGAAATCAAGCAATGTACCGACCGCGCGCTGCACAGCGGGCGCCTGAACCCGGAAGATAGCGCCGAGGTGCTGCGTCGCCTGGCCGTCTGCGAAAGCTCCGACTGGTTCTGGTGGCTGGGCGACTACAACTCGCCGCAATCGGTCGCCTGCTTCGACAGCCTGTTCCGCGAAAACCTCAAATCCCTTTATCGCCTGCTCCACCTGCCCGTCCCCGTCAGCCTCGATCACCCGATCAGCCAGGGCGGCGGCGCACCGGAAAGCGGCGGCACCATGCGCCGCGCCACCTGAAAAATATCCAAATGACTCACGCTGTCACCCTTTTGCTTGGCGTCCACGCCCACCAGCCCGTGGGCAACTTCCCGGAAGTGATCGAAGACGCGCACCAGCGCTGCTACAAACCCTTTCTGGAAACCCTGTACGCCTACCCCGATTTCCGCTTCGCCGCGCATTTCTCCGGCTGGCTGCTCGACTGGCTGCGCGAGCGCCATCCGGCGGACATGGATTTGCTGGCGCAGATGGTCAAGCGCGGGCAGGTCGAACTGTTCAGCTCGGGCGACACCGAGCCGGTGCTCGCCGCCATTCCGCAGCGCGACCGGGTTGGCCAGTTGCGCACGCTGAACGACAAGCTGGCCGCGTGGACTGGCAAAGCACCGCACGGCGCCTGGCTCACCGAGCGCGTCTGGGAATCGTCGGTGGTGCCATCGCTGGCTGGCACCGGCATCCGCTACGTGACGGTCGACGACTACCATTTCTTCTGCACCGGCAAGAGCGCAGACGAACTCGACGGCTTCTTCAGCACCGAGGAAGACGGCCAGCGGCTCGACCTCTTTCCGATCTCCGAAGCACTGCGCTACCGCCTGCCCTTCTCGCCGGCCCATGAAGTCATCGGCTATCTCGAAAGCCTGGCCGACCAGAGCCACGCCGCCGCCATCTATTTCGACGACATCGAAAAATTCGGCATCTGGCCGGAAACCTACGACTGGGTTTACAACCGCGGCTGGCTCAGGGCCTTGATCGAAGGCGTGCTGGCCAGCCCGAAAATCCGCACCGCCACCTATGCCGATTTCCACGCACAACACAGCACGCGCGGCATCGTCTACCTGCCGACCACCTCGTACAGCGAGATGAACGAATGGACGCTGCCAATGCCGGCGGCGGGGATCTACTCGAATCTGTTGGCGGGTGAAAAGGCCGCCGGACGCGGCGACCTGCACCGTCCCTTCCTGCGCGGCGGCATCTGGCGCAACTTCCTGAGCCGTTATTCGGAAGCCAACTGGATGCACAAGCGCATGCAGGCGCTTTCGGCTCGTCTTGCCGCGCTGCCCGAAGCGCCGCCGGAACTGACCGCCGACCTCTACCGCGCCCAGGCCAACGACGCATACTGGCACGGCCTGTTCGGCGGCCTCTATCTGCCGCATCTGCGGCGCGCGGTGTGGAACAACATCGTCGCGCTGGAAGCAAAACTGGACGTGCTGCAGCCGCGCCCGGCATCGGTTGCGGTCGACCTCGATTTTGATGGCAAAACCGAAATCCTCGCCCACACCGCGCAATTGCAGATAGCCGTGCGCGACGACGGCCTGGCCGCCGCCCACGAACTGAGCAGCTACCCGCTGACCCACAATTTCGGCGACACCCTGCGCCGCTACCACGAGCACTATCACGACAAGATCGCCAGCGGGCCGAGCGAGCACAACGGCGAAGGCATCGCCTCGGCGCACGACATCGTCCGCTTCAAGCACCCGGTCAGCGCCGACGACATCGTGCCCGACACCCTGCCGCGCGCACTTTGGCTCGATGAACTCGACGGCGCCGCGCTCACCGATTACGCGCTGGCCACCCCGGGCGCGCTCAAATTCGCGCGCCCCGGCATCATCAAATCCTTCGTTCTGGACGAGTCGACCGTAACCGTCACCTGGCAATGCAGCGGACTGGCCGGCCAGCGCCTGACAACCCGCCTCAACCTCGCCATGCCCAGTTGCGACGGCTTCCTCGGTCGCTACCTGCTGGACGATGGCAGCATTCCCGGCGGTTTCGGCCAGCCGCTGGAGCTCGCCGACGCCACCTGGCTGACGCTGGAAGACGGCGTCCTCGGCGGGCGCCTCGACCTGCAAACTTCATTTTCGGCCCAAATTTCGGGTCGACCGCAACAGACCGTTTCGCAATCCGAAGCCGGCTTTGAGAAAATCATGCAGGCAGCGGAAATCGCCTTCTCGTGGCAGATCCCCGCCGCCGAATGCACCCTTCAACTCCAACTGACCATCGCACCCAAGGCACCATGACCGGCACCGTCTACAAACTCGAAGTCAATCCCCGGATCCCGGCGCGCCTTGAGCGCCTGGAAGAACTTGCCAGCAACCTCTGGTACAGCTGGGATCGCCCGACGCGCTCGCTGTTCGCGCAGCTTTCCGACCCCTTGTGGAAAGCCACCAACCACAACCCCAAGGCCTTCCTCAAACGCGCCGACCAGAAGCGCCTCGAAGCCACCGCCGAAAACCCGGTCTTCCTCGGCTCGCTGAACCGCGTCGTCTCCGCCTACGACAGTTACCACGAACTGCCCACCATGGCCCATGTGCATGGCCGGCCGTTCAAGGACGACGACCTGATCGCCTATTTCTGCGCCGAATTCGGCTTCCACGAAAGCCTGCCGATCTATTCCGGCGGCCTCGGCATTCTCGCTGGCGACCACTGCAAGGCAGCCAGCGACATGGGCCTGCCCTTCATCGGCGTCGGCCTCCTGTACCGTCAGGGCTATTTCCACCAGACACTGGATGCCAATGGCAAGCAGCAGGCAACCTACTCCGATTCCGATTTCGACGATCTGCCGGTCACGCCGGTCTGCGCTGCCGACGGCAAGGAAGTGCTGGTCGAGGTCGAGTTCCCCGGTCGCACCATCCACGCCAAAGTCTGGGAAGTGCAGGCCGGGCACGTTCGCCTGATCCTGCTCGACACCTGGCTTGGCCAGAATTCCGAGCATGACCGCGAGATCACCCACCGCCTCTACGGCGGCGACAAGACAACGCGCATAGAGCAGGAAATCCTGCTCGGCGTCGGCGGCGCCCGCGCGCTGGCCGCCCTAGGCCTCAAGCCGACGGTTTGGCACGTCAATGAAGGCCATGCTGCCTTCCTGATCCTTGAGCGCATCCGCAGCCTGGTCAGCGGCGGTCTACCCTACGCGGCGGCCATCGAGGCGGTCGCTTCCAACGTCGTGTTCACGACTCATACGCCGGTGCCGGCCGGCCACGATCATTTCTCCGAAGAGATGATCCGCCACTATTTTTCGAGCTGGTGCCACGGCCTCGGCGTGCCCTGCGAGGCTTTGCTGGGGCTCGGCGCTGAGCCGGGCAAGGCCGATTTCAACATGACCGCCCTCGCCCTGCGCGGCTCGCGCCATCACAACGGCGTTTCGCGCATCCACGGCGACGTTTCGGCCGACATCTGCCGCTACCTTTGGCCGCAGATCGACCCCGGCGAGAACCCGATGGACTACGTGACCAACGGCGTCCATCTGCCGACCTTCCTCGCCACCGAATGGTTCGAGACTTTCGAGCGCTACCTCGGCACCGGCTGGCGCGAGCGGCAGACCGAACCGGCGGCCTGGGACGGCATTTCGCGCATCCCCGACCCGACCTTCTGGAGCATCCGCCAGCAGCTCAAGTCGCAACTACTACAACTGGTTCGGGAGCGCGTTCGCGAACAGCACCAGCGCAACCAGGGCTCGCCAGCCCACCTCGACCGCCTGCTCAAGTTCGTCGATCCCGAAAACCCGAACATCCTGACCATCGGCTTCGCCCGCCGCTTCGCCACCTACAAGCGCGCCGCACTGATCTTCCAGGATCCGAAGTGGCTCAGCGAAATCATTTCGCAGGCCGGCCGCCCGGTGCTCTTCCTGTTCGCCGGCAAGGCCCACCCGGCCGACCAGCCGGGCCAGGAGATCATCCGCAAGATCGCCGAAATGGCGAAGCTGCCAGAGTTCGAAGGGCGCATCCTGCTCGTCGAAGGCTATGACCTGCACCTCTCGCGCTCGCTGGTTGCCGGCGTCGATGTCTGGCTCAACAACCCGATCTACCCGCTCGAAGCCTCCGGCACCTCGGGCATGAAGGCGGCGATGAACGGCGCCCTCAACCTGTCGGTGCTCGACGGCTGGTGGGGTGAAGGCTACGACGACAGCGGCGACGCGCTCAACGGCTGGGCGATCAAGCCTGCCCCCGGCCATCTCGACGAAACTCAGCGCGACGCCGAGGAAGCACGCACGCTGTACGAACTGCTCCAGGATCACGTCATCCCGACCTACTACCGCACCGGCCCGATGGGCTATTCGCCGGAATGGGTGGCGATGGCCAAGCAATCGATCGCCACTATCGCCCCGCGCTTCAACGTCATCCGCATGGTCGCCGAGTACGTCAAGAAATTCTACGCACCGGCCGCCAGTCACGGTCGACGCTTCGCCGCCAACGATTTTGCCGTTGCCCGCACCGTCGCCGACTGGAAGGCCAAGGTACGCAGCGCCTGGCCCGGCGTGCGCCTGAACCGCCTTGACACCCCTGAGCGCCGCCTGCCTTTCGGCACCTCCTTGCAGGTGCAGGTCGCCGTCCAGCTCAACGGTCTGAGTCCGGAAGACGTCACCGTCGAAGCGCTGATCGGCCGCCCCAGCCCGAACGGCGACTTTACCCGGCGCGCCCGCCACTACCCGCTGGCCACGGCGGGCGTCACCGGCAATGGCGAGATGCTCTACACCATCGCCCTGACGCCGGAACTGTGCGGCAAGCTGGAATACCGCATCCGCATCTTCCCATCGCATCCGGCGCTGATCCACAAATTCGAGCCGGGGCTGATGATCTGGCTGTGAGGCCACCCCTATGAAGCTCACCGATTCCCCGGCCTGGGGCGCCCTAGCGGCGCATGCCGAGGCTCTGCGCCCGCAACACCTGCGCGAGCTGTTCGCCGCCGACCCGCAGCGCTTCGAGCAGTTCTCGCTGCGCCACGACGGCCTGCTGCTCGATTTTTCCAAGCAGCGCATCAGCGGAGAAACGCTTAAGCTGCTGCGCGAGTTTGCCACCGCCGCCGACCTCGACGGCTGGAAGCAAAAACTGGTCGCCGGCGCGGCGATCAACCACACCGAAGGCCGCGCCGTGCGCCACATGGCCCTGCGGGCCGGCGACCAGGCACCGCCCGAGGTGCGCGCCGTGCTGGCGCGCATGCAGAACTTCTGCGAGCGCGTTCATGGCGGCCAGTGGCGCGGTTACAGCGGCGAGCGCATCACCGATGTCGTCAATATCGGCATCGGCGGCTCCGACCTCGGCCCGCGCATGGCGGTCAAGGCGCTGGCGGCCTGGCAGCAGCCGGACATCGCCGTGCATTTCGTCGCCAACGTCGACAGCGCCGACATCGCCCCGCTGCTAGCCCGCCTCAACCCGCGCACCACGCTCTTCATCGTCGCCAGCAAGACCTTCACGACGCTCGAAACCCTGACCAACGCGCACACCGCGCGCAACTGGCTGCTCGCCACGGCCGGCGATCCGGATGCCGTCGCCCGCCATTTCGTCGCGCTGTCGACCAACATCGACGCCACCTGGGAATTCGGCATCGCCGCCGACAATGTCTTTGAATTCTGGGACTGGGTCGGCGGGCGTTTCTCACTGTGGTCGGCCATCGGTCTGTCGATTGCGCTGGCCGTCGGCTGGAAACATTTCGAGCAGTTGCTGGCTGGCGCGCTGGCGATGGACGAACACTTTCTCACCGCCCCCGCCACCGGCAACCTGCCGCTGACGCTGGCGCTGCTAACGCTGTGGAATACCGATTTCCTCGGCGCCGCCAGCCACGCCGTGCTGCCCTACAGCCAGTCGCTGGCGCTGCTGCCCGCCTATCTGCAACAGCTCGAAATGGAAAGCAACGGCAAGCAGACCGACCGCGACGGCGAGCCGCTCGGCGTCGCCACCTGCCCGGTGCTCTGGGGCGAGGCCGGCACCAACGGCCAGCACTCGTTCTACCAGTTGATCCATCAGGGCGGGCAGACCATTCCCTGCGACTTCATCGCCCTGCGCGAAGCCGATTTTCCGCTCGCCGGCCACCACGCCAAGCTGCTCGCCAACTGCCTGGCGCAATCGGCGGCACTCGCCTTCGGCCAGACCCGCGCCGATGTCGACGCAGCCGGCGTACCGTCAGCCCTGGCCCCCTACAAGACCTTCCCCGGCAACCAGCCGTCGACCACACTCGTCCTGCCCCGGTTGACACCCTACACGCTCGGCCAGTTGCTGGCGCTCTACGAGCACAAGGTCTTCTGCCTTGGCGTGCTGTGGAATCTCAACTCCTTCGACCAATGGGGCGTCGAGCTCGGCAAGCAACTCGCCAACCGCCTGACCCCGCTGCTTAGCGGCACGGGCGACGACAGTGCCTTCGACAGCTCGACGCGCGGCCTCATCGCCGCCCTGAAAACATCATGAGCCGCCTTTCCATCCTTTTCGTCACCTCCGAAATGGCGCCGTGGGTCAAGACCGGCGGCCTCGGCGACGTCGCCGCCGCCTTGCCCGCCGCCCTGCATCGCGCCCGCCACGACGTGCGCGTGCTGATCCCGGCCTACCCGGCGCTGCTCAAGGCCTTCCCCGATGCCCATCAGGTTGCCGAGCTGCCGTCATTGGCACCGGCCCTGCCGCCCGCCCGCCTGCTCGCCGCCGAAGCCGACGGCCTGCCGCTGCTGCTGCTCGATTGCCCGGCACTGTTCGACCGCCCCGGCAACCCGTATCTCGATACCAGCGGCATCGACTGGCCCGACAACGGCCTCCGCTTCGGCCTGCTCTCGCGCGTCGCCGCCCACCTCGGGCAGCCCGCCTCGCCGCTCGGCTGGCAGCCGGACGTGGTCAATCTCAACGACTGGCAGAGCGCCCTCGCCCCCGCCTGGCTGCATTACGAAGGCGGTTCCGCCAGCGTCGTCACCGTGCACAACATCGCCTTCCAGGGCAATTTCGCCCCCGACCTGCTGCCGGCCCTCGGCCTGCCGCCCCACGCCTGGCGCTTCGATGGTGTCGAATACCACGGCCAGCTTTCCTTCCTCAAGGCCGGCCTGCAACTGGCAACGCTGATCTCGACCGTCAGCCCGACCTACGCCCGCGAAATCCAGGACGAAGCCTTCGGCTACGGCCTCGCCCCGTTGCTGCGCCACCGTGCCAGCGCCCTGCGCGGCATCCTCAACGGCGTCGACACCGCGCTGTGGAACCCGGCCGCCGACCCGGCACTGGCCGCCCCCTATGCCGCCAATCGACTGGCTGCCAAACGCGACAACAAGCGCGCCTTGCAGCGCGAAATGGGGCTGACCGAGACGGACGACCGCCCCCTGTTCGGCATCATCAGCCGCCTGACCGAACAAAAAGGCCTCGATCTGGTGCTGACGCTGGGCGAAGGCATCACCCACCTGCCCGCCCAACTGGCCATTCTCGGCAGTGGCGACAAGGCAATGGAAACCGGCTTCAGCGAACTGGCCGCGCGCTTCCCCGGCCAGATCGCCGTCAAGCTCGGCTTCGACGAAGCCCTTGCCCACCGCATCGAGGCCGGTGCAGACTGCTTCCTGATGCCCTCGCGCTTCGAGCCCTGCGGCCTCAACCAGATGTACAGCCTGCGCTACGGCACCCCGCCCATCGTCCGCGCCACCGGCGGCCTCGCCGACACCGTGATCGACGTCAGCGACGAAACACTGGCCGACAAGACCGCCAACGGCTTCGTCATCGCCGACGCCACCCCGCACGAACTCTGGCTGGCGCTCGAACGCGCCACCCACTGCTGGCACAACCGCAAGCTCTGGCAACGCATCCAGCAGAACGGCATGCGCCGCGATTTTTCGTGGGAACACGCCGCCCACGACTACGTCACCCTCTACCGCGACGCCCTCGCCGCGCACCCCTGAGCCGCCCATGCCCGAAATCGTCCTCATCGCCGCCGTCGCAAAAAACCGCGTCATCGGCCGCGACAACCAGTTGATCTGGAACATCCCGGAAGACATGGCCCACTTCAAGGCGCTGACCGCCGGCCACACCGTCATCATGGGCCGCAAAACCTGGGAATCCCTGCCCCCGCGCTTCCGCCCGCTGCCCGGCCGCCGCAACATCGTCATCACCCGCCAGCCCGACTACCCCGCCCCCGGCGCCGAACTCGCCGACTCTCTGGAAAACGCCCTCAAACTCGCGTCGACCGCAACCCTCGCCTTCATCATCGGCGGCGAACAGATTTACGCGCAGTCGATGGCGCTTGCCGACCGCCTCGAAATCACCGATGTCGATCAGGAACCGGAAGGCGATGCATGGTTTCCGGAGATAGTTGCGGTCGACTGGGAAAAAATGGCAAAAACCGAGGGGAAGGGGTTTGCGTTTGTGACTTATCGTCGCCGGTCAGTTTGAGAAGAAATTAGACTTGGGCTCCATTCATTCATTGACCGCAAATGGCTTCTAGAAAATAGTGCTATTCCCTCTTTTGGTGGCTTCCCACCACTTGTCTAATTTTTTTCTTGACCGCCCTTCTGAGCAATTTCCAAGCCCCACTAACGGTATGCGCCTGAACAAACCGGTCGAAATATATTTGTGGATGCATATAGCCATTAAGCAAAGGAAAGCTTGTCGGATTAGATAATTCGGAAACGCGGTTATTTTTTACAAACAAACCAACATTCTGGCGGTACCAAGCACCAATTGTTGGTTCATTCCAAATATAAGGACGAATGCAATCGACCCCCGAATAGCCATGTCGCTGGAATTTTTCCTGCCAATATTCGATTGGCTGCTCATTGATGTGGTTGCTTCCCCCTTGCAAGGGTGGAGCAGCAGAAAACAAGACAAAATCTGACAGCGAAGTCAAATTGCCGACAAACAGGTCGGCGGCCTCTATCGGCAAATGCTCCGCAACCTCCAGCGATATGGCGAGATCGAAGCGCCGCTCCAAGGCCAATGGCTTGGTCAAGTCCTGCTCAGTGAACTCGCTCTGTTGAATTGCCAGATATTGACGATTTACCCAAGGGCCATCAAAGCCAAGCACTTCCGAAACCCCTTTTTCCTTCAATGTTGCCAGCCACGCGCCTACACCACAGCCAAGATCGACGGCCGAAGCTGGTTGCGGAATGATTGCCAGGAGTCGAGCAAGAATAATTTCCGAGGCTGCCTGCGTCCTCAGCTGGCGAGTACGATAAAACTCATCGCTATACACCTCGCTCATATCAAGCCCTCGGCGGCAAGCAAATAATCGGCACGCAGAACCGACGACAGGCCAAAGTTTTTAGGCGTTTGCGCAACGCGCTGGCCGACCGGCGCAAGGCGCCATTCGTCCAATAAGCAACTCACCATGCCAAACGCGGCTATGGCGATCTTCGTCAAGACAATGTTGTATATGGCGCTGTTGTTGTTCATGATTTCATGCTCGATCGTCTGGTGATGCTTTTCTCCAGAGCATGATAAAGCGATAACTTTATATAGACAAGTTGTTACTTGTCAAAATAAAGTAGCCATACGGGAAACTTGGCCCATGGCACGAACCCCGGACAACCAAGCTTTTGCGGAGCGACTTAAGGTGGCGCTAACGCGCAGCCCGAAACGCATCACGACACCGAGCGAGTTGGCGTTGCAGTTCAACCTGGCGTATTCCGGGGCATCGATCACCAATCAGGCCGTTCAGCATTGGTTGGTTGGCGACAACATGCCCTCTCCGGACAAGATCAAGACCTTGGCGGAGATACTGAACGTGCCCTATCAGTGGCTACGGTTCGGGATTGCAGAGCGACGAATAACACCCACGACTGGTGTGCTGGATAGCGATGCAGTGACGCCGGACGAGACTGAGCAAGCGTTTCTAAGACGATTTCGGAAGCTTTCAGCGCACCAGCGGGAGTTGGTGATCGGTCTGGTAGAGCAGCTATCGCTGTGTGGTGAACTCTGGGACTGAACCAAACGTGCGGTTCTCAAAATCAGGGATAGACCACGGTTTAAACGGAAAGAAGAGCAAAGCGGTTATCTGTCCCAGTTTCTGTGCCCCCGGTTTCGCTCAGCTATCCGCGTTGATGCTGCCTGTTGCGGTCAACAGCGAAAAATGGGCAAAAATGAAATTTCCCATGCCGGTAGCACAGCAGTTGATTGACCTGCACTGCGTGTATATAGTCGACGTATATTGCAACCCCAAAACTGGAGACTGAAATGTCTATCAGCACTGTATTCACGAACAATCGCACCCAGGCCGTGCGCCTTCCGGCAGATGTGCGCTTTCCTGATTCCATCAAGAAAGTGGAGGTGCGGGCGATTGGCATGGAGCGGATCATTGCCCCTGCGGATCAGGTCTGGGATAGTTTTTTTCTTGGCGCGGCGACGGTTAGCGATGATTTCATGGTCGAACGGGCAAGCCAGGAGCAACCGGAAAGACAATCCCTGTAAACCCCCATGATTAAGTATTTGCTCGATACCAACATCGTCATTTATGTCATCAAGCAGCGGCCAATCGCGGCCCTTGAGATATTCAATCGCCATCAGGGGCACATGGCCATTTCGGCAATCACCTTGGCGGAGCTGGTCCATGGCAGCGAGAAGAGCCAGTACCCCGCGCGGAATTTGAATGTGCTGGAAGATTTTTGCAGCCGCCTCGTCGTGCTCCCCTATACCCCGGAGGCCGCGTACCACTACGGCAGCATCAGAAGTGCACTGGAGCAGGACGGACAGCCGATAGGTGTCAACGATTTGCATATTGCCGCGCATGCCCGCAGCCAGGGGCTGACGCTGGTAACCAACAATACGCGGGAGTTTGAGCGCGTACCGGGGCTGTTGATCGATAACTGGATATGACCGCATCACCCGCCGCAGAAAATTTGAACACCAATGCCGGGCCGACTTACCGCTGGCAGTGCCATCGCTGCGCGGCAAGCAATGACCCTGGTGCCACCAAGTGCGTGGAATGTGGGTTTTCTGCTTACGCCACCGGCTATGAAATTCTCGGGCAGGAAGACCCCTTGTCGGCCTCGATGTCGGAATCGAAGCAGTTGTTCTGGGAGCGCATCGCGCGGGCGATTCACCTTGTCGTTGGCTGCCTGTTCCTGGGCGCCAGCGGGTGGTCGCTGTTTATCGCTGCCACATTCAATCCCTGGGTGTTCTGGGCCGGTCTGCTGATTGGCGCGACGCTATTCTACATAGGCATCTTTGGCAGCAGGAAAACGGTGTTTGATCTGCTCTATTTCGATTTTATAGGCTTGTCGTAATTCTCGGCGCGGCCCCCTCGATTTCCGCCACCTGTTGCGGTCGACCGCCAAAAAGGGGCAAAAACCAAAAGCCTCAGGTTTGTGCGGGAATCACCAGTCCATGTCGGTCGAGCAGGGCTTCGAGGTCGTGGCTCTGCATCGCCGGGCGGCAGTAGAAGCCCTGGAAGACATCGCAGCCTTCGTCGCGCAGCGAGTCGAACTGGCATTGCGCTTCGACGCCTTCGGCGACGACTTTCATCGACAGGCCGTGCGCCATGGCGATCACGGCGCGGGTTATCGCCAGATCGTCGCGGCTGTGCGGCAGGTGGCGGACGAAGGCGCGGTCGACCTTGAGGACGTCCACCGGCAATTCCTTGAGGTAGGCGAGGGAGGAGTAGCCGGTGCCGAAATCGTCGATGGCGAGGCGGACACCGAGGGCACGCAGGGATTCGAGCAGCGCGATGGCTTCCGCCATGTTCTTCATGACCGCCGTTTCGGTGATTTCGAATTCGAGCATGGCGGGATCGATGCCGCTGGCCCGCAAGGCGGCGGCAACGTGTTCGGCAAGCCCCGGATCGACCAACTGATTTGCAGAGAGGTTCACGGCGATGGAGAAGTGCGGCAAGCCGTCGCGTTGCCAGACCTGGGCCTGGCGGCAAGCTTCGTCGATGATCCATTTGCCGAGGGCAATGATGAAATTGCTGGATTCCGCAACCGGAATGAAGCGGTCGGGCCCGAGGATGCCCAGCGTCGGATGGTGCCAGCGGATCAGGGCTTCGACCCCGAGCAGTTTGCCGGAGCTGAACTCGATCTTGGGCTGGTAGTAGAGCCGGAATTCGTTGTTGCGCAGGCCTTCGCGCAGGCCTTTCTCGATTTCGAAGCGTTCGACGACGCTTTCGCCGAGATCGGCCGAGTATTCGGTGGCGCGGTTGTGGCCGAGTGCCTTGGCGCGATACATCGCAATGTCGCCATTGGCGAGCAGGGTGGAGACATCGGCACCATGATCGGGAAACACGGCAATGCCGATACTGGCGGTGACCGTGACTTCATGGCCTTGCAACTGCATGGGCTCGGCGATTGCGGTGAGCAGCTTGGAGGCGAGCAGTTGCAGGCCAAGCCGGTCGCCAATGTTCTCGACCATGACGACGAATTCGTCGCCGCCCAGCCGTGCCACCAGATCGCTTTGCCGAACCCGGGTGCGCAGGCGCTGGGCGATTTCACGCAATAGCTCATCGCCGGTCGCATGGCCGAGGGAGTCGTTGACCGACTTGAATCCGTCGAGATCGATGAAATAGATTGCCAGAACTTCTTCGTTGCGCTGCGCCTTGTTGACCGCATGCTCGAGCGCATCGGTCATCGAGGCGCGGTTGTGCAGGCCGGTTAGCGAATCGTGCGTCGCCATGTCCTGAATCGTGCCCAGCGCATTGACCAACTCCGCGTTGGCACGCAGGATGCGCGCCCGCATCACGCCGATGCGCGAGCCGATCCAGGCGAAGGGCGGCAGCAGCATGGCCAGCCAGGCCCATTGGTACCACTCGATGAAGACGTCGACCTTGTCGGGCTTCAGGCTCATTAGCAGGTTGATCACCAGCGCGTAGCCGGCCAGCATGAACAGCGTGGTGGTAACGAAATCGCGCGGTTTGAAGCGGAAGACGCCGAGCAGCATGACGACCAGACACCAGGCCAGCACCAGGCTGCGGTCGCGCTCGAAATGAAAGGCGACGAACATGATCACCGTGATCGCCGCCAGCGTTTGCGCCAGCATCAGGGTCGGGTCGGCACAACGCTGGTTGAACTTGAACTTGAATGTCACCAGCAACGCCACATTGACGATGGCGATCAGGGCGATACTGGCCAGCAGCCCGCGTAACGCGAGCAACCCGGCGAAATGGGCGAGCAGCAACAGCGTCGCGCCCACAAGATAGGCGCCCACCGCGATCAGGATGCCGCGCCACCGCTTGTCGCCATACGATCCGCCGGAAATTTTTGCGAGAAAGTCGATGGGATACCCCTTTAGTTGGAACTTTCCAAACGCGAGCTTTGCTGCATTCGAAAGAGTTTTCACGAGCATAGCAAAACGGGCTGCAAAAATGTCAGGCACGTTGCGAACTGTCGCAATTCATTTAATCTGAATGTGCTTTCATTCAACACACGCTGATTTTCTGCCGGGGTATCCATGCTGCGTCGTCTGTTTTCGATTTCACGATTCATTGTCCTCGTGCCCATCGTGGGTACCTTTGTCGCCGCATGCGGGCTGATGATCTATGAGGCAATCGCCATGGCGTCGGGCCTGATCGACGTTGTTCATGGTGGCGCTGTGTTGCCCAAGGATGTCAAGGCGCTGGCGGTGGGCCTGATCGAAGCGGTCGATATTTTTCTGATCGCCATTGCCATGTACATCATCAGCATCAGCCTCTATACCTTGTTCATCGACGATACGCTGCCCTTGCCGCAATGGCTGATCGTGCCCGATCTGGAAGCGGTCAAGTCGAACCTGGTCAGCGTGGTAATTGCCGTTCTCGCCGTCCTGTTTCTGCGCGAGGCCGTGGCGTGGGACGGGGAACGGGATTTTCTGGCCTTCGGAATCGCGATGGCGACGATGATTGCCGCGCTGAGCCTCTATCTCGGCTTGAAGCATGTGCGCAAGAAGGCTTGACGCGGGTTCCCGCAACTCACCTGCGTCCGCCCCGGGGAACCGGGCCTTCCCCGGCGTTTCGCCGCGCCATCCGTAGCCAGGCGGGCAAGTCGCGCCTGATTTGCCGGCAAGCCCTGTGAAAATGCCGGTTTACGACCGCCTGTTGCGGTCGACCGGCAAAAAACGGCAAAAACTGAAACGCCCCCTCAGCGCACGCAATCCACGTAGTAGGCGCCGTCCTGACCCTTGACCAGCCCGTGCACGTCGGTCTCGAAGCCAGGGAAAGTTGCGTTGAATTCGCGGGCGAATTTCAGGTAGTTGCAGATCGTCCGGTTGAAACGCTCGCCCGGAATCAGCAGCGGGATACCTGGCGGATAGGGCGTCAGCAACACGGCAGTAACGCGGCCTTCGAGTTCGTCGACCGGCACCCGCTCGATCTCGCGGTGCGCCATCTTGGCGAAGGCATCGGCCGGACGCATGGCCGGCACCATGTCCGACAGGTACATCTCGGTGGTCAGGCGGGCGACATCGTTCTGCTTGTAGACGCTGTGGATCTGCGTACAGAGATCGCGCAGGCCGACGCGCTCGTAGCGCGGGTTTTTCTGCACGAACTCGGGCAGCACCTTCCACAGCGGCTGGTTCTTGTCGTAATCGTCCTTGAACTGCTGCAGGGCGGTGACCAGCGTGTTCCAGCGGCCCTTGGTGATGCCGATGGTGAACATGATGAAGAAGCTGTAGAGGCCGCACTTTTCGACGATGACGCCGTGCTCGGCGAGGTATTTGGTGACGATGGCGGCGGGGATGCCGAATTCGTCGGCGAAATCGCCATCGACATCGAGACCCGGCGTGATGATGGTCGCCTTGATCGGGTCGAGCATGTTGAAACCGTCGGCCAGATTGTTGAAGCCATGCCAGCGCTCGCCGGGCTTCAGCATCCAGGCCTCGCGTTCCTCGATGCCTTCCTCGGACAGATCGTCCGGCCCCCAGACCTTGAACCACCAGTCGACGCCCCATTCCTCATCCACCTTGCGCATGGCGCGGCGGAAATCGAGCGCTTCGGTGATCGATTCCTCGACCAGCGCCGTGCCGCCCGGCTCCTCCATCATCGCCGCTGCGACATCGCAGGAAGCGATGATCGAGTATTGCGGCGAGGTCGAGGTGTGCATCAGGTAGGCTTCGTTGAAAACGTCGCGGTCGAGCTGACGGTTTTCGCAGTCCTGCACCAGAATCTGCGAGGCTTGGCTCAAGCCGGCGAGCAGTTTGTGTGTGGACTGCGTCGAAAAAATCATCGACTCCTTGCAACGCGGACGGTCAGCGCCGATGGCGTGGTAATCGCCGTAAAAATCGTGGAAGGCGGCATGCGGCAGCCAGGCTTCGTCGAAATGCAGGGTGTCGATCTTGCCGTCCAGCTCTTCCTTGATGTCCTCGACGTTGTAGAGAATCCCGTCGTAGGTCGACTGGGTGATCGTCAGCACACGCGGCTTGGCGGTCTTGTCGGTAATGAACGGATTGGCGGCAATTTTCTTCTGGATGCTTTCCCAGGCGAATTCGCTCTTCGGGATCGGGCCGATGATGCCGAAATTGTTGCGCGTCGGCATCAGGAATACCGGGATCGCGCCAGTCATCATGATCGCGTGCAGGATGGATTTATGGCAGTTACGGTCGACGACGACGATGTCGCCCGGCGCCACGGTGGAGTGCCAGACGATCTTGTTCGAGGTCGAAGTGCCGTTGGTGACGAAATACAGGTGATCGGCATTGAAGATGCGCGCCGCGTTGCGCTCGGAAGCGGCGACCGGGCCGGTATGGTCGAGTAGCTGACCGAGTTCCTCGACGGCGTTGCAGACGTCTGCGCGCAGCATGTTCTCGCCGAAAAACTGGTGGAACATCTGGCCTACCGGGCTCTTCAAAAAGGCGACGCCGCCCGAGTGGCCAGGGCAGTGCCAGGAATACGAACCGTCGGCCGCGTAATGCACCAGCGCACGAAAGAAGGGCGGCGGCAGTGACGCGAGGTAGGCCTTGGCCTCGCGCTTGACGTTGCGGGCGATGAATTCCGGCGTGTCTTCGAACATGTGGATGAAACCATGCAGTTCGCGCAGCACGTCGTTCGGGATGTGGCGCGAGGTGCGCGTTTCGCCATGCAGGAAGATCGGGATTTCGGCGTTGCGGTTGCGGATTTCGCCGACGAAGGCGCGCAGTTCGGCCAGCGTTTCTTCCGGCTCCAGCGCCAGTTCCTCGTCGTCGATCGACAGGATGAAAGCCGAGGCACGGCTCTGCTGCTGGGCGAACGAAGTCAGGTCGCCATAGCTGGTGACGCCCAGCACTTCCAGCCCTTCCTTTTCGATGGCCTCGGCCAACGCCCGGATACCGAGTCCAGAGGTATTCTCCGAACGGAAGTCTTCGTCGATGATGATGACGGGGAAGTGAAAGCGCATGCTGAATCCTTCAAAAAGCGGCGACCCGCCGCAGCGGGTCGAAGAATAGGTCGGCTCTGTTACCGGATGACGTCAGATCTTGGGCAGGGTGACACCCACCTGGCCCTGATATTTGCCGCCTCTATCCTTGTACGAGGTCTCGCAGATCTCGTCGGACTCGAAGAACAGCACCTGGGCACAGCCCTCGCCGGCGTAAATCTTGGCCGGCAGTGGCGTCGTGTTCGAGAACTCCAGCGTCACGTAACCTTCCCATTCCGGCTCGAAGGGCGTCACATTGACGATGATGCCGCAGCGCGCGTAGGTCGATTTGCCCAGACAGACGGTCAGCACCGAGCGCGGAATGCGGAAGTATTCCATCGTGCGGGCCAGCGCGAAGGAGTTCGGCGGGATGATGCAGACATCGGATTCGATCTCGACGAAGGACTTGGGATCGAAGTTCTTGGGATCGACCACCGTCGAATTGATGTTGGTGAACACCTTGAATTCGCGGGCGCAGCGAATGTCGTAGCCGTAGCTGGAAGTGCCGTAGGAAACGATCTTTTCGCCATTCGCCTCACGCACGAGTTCCGGCTCGAACGGCTCGATCATGCCGTGCTCCGCCGCCATGCGGCGTATCCATTTGTCTGATTTGATGGCCATTTTTCCCTGCTGCGGTGGACAAAAATAAAGGCGGAATTTTACCCGCCTTTGCGCGGCACCAAAGCGGATTTTTTGGAGACTTTGCCAACGACGACGCCCGCTTGCCGTCCGGGATCGACACCGGGACGAAGCGCTCAAACAGCGTGCAGGTGCTGGAAGGCGAAAACCCGGTTGCGTCCCTGCCGCTTGGCGGCGTACATGGCCTGGTCGGCGGCCCGGCGCAGGGCCTCGAGCGAGCTGCCATGCACGGGACAAACGGCAACGCCGATGCTGCAGGTGAGCTTCACCTCCCCGGCCGAGGTCTCGATCGGCACGGCAATGCCGGCGCGAATCTTTTCGGCGATCAGACAGGCATCGTCGGCGCCTGAAACGACCTCCAGCAGCACGATGAACTCGTCGCCCCCCCTGCCGGGCAACCGTGTCGCACGCCCGCAAGCCGGCAGTCAGACGCCGCGCACAGGTACGCAGCACCTGGTCGCCGACTTCGTGGCCGAAGCGGTCATTGATCTGCTTGAAATCGTCGAGGTCGACCAACAGGATGGCCAGTGGCGAGCCATTGCGTTGCCACAGCGAAAGGGCGCGCGCGAAACGGTCGGCGAACAGGTAGCGATTGGGAAGCTGGCTCAGCGCATCGTGCGTCGCCAGATAAGCCGACTGCCGGTAGGCAATCGCGGCCCGTTCCAGCGCACCGAAGTGACGCGCGGCGAGGATGGGAACCCCGGCGAAAACGCCAAGGAACAGGGCAAGGACAATCACGACAACCGGCGTCAACACATCGGAAAGGCGCAATTGCTGCACGAACGCCAGCGTCATCGGCTGCGTCTTGTTGCCGACATCGAGCTTCAGTGCAAGTTGCGGCAGCACGATCCGCTCAAGCCAGCCAGCCTCCTCGACCGGCACCTCGAACACCAAACCGCCCGGGTCGGCCGCACTGTGCATCGTGGCGCGAACCTCGATGTGCCCCGCCACGGTGTGCCCATCCGCCAACGCCCGCAATTGCGCGGTGCGAATCAGCAACATGGCGGTCATCGTGTCGCCAAACAACGCGGCCTGCACCGGGTTGGCCTGTTTGCGCTCACGGCTCACTTCCTGCAGCAGAATGAACGCAGTAGCGCCCTCGTACATGGTGAATACCGGCGAGACGACCGGCTGAGCACTTTTTCTGGCGAACGCCAGCGTATGCGAAAGATAGTCGACCGTTTCCAACGCGATGCCATAGAGCGGCTCCGCCTCGGGCAACGCGGGGTACATGAAGAGAATGGGCCAGGTATCGGCGAGAAACACCTGGCGCTTGCCGGCTTTCCCGGTCAATTCCGAGAAGGATCTGATGCGAAAATCCTGTCGCCATCCCTTGCGCAGCGTGGCCTCGAAAGCCTCCCGTTCCGAAAGTGGCACCCGTCGCGCCACTTCGATCATGTAAATATGCGGATAAGCAGCGGAAACCGCTGCGGCATAGCGGGTGACAGCCTCAAGGTCGCTTTCGTCAACCGCCTGCAGAAACGCCGAGAACCCCGCCAGCACTGCCTCGTTCGCATCCAGCCTGTTTCTCAGACCGGAAACGACGTCGCGGGCGTAATGATCCAGCCCGCTTTCCCAGCGCCGCAGTTCAACCGTCACCAGCAACTGGGCGACGAAGGCCATCAAGATGAGCCACGTGACAAGAAAGCCGACGAAGACGACCCGGCGCCGCTTGCCATTCCCCCAAGCGGCCTCCTCCGCGCCCGGCAGGGCGGAATCGGAGGAAGGGCCGCCGGGGACTTCCGTCATGTGTTCTGCACGACGATGTTCGGGAACTTGGAAGTCATGTCCTTGGACTTCTCGGCGATCTTGACCGCGACCCGACGGGCGATGCCGCGATAGATCTCGGCCGTGCGCGAATCCGGCACGCCAACCACGGTCGGCGTGCCGCCATCGGCCATCTCGCGGATCGCCATCTCCAGCGGCAGGCTGCCGAGGAGTTCGACGTCGTAGTCCTTGCACATCTGCGCGCCACCGCCTTCGCCGAAGATATGTTCCTCATGGCCGCACTTGGAGCAGATGTGGATGCTCATGTTCTCGACGATGCCGAGGATGGGGATATTGACCTTCTCGAACATCTTCAAGCCCTTGCGCGCGTCGAGCAGCGCGATGTCCTGCGGCGTGGTGACGATCAGCGCCCCGGTTACCGGCACCTTCTGCGCCAGAGAGAGCTGGATGTCGCCGGTGCCCGGCGGCATGTCGACGATCAGATAGTCGACATCGCGCCAGTTGGTCTGGCCGAGCAACTGATCCAGTGCCTGAGCGACCATCGGGCCGCGCCACACCATCGGCGTCTCGACATCGACCATGAAACCGATCGACATCGCCTGCACGCCATGCGCCTCCAGCGGCTCCATGTTCTGGCCGTCGCGGGATTCCGGTTGCTGACCGCCGAGGCCGAGCATCTGTGGCAGCGATGGGCCGTAGATGTCGGCGTCGAGAATGCCGACCGTGGCACCTTCCTGCGCCAGCGCCAGCGCCAGATTGACCGCCGTCGTACTCTTGCCGACGCCGCCCTTGCCTGAGGCAACGGCGATGATGTTCTTGACGCCGGGCATCAGCTTGACCCCCAGCTGAACCGAATGCGCAACGATCTTGCTGAAGACGTTGGCCGAGACGTTGCCGACCCCGGGCAGCGTGCGTACGGCGGCGATCACCTGCTTGCGGATGCCGTCGATCTGGCTTTTGGCCGGATAGCCCAGCTCGATGTCGAAAGAAACGTCATCGCCGTCGATCTTTATGTTCTTCAAGGCTTTGCCGGCAACGAAATCCTTGCCTGTATTGGGGTCGACCGCAGCAGCAAGCGCGGTCTTTAGTTGCTGTTCTGTGAGGCTCATGAAAACTCCGGTTGGAATGCAGTGGGGGCAGGCGAATACCTGAGTAGTTTTATCGAATCAACCGCAAACCCCGAATCTCCGTGCGCTCGCGGTAAAATCAAGGATTATTTTAAAGCCACATAACGTCATGTCGCGCAAAATCCTCGTTACCTCCGCCCTGCCCTACGCCAACGGCGCCATTCACCTCGGCCATCTGGTCGAATACATCCAGACCGACATCTGGGTTCGCTACCAGAAAATGGCCGGCAACGAATGCTGGTACGTTTGCGCCGACGACACCCACGGCACGCCGATCATGCTGCGCGCCGAGAAGGAAGGCATTACGCCGGAATCGCTCATCGGCCGCGTGCATGGCGAACATTTCCGCGATTTTTCCGGCTTTCATGTCGGCTTCGACAATTTCTACAGCACGCACTCGGACGAAACCCGCGACTGCGCCAACGACATCTACCTCAAGCTACGCGCCGCCGGCCTGATCGAAATCCGCACCATCGAGCAGTACTACGATCCGCTCAAGCAACTCTTCCTGCCCGACCGCTTCATCAAGGGCGAATGCCCGAAGTGCCATGCCAAGGATCAATACGGCGACAACTGCGAAGTCTGCGGCGCCGCCTACGCGCCGACCGACCTGATCGAGCCCTACTCGGCAGTTTCCGGTGCCAAGCCGGAACTGCGCACCTCCGAACATTACTTCTTCAAGCTCTCCGACCCGCGCTGCGAGGCATTCCTGCGCCAGTACACCAGCCGCGACAACGGCGTATTACAGCCGGAAGCCGCCAACAAGATGCAGGAGTGGCTGGGCGCTCCTGGTGAAAACAAGCTGACCGACTGGGATATTTCGCGCGATGCCCCCTACTTCGGCTTCGAGATTCCCGATGCACCGGGCAAATACTTCTACGTCTGGCTCGACGCGCCGATTGGCTACATGGGTTCGTTCAAGAATCTCTGCGCCCGTAACGGCCTCGACTTCAACGAATACTTCAAGCCGGATTCGACGACCGAGCTCTATCATTTCATCGGCAAGGACATCCTCTACTTCCACGCGCTGTTCTGGCCGGCCGAACTGGCCCACGCCGGTTACCGCACGCCGACCAAGATCTTCGCGCACGGCTTTCTTACGGTCGACGGCGCAAAAATGTCGAAATCGCGCGGCACCTTCATTACCGCCCAGAGCTTCCTCGACACCGGCCTCAACCCGGAATGGCTGCGTTACTACTACGCCGCCAAGCTGTCGGCCAGCATGGAAGACATCGACCTCAACCTCGACGATTTCATCGCCCGCGTCAATTCCGACCTGGTCGGCAAATACGTCAACATCGCCAGCCGCTCTGCCGGTTTCATCGCCAAGCGCTTTAACGGCCAACTGGCGCCGGCCGACGACAAACTGCCGGCGATCGTCGCCATTCAGGAAGCGGCCAGCCGCATCGCAGAGCTTTACGAAGCGCGCGAATTCGCCAAGGCGATGCGCGAAATCATGCTGCTCACCGACGGCGCCAACCAGTACGTCGATAGCGTCAAACCCTGGGAATTGGCCAAACAGGAAGGCAAGGAAAGCGAGCTGCACGCCGCCTGCTCGAACGCGCTCAACCTGTTCCGCCTGCTCACCGTGCTGCTGAAACCGATCCTGCCGGTCGTCGCCGCCAAGGTCGAGAAATTCATGAACATCGGGCCGCTGAACTGGGCGGATACGGCAAGCTTGCTCGCCGCCGGCCACGCGATCAACACCTACGAACACCTGATGACGCGCGTCGATCCCAAGCTGATCGAGAAACTGATCGAAGCCAACAAGGAATCGCTGGCCCCAGCACCGGCGCCGGAAGCCGCAGCGCAAACCCATTCGCAACAGCGCCATGCCGAGCACCAGCAGAACGAAGTCAAGGCCGAAGCCACCGCCGGCCCGCTGTGCACCATCGACGACTTCATGAAAGTCGACCTGCGCATCGCCCGCATCGCCAACGCCGAACACGTCGAAGGTGCCGACAAGCTGGTACGCCTGACGCTCGATGTCGGCGAGGAAAAAACGCGCAACGTCTTCGCCGGCATCAAGGCCGCCTACGACCCGGCGCTGCTGGTCGGCCGCCTGACGGTCATGGTCGCCAACCTGGCACCGCGCAAGATGAAGTTCGGCCTATCCGAAGGCATGGTACTGGCAGGCTCGGATCTGGAGGGAAAGACACCCGGCCTCTATCTTCTGTCACCGGACTCGGGAGCCCAGCCGGGCATGCGTGTCAAGTAAAGCCCGGCAAAAAGCGGCCCGCACGACGGGCCACTTTTATTGCAGCGCAACAAATCCCGCGCCCCAAGCTAAGGTTTTACTTTAACTAATACCGCCAATCCTGCACCGTGCCGCAAGGTTTCCAATCTATCCACAAAATCTGTGGATAAGTCTGTGAATGAATCCTTGCCAATGTGACTAAGTAGTCGTCTCACAAGGACTTTTCTTACACTGCATGAATCTTGTGCAATAATGCAAGATACTGATTTAATTGATTTTTTGCAACCGCAAGCAGATTTTCCAGGACTAAGCGGCAAAACACGACCGAATCGTTTGTCAAGTAGAATTTCTGTGAATAAGCCGAGCTTGCAACTCGGGTTTGTCAAGTCTTTTCAGTCAGAAAATTCCATTTATCGATCGAGGCCCCCAGCATGCTCAGCACAACCCGCCCGCCCCGCCCACGCCTGACCGGCCGCATTTTTCTATATGGCATGGTCGACGTCTTCGGGCTGTTCTGCGTCGCCATCGGGGCCAGTTGGTTTGCCGCCGGCAAGGGCGCCATTTTGGCCGGTTTTCCGGGGTCGACCGCAGAAGCCGTGGCCTGCACTGTGGGCGGCGCCGCCGTGATGCTGTGGGCCGTTTCCCGAATCCTGCGGGAGATCGCCAAACAGGCACCGGAAATGCAGGCCAAGTACGAGGCCTACCTGGCCACCCACCATCCGGACAAGCTCAGGCCCAAAGCGGGCAACGAGCCGGAATAAACCTACGCTTCGGCCTTGCTCGCCGGCTTCAACCACTCGGGCAATTCGCGCCCGCCGGCATTGTCGATGATGTACTGGCGCACCAGCTTGCGCACCACCTGTGACGGAGTAAGGTCATTGGCGGCGCAGATTTCCTCGAAAATCTGTTTCTTGCGTGGATCGATCAGAATGGTCAGACGCGCAGTCCGGGTTTCCATGAGCAATAGCTCCATACATTCAGATCGCATCATATTAACATATGATTAACATTGACCAATAATCAGCGTCACATATAATCCGCTCTTCCCTTCCGAGCGCGCGCCATGAAGATCGCTTTCCATCCCAAGCTTCTGGACTGCCTGTCAACCTACAACCGCACGCAATTCGGCAAGGATCTCGCCTCGGGAATCACCGTCGGCGTGCTGGCCCTGCCGCTCGCCATGGCCTTCGCCATCGCCTCCGGCGCCTCGCCCACCGCCGGTATCTGGACGGCCATCATCGCCGGCTTCATTATTTCGGCCTTCGGTGGCTCGCGGGTACAGATCGGCGGCCCGACCGGCGCCTTCATCCCCATCGTCTATGGCATCGTCGCCATGCACGGCTACGCCAACCTGATGGGGGCGACCATCCTCGCCGGCATCTTCCTCCTTGCCATGGGCATCGCCCGCATGGGGCAGTTGATCCGCTTCATCCCGGTCACCGTCGTCATCGGCTTCACCAACGGCATCGCCGTCGTCATTTTTCTCGCCCAGCTCAAGGATTTCTTCGGCCTGCAGATCGACAACCTGCCGGCCGAGTTCTTCGCCCGCATCAAGACCCTGGCCGCCTACGCCCACACCGTAGACCTGCCGACGCTGGCGCTGGCCTCCACCTGTTTCATCTTCCTGCTTTCCTATAACCGACTGGCCCAGCGCTTCGCCCCGCTACGCCACGCGCCCGGCCCGCTCGTCGTACTGATCGTCGGCACGCTCGTCGCCTTCGTCTTCGATCTGCCGGTGGAAACCATCGGCAGCCGCTTCAATGGCATTCCGCAGGAACTCCCCAATATCGGCTTTCCCAGCCTGTCGGTTCACGACCTCGGCAAGCTGATCTCGCCGGCCATCACCATCGCGTTGCTCGGCGCCATCGAATCGCTACTGTCGGCGCGCGTCGCGGACGGCCAGATCGACGACCGCCACGACCCCAATCAGGAACTGATCGCCCAAGGCATGGCCAACATCGCCGCCCCGCTCTTCGGCGGCTTCGCGGCGACCGGCGCCATCGCCCGCACCACCACCAACGTCAAGACCGGCGGACGGACGCCGATTGCCGGCATCATCCACGCCTTCGTACTGCTCGGCATCGTGCTGGTCGCCGCCCCGCTCGCCTCCTACGTACCGCTCGCCACGCTGTCGGCCATCGTCATGGTGGTTGCGGTCAACATGGGCGAATGGCACGAATTCAAGGAACTGCGGCGCTACTCGAACAACTACCGCATCATCCTGCTCGCCACCTTTTTCGTCACCGTCGTCTTCGACCTGACCATCGCCGTCGAACTCGGCATGGTGCTGGCCAGCCTGTTCTTCATCTACCGCATGTCGGAACTGACGCGCATCGAGCGCCTGCCGCTCGCCGAAGAAGCCGAGGAACCGCAATTTCTCTACCCCGACGGCAGCATGCGCGTCGCCGCCTGGCAACTATTCGGCTCGCTGTTCTTCGGCGCGGTCAACAAGCTGGAAGAATTGCTCGACCCGAGCGCCGGCCATCCGGAAGTCGTCATCCTCGACATGGCGCGCCTGATCCAGCTCGACACCACCGGCCTGGAAGGCCTGGAAAACCTGCGCGACAAACTGCAAAAACGCGGCTGCACCCTGCTCGTCTGCGGCCTGAATTCCCAGCCCGGTTCGCTGCTGTTCCGTTCCGGCTTCATCGATCAACTTGGCGACGACAACGTCTGCCCCGATCTCTCCGGCGCCCTCAAGCGCGCCTACATCCTGCTGCCTAATCTGATGGGCGGCAGCGACGAAGATTACTGACAGGAAAGAACCATGAGCACTTTGCCCAAATGCCCGAAATGCAGTTCGGAATACACCTACGAAGATGGCAGCATGCTCATCTGCCCGGAATGCGCACACGAATGGAGCCGTGACGCCGCCGCCGACAGCACCGAACAAAAGCGCGTCTGGCGCGACGCCAACGGCAACGAGTTGCAGGATGGCGATTCGGTAACAGTGATCAAGGATCTCAAGATCAAGGGCTCCTCATCGGTCGTCAAGGTCGGCACCAAGGTCAAAAATATCCGCCTGGTCGACGGCGACCACGACATCGACTGCAAGATCGACGGCATCGGCGCGATGCAGCTCAAGTCGGAGTTCGTGAAGAAGGCATAGGCCGTTTACTGCCGTTATCGAGCCACGCCTCCCGCCCACGCCTCGGCCGCCGGGCGGACGATTTCCAGCCATGGGCTGGGGTAAAGGCCGATGGAACCGACGAGGAAGATCAGGATGATCAGCACCGCCCACTCGCGCGGGCGCAGGTCTTCGGCTTCAGCCACTTCGCGGCGCGTGACCGGGCCGAAGAAGGCTTTGCGGTAGAGGGCGAGGAAGCCGGCGGCGGCGATGGCCAGGCCGAACAATGCAGCCATGCCGGCGCCGGTGTGGGTCTGCAGGGCGGCCAGGATGAGCATGAATTCGCCGGGGAAGCTGCTGGTGCCGGGCATGCCGACGCCGGCCAGACCGCAGATCAGGAACCCGCTGGCGAGCAGGGGCATGGTCTTGGCGGCGCCGCCCAGGCTATGGATGTCGGTCGAGCCGGTACGTTGGCGCAGGAATTCGAGGAGCAGGAAGGCGCCGCCGGTCGCTACCGAAAAACTGAGCAGCAAGGACACCGCGCCCTGCACGCCCTGCGCGGTGAACGACGCCAGCCCGAGCACCGCCAGCCCGACGTGGCAGACGCTGGCGTAGGCCAGCGCGACGCGCAGGTTGCTCTGCGCCAGAATGCCGACCGCGCCGTAGATCAGCGTCAGCGTGCCGACGCCGGCGAACAGCCAGTGCAGATCCTGCGCGGCTTCGGGTGCCAGCGGGATGGCGAAGCGGATCAGCCCGTAGGCACCGAGCTTGAGTCCGACCAGCAGCGCGGTCAACGAACCGGGCGCGGCCAGCGCGAACTGCGCCAGCCAGGTATGCAGCGGCACCAGCGGCACCTTGAGTCCGAATCCGATCAGGCAGAGCAGCAGGAAGGCATATTGGGTCGAGCGCGGCAGCGGCACCCCGGACAGCGCCAGAAAATCAAAGGTCGGCACCGGCTGGCTGGCTGCCAGCAACGCAAAGGCAAGCAGCAGCGGCACGCCGCCGGCCAGCATGATGAGGAAATAGCGGGCCGCAACCTTGGCGCTCCCGGCGGTGGCGCCCCAGCGGCCAAGCAGGAAGTAGAGCGGCACCAGCGTCAGTTCCCAGAAAAAGAAGAACAGCACCAGGTCGAGGGCGCAGAAGATGCCCAGCGTCGCGCTCTGCAATACCAGCAACAGGCTGTAATACAGGCGCGGCGCGTCGTGTACGAGATTCCAGCTCGCCACCAGCGCCCCGAGGAAGAGCAATGCAGTGGCCGGCGGGAAAAGCACTGACAGGCCGTCTACGCCAAGCAGGTAATGCACGTCGAGGCTGGCGATCCACAGGGCTCGCTCGACAAACTGGAAACGCGGGCCGGCCGGATCGAAGGCGACGATCAGCGCGCAGGCAGCAGCCAGCGTCGCTAGCATCGACAGCGCCGTCGCGAACCGTGCGGTGCGCGCCGGCAGCAGCCACAGCAGCAGTGCGCCGAGCAGTGGCAGGAAGACGAGGAGGGAAAGTAGCGGCAGCTTCATCGCAGGAAGTTTTCCGCCATCGCCTTGCTGGCCGCTTCCGTCAGGTGCAGCCAGGGCTCGGTGAAGAAGCCGATGGCCAGCATGGCCACCAGCGCGATGCCACACACCAGGTACTCCATCGGCATGGTGCGGTCGACGTCGTGGGAACCCTGCTTTTCCTGGCTGAGGAAGGCGCGCTGGAAGGCCCACAACAGAAAGCCGGCTGCCGCCACGTTGCCGAGTGCAGCGGCCACCGTGGACAGGGCGCCAAAACTGTCGATGGAGGCTTCGAGAATCAGGTGCGCCGCATCGAACCCCGGTGTGCCGGGCATGCCGACAATGGCTAGACCGAAGATCAGGAAGGCGATGGCGAGGAAGGGTATGCGCTCGAACAAGCCGGATAGTTCGCCCAGCTCGGTCGTTCCGGTACGGCGGAAGACGAAGCCGACGATGAACCACATGCCGGTCACCGCCAGCCCGAAGTTGGCGGCGAGCAGCACGGCGCCCTGGATGCCGGACTCGTGCAGACTGAAGACACCGATCACCAGCAGGCTGGTGTGGCTGACCACGGCGAAGGCGAGCAGGCGGCGCAGGTTGGTCTGCTGGAAGGCGAGCGCGGCGGTGAAGAAGACGCCGGCCATGGCGAAGCCGACCACGTAGGGCTGCCAGTATTGCACAGCCTCCGGCGTGATCGGCAGCACGAAACGCAGCATGCCGTAGATGCCGACCTTGACGCCGACCATCAGCGCCGGCCCGACCGCGATCAGCCCGTGCTGCGCCATGTTGGGCAACCAACCGTGCAGCGGAAAGAGCGGCGTGCGCACCGCCAGCCCGTAAAACAGCAAATAGAACGCGGCGGTCTGGAACTTGCCCGCCGGCACCGTACCGACCAGATCGAAGAGATCGAAGCTCCAGCGCCCGCCGGTGGCATCGGCATGGCTCCAGCCCAGGACGATGCAGCCGCCGACGAAGAGCAGCCAGCCGAATGCCTGGTACTGGACGAAGCGGGCCAGCGCCTGCGTCTCGGCGCGCGACGAGGCCCAGCGCCGCAGCAGGTAGGTGACCGCCCACAACTCAAGCGCCGAGAAGGCGGCGAACCAGGCGATGTTGAGCGTCACCAGCATGCCGACCAGCCCGGCCTCGGCCACCAGCAGCACGGCGAACAGGCGGCCCGGCGAAATCATGCCGCGACTCATGCCGTACAAGGTCATCAGGAAGGTGAGCAGCGCAGCAACCAGCAAAAACACCAGGCTGATACCGTCGACCGCAACATGGTAGCCAAGCGGCGTAAAGCGCTCGGCCAGTTGCAGCGTGGCCGACACCGGGTTGATGCGGCTGGCGACGACGATGCACAGCAGCAACTCGACCAGCGCGAACACCTTGCCGGCAACGACTGCGGTCGACCGCTCATTGAAGGCAAAAACCACAGCCGCGCCCAGCAGCGGCAACAGTTGCAGGATCAGCAGCAGCGGCAGGCCCGACTGTTGCGTCCAGAGAATTTCGCTGAAGCCGCCCATCACAGGATCACCACGAAAGTCGCCATCACCGCCATCATCAGATAGCGCGGCTGTTCGAGCAGATGCTCGACGATACGCAGATAGGTTCCGGCGCGCAGCAGCATTTTTTCGCCGACCCCGCCGCGCCCGCGCAACGCCAGGCGGTTTTCCAGCTTCTGCAACTGCTCGGCGGAAATCGCCAGCAGCCGGCCGGGCAGGCCATCGCCGACGATCAGCGGCCGCTCTTCGCGCAGCGGCGCGCCGCGCCCCGGTTCGCCGAGCATGCGGTCAATGAAGTTTTCTTCCAGATCGTGCATGTCATGAGCAAAGGACTCGGTCGGCCGCGCCAGCAACGTGATGCCCAGGCGATCGAGCCAGAAGCGCTCTACCGCTGCCGTATACAGCCATTGCCAGCGGCGCAGCCAGGCCGGCGCAGGCTTGGGCGGCGCTTGCGTCAGCGTCAGCCACGATGGCGCCAGCAAAAACTGCCAGGCGCGCCAGGCGGCGTGCAGGCACAGGTGGACGGTCGCCAGCGTCGTCCACCCGAGGCCGATGGCCACGAACATCAGCGCCACCTGGAAGACCGTGGCGAAGATCAGCGCCGATTTGATGTCGGTCTGAACCAGGCCGCACAACCAGGCATAAAGGGCCGTCGCGGCGCCGACCACGACCAGGGCCACCATCAGGTCGGGCACCTGGGCCAGCAGGGGCGACAGGCGCAGCATCAGGTAAACCCCGGCATGCACCATCACCGCCCCGTAGAAGATCGCCGACGACGGCGTCGGTCCTTCCAGCGCCCGTGTGATCCACGGCGTGAACGGCAGTTGTGCCGACTTGGCAAACGCGGCGACGACGAATCCGAAGGCCAGCAGGCGGGCCGTGAACATCGGCAGATCGGGGTTCTCGGTCAGCGCCGGCCATTCGAAGCTGCCGAGCCAGGCAGCGGCGAAACCGAGCCCGAGCAGGAAACCGGCATCGCCGGCACGGTTGGTGACAAAGGCGAACAAGGCATTGGCGCTCGCCACCGGACGCTGCCAGGCGTAGCCGATGAGCAGGAAGGAGGCAACGCCGCACATCTCCCAGCCGACGAAGGCGAGCAGCCCGTTGCCGGCCAGAAAGACAAGCTGAATGCCGGCCAGGAACAGGCTGAGGACGATGAAGAAGCGATGGAACCCGGCTTCGCGGTGCAGGTAATTGGCCGAAAAGCGCAGCGCCAGCCAGCCGATCAGCGCTGCCAGCGTTGCCACCGACAGCGCCAGCGGATCGAGCATAAAAGAGACCGTGCCCCGCCAGTTGCCGCTGGCGAACCAGGTGCCGAGCACGCGATGGCCTGGCGCCCCGTGCAGCAGCGCGCCGAGGTCGATCGCCAGCAACAGCACCAGACTGCAGAAAGCGGCGAAAGCGCAGAGACGGGCCGTCAAGGGTTCGGCGGCATCGCCCTGTGCCTGCCCGAGCAACACCCGTGCGCCGACGGCGACCAGTGCCAGTAGCGGCAGTGCCGGCACCAGCCAGACGAGGTCGGGCAACAGGCCAAGCATCGGGTTCATGGGCTTCCCTTCAACACGACCGCCGGGGCCAGCGCGCCACTTTCGCCGGCGAACCAGTCTGCCGAATGCCCAACCTGTGGCAGCACCCCGGCGCCCGTCCAGGACAGCCAGCCCCGGCGCGGACAATACAGGTCGACGGTTGCGGTCGACGGGCTTTTTGCGGCCAAAACGATCCAGCCGTTGCCGACCAGTTGCTGCAAAGCCGGCTGGCGGGCGACGATGGCCGACAGCATTTCCGGCGTCTGCTCGACCACCACCAGCAGGCGCATCGCCTCGTGGATCTCGACCATCTGCCAGGGCAGGCCGGTACGCAGGTCGGAATCCGCCCCTTCCATGACGCCGAACAGCCCGGTCAGGTTGTGCGTGACTTTGGAGCCGCAGCCGTAGCGCTCGTTATCCACGGTCGAAAAGTAGTATTCGAGGCTGATTCCGGCGCCGACCGGGCCGGCGGCCAGCAGGATGCTCTCGACGATGCCGCCGTCGTCATCGGCACTCGGGTCGTAGGAAATCAGGAAGACGCGACGGTCGAGAAACAGCCCCCGGCTCATTTCGCGGCGCCCGATGAAAGCCGCCGCGTTGGTCGCATGGCCCAACTCCGGCCGTGCCTGCGAGATGTCGTGGCTGCGCCCGACCACATGCTGACGCGCCACCCAGGGCGATGGGCGCGGCGGCGCCGAGGCCAGCCGGCGGCAGCGTTCGGCGGCATGGGCGCGGCAGGCCTCGGCCAGTTGCCCGAGCAGTTGCTCCTGCGCTGGCTGGAAGGCGGCCGGCAACTGGTCGAGGTCGTACCACTCGATGCCGTCGTCGCAGGTGTTGTGCTCGGCGGCAACGAACCAGGTCGTGTCGGGAATGGCCGGCCCGCGCTGGGCTAGACGCGCCCGCACCTCGGGCCGGTTGGCCATCGCCGCGAAGGCACGCGCGTTGGGCCCGCCGTGGCGGCCGGAACAGGCGCCGCAGTCGTAGGCCGAAAGATGCGGGTTGTTGCGGCTGCCCGAACCGTGCCCCAGGATCAGTACCAATGGCGCGAAACGCCGGGTGAGGCCGATGGTGCGCAAAAAGCCCGCGACCCGTTCGGCCTGCTCGTCGTCGGTAAAACCCTCCTGCGGCATTTCCGGCGTCGCCTCGGCGACGCTGGCTGCGGTCAGTTGCAGGCGAGTCACGAGTTTGCCGTCGACCTGCTCGCGCCAGCGCTGCACGGCCTGGCCGAACCAGCCGGGCGCCAGCGAGCCGGCAACCAGCGCAGCCAGCGCCGGCCCCGCCCCGACGGCAGTCAGCAGCGGCCCGGCAAGCATGCCGCGTCGCGTGCCTTGCAGCAGCCGCTCGCGCCAGGCCAGGCGCCGTTGCCGCCGCCCGCGCCGCGCGTCGGCCGCCGCTGCCCCCTGCACGGCAGTTTCGCGAACGATATGCTGCGGCCGTACGACAATCGGGCACAGAGCGGTGCGCGCCGGGTCGTCGATGCCCTGCCAGTACATCGGCACACCAAAAAAGCCGGCGGCACCGTAGGTTTCGATGCCGGGCGCCAGTTCTTCGAGATGCCGGCGAGTGCCCTCCTCGCGGTCGTCCATGCACATAACCACCTGCGCTGTCGGCTGCGCCACGGGCTTGCGACGCGGATGGTTGGCGAGGAGCGCCGAAAAAATCTGTTCGCGGTAATGCCGCTCGTAAGCCAGCAACCAGATTTCGCCGCGCGCCAGCGGCGCCAGGCTACCAGCGCAGGCCAGCAGAGCGTCGGCGTCTGCCGGCGTGAGCATGGCAAGATCGCCTGGGGCGAGCGCCAGCAGGGCGAACAATTCCTGCAGGCGCGGAACGCGAGCGGTGTCGGGCAGCGCCGGCAGGGCACCGATCTCGGCGGCCAGGGCCGCCCATTCTTCCGCTGCGACCGGGTTGCCGGCACCGACGCGGCAGCGGCGCGCGACCCGTTGCTGCAATTCTTCAGGCAGATTGCCGGTACGCAAGGCATCGCGCACGAACAACTCGGCCGGGCGGGCGGCGAACCAGTCCTGTAATTCGGCCAGCGCATGCGGGGCGCCGGTCAAGCGCCGGGTCAGGTCTTCGCAGAGCAGGGTTTCCAGCAGCACGCGCACGGCAAGGTAGTCGGCCATCGCGACCGGCGGGCCATCGCCGTGGGCCGGATTGCGCGCCCGCCACAGGAACATCCCTGACCAGCCGGGCATTTCCAGCGCCAGGCGTTGCAGATAGCCGGGCCACAGGCGCTCGTCGGCAACCAGGCGCGGCAGGATCTCGGCCAGCACGTCGACCGGGTCGTCCGGCAGCCAGACCAGTTCGTCGTGCGCGTTGGGCAACTCGTTCAACTCCCAGGCCATATCGATGCGGGCGCTGGCGCGCCAGGCGGCATAGAAGCCCTGCTCGCGCTGCGGGTTGCGCCAGGCGGCGACGCCGAGATCGAGATGGGCGGCGAGGTGGCGCTGCAACACGGTACGCACGCGCTCGAGGATGTCTTCGCCGGTCAGATGTTCGAGCAGGCTGCGCAGCGTCCATTCGCTACCGACCTTGGCACACAGCGCCGACCAGCGTTGCGCCGCCATTTGGCGCCAATCGACCGGTTCTCCGGTGCCTGTTGCGGTCGACGGCGAAAAATGGGCAAAAATCGAATTTTCCGCTGCCCCGTATTCGCGCGATGCCCATGCCTGGCGCGCCTGACCCGCGCCTTCCGGCGCCATCTGCAAACTGGCGAGCAGCACGTCGCGCCGGGTGATGCCGTGACACACGCCGGCATCGAGATCGGCTATCCCGGCGTCGTCGAGTGTAGCCGCCAGGTCGTCGCGGGTGATGCGGCCTTCTGCCAGCAGTTCGCGGAATCGCGCTTCCGGCAGGTAGGCATTCGCCCCGGTCAGGCGCTGCGCCGCCGCCAGCGCCTCGGCAAACGGCAGATGCTGGAAGCCATGCAGGGTGTTGTGATGGACGAAGTCGCGGATCGGCGCCTGCGCCGGCAGGACGTGCTCCAGATGCTCGACCCAGTGGGCGAGGCGTTCGTGGAGCGGGAGTGGCGCGTCGTCGCTCATTTCACCCCCCGAACAACCGACTGACGCGACCGACACTGCCGGCCACCAGATTCAACAGCGGCGCCGGCCAGACGCCGAGGCCGACGATGACCAGCCCGAGGATCGCCGCCGCCAGCGCTTCGGTGCGCGTCATGTCGGCAATCTCGGCGGGCGGCAGCCCCTTCATGCACAGACGGCCGATCACCCGCAGACCATAGGCCGCACCGATCAGCATGCCGGCGCAGACGATGACGATCCATCCACCCCAACTGGCGTAGCCGCCGACCAGCACATGCAGTTCGGCGATGAAGCCGGCACTGCCGGGCAGGCCGATGGCGGCGAGCAAGGCGAAGGCGGTAAAGAATGCAAAGCGCGGCGCCCGCTCGAGCAGGCAGCCGTAATCGGCGAGATCGCGGCTATGCGTGCGCTGATAGAGCAGGCCGACGACAAGAAAGAGGATCGCCGCCGTCAGCCCGTGCGCCACCATCTGCGTCACCGCGCCGGTCAGCCCGGTGACATTGAGCGTGGCGATGCCGAGCAGCACCAGGCCCATGTGCGAGATCGACGAGTAGGCGACCATCGCCTTCATGTCCTGCTGGCGCCAGGCGAGCACGCCGCCGTAGAGCAGGCTGATGAAACCCAGCGCGGCCAGCCAGTTCTGTAACGCCAGCAACGCGGCAGGCAAGGTTTCGGCGGCACGGATCAGGCCGTAAGCCCCCATTTTTAACAGCACGCCGGAGAGCAGGATGGACACCGGGCTGGGTGCCTCGACGTGGGCCAGCGGCAACCAGCCATGCAGCGGTACGACCGGCATCTTGACGGCGAAGCCGATGAACAGCCCGGCGAAGATCAGCAACTGGGTATTCAGCGGCAGGTCGCGCCCGCCCTCGGCCATGTCGCCCATCGCGAAACTGTGACCGGGCGCCGCATCGTAGAGAAAGAGCAGCGACACCAGCATGAACACCGAGCCGCCGAGGGTATAAAGAAAGAAATTGAGCGCCGCGCGTTGCCGGTTCAGCCCGCCCAGGCGGTCGATCAGGAAGAACAGCGGGATCAGCGTCGCTTCCCAGAAAACGTAGAACAGCGACCAGTCGCGGGCGCTGAACACCCCGAACATCGCCGATTCGAGCAACAGGACCAGCGCGAAGTAGAGCCGCGCCCCGCTCTCCATGCGCCGCGACATCAGCACCGCAATCAGGGTCAATAGGGCCGTCAGTAGCACCATCGCCAGGCCGAAGCCGTCGAGCCCGAGCGCAAAATATGAACCCAGGCGGATGTTCCATGGACGGCTTTCGTGAAACTGGATGGCGAGGCCGCCCGGATCGAAGCCGGCAGCCAGCCACAGGGCATAGCCGAGCGCGGCGAGCGCGAACAGCATCGCCAGCCGCCACAGCCAGACCGCGCGTCGCGCCGGCAACAAGGCCACAGCCGCCGCCCCCAGCACCGGCATGAAGACCAGCACCTTCAACACGCCCTTGCCCCTCCTCCGGCCTTTGTGACCTGGATTGTTTTCATTCCGCGATTATGCCAGCGCCCGATGCGCTGCTGGCAAGAGGATGCCCCGGTGTTTCGCGGATTTTGACGGGAATTGCCAGCCATCGACGACAGGCGAGCGCAGCCGGGGCAAATTCAGGCCGAGACGACGCCAGGGACAGGGCAACGAACCCGGATGGAAGTTGCCGGCAGACAGGAAAATAGAGCGAAAAAAAAGACACCGGCGCTTGCCGGTGTCCGGATTTGATCGCGTGTTGCCTAGAAGCGGCCGACGAAGGTCAGACCGACGAGCGGTGCCGGATCGAAATCTTCTTCGCGCAGCTTGTCGCCGGACGAGTTTTCAACGCGCAGCTTGCCGCCGGCCACAACCCCGCCGTACAAGTGCAGCGCCATCTGGTCGTTGAAGTTGCGCGTCACGCGCAGGAAGACCGGCACGCCGCTTTCCTGGCCGACGCCGTTGGCGACCGGGCCGCTGTCGCTCAGACGGAAACGCAGGACGCGGTAGGAAGCCCCGACACCGGCGGTCCAGCCGCCATCGAAACGATAGTCGAGCTCAAGGCCAGCCGGGCCGGTCGGGCCGGTGGGCAGCGGGTTGATCAGGCGCCAGCGCTCAGTAAGCCGCCAGTCGACCACCAGGAAGGGGAAGACCTTGGTTTCTTCGATTTGCGAGAAGACGCCGACGCCAAGACCGAGGCGATTGCCATCGGCGAATTGCTTGGCACCGGTAAACGTGGCGCCCCAGACCAGCGATTCGCCGGTATCCGCACCGTTTTCTCTGAACCAGTCGGCGGACGGCGTGAATCCGACGTTCCAGCCATCGCCGACGGCGAACGACATCGGCACCGACACGCCGTAGCGCTGTACCGTTCCCCACGGCGCGGCCGTACCGAAGGCACTGGCATTGGAGAAGGAGAAATCGTAGTAGTCATAATTGAGCGTGACGCCAACCCGGCTGCCGCCGCCCAGATTGTAGGAAGCGCCGCCACGCACGATGGCGCCGCTCATGCTGAAATCGCCGCCGTTATCGAGGTCGGCATGACCCTGATAGACCGGCGTCAGCGAAACGAAGGATTGCCAGTTACTCGGCTCGGCCGCGTTCGCAGTGCCGGCAACGGCCAGCAAGGCACCGAGTGCCGACAGGATCGGCGCGCGAAAAACATTGAAGCTCATTGGAATTCTCCCTGATATGCATTAGACCTAGCGCATATTAGCACCGACATTCCCCGCTTCCCAAGCGATGCGAATCCTCCGGCGGCTTTGCTGCGGTCGACCGTCCAGAAAAGGCAAAAATCGATGCCTACGGTCGAGCGCGAGCCGCGCCCCCCAAAAAACCGCGGACATCGACTAGATACGTTCGCCATAACGACTTGCCAGCGCCTCCTCGCGCTCGACGATGTTGACCTCGACGGCGCTTACCGCATCCATGTAGGCCTGCGCAGCCGGCGTCAGCGAACGCCCCTTCAGATGAATGAACCCGTAGGCAGCCTGAAAGGCGACATCGCGGGTCGGCACCACGGCAAGCTTGCCGGCTTCCAGCTCGTGCTCCATGAGCGCCAGCGAAGCGAGCGCCAGCGCGTCGCTGCCGGCCAGCAGGTCGGCAAGCTGCATCGGCACATCGACCTGGACGGCGGGCATGAAATCGCCGGTCGCCGGATCAATCCTGCCGGCCCGCCCCAGGGCGCGCGGCAAGGCGGCGGCGATGCGCGCCGGCAGTTGCGAGGCCATCCACGGATAGTCGAGCAACTGGTGCAGCGTCGCGCGCCCGGCCGCAAGAATCGGATGATCCGGACGGCAGAATACGCGGCCACGATGTTGCCCGACCAACTGTGTCACGAACTGGTCGTCGTCCTGAATGCCGCTCAATTCGGCGATGCCGAGATCCACCTCGCGCGCCGCGACCTGCTGGGCCACCTCACGCCAGCCGGTGACATGCATGGCGACGGTAATCTTCGGATAGCGGGCCAGCAGTCGTGCCATCGCGGGGTATCCGGAAACCACGCTCGGGTAAGGGCCCAGCGCCACCCGCAGCGATCCGGTTTCGATCCCGGCCAGCAGCGCGATCTCGCGCAACAGATCCTCTTCGGCATCGAGCAGCCCCCGGCTACGCTGTATGACCAGCTCGCCGAACGCAGTCAGCGCCACACCGCCGCGCCGCCGATCGAGCAAGGTGACCCCCAGTTCGGCCTCCAGCGCCTGGATGCTCTTGCTGAGCGCCGGTTGCGAGATATGCAGCGCCGCTGCGGCGCGCCCGAAGTGTGCATGCTCGACGAGCGACAACAGGTGACGAAGTCGACGCTGGGTAATCACGATAAGTAAAAGGTTATCAAAGTTAAATAAGATTACATTAGCCAGCATGCTCAAGACTAGCGAATAATGCGCTGGGAATCCATTTCGGATCGCCGGAACATGCATGTTCAAAGGGTCAGTCGATCAAGCACGGGCCATCGCTTCCGGCACTTCGTTCTACGTAAAGACCAGGAGTCACAGATGAAACCATCCGGAAGAATTACACTCTTGCTGGCCGCCCTGCTGCCGGCAATCGCCTTCGCCCAGACACCGGGCGCCGGGCTGAAGGCGGTCGAGCAGCGGGCGAGCGCAACGACCCACTTCGACCCCCTCGGCCAGCCCGCCTCCAAGTTCACCCTCGAACTGCGCAACGGCCTGAAGGCATCGCTGCCCTTCGCCGACAAACGCGATTTCGACGAGGCGATGAAAGGCTTCATCGCCGAGCCGTCGTATACGAAGATCATGTCAGACGCCGGCCACGTCGCCTGGGACATGGGCAGCTATGGCTGGCTGCTGAGCGGCAAGGATTTCGCGACCATCCATCCCTCCCTGCAACGCCAGGCCGTGCTCAACATGGCCTACGGACTCTACGAGGTACTGCCCGGCAAGATCTACCAGGTACGTGGCTACGATCTGGCCAACATCAGTTTTATCAAGGGCGACACCGGCTGGATCGTCTTCGACCCACTGACGGCGAAGGAGACGGCACGGGCAGCGCTTGAATTCATCAACGAAAAACTGGGCAAGCGGCCGGTGGTGGCCGTGGTGTATTCGCACTCGCACGGCGACCACTTCGGCGGCGTGCGCGGTGTGGTCGACGAAGCCGATGTCATGAGCGGCAAGGTAACGGTGATCGCCCCCGAGCATTTCATGGAAGCGGCGATTGCCGAAAACGTCTTCGCCGGCAACGCCATGTCGCGCCGCCTGCAGTGGCAGTATTCGATGCTGCTGCCGCGAGATCCGCACGGCCACGTCGATCAGGCCATCGGCAAGAACATCGCCAACGGCAATGTCGGCCTGATCGCACCTAACCGGATCGTCAGCAAGGACTTCGAGGAAATCACCATCGATGGCGTGAAAATGGTCTTCCAGAACACGCCTGACACCGAAGCGCCGGTCGAGATGAACACTTATTTCCCGCAGTTCAAGGCCTTCTGGGCGGCGGAAAACATCACCGGCACGGTGCACAACATTTACACCATACGCGGCGCGGCGGTGCGCAACGCGCATAACTGGCAGAAGCACATCAACGCTGCGCTCTACAAGTTCGGCGGCGAGGCCGAGGTCATGTTCGCCTCGCACAGCTGGCCGCGCTGGGGCAACGACCGCATCCAGGAAGTGATCCGTGCCCAGCGGGATGCCTACGCCAACCTGAACAACCAGACGCTACACTACGCCAATCGCGGGGTCACGATCAACGAGATCCACAACGTCTACGAAGTGCCGAAGAGCCTGCAACAGCAGTGGTCGGTGCGCAGCTACCACGGCGACGTGCAGAACAACGTGCGCGGCGTGGTCAATCGTTTCCTTGGCCACTTCGACGGCAATCCGACCAACCTGATCCCGCTTTCACCCAAGGATTCGGCCCCGCTTTACGTCGAAATGATGGGCGGCTCGGCGAAGATCGTTGCCAAGGGCAAGGCGCTGATCGCCCAGGGCAAATACCTGCACGCCACCGAGATCCTCAACAAGCTGGTCTTTGCCGAGCCGCGCAACCAGGAGGCCCGCCGCCTGCTGGCCGACGCCTTCGAGCAACTCGGCTACCAGGCCGAAAGCACCAGTGTGCGCAACAACTTCCTGCAGGGCGCTTTCGAGTTGCGCCACGGTCAGCCGGGCGGCGCCGCTCCCCGCTCGACCGGCCCGGACACGATCCGCGCCATGAGCACCGAGCAATGGCTGGACTTCATCGGCATCAGCATGGATCCGAAGAAAGCAGAGGGAATGCGCTTCACCATCAACCTGATGACGCCCGACAACGGCGAGAAGTTCGTTATCGAAATGAGCAACGCGACGCTGACCACCATCAAGGGCTTCCAGGCGCCGAAACCGGATCTCACCGTGACGGTTAACCGCGCCGACCTCAACCGCGTGATGATGGGCGTCGCCTCCTTCGACGACCTGATCGCCGCCGGACAGGCGAAGTTCGACGGTAACCGCACCGGCTTCGACCAGTTGCGCTCCATCCTCGTACCCTTTACGCCGGACTTCGAGATCATGCCGGGCACCGCACCGAAAACGCCGGCCAAGGCACCCAAACCTTTCGAGGTTGTCGATCTGGCGGATGTCGACTGAACCGAGCAAAATCTTTCAACGCTGAGGCGGGGCAGTGGGCACAGCTTTTTATGCCCACTGCCCCGCCTCGCAATTTTCTCAGGGTAAGCCGAAGTAGCTCACACCATTCGAACAGGCTGAGTAGTTCCGCCCGCTAGCCGGCAACCTCCGGTTAGCGCCCGGCCGACGCCCGGGAGATCGTTGCGGTCAACCGCCAAAAAAGGGAAAAAACCAAAAACGCCCGTTTGATGACACCAATTACTGGTAGACGATCTCGACGTTTTCCGGTTTCAACCAGCCGCCGAGCGCATCAAGCAGCCGATCGTCGAGACGCACGCGCACGGCATCGCCGAGGATCAATTCGCATTCCGCCGTAGCGTTGCGATAGCGGATACGCACCTGCGCCGGGCCGGGAGCAAAAGGCGTCAGCAGGGAACGCAGCTTGTGCGCGTCGGACTCGCCGTTCATGCGTAACAACAGGTGCTTGGCAAAGCGGGCGCGGGCTTCGCCGACGGTCATCAATTTGTCGGCGACGACGCGGTTACCTCCGGAAAAGTCGTCGTAACTGACCTTGCCTTCGACGATCAGCACTTCGTCGGTGACGATCTTGGCACGCTCGGCCTCGAACAACTCGTTGAACACCGAAACCTCGATCATCCCGGTGCCGTCGTCGAGCTGGACGAACAGCATTTTCCCCCGCCGTGTCATCTGCGTGCGCACGCCGACCACCAGCCCAGCGAGCACGGTTGTTTCCTTGGCCGGTTCCAGCCGGTTGAGTGGCCGCCGGACGAAACGCGACAACTCCTTTTTGCTGCTGTTGTAGGGGTGGCCCGAGAAGAAGAAACCAAGCGCCGTCTTCTCGTGCATCAGTTGTTCTCTTTCGCCCCACGGCTTGACCGCGACATACTCGGGCGCGTGCTCATCAGCCACATCGCCGATGTCGAACAGGCTGGTCTGCATCGCATTGCGTTCGGCCTGCTCGGCAAAGTCCATGGCAATGCCGGTCGAAGCCAGCAACTTGTGACGGTCGGCATCGAGGCTGTCGAACGCACCGGCCTTGATCAGCGCCTCGATGGTGCGGCGATTGACCATGCGCTTGTCGCAGCGCTTGCAGAAATCGAACAAGTCCTTGAACGGCCCGCCTTCCTCGCGCGCCTTCAAGATCACATTGACCGCCTGCTCACCGGTGCCCTTGACCGCGCCCAGGCCGTAGCGGATGGTGTTCCGGTCGACCGGCTCAAAACGGTAATTTGAGGCATTCACATCCGGCCCGAGCACCTTCACCTTGTTGGCGACGGTGTCTTCGTAGAAGATTTTCACCGAGTCGGTGTTGTCCATATCGGAGGACATGGTCGCTGCCATGAAAGCCGCGCAGTGGTGCGCCTTGAGCCAGGCGGTGTGATAGGTGACGACGGCGTACGCGGCGGTATGCGACTTGTTGAAGCCGTATTCCGCGAACTTGGTCATCAGGTCGAACAACTGCTCGGCCAGCGCCGGATCGTAGCCGCGCTCCTTGGCGCCGGCGGCGATGGTCTCGCGGTGCTTGGCCATTTCCTCGGGCTTCTTCTTGCCCATCGCCCGGCGCAGCATGTCGGCACCGCCCAGCGTGTAGCCGCCGATGATCTGCGAGATCTGCATCACCTGTTCCTGGTACACGATGACGCCGTAGGTCGGCGACAGGCAGGCGGTCAGGTCGGGGTGGAAATAGTCGATCTTCTGCTGGCCCTTCTTGCGCAGGATGAAGTCGTCCACCATCCCGGAGCCAAGCGGGCCGGGGCGGTAGAGAGCGAGCACAGCGATGATGTCTTCGAAGCGGTCGGGGCAGAGCTTCTTGAGCAGCTTCTTCATGCCCTCCGATTCGACCTGGAAGATCGCCGTCGTATTGGCGTCCTTCAGTATCTGGTAGGCGGCGGGGTCGGTGAAGCCGAGCGACATCAAATCGAGCTTCTCGCCGGTCATCCGGCGGATGTACTCGACGGCCAGCTCGATAATCGTCAAGTTGCGCAGACCCAGGAAGTCGAACTTGACCAGGCCCGCCTTCTCGACATCGTCCTTGTCGAACTGCGACACCGGCGAGGCATCGCTGCCGGTCGCCTGGTAAATCGGGCAGAAATCGGTGATCTTGCCCGGCGCGATCAAAACGCCGCCGGCGTGCATGCCAACGTTGCGCGTCAAGTCTTCCAGACGGCTGGCCAGGTCGAACAGTTCGCGAATGGTCTCGCCATCGCCGTCGCCTTCCATCATCTCCTTGAGTTGCGGCTCCTGCTCCAGCGCCTCGGCCAGCGACACCGGCTTGTTCT